>Ga0208191_1000102_pt1 | contig 78804 bp, 73 predicted proteins | sample June2015DPH_13_5_FD_184709 | JGI IMG/M metagenome (GOLD analysis project Ga0208191, IMG submission 184709) | Peatland microbial communities from SPRUCE experiment site at the Marcell Experimental Forest, Minnesota, USA - June2015DPH_13_40... | ecosystem: Environmental > Terrestrial > Soil >... | reverse complement strand
CGTCGCCGTTGAGCTTGACGACATTTGTGCGACTGCGCCCACTACGCCGAAGACTGAAAAAGCAACCGCCGCTACTACTAGAACGGCAGCCATTTTCCTTACTGCCATTTTCCTTGTAGCTGTGCCCTCTTTCTTTTTGGGCGGCGCTACTACAAGAACGACTGGTAAATCCTTCATATCTGCACCTCTTTCCTTTTTGGGCAGGTTTTAGCCCGTCCCACGTGAAGTACTCTGATGAAGCCATTTAAAGGCTGCGGTTTGATATTAACACCGAGAGGCCGTATTTATCGCTCTCAGGCATTGAAATGAGCTAGGAGATAAGGAAAGGTCAGAAGGAACACGCTATGCTATCCTCGCTTGGCCTGCTCAAGAATTGCGACACTCTTAGATGAGAGCTACCACAACAAAAGCGGCCGGGGGCTGTTGCTTACGCTGATGCACGAGTTACAAACGGCCAGGCAATAGTAAAAGAAAAACACGCCCCCGTCACGTTACGAGGGGCGTTCCTTACCTGTACGTTGCTCTATACGTGTCTCCATATCGGTATCAGCAACGCTGAAGACGTTAGGGAGGACTGCCCACGGAGGTCCATTCGTTGTAATTACCTACAGGGTCTCCGCTAGCCCAGAGGTTCCCGCTAGTGGTGCTGACGCACACTATGGGGTTGGCGCTGGGGGGAGGACTGAAGCCGGTGTGGCAGTGGACAGCGCCTCGGGGGGCTTTCCGCTGAGGGTACCCCAAGTGCCCCCTACGCTCCCAGCACTCTTATGCCAGAGCTGATGGTCCGTGCCTTGTACAAAGAGATAAAGATCTTCACTCACAGCGGGTCCTGTGTTAGGGGTGAGTTGCCCGCCGAGAGACTGCCAGTTAGACCATTTACTGTCATTCCAGTTCTTCTGCCAGACGGCACCGTCGCTGCCACGCACAAAGACGTCGAGGCGGAAGTAACTGGCGTTCCAGGGGGAGGCCGCAGCGGGTGATGAGGTACACACTCCACCGAGTGAGTCCCACGTAGTGCCGTTAGTGTGCCAGAGGGCTCTTCAGCCTCTTCAGCGTCTAGGCGATGCGGCCCCGCTAGAATCGATGTGACAAACGCAGCAAGTGTCTGGGTAAGCTCTTCTTTTAAGTCAAGCGCGAACGTCTGCACATACGATCCGTCGAGGCGTTCGGCTCTGGCGAGGCAGTAGCTGCACGCTGCCCCGCATATGACCACATATCTTAGTTGGGCGTCTCGCCGAGAGCGTTCTAAGTTTTTCGAGAAGGTCTGCAAGTGGCACTGTGTGAACGTACGCAGCAAAGAGGTTGTGGATGGCCTGTTTCTTATCGCCTGTATAGGTCTGAGGACAGATTGCTTGCACAAAGGTGTTTTGTGCTGACGGTGATAACCTAGCTGCAAGAACGTGCTGAAAGTGAAAAACACAGAGTTGCAAGCACCAAAGCTTCAAACAAGCTGATACACATAAATAATGTATTTATTCACTTGAACCTTAACGAATACCAAATGAGGGGGTATACGCTTGAAATGGGTAGACGTCGCAGATACACAAGATATTGAAAAAGGCAAAATGGGCCTTGTTGAGGTTGAATGAAAAAAGGTGGACATCGCCAATGTTGAGGGCACGTTCTACGGATTTGACGATCGGTGCCCGCATTCGAATGCCCCGCTCAATTTGGGCACACTTCAGGGCAAGGTAATTCGCTGTGCGGCTCACTTTTCGTCGTTCGACGTAACAACTGGAAAGAAACTCTCAGATCCTAAAGAGTTGAGTATATCACCTGAAATAATGCAGAAGATGCCCGCTAATTTTCTTCAAATGGCCGGAAAGATGGCTGAAATCACGCGGCAGATCGAGACACTCGACCTTGAAACGTACGAAACTAAAGTGAGAACAATAGACTATTAGTGAGGATCTGAGGCGCGAAGCGGCCTAGAAGCGAGAATGAGCATCTATATTATTTTGAACTTCGCTCGTCCCGATAACCGCCTTCGTAGATTTCGAGCACAGAAATCGCAAGCGTTTTTTACTCCATATATCTTTCTCTTCGAGCGGTTTTTTTTTCACCAGGGAGACGTTTCAGCCCATAAATCTTATCTCTCGGTAACGAAGAATTGAACGCAGGTAAAAAGCATGAAAGGTAGAGAATATCATGAGGCTGCCTTCGTTGGTGTCGTAGGTAAAAACATCGAAACCGAAGGTGGAGATAAGCTAGGTAAAGTAACTGATGTCTTAATCACTAAAGGGACTAAAGAAATTGTGCTGAAGGTGTCCCAAGGTCTACTGAAGAGTGACATGGTCGTTCCGTGGTCGAAAGCGCTCAAGGTGACAGAAGATACAGTCGTTGTCTCAGACCGATATTACGAAGGCGAAGCTGAAGGCGAAGTAGAACTTCACTAGCGTTCGGCGTCCTTCCCTTGTTCTTTCCAAGAACTTATATCCTTCAACCAAAATCGCAGGAGCTGTATTCGTGGCCCGCAGAAGATTGTTCGTGCAACACCCTCTTGATCCGCGTGGTATTCCACTTGTCTAATCATCTTAGACGATACCCAAATAACGCAAAGCCACGAATATAATTATCAGCACGATAACAAGCCATACTACGTCCTTGACACCCATATACCTCATCACCTCCTTTTTATGATGGTCTCAAAAATATTAGGAACACCATTATATTAGTTTTAGGCACTTATTGTTGTCGTAGTAATATTCTCATAATCTTGCGGGATTTGGGCTGATATAAAAAGGAGAAAAAACCAAATCGCTCGCGGCAAGTTTGTTGATGCGCTGAAGGCGAGCGGCAAATACCGAGAAGAAAAGACCCGGGAAGACGAGAAGAGAACGGCCAGTCAAAAACAAGAACGAGAAGCGTTGAGCAGGCAGACTACAGGGGGCCGACCTATGCAGGGGGGTTACGACTATGGTGGATATTGGAGATCTAAAAAAGAAGGGCAAAGAAGTTGTTGGTGAGATAGAGAAGCAGAAAAAGGAGCTCGAAGGAGAAGTAATCAAGCAAAAGAAGATAGCTGAAGGAGAGGAAGAGAAGCGACGTAGGCAGGAAGAAGTCGATACGGACTAATCCATTCGTAGCGTCCGAATGATTGAAAGAAGGGTAAATGACATTGGTTGATGGGCAAAACGGTTAAGGTGGGATCGAAAACGGAACCCGAACAGTATCCCTCCACGGATTTGCTCACGTGTGCGATCACCGCCGAGCAGGCACGGTTCGACTACATTGTCGACTGTCCGCCAGCGAGTTAAAAAAATCGAAAGCTTCTTTTAGATCTTGTAATTAAGTTGGTGTTATGAGTCTGGGGAGCACAATAAGATATCTAGTAGTTAATTCGATATTCGGCCTCATCATTCTGGCTTTGGCGAAATTCCTCGGGCTCCCAGTGCCCATAAATCTCATCACTGTAATTATTTGTGCACTGGCAGGGATCCCCGGAGCAATCCTCGTGATACTATTATACCTGCTCGGCTTCGTCATCCCGTGAATGAAAAGTAGATTTAGGGCACAAGATGCCGCATCGCAAGTTTGGTATCTCTGGGTTAATCAACGTGCTCTCCCCTCTCTGTTCTGTTGGGGCTCCCCTCCTCATGCTGTTCACATCTCCCTTTAGCGCGTTAATCCTGCGTTTAATCGCGAAATAAAACAGCCAGCTCTTGAAAAAACCGCTGTTTGTTTCGTTAACCGCCTTCGTAAATTTCCAGCACAGAAATCGCCAGCTTCTCTGCGTCGCGTGTGCATATCACCTGCTGCAACACATCAATGATCTGGCGAAGAGGTGGCTCAGCAGCCTCTTCCGCGTCCGTACGCCCATGCGGCTCAGCTAGAATCGATGTGACAAACCCAACGAGGGTCTGGGCAAGCGGCTCTTTTAACTCCAGCGCAAACGTTCGTAAGTACTACCCTTCATAAGCAAAAAGTCCAAGCAACGCGACTACTACCCCAACTATTGTTCTGAGACCCTAGCCATATTTGTGGCCTGTATTGATCATATTAAGCTATTTATCTCCAAAGATAGACTTGTTTAGAATAAAGAAGAGCTGGAGCGATTATAGTAAAGGTGATTTGCTATGAAGCAGGTAATATCGAGGAATGGGTATAGCAGCACCTCAAACTCGGAGCGCTCCGGGCGAAAGGGCATGTGTACCCACAATTTAGACTTCCTGAACGTTATTCTAACTGCGTGGGAGACAGATATTGCGTCTACGCCTCGGAAGACGGAAAAACGATCGTGCTCACGGCAGGCTTGGATACGTTGAGCGAGCTGGTTTTGCAACTTAGTCCAGAAGTTTTACAACCACAATTGAGCGCTACTACGGCGTCCGACCCTATCATCGTGCACGAGCCACTGCGTGATACCCCGACAGGATGCCTATCAAGAGGCCCAGAACGAGGCCGAGGGCGACACCTTTCGTTGACGCAAAATAGGAGAAGAAGTACGTGCCAAATATCGCTGTGCCAACCGCCGTACCGACGGCACTAAAGACCATACCCATTTTTCTCGTGCTCCCGGCAAGTGTCCCGGCGACGAGGCCTGCGAGAAGTCCAACTACTGCGCCGATACGTGCGCCGTCGATTATTCCTAACGTACCGCCAAAGGTGACGCCGTAACGGGTAAATGCGATCCACGCCGCGGCCGCCCCCAAGACGCTGTAAAATATCGTGCGAAACGCCGCTGACCAGTGTCGGGGATGTAGTATCAGCCCAATGAGTGCGCCCAGGACCCCGCCGGTGATGCCGCCGACGAACAGCCCGGCGAGGGCGCCGAATATCCAAAAACCTATGACGCTCGCAATCCAGCTCAGGATCACGCTCACGAGAAAGTAGAGTATGAGTTCGAAGACGCCGCCGAGAATGGCGCCCAGCACGAGACCTGCCACTAGTCCGAGTATGATAGCAATAAGGGCCCCACCAATGGTTCTGCGTGGCATACGACCCACCCATCTGGCTTAGCGCTCGTACCGGTTTTAAGCATTCCGCTTTAGCGGTATGATTTTGCATTTATGAGATAGCGAGTTCGTTAGCCGGCAGCCGATCCAAAGAACGCTTGCGCGTGGATCGACAAAGGGCTCACGCTTTACTGGCTAGGGCGCGACACAAGGCAGTCCCGTGCTTCGACTAGGTGTTCAAAATCGAACCGCAGAATGGTTCTGCACAACTACGGAACCAGCTGGCACTTCAAGAAATCCGTTAGAACCACGCCCAAAAGGTGGTGTAAAGAAAGAGATAGCCTCGATGCCCCTTATGCACGCTTCCTCAAGGGCACGGAGCGTATCGTGGTGTTACGCCAGTCGGGGGTTATGCAATCTTTTACTTTCAAACGACACATTCGCGTAAACGTCCTGCAGGTTCTTGTCGCTGATCTGCAGATACAGCGCCGTCGAAGCAGAAATCACCGTATCATCGCATCACATCATTTTCGCTTATCGTCACGCGATCTCAGTGAGCACACGCGTCGTACAGAGATAGCCGCGCGCTGCTGTCAGCTTTTTGCGTGATTGGATAGACAAACCCGGACAGGCCTAAAAAGTGCAAAGAAAAACGACCCACAGCTCGACAAGCGAATGGCCATCGTAAATGCAGTGATTAGCGCGGAGCACGGGGTTCGTCAAACAACGAGACGGTTTGAGGTAGGCCAGGACCGACGACGCCCGGCTCCTGCTAATGTGCAGCCCGATACAATCGGCGCATAAAGCAATGCACCATTGGATTTAACGGTTCCGATTCGATTTTTTACTTCTTTTGGAAATTGGAGTCGAAATAAGGGTTCTTTACGCCGGTAAAACGGTTATTTTTTCGTGCGCGCGGCATTCTGCGACTATTCGAGAGGCGAGATCACGCCTAAAACGCCTCCACTGGAACCGATGAGTGAAAAACGCTTAATAAACCACTATACGGAATCTCCTTGTTTTACTTGCCGTTGTCGACCGTCGGCGGCGGTCTCGCTGCGCCTCGATCGCGGCTGCCTGCCACCAGTAGACTCTTGAATGCTCACGCGAGGGGTACTTACCCGGTTGGCAATGTTCACGCCCGTGTTAGGGGAGAGCGTGGCGTATCCGATCATTTTTTAGCTGAAGGCCAGCCTCAAAAAAACCTCCGCCGCAGCGATGAGCAGCAGAAGCACGACAATCACGAGTGCCAGCCACTGCCGCTGCCGCCCGCTCCACGAGGCGATGCGTTGCCTGACCCTTTGCTGCCAGCGCGGGGCCACCGGGCCCGCTTCTATACGAGTGCCAGCACGGACCGTTACAGGCACGTCCTGAGCATTTGCGCGCTTAACGTGCTCGTCTTTGCACGGCTCACAGCACGGAACGGTCATGGCGTCGTCAGGCAAGATAACGGTGTACAACGCCGTGCGTTCGCAGTTGGGGCTTACCGGCTTTTCGCACGTTCTCTGTACTTCGATCGGTGCATCAGCGTTTGTCCCATCGAGCGTATCGGGTGCAGTTTCGCTCATTTCCTCTCTCCGTGTCCGCACCTGTGCGACAATTATAATAGTCGCTAGTCGGATATCTAGTCTCGCACCGGTCTCCGGTGGCCGCGTGAGGTCGGCGTTTGCCCGTTACGACCTTTCGGGGCGTGACCCGCTCCGACGTGGCAACGCAAAGCTCGTATCGGGTTGAACGCTGCGGGGTGCGCTTTTGAAGCTCCGCGTTGGAAGTGTTAGGTCGCTACGGTTCACTCAGCGAAACTCTTAAATATGAGAATATCTTATAATATATCTTTAGATATATCGGAGGATTAAATGAGCTACAAAACGTATCAGAACCCGTGTGGACCATGGCATAACATACCAGATTTCTACAAAGCTTGGTTCAAACACCCAAGACACGAACAGGGACACTTGAAATATCTCGTCCTACTCGCCCTACAAGAACAGCCCCGCAACGGCTACGAAATCATCAAAGCTATCGAAAACAAGCACGGCCGCGCGCCGAGTCCTGCAGCGGTCTACCCGACACTGCAGCTCCTTGAGGACCAGGGCTACGTAAGCTCGAGCGAACACGAAAACAAGAAGGTGTACGCGCTTACCGATGAGGGCAAAAAGTGCGTTGAAGAAAACCGTGAGCGGATCGATCAACTCGCGGCAAGCCTGGGGCAACCCAATTGGAATTCACTTCCTGGAATCGGCAAGCGCGTTGCTTCGCTCGCTGGCACCATTTTTTCAAACTGCACCTACCTCGACGACGCTAAAGCTAAGCAAATTGAGGACCTGCTCGACGAGACACGAAAGCGCGTTGGCGACATCATTTTCGAAAATCAAGGGGATTAAAGAGGTTAATTCCATTGCCACAGCCATTTCCACAGCCACAGCCATTTCCACAGCCACAGCCATCTCCACAGCCACAGCCATCTCCACAGCCACAGCCATCTCCACAGCCACAGCCATCTCCACAGCCATTTCCACAGCCACAGCCACAACCGTGAGCACGAGCACAGAAAGCAAGCACCCTCAATTGACGCACCAACATCGAGCAGTCTCGATCGAGTGAGCAGGCGCGGAGCTACTGCCTTGATGGCACGACATCAGGCAGTTGCTTTTGCGTCATTCACGCAGCCGTTCACGCTCGGCGCCACGGAGTCTATTCGTCGTGTTTCCGGGTAAGCTGCCATCGATTTGCCGTGAGGCACTAGCATCGACCTGCGTGTGTGATTTGTAAGAGACGTCCGTCTCTGAATTGTTGGTTGCCGTCAACAGCAACGGCAGCAGCTTAATTATGTGCAAAATATTAAAAAATCAGATAGATAGCAAAACTCAATCGTGGCATCCCTCTAGCATTTGTAAGTCTGAACCGCGGTAGACTGTCCTGAATATATTGTAAAGTTTTGGTCTACTTTTGGTCAACTTTTTTATCGTAGCCGCTTACAGTTGAGCTCGACACGCAGCACCACGTTCAACGAGCGACGCTCGGCTTGCTCTTGCTCGATCGCTTCTGACTACGAAGCTTAAACTCTGACAACGCGTGCTGCGCCTGTCGATAAAAGTGAGCGTGCGTGCGAACAGCTCGCGAGGTTGATTAACCATAAGCTTGGGCGGCGTGCGAAACGTCTTTTTGGAAGGGCAGCCGGTTCTTGACGAATATAATCACGGCCAGCGCCAGGGACGTCACCGCGATGCCGAGCACTTCGCTTTGCACGAATAAGGCGGGGTGCTCAGGAACTAGTACCAGAGAGCCGTGGGCAATGATTAACTCGTACGTGAAGCCAAAGGTGGTCGTTGAAAGCGGATAGAACAGAGGCACGCCAGCGCCCGTGAACAGGTCAAGCAACAGGTGTGAAAGCAGGTAGAAGGTCGCGATCAGTGCCACGTTAAATAAAACTTCATTCTTTGCCCGGAAGCGCGCGTACAACGCAATGCCGATGGTGGGCACGAGGATGAAGACGTTGTGCAAAAGTAGACGGTGGAAAGGCGGCACCAAATGATCTAAATCCGGAAACACCGCCAGGGGGGCCAACAGAAGGACATAGTTTCGGTACTTTTTGTCCCAAAACACCCAGAGCAGCGAAGTAGCAACAATGAGGTGAGTAATCGGATCCGGCATTGTAGGCGCTGCTTCTCGCAGTGGTTTCACTAGGACGTAGCTCTTAGCTTTGGCACTCCCAGTTTAAATACTTCCTCGTGGGCTGCTGCGGAGCGTTGCGTCGCTAGCGGCGTAGTCTCGCGCATCATTCAGTCTGCGTTTTTCCCGCACGCATTCGTGAGACAAAGTGAAGTCCGAGCGCCGAAGTTTGGGTCACACTGCCGGCGCCGTTCGCGTGAACACTGCTAGCGCCGCTCGATCATCTGTGACGTCGAACGGCCTCCTCCATCCATTCTCGTGCATGCAGTTCATTGGTGAGGAGCCTCACATCATTACCCTCAATCTCGGCCATGCAGGCCGCGAAAACCACCATTATGTCGTCAATGTGTGCGTGAGGGCGCAATGGATCGATAAAGAAGACCACGACGTGGCAGCGATCGAACAGAATCTCTGTGGCGATCTCTATATCACCGCCCTTGGGCCCGGTCAGGTATCGCCTGATGGTCCCCCCGTCGCGCAGCGTTCTGCAGGCGTTTTCGACTTCTTCACCCGTACGGCCAGTTGTCAAGACACGATTGAACTTACAAAGCTCATCCTCGTACTGAATGGCAAAATCGATCATGCGCTGTTTCATCTCGTCGTGGGCGATAAGTGCGATCGTTTGGTCTTCAAACCGAGCAAAAAACGCCGAGTCGCGGGCGCGGTTTGGTATGCTTACTTCGTCGTATGCGTTTCCGTTTCTTCGTGCCGCGACAGGCCACGCGCCATCGCGTTCGGGCGAGCCCAGTCGTACCTTAAGCGGCGATTTCGGCGCCTTCTGGGGGTTTCTTTTGACGTCTCGTGCAGCTTCGTTCGTGAACCAGTCTTTCACCGAACCGGCGTTCACGAGGCGCTTAACGTCCCAAAGGTCACTCAGTCGATTCAACGCACGATATTCAGGGCTCAGCCAGTGCGTTGTAATCGGGCTTAGGAACGACCACACTATGCTGCACTGGCGCTCCACAATCGTGTTCGCAAGAATTGTTACGCCGCACTTCTTTCGATCAGGGAGGACGGTGATGCCGCACTCCTGCAATAGGAACTCTCGCACGTCGTCCCTCATCGGCTGCAACCGTTCGGTCTGCAACGGCTCTGGATCAGCCTCGCCCAGCACGACGCGGTTGAATGTGCCGCCCGTGAAAAGAAAATGAAACTCCCTCAACGTCTCTCGATTGTCGCCTTTATCATACAGTTCGTGGAATACCTGAACGAGATCGTTGTTCTTCTTAATGCTGTCGAAGCCAGCCAGGACCGCGATAAGTGTCTTGAGTCCTCCACGATTATCTTCCATCATTCACCTCAAAATAGCCGCACTCACCTTTTCTTACCAGCACAGGCACTACGCAGGCGGCCTAATATGCGTAACTTCAATTTTCATGCCCCGGGTTGCCATTCTCGAGCGTGCTGCTCAGTGTTCAGGAGCTCACTCAATCGCAACCGCACTGAATCATGATGCGGAGCCGGCTTCAGTCTTTCGCGTCGATCATTGTGAAATAGTTAAGTTTGTAGAGAATACAAGAAGAGATAGAGGCCCATGTTCAAGAGGAACCGTCCGCGAGTAGAAAACACGAATGAGAACTACGCGAAGTGCTTGTGCTACACAGAACGCTGTCCGACGTACAATCAAAGCAGTCTTGCGGGCGGACTGTTCTGCGCACGAGGTAGAAGCGAAAAGACCCTTGAAAAAAAGGGATGTGTGTGCCCTTCTTGTCCGGTTTGGGCCGAATGCAAGTTGAACGGTGTATTCTTTTGCGCGTACGGCGCGGCTCAGTGACACTCTTTGCACGTCGAAGGTCGCAGTATCACTCGCCCCACCCGCGAAAATCAAACTACTTTTTCAACGAGTCTGACGGCATCCCGGACAAGCGCTGGACACCGTGCCATCACGACTTTGCTCTTCTTCACCTCCGCAACCTGTTGCGGGTCTGACAGGTTGTACCCGAGCAGGCCGGTGCAGGCTACTGACCCGTGGCTCGTTTCAAATTCCCGGAGAAACTCATTCACCACCGCATAGGTTTTTTCTTTCGCTGCGGTGTCATCAGCGCGTATCCTCCCGTATCGCAGCCCGATCACCATGATCGCACCGGCGAGAGCCCCGCACACATCATCCGTGTAAGCGATCCCGGCACCAAATCCCTGCGAGATGCGAAGTGCCAGATCCCGATCGAGCCCGAAGTCATCTGCAAAGACCGAAAGAACGGCCTGTGAACAGGTGAACCCCTGCTGAAAGAGGGCAACTGCCTCGTCTGCTTTTGTCATAGCCACCAGTCATGCGGGAGGGGCAATAATCCTAGTGCTCTATCGGGTGAAAACAAAAAACAAAGCCGTTGAATGCTTTAGACCCAGTGAGAGACGCATCTTTCCGTCAAACCTATATGCTCGATATTATATATCCCGCGCCTATGAGTCACCCCGTGCCTACTAGTGTTAAAAGGGCCGGAGTCTCAGAAATGACCCCGGCAGTTTGCTGCACCACTGCCCGTAAGGAGAAACGTTCGTGGTGTTGCGGGCGTAAAAAAAGCGGGGGGCGATATAAGTGTTTCTCCCTGCGGCATCGCGTTTGCAAGGTCGCTTGCGAGCACTTTCGGCACGAAACTTCATCCAAGAAGTTCCGACAGCTGTCCGTGCAGCATAGATATGTCATCACAGGAGCGTGCAAACACGATCCAGAAAAGCTTGTGATGTCTGCGCTCGAAGTGTATGAAGAATGAGACGGCTAATTGTCGACGTCGGGTACGAACGAGCGCAAAAAGCGGTCGAACGCGCGGACACGACGAGCGCAACTATGTGTGAATCGTTTTATCGCCGACAAAGTAGACCGCCGCAACGAGAAGCGCAGTCGCAAGCAAGATGAGAACAAAGTATTGTGAGTTGGTGGGCTGATAGGCGAAGATGATGATCTCCCGTACCATCGCCGTGAGAGCTGCCCCGAGAAGTAGCCCCAAGCTAATGGATCTGGTCTTCATATAGCCGACGACCGTCATCAGCAGCTCAAGCGCGATTATCGCGGCGATAAGGGAGCTTAGTCCCATTACCGGGTTACCGGTCAAGTACTGACGTATGCTGTCGACTTCTGCAGCGAGTGCGAGGACAGCAATGACAACGAGCAACACCCCGACTGCGCCGTACAGTATCAGCTCAGCGCTCTCAAAAGCCCACACCATCCTTTCGGGCGCGTTTTTATCAGGTGATTTACCATCCATTACGTCGTCAGAGGAGCACTATTACGCTTCAACGTTTCTAATCGTCTCTAAAATGAATTCTGCGGAAAGCAGTTGAATACGAAAAAGCGGTAGATAAAAAATGTCAAGCATCATAGCGAGACGTAACAAGTTTCTGGCACACCTGCCAGTATTGAGGCCGCGATAGCACTTGAAAATCTGACGCAGTCCTCGCAGTCCTAAACTCGCAAGTGAAAGATATTCCACATCCTCCTCTCATCGATGAAGTTCATCCATCTTTCAATTTGCTTGCTCCACGAGGGGCCTCGCGAAATGTTGTTAACTGCAGATAACGGATCTAGCGCTTTAACGCGCCCCCCCACTTGTCATCGTGCGCGCGTCTTTCAACGCCCATCTGGTCGACATTTTCCCGCCGGTCCACCACAATACCCGCGACGCGAGGTAGTCTCGCGTGCTGTATCGATGAGCCGGCTCGAGAAGGAGCAGGTTGATCGGCTTTTTTGCGCTGCAAAAGAATAATACAGAGGTCGACGTTCATGTATCGATAGTGATGAAGGCGTTACTCTTATTGGGGTGTCCCGAGGTTCCGGTGCAAACCGGCCTCGCGCTATATATCGGGAACACGTTGAAAGCGCAGGGGTTTGAGGTGATCTGTGCCGGAACACCGAGCGCTGTCAACTTAATGAGAGTCGCCGATCCCAAGAAAGTATACATCGAGTCGTACATGAACATCGACAAGTGCATCGACCAGATGGCCGAGGGAACGTTCGACGTCGATCTCACGTTTGGCTTCATTCACAAGGACTCGGGCCTGCAATATCTCGCGACGATTGCTGCGCTGTCACGCAGCACCCCCGTGGCCGTTGTTTTTGGACGAGAGGCAGAGCCGCTCAGCAAAGAGGTTGGCGAATCGCTGGACGGGGTGCACGTCATATGGGCAAAGGCCGTCCATAACCCACTACCACTTAAGAAGAAGCTGGACAAGATAGGCGGGTGGGCCACGCTTGTGCGAGATCAGGGCTGAACAGCGAAACGTCAAATGGAGGGCAGTCACTTCGTTTTCACCTCCGGAGTGCGCCAGGAAACGATTGCAAACGTTAGCAACGCCGCAGATCACGGCGGGACGTTACATCGCGGGATTACGTAAGCAACCGAGGGAGAAGAATGGCAAGCACAGTATATTTTGCGCGCCTGAAGGCTGGAAGCGCCGATGAAAGCGCGGTCACTCGAGTGAGAACGCTCTTTGATGAGGCGCAATTTGGCACGCTGATCGAAGCTGACGCGTTAACTGCTATCAAGCTTCACGTCGGCGAACGCGGCAACGATTCACACCTTCGCCCAGAGTTCGTGAGGCAAGTCGTCGAGCGGGTAAAAGCGAGCGGCGGAAAGCCGTTTGTTACCGATACAAATACGCTCTATTCTGGAAGTCGGCACAATGCGGTCGACCACCTCGCCACAGCACTCGAGCACGGCTTCGACTACGCAGTCTTGGGGGCGCCCTTCATCATCTCTGACGGTCTCATCAGCGACCACTACCAGGACGTTCGAATCGACAAGAAGCACTTCGAAACGGTCAAAATTGCAGGTGACGTTGTCTCGGCCCAGAGCATGATCGTAATGACGCACTTCAAGGCACACGCAATGGCAGGATTCGGGGGCGCGATAAAGAATCTGGCGATGGGATGCGCTCCGAGCGCGGGAAAGATGGACATACACAAAGGCATGAGTCCGGTCGTCAACGAGGAGGGGTGCTCGGCGTGCGGGGTATGCGTCGAGATATGCCCGCGCTCTGCCATCACGATTGAAGGAGGCGTGTCGCGCATCAATCGCGATCTGTGCGTAGGCTGCGGCGAGTGCATGATGGCGTGCACAACCCCCTCCATTGGATTCGACTGGCAGAATGATCTCCCACAGTTTATGGAGATGCTGACCGAATACGCCTTTGGCGCGACCGTGGGTAAGCGGGGCGTGGGGTACTTGAGTTTCCTCTTGCAGATTACGCCTGATTGCGATTGTGTTCCCTGGAGTGACGCGCCGATAGTGCCCGACGTCGGGATTCTCGCCTCCACCGATCCCGTAGCCATTGACGCTGCGAGCTTGGACTTGGTGAATCAGCAGCAAGGCTTACCAGGCACTCGCCTTGTCAACAATCTGCAGCCTGGGCAGGACAAGTTCAAAGGCGTCTGGAGCGAGACACAAGGATCGATACAGATCACGTATGGGGAAGAGATCGGACTCGGAACAAGCTCGTATGAGCTCGTGGAACTTTAATAGCCGATAATTCGAGCAACAGCCGGTCTGTCCTGCGAACGTGTAGATCCAGCCGTATCATCCACTTCGGACAACGTGCTAGATTCTCGAAGATGCGAGTTTGGAGCTTGTTTTTGCCTACTTAAGCCGTGCATCAGCCAAGAAAGCGACGCTTCAAACTATTTGTGGGGAAAGACAGAAGTCCTCTCACGCGAAGCTTGCAGAGGGAGGTGGTTTGATGCCGAAGTACATTCTTTTGTCCAAGCTCACTACTGAAGGCAGGAAGACGGTACGGGAGCGACCCAATCGCATCGAGGAAGTCGATCGAGAGATGGAAGCGATGCAAGTCAAGGTCATATCTCAGCACGCCGTCGTGGGGCCGTACGACTTTGTGAACCTTGTGGAAGCGCCTGATAACGAGACTATAGTAAAAGCCTCAGTCGAGCTCGGAGCCCGCGGAACCGTCCAGATAATCAGCATGCCTGCGATACCCATTGAAGAATTCATTAAAGCAATAAAGAAGTAGTAAGATTCAGTCGATATATAGCCCCGAGAGCTCTTTGTCGCAAGCTTGATTAAAGCTGGCGCGACCTGTCGAAAATCCGTCCTCGTCCAGCGCCCTCGTGCGGCGATGGTACTAGTTCCTAACTAAGCGTGAATTAGGGTCACAAAATCGTTTCGTGATGAGACTACACGTGTTCGACGTCGCTGGACCCTAACGTGTCAGTAATCATCCGGAGGATGATGTCGGGCACGGTGCGGTTGCGCCAGTTCATCTCTTTGATTTTGTCGATTTCGATCCATTTCGCGCCGGTTACGCCCTGCCCCACGTGTGGAAATCCGCTCAAATACTCTGCTTCGAAACAAATGAGCAGCACTTGTTTGTCCCACTCGGTGTTGGGGTCATACGATACGTACGCCTTCACCTGCCGAGCGATGGCGACTTTCACGTGCGTTTCCTCGTAACATTCACGCGCAGCGCAATCTTCCAGGCCCTCGCCAAGTTCCAGCTTGCCTCCTGGGAGTATCCATCGACCGGCCCAGTACCCGCCTTCTTGCTCTACCATCAGCACGAGGTTGCTCCGTATCGTGCACGCCAAGCAACTGGTCACATAGCTGCCAATCATCATTGACAGTGAGTCAGAAGTGGTTTATTAAGTTACTCAAATGGCTTCACACGAGCCGGACTCGTGGCCAAGCGACGCGGCGGCCGAGAAACGGCAGGACGTAGAACTGTGGCAACCGGTCGATGCATATATATTCATATTCGGATCAACACCCTAGATTGAACTAAGGATGAGTCTAGAAGACATCGAAGTTGACGAAGCCGTTGCCACCTATATCAAAGAGCAACGTAAGGATTTTAGAGTCACCACGACGTGTTCGGGCGCCCTTATTCTTCCTATATCTATAAGCCTGCCTAAAGAGACTGATATCTCCATCCGCGTCGGTAACAACACGCTCTACGTCTCTATCTACCAGGCGCGCTGGATCAAACGGATCGATCGGCGTATGCTTTATTACGTAAATCTGAAGGAATAGCCGTGCAGCTGCCACGAAGCCCGCTGTCGACGGCGTCCTTGTTCTTTTTGCGCGTTTTTGCAGCACGCTATAGGCCGATGCCCTCAGTCGTGTGCACCGCGCGGCGCATTTCTTCTTGTAACGCCGGCGGCACGCCTTTGATCTCGACGTCCAAGAAGCCGCGAACGATGGCAGAGGTGGCCTCGTCTTCGCTGAGCCCCCGCGTCATGAGGTAGGTTATCTCCTCCTCTGCGATTTTTCCGACGGCCGCTTCGTGCGACATGTCGACGCCGGGCACCGCTCCGTCGAGCTCGGGCACCGCAAAAATCCTTCCGTGATGTCCCAGAAGCAGTCCACGGCACTCGAGATGTCCTTTCACATCAGGGTGGAGTCCGGTCAGATTTCCACGTGAGATGATCTCGCCGCCATTCGTGATCGTTCGTGCGATGACGTCTGCCTTGCACTGCGCTGCTTCCAGGATCACTCGCGCACCGACGTCCATATGCGAACCGTCTGCCGCGTAGAGCAGTGAGTATGACAACGCGGTGGCGTTCTCGCCGACGCAGCGGAACACGGGGTACATCTGCAGGCTTTTAACGGGCTTCAGGCAGACGTAGTTGCTGATAAACGTAGCATCTTTCTCGATGATGGAGCCGCTCCTCGGGCGAACGGCTACTTCAGGGCCCCAGTTATGTATCATCGTGAAGGAGCAAGTGGCGCCCTCCTTGATGAAGAACTCAGAAACTCCGACGTGAATGCCGTGGGAGAGTTCGTCTGCGGTTCTGCAGCCTGTTATTATGTGCAGTTCCGAGCCCTTCTCAGCGATGATGATGTTGTGCACGTTTTGTGACAGGCTCTCTTGAGCCAGAAACATGCACGCCTGAATTGGCAGGATAGTCTTCGCGCCTGCCTTTGCCCTGATGAAGTAGCCGTTGCTGAACTCAAGAGCCGCCTGAGCGGTGTACTTGTCAGCGTCAACCGCCACGGCTTTCCACCAGTAGTCCTTGAGCCAGTCGTACTTGTCGAGCGCTTCGGTCACACTGAGCACTTCGACGTTCGGTGCCGATGTCTTGGAGTAGACGACGCTCGTATCGAGCTGAAAAAACGAGCCTGATCGCTCATCTTCACTCGCATCGACTCCGACGCCGAGCGACTGGTTCTGGTAATTTGTGGGCAGCATCTTAAGCGTCTGCACTTTCTCGTGGGCCGGGGCCTTCGACGTGTAACTCTCAAGCGGTATGTCGGGACCGTAAGCCGCCTTCTTCTCGCGAGCCTTTTCGGCGCGTTCAGTCAGTTCATCTACCTTGGACATTTTACACACTCCTCATAACCGAGCTCGCAGATATCGTTGAGGAGTTCACCCGGGTTGCCCGAACACGCGATTTGACCGTCAACGAGCACGTGCGCCTTGTCCGCCTGCACGATCTTTAAGATGCCTCCGGCGTGCGTGATGATGAGCCCCGCCTTACGTCGCCCGCGCGAGCGTTTGTCCCGGTCGAGCAGCTTGTTTATCGTCTCTCCGACGAGCGCAATATTTTCGAGGTCGACGCCCGAATCGGGCTCGTCGAGCAGCACGAGGTCGGGGTTTTGCGCGAGGAGCTGCAACAACTCCGTGCGCTTCACCTCTCCGCCCGAGAACCCGAGATTGACGTCACGCGTGAGAAAATCCGGCGGGATATGAATGGTCTCGGCGACTTCTTCGGTGTTAAAGGCGCGATTACCGTGTTGCGCGGCAATCTCGGTCAAGTCCTTCAGCTTCACCCCATGGATGGCCGGCGGGTGTTGAAACGAGAGCCCGATTCCGAGGCGTGCCCGCTCGTTAATGGGCAAATGGGTAATGTCTTTCTTCTTAAACAGGATCCGCCCATCGGTTACGCGGTAGCCTGGGAATCCCATAATGGTGAGCACAAGCGTGGTTTTCCCTGAGCCGTTTTGACCGAAAAGCGCGTGGGTCTCTCCTTCGTTGATGCTAAGGTCCAGTCCCTTCAGTATGCTCTTGCCATCAACGTCTACGTGCAAGTTTTGAATATCGAGCATGTTTCCATTCCACCTTTTGCTTCGTGGTGCACGGCAACCGCGCAGTCTCTCGTCACGATCCGTCCTTGTGCGTGTCGTAAGCGGGGTTCAACACGTCTTTGTACACGTCGCCACCATCTATTACGACCTCAGGCCAGATAGAAACGCCCGAGTGTACGGTGACGAAGTCGTACACAAGGACTCGTGGACCAATGACCGTATTGTTTTCGAGAACGCAATGATCCCCTATTCTCGTGCCGTTGTCGACGACCGAACCCGAGACGGACGTATGAGCACCGATCTTCACATCATTGTAGATGATACCAGAAAGCACTGAGGTGTCGTCGGCGATGTCGCAGTTGGAGCCGATCGTCGTATAGGGGCTAATCAAAACATTATCGCCAACGGTGGTGTTCGCGCCGATCACCACGGGACCAACGATGGCGGAGTTTGAGCCAATGCAAACGTCGGTGCCGATTGTCGCGGGGCCGTTCAAGCGCGCGTCTTTGATATTGAAGCGCCCAGAGAGCTCCGTTCCGCGCAGATTGTCGAGCAGCCATCTCGACGCTTGCCGGTACGCCGTCGCGTTTCCAATGTCGGTCCAGTGGCCGCGCGCCATCCACGCCGACATGGGTTCGTGTGAACTCAACAGCTTCGGGAAAAGATCCTTGGCAAAGTCAAATCGCTGCTTGGGGATGTGGCTGAAGAGTTCCGGATCGCACATGTAGATCCCCGTGCTTGCGAGGTTGCTGAATATCTCGCCTGAGCTCGGCTTTTCTCTGAACCGATGGACGCGATTGTTGACGTCGATGTCGAGGATGCCGTACTCCCGTGGGTCATCGATGGACATTACTCCTACCGTGAGCACGCTGTCGTTCTTTCGGTGGAACTGATAGAACTCGCGAAGGTTGAAGTCCATCACGTGATCCCCCCCGACGACGAGAAATGGTCCGCCATCAAGGGCGTTCTCAGCGTTCCTGACGCTCCCGGCCGTGCCGAGCTTCTTCCTCTCGCGAATATAGCGTATTTCCACCCCAAATTTTGCACCGTCTTCGAGGTACTCCTCAATATTGCGGCCTAGGTACCCGAGTGTGATAACGATGTCATTGAAGCCGTTTGCTGAAAGATGTTCGACGAGGTGGCCGACGGACGGTTTGTTGAGCAGCGGGATGCTCGGCTTCGGTCGTTCGAACGTCAACGGTCTGAGCCTGGTCCCGGCGCCACCGCACATAATGCACGCTTTCATCGATGTCCCTCAACGTCTTTCGTACCTCGGGTTCGAGAACCCACCCTCGGCGTCGTCAGTTTCATAATAGAGATGCATTTATGGGCCTTAAAATATTGCCTTTATGAATGGCATCGATTAAAAGATGCCGTTTTCATTGATATTATCGATTATGGAATCACGCGCGTTGAGCTCGGCACTCGAATCGACGTAGCGTTCGAGGTGAACGACAAAATCCTCAAGCTTGTCGAAAGGAACGATGAAACAACCGCCCTCACTAAGAAGCGCGTCGTCTATCCAACTCACGATGACGGGCACACTGCTGACGGAAAACGCCCGGTCAAATTCGCTGCAACGCGCGAGGTGTTTTCGCGCTTGTGCCCTGATAGATGAGCTTCGGAGCCGAGCTTTGCCGTACCGCTTGGCATCGATGAGCACTGTGGTATCGAAGCGGTGAGCGACTACATCGATTTCGGAGCGCCTTCCGGCTGCCACGAAGACCTTCCGGAAATCCGTTGAGAAACCGGCGCACTCGAGTACGTCGCGGACCTGTTCCTCGAATTCCTGCCAGGTAGGCTCCTTGTCCGCTTCATCATCCGTTTGGTACTCACCGAAGAGCGCAAGCAACATGGGTTACTCCGTATTCTCTCTCTCGTCTTCTGCGTGCTCGTCTTCAATGTCTTTCGCGGCGTCCCGCAAGCTCGTGGCCATCTCATTTTTCAGAATTGCGATCTCCTTGTCGACGTCTACCATAGGCTTTCGCACATCTTTGCGCGATTTTACCGGCACTTTGGTCGGTCGTGGTCTGTCCCGGGCGCGGGTGTCAGTTTTGCCCTCGAAGTCAGCAAGCTGTTCGACGGCCGCTTTGAGAGCTTGTTTGGCGAACGAGAGGAGCGTATCGTTAAACCTGCCGCGTGATCGGTGCTGTTCTGTTTTTAAGAGTTCATACGTGATGAGCATACGGAGCTCTTTAACATCGCTCTTGAGCTCGCGAACCTCTTGGATGAGTGCGTCAATTCTGTCATCTTTTGCAGCGGGCATCACGTATCCATCCCGGCAAGCACGCTGAAGACATCCTCCGGCTCGTACCTGAGTTGAATCTCTCGCGTTCGCCCGCGTGTTCCTCTCCCTGTAAAATCGGTATTAATGAGTCGAATTGAATCAAGCTTTGAGATAATGTCATAAAATCGCGTGTAGCCGAGATGCGTCTCTTCGTTGAACTTCTTGTAGAGGTCCCCGGCCTTTATCTTTGCCTCCTGCTCTGCGATCAGTTTGAGGAGGTCTCGCTCTTCTGCGCGCAACGAGTGTATGGAGTACGTGAGGTGTACGAGGCGCGATTTTTCGTGTGAGTGCACCACGTCGTCTGCGGCGATATATTTTCGAGCGCTTATCTCCGCCCGCACCCCCGTTTTTCTTAGGAGGTCGATACCGACCCGCAGGTCACTTGACTCCTCCACAAGATCAACGACCATCTCGAGCACGTCGTCCGGTACCACGTTTGCATGGAATCCGTGCCGCACGCGGTCTTCCAGTATGTCGCGCACCTCGGCACGCTTGTACAGCGGGAAGTATATCTCCTCGGGAAGAAAGACCGACATCACGCGTGGATCGAGCACCTTTGACATCTCAACGGACAGGTCGCTTGATATTGCAATGACCCCCACCTTGACCTCCGCTGACACCTCGTGAGCCCGCAGGAGCGCATACAAGACTTTATTTACCGTGTTCTCATAGAACAGATAGTTAATATCATCAAGCGCGACAATGAGCACCTTTTCCTGATCGATGAGATATTTGGTAATCTTCTTGAAGACGCGCTTGAATGAAACCCCCGAGTCCGGCGGCGTATACTTGAAGAGTTTCTTATAAATCTCTGAGAATATCGCAAATCGAGTCGCATCGATCTGACAGTTTACGTAAACCGGCACGACGCTGTCGGTGTAGTTTTCGATCTCTTCGAATACCTTCAGTACGGCCGTGGTCTTTCCGGTGCCGTGAGGCCCTGAACACAGACAGTTGATTGGCCGCACACCCCGCAGTGCCGGTCGGGCGGCGATCGTGAGCGCGCGCATCTGCGTCTCTCGATGAGAGAAGTGCTCTGGAATGTAGTCTAATTCAAAATAGCGCTCATCCTTGAAGAGCGTCTGATCCCACTGCAGCAAATCCTTTGACGGTAGTTTCTGAGGCACGCCACTCGTTAAATGGTCACGTTGCATGCTATTTAATGTTATCCTGCCCTACGTGGAGGTATTCTCCGCTCCGGGCGAATGGCGCCAATTAAGAAGCTCCAAAGGCGTAAAAATTCCTTTCACGGGATTTCTGAACGGGTGAGCGGACGAAAACGGCAGAATACCCCCCGGGCTCTCATCAAGTCAGGCCACGGACCATCGCGGACGTGAGTGCCATTACTTTCACGGCGCTCTTGCCATGCGCTTATCCATCATAGCTACGTCGGCTTATTCGGTGAAGATCCATGGTAAGTGAGACTTTTCGCGGGCTTATCGAACGTGCGGATTTCTATGCAAAGCGGGAGAAGTTCCGCTCACGTGACGAACGCCGTGGTGATCTGGAAGGGACTGAACGCCCCGTACTCGTTCATCCCTAGCACTGCATTTCGGTTTAGCTCGTTCATCTCTTATGTCGCGTTTTCTTCCCGAGTGATCCACTTTTCAGGCCGGGCTACCTCATCAAGCGTCGGCACATCGTGCGGAGAGCGCCACACCCGGTTGACGAATTCGATCCCTCGATTCGCTGCGATGTGCGAAACGAATCGTTCTCCTAGAACATACTGCTCCATCTTCAAGCCGAGTCCCGTTGCGCGCTCAAAGAGCATCTCTCTCCCGCTTTTGCGCCTTCTACGGAGTTCAAACTCACGCTTCATGTAATTGTACGTGGCGAGCATCTCTTTGCCGATCCTGTCCATGACAAAATCCGAATAGCCCTCGATTACGCTCATTAGAGCTTGAATCTGATTGATGAGTCCTATCTGCTCGCTCGAGAGAGCCGCGTGCATAAGCGAGAGCTGTCTCCGCCGTGCGTAATGGCTCGCGACCGCACGGGCCCGCGACTGGAGCCCCTCTGATGTGAGCCCGTCGTTGGTCGCCTCCAAGTACCGTTTGAGAAGCTGATTTAGGTGGCCCTTGAGCCACGGCACTGACTCGAAGACGACGGCGTGGGTGACTTCGTGGATGGCGATCCACCGTCTAAAGTCATCTCGTGAAAACGAGAGTTGGCGCTCGACCATTTCGATGTTAGGCTCCACAAAATAGATCTGCCCACTTACAATTTCGCGACCGAAAAGGCTCGGGTCATACTGGCCGAGTACTTTCTTTGCGAGGTAGCCGAGGAGAAACCCGAGACCGACCGTCGAGATGACCTGATTCGACTTGTATACGCCTTTGCTTATCAGCGAACCCGTTTTTTGCGTCACGAGCGCTTTTTCCAGCGGGGCGAGCTGGTCTTCGAACGCCGTGATGTTCATATCGATCCAGTCATATCGGTCGAAGACCCGTACCTCGCGAACGCTTGGCGCGTGAAGTCCTGTTAACTCAATGATCTGGGGCGTTGGTTCGCTCACGAAGGTTTCATAGGCCGGCAGAAGCCGTCGTTTCTCTTCGTAGGTCCGCCTTTCAGCGTCGCCGACGTTTGCCGCATTTTGTGCGACTTGCCTCCAGTCAATGGGGCCTTCGGGCGAGCGCAAGAACTGGAGACCAGTGTTTAGTACCAGTTTGGGAATGTCCACCATACTTATCTACTCATTGTGATCCGAGGCGTGTTACGGACAGCCGTTTATGAGGCGGCATTGTGCGTCAAATGTCCGTCGCGTTGTGAGGATACGCACGGTCCCGTGACAGGGGCTGTCCCCTCTACATGAAGTCGACAAGACCCATCTGTTTTGACGCATCGCTCTCAAACAGAGAGTCGACCGACATCTCAAGGAGCATAAGCCGTTGACGCGTGTACTTTGAGACGCCATAGTCGTTGGCAATCTGGATCGAGCGTGCCATATACTTTGTCACCGTGCCTTCGTGAACGGTGAGCACGATCTTCCCGCCGCATTTTGGACAGTTGCCGCTAATGGGTGGCCGCCGCACCTTGTAATTGCATTTCACGCATCGCACCTTCTGGCGTGAGAACGCCCGGAGATTGCCAATCAGGTCGGGAAGGAAATGCGTCTTGATAACGCGCTCTGCGACGTCGCGCTGGTCTACCGCCCGTATACGACGAGCGAGCTCAAGCTGGGCCTCCATCTTATCCATCATCGATTCGAGCACCTTGTAGGTGCTGTTCAGGGGACCGAGCGAGATCGACGAGGATTGATGGGTAAAGTCAAAGCCGGTGTACTCGGCGTCTGTGCCCAACCGAGACGCCACGGTCGCAATGTGAACGCGCTTCGGGTCTTCAAAGCCCAGCGTAGCGCGGTAGAACTCGAGCGGGTAGTGGTCGCTTATGTCGAGGTTGTGCGCCTCGGCATCGATCTCCTTCGGGTCGATTCGCGTGGTCAATACCAGTGGGGCGTCCATCTTGCCCCCGCGACGATCAGGAAGATACGACAACGAGAAGTTCAAGAGCCCGTCGAGAAGAAGCATGATGCAGTCTTCATCACCGTCGCAGTTTCGTCGCTTTGACGCGTGGAAGAACGGATGAGCGAAGCCTGCCGAAGCGGGGGTAAAACCTATGACGCGGCCTAGCACGCCGGCGCTTGTGTGCGGCGCTAGTCCGATCACCAACGAACCGATAAGATCCTCTTTCGTTTTTGCTTCATAGTAAGCCGGCTGTCGGTAGTACTTCACGAGCAGATCGTCGATGAAGTTAGACACACGGACAAGCCACTCGCCACAATCCAGGGAAAGGATGATGTCTTGTGGCGCAAGTTCGACGACATCATCATCGTCTGTCACGTCGTATCCTAAGTCGCGAAGCTTGCTCGTCGGAACTGAGATCTCCCGTGGCGTGAAGTGTGTCGTGGGCAGGTCGGTCAAATCGTACCTACAGGTACCGTCCTTGAACACAAAGATTTCGTGTTTTGCGCGCAACACGCCTTTTTCTATGGGCTCAGGCGTTTTGTTCTTAGATATCAGGCCCAATACGCCTTTAAATCTGTCGAATCGTGCCGTTTCGTCAAGTCGAATGAGCGCCTGCTGGTAGACCTTTCGCAGGTCGATGGACTGGATCCGATGACTCACTCCCTGTCTGTGACACTTTGGACACGTGGCTCCGTTCCGCAGATCGCGCGAACACGTCGGACAGAACGTGACAGGCTCCGCGAACGCTCCGCATTCGCAGCGCGTTTGGTAGGTTTCGTTCAAGCACGTCGGACAACGCCGGACGCCTACGTCGACGTCGATTATGCCGAGGTACTGCACGTCGATTTCCGACGCGCGTTCGGCGGCCGCTTTTGATGAACCCGCCGCCCTTCGAAGGGATCGGTCGCGCCCGCCCGCATTACCGATAGGGAAGAGCACGTGCGGGGGAGGCTTCATCTCCCGGGCTTTTGATTTCTCCGGTCGTCCCATCCGTCCTCCGATCCTTGAAGGCGCCCGTTTTCGGATTTCGATCCCGCTCAGGAGCGTTACCGCGTCAATCGGAGATTTGATGCGCGGGCTTTTTAATGAAAACCAGTCCTTGCTAAGCGACTCACTGAGCCCGAGACTCGTGATGAATGCCGCTGCGTCGTCAATCACCACGTTGCCCTCAGCAACGACGTGAGGGACGAGGAGCGCTTCGAGCAGCTCCTTTGTCTTGGGGTCGTCAGGCACGATGAGTTCGACCGGTGCGTCAGATCCATCCGCGGCGTCCCCGGATGGGGTGCCCGCCGATATTCTACCCGTTTGGCTGACGACCTCGGCCAGCTGCGCGAGTTCAATGAGCGTTATGTCGTGCCACAAATAGGTAAACTTGGGGTGCAGCGGGATGCCGAAGTGCCGCGAAAGCTGTAGCGTGCGGGACGCCGTAAGCTCCTGTGCGTCAACGGAGGGGGCGACCTCGTTCAAGCGCGTTGCTGCCTCCTCAAGATCTTGTGTCCACCATTCGTGCACGTAGGGTGAAGGAATCAGTGGGTGGTTATTGCCGAGGAAGTCTCCATAGTTTATGAGAATCTCTCCGATGTCGAGTATCTCGTCGATGTCGTTTTTATGCGTAAGCGCCGCTTCGTACGAGTCGATGCGGACGACGGTTCCATTGTAGAGTTTTACGGTCGGTCCTTCGATTGAATCGACTGAAGAAATCCCGGCAGCCTTACCCGGCCGTTCCATCTTCAGTTGCGTTCCCGGAGCTAAGAATTCACCGAGCACGACCATCGTCGCGGGGTTGATTCCTGCAGAAGCAAAGCCCGTGTTGCGCGCTCGTCCGTACCGAAGCCGAAAGCCCCCCTTGCGCGAAGGATGCGAGAACACGGGTCGACCGGCGATGATGTCTTCCATGTACGTCCAGTTTGGGGCAATTTGGGTCTCGCCTGCACGCTTCTTCACTTTTGAGCTTCTTTCTCCTTCTCCTTCTTCGGCCACCTTAGCGTGAATAATTTCGTCTAACCATCCCCACCCGTCGAGTCCGAGCTGCGATACGTACTTCTTCAGCTTTGGCGCTTTCTGAGCCAGACCCTCTGCCAAAACGAGCGCCATGCCGCCGCGAACCGCGTTCGTCTTTACCCTGTCAAGGTTTCGAAAGCCTGAGACCTCATCCTGTTCCGTTCCTTCACCGTTAACACAGATGGGACAATTCGTCACGATGGTTCTGATCTCGCTGGCCGAGGGCGTATATTGCAGGTTTACGAGCGTCTTGTAGAGTGGAATCTCTTCCACGTATCGCTCGACCTCCTCGTCCCGCGGCACGTATCGGCCGATGCCGACCGCGCGCCGTACGTAGTCGGCGACTAACACGGAAAGCGCTTGGGCAGTTCCACCAGCACTTCTGATAGGGCCGGAATAAAAGATTTGGAGGTAATCGGTTCGATCGTCGTTCATGCCGAGTTCCACCCGCGCGATCCCCTCAATGGGGGCGGCGACGACCCCTTCGGTCAACATCGCGACTGCGGCTCTCACTGCCTTTTCCACCACTTGGACTTTGCTCTCGTACGAGCCGAATTCGTTATTTGCAAAGCCCAGACCAATCGCGAGTGCCGCCTCTTCGCGGGACATTGTTTTATCAAGCTGCCGTATCCGCTGCGCCAGTCCTGGGATGCCGATGAGGTTCTCAACGCGCTCGGCAAGGTCCCGAGCCGGCAGGATTTCGGGAGAGAGGGAAGGATCCTCGCCGTTTTTCCGCGCCTCAGACGCGATAGTGAAACAGGCTTCAAGCTCAGATTCTAGCTGTTCAAAATAGTGATTAATATCCTTGATCATCGAATCATCTTGGCGAGTTCAGCGCGGAGCGCCGACACTACCGGAGTGTTGTTGTTGCTACAAGTTAACCTTTCTCTTGTTCGCGCATATGCTGAAATCACTTAAAAAAAGCCATACCGGTACCGCAGCATCGGTGTGGTCGCGAGGCGATTAGAAATAGAGCTAAATACTTTTAGGCGTATCTTTTTTTGGTTCAAATGGCGAGTATTAACATCTTTAAGCTCCACGATATCTACATTTTTAAGCAGTACCTCGGCGATCCTGGGCTTTTTAAGCAGTTGGGCGATTACTACAACGGTCCCAACTATCGGTTTGAGATCCCCCCAGCAGATCTCGAGAAGATTCAGGATATCTTGCAGGCAGCGGGTTACGACGTTAACGTGGTGGAAGACCTTACCGAGTTCCGCGTGACGATAGGGCGTTTCCAGAAACACAAGGAGATTCTCAAAAACAGCGTTGAGTTTGAGGAAGTCGGGGACGACAAGATCTTCCTGATGAAAGATAAGGAAGCAGTCGAAATGGCGCTTAGCCAAGGCGCAACAAAATACGAAGGAGACTTGTTCAGCTGATCTTTCCGCGTTGGACAAGCGAATAGCTACGCTTCTAAGCCCCACGCAAGAAGGCGACAGGCCAGATAGTTCTCCTTGCCGAAGTCGCAGGATAGAACAGATTCGCTGATTTTATCCTCTGTGTCAGTTGCTTTAGTGTAACCTTTCTTTAACATCTGCTGACGCTCTTCGTTCTTTGGCTTGCAAGAACGAGCTCTCGCAAGCGTTTGCGTGACGCTGAGGTCTGACGTGGGGCATTGCGACCTATCACGCCGCGTCATGCAGACCCGTGGCGCCGCGACACGAGATTTGATGAAAGAGCAAAGCGCACGTATAATATACTTCCAAGCTTATCGCAGTCATGCCTGTGCGACAGGCACGGAATGAGGGAATCCCCGCGTGAACGGGGGGTTGATATGTCATGAATTCTACGACAGATCTAGGCGAGAACGATGCTGGGCCGCTGCGGGTGTGCATGGTGACTCCTTTTCCCCCGCGCCATGACGGAATCGCAACATACTCATCTGAGCTGATTAACGCGATGGAAAGTCTTGGTCACACGGTCTACGTGATCAGTCATACTGATAAGGACGTGGGCGGACACGAATCACAGACAAACGTGTTCGGGATTATAGATATTTCGAAGCCCGACTGGGAACGCGTCATTTTTAAGAAGATAATGGATCTGAAACCAGACGTCGTACACATTCAACACGAATACGGCCTATACGCGAATATGGGAGACTATGGGATTAGCATCATCGATTTACTCTTTCTACTTTTCGTCGCGCGTGTGCCTGCGGTGATCACGTACCATTCGGTATACAGCACGCTTGGTCGAGAAGAGGCTATCTTTACCAGCTTGAGTCTAGATACCGTTGACGCGGGCATCGTGCACGAAGAATTTCAGAAGATCTTTTTGCCGGCGAACTTAGGGAGGATACCAAACAACGTTTACGTTATCCCGCACGGGGCAAAGACTGTGGTCGCGGAAGACGTCCCCGACGAACGAGAGGCGAAGAGACAGTTCGGATACGAAGGCAAAAAAGTCGTTCTGTGTATTGGGTGGTGGGAACCAAACAAGCGGTTCGAAGACGTGGTGGCCATATGGCCTGGCGTGCTCGACAAAGCCAAGAATGCGGTTCTCGTTATTGCGGGCGATGCAAGACCGGGGTCTCCTAGTGGTCTCTATTACAAGCCGAAGCTGCTCAAGGCCATTTCAGAATCTCCCGTTAAGGACAATATCCGGGTTATCACGGGGGCTTTCACGCCGAGAGAATACGACTCACTACTCAACTTGGCGGATTTCATCGTACTGCCGTATGATCGAGCGTCGCAGAGCGGGAATCTTGCACACGCGTTTGCGCTGGGAAAGCCTGCGGTGGTAACGGCGGTCGAAGGCCTCAAGGCGGAAGTCGAAGCAAGTCAAGCGGGCGCAACCGTCCCGCTCGGATCGCTTGAAGATTTAAAGGCTGCTATACTCTTACTTCTCCGAAATAACGAGTTGAGAGAGCTTTTCTCTAAGCGAGCGCTTGAGTACGTGCAGAAAAAGATAGGATGGTCTATCGTCGCGAAAAAACACATCCTTCTTTACGAAATTGCCATGCAGAAGGAAAGGATGAAAGTCACTCCTGCATCAGGACTTGACGTAAGTCGCGGTTAAGGCCGTTGATCTTGAGCCTCGCGGCGTGACGACGAAGAAACAGTCGATACAGGCTCAAAAGCAAGCAGTAGCTGTTTCGCGCGGGCTGACGAAAGATATATACTCTTTAGTACTATAGTAAGGCGTAATCGCCGCCGAACCAGAGGCGCTGAGGTTTTATGCCAATTTCCCCCGATGACATAACGATAACGAGTTTTCCCGAGCTGTTCGAGCAGATAGTAGCGGACAAGCAAAAGGTCGGTTTGAAGCCTATCCAGAACAATCCACCGGATTTGTTGGAGCGCGCAAAACTCTACGGAACGCAGTTTAGAAACGGGTCGTGGAACTGGGCATCAAACATCTGGAACAGAAGCGCCGCGGGCAGCGTCGTAGTTGAGCGTGAAGATGACCTGCGCGTGGAGCACCGACTGTTGATGCTTCGCGTGCTGGAGCACATTCTTGACCAGCCGATGATTCAGGCAGACGCAACGCTCGGGCAAAAGGGTTCAAAAGGAGAGATGAAATGTCGGCTCTACTGCGACGCGCAATTTCCTGACGTCGCGTACCGCTGGCAAGCGGTCAATTTCCCAGGCGATCCGGACGCACAGCCTGATGCACAGCTTTTTATGATCCCTCACTATCTTGAGAATCCCAACGTGCCCGGGAAAAACGAGATGCTGAAGGTCATCCGCTTTCCCTTCCACAACTACAGCATCGTCGCCGCATCTTCGTACATGGGAGAAGCGAAGAAGGGATTCCTTTCGCACTGGATTTATGAGATCTACAAGAGGGGGGGAACAGGCGAGCACGCTTCGCTTAAGGAGTTTACCGTTAGGCGCGTTGACGGCACAAGTAAGGACATAGTGATGTCGGTCTGGGGACTGACCGGCAGCGGAAAATCCACTCACGGGCACTACGTCTACGACGAGAAGATCGCGCAGATCTACATCGACAAGTTTGGAATCAATCCACTCGAGTTTATTTCTAACCAACTCATTCGAAATGACGACGTAGTCGCGGTGTTTGAGGACCGCGTTGTCAGCCCCGAACGCGGCTGCTGGACCAAAACAGAGGACGTCGACGTAACGCAGCACGCCATCTACAACGCCGGAATGTCGCCGAACGCGCTCCACGAAAACACGGAATGGGACGAGCACGGCGACGTGAGTTTTCGCGGCGAGATACTTCAGTATCACGGAAAACTGAATCAAAACGCGCGGAGCATCATCTTCTTGGAGGACACCGGCTACTTCGACGGAAATGTTGACTCATCCGGACCGCTCAACATGGCCGTGTTCATCAGCCCCGGATATATCTCGGACTATGCCTGGGTGAAGCTGAACGATTCTGCGTTCGCCGCAAAGGTGCTTGCAGACGGCAGAACGATCGGCCACCCCGCGCAAGGTCGAGAAGGCGTCGGCGGCGAGAAGTATGAATCGAGGTATTGCTTGCCGTTCACAATGGGCGTCGGGAACGCCGCCCACACCCACCGATTCTACGAGTTTATGAAGGAAAGGGCAAAAACTGAAAATCCAATCGAATCGTATCTCATCAACACGACCGGACGCGTCGGTGCAAGGTACGTATGGGCCGATACACACCTTGGCGACGAACCCATATGGCTCGCAAAGACGCTTTTTGAAGAAATGGACGGCAAAAAAAAGCCGGTGGGGGGGACCGGCCCTACCATCGAAGAGACGCAGGTGTTCTTGATCCAAGCGGCGCGTGGTGCAGTTGACTACGGGCCACATCCGCGGTGGGGCGACAAAGTACTTGTCCCGACGCGGGTGGAGGGATTGCCACAAGAGCGCTTAAAGGAACTCGATCCGTTTACCTATAGGACCGCTGAAGAGATGGAGGCGCTGCTGAGGCAGCAGATTGCACAAAGCAAGTACTACTTGAAAGCCCAATGCGCGCGGCTTAACAAACGGATACTGAATGCAATGGACTTCTAGAGGCGACCGGCCGATCCAAAAGACCTTGTGCGATCACTAAAGCGATCGGCGTCCGCGCCATTATAATCGGATTTTACCTTGAAATTGTAAACGCTTTGGAGTTCCCGCAAAAAAATGATCTTGTCAGCCCAGTCACTCGGCCGCTGAAAAATCGCTCCAGCATCAATTTAGCATTTCTAGACTGTCGCCAGTATTCCTTCGACTAACGGATCGAAGCATCTGCGGAAATCGCAACTCAATTTCCATTTTTCATATTTGACGTCGGAGTATGCTGATTCGATTTTTGAGTTAAACCCAATCACAAGCTTTATTGCTTTGTTGCGATATTTTAGATCGAGTTTATGACTGATACAAAGTTCTGTAAGTCGTGTGGAACGACCCCAAGCTCCTCCGCGCGTTTCTGCAGAGAATGCGGAGCTGTTTTGGCCGAAGAGCCCGGCGTCGATCAGAGTGCATCGACCGCAAAGGAGCAGGTCAACGAAGGCATTGCTCTATACCAACAAGGTGACTACCAAGGCGCCTTGGGTAAGTTCGGGAAGGCGACGGAAGCCGATCCGACGCTCGCAGCGGCCTGGAGTGACAAAGGCTGCGCCTTGGGGCGTCTTGGCGAGCGCGACGCGGCTTTGGAGGCGTTCAACAAGGCGCTTGAGATCGACCCAGACAATCGAGAAGCTCGCGAAGGCAAGGATCTGTGCCTGCGCATGCTTGGCTCTTCTAAGGAAGCAAGCTGAGAACCGCCGCTCGGCGGGACTTTACCTCGCGCGACGTTGATCCGGGCTGGGAGAGCTTGGCACGTTGTCTGCTACTATTTCGTTCAGGTGTCTGGTTAGCTACTGGTACGCTCCCAATAAGCAGGCCGAGCGCGGTCGATAAGAGACTTCTACCTAGTTTGAGCTCTATGGCCCAGAGGTGTCTAAGGTCTTCATGGCAAGCCCCTAGCTTCCGGTTTTTCTTAAGCCACTTTTTTTCTTGGCATCTCGTGGAGGGTAGTACTCGCTCTTTTTTGACTGCTGGTTTAAGCGAAGTCCGTAATTCAAAAGGTATACGATCTTCTAAAATTACTTTTAATAGGCGGGGCATCGCTTTATCGAGAAAGCGGAACGTTTGAAGGTGCAGGCAGCAGTGAGAATCTTTGACAGCAAACCTGATATTGCAAAAATGCTCGCCAACGGCGACGTTGAGAACTTAGCGCGCACGGTAGAAATCGGTGGCAGGGATTTCGACCACGACGAGAATACGCGCAAGGAGGCCGTTGACGCGCTTGGCAGTCTAGCCGATCAAAGAGCGGTTGACCCTCTAATTGGGGCGTTGCAAGACGAAAATGAGCGTGTACGCTTGAGCGCTGTAGCCGCGCTTAAAAGGCACGAAGCGTTCGACCCCCTGGTCAACGCGATGCACGTGAATGATAGCGGGGTGCGCCGCGCCGCCGTCGAAGCCCTTGGCCAGCTCGGCAACCCCCGCGCCGTGCTACCCCTCACAGAGACGTTAGCAGATGACGACCGGCGTGTTCGGGCCGCCTCTGTTGAGGCGTTGGCAAAGCTCGACGAACCATCCGTAGACCCTCTGATCCATGAGCTCCAAGTAACCGACAGCCAGGCACGTCGGGCCGCCGCCGAAGCCCTTGGCCAGCTCGGCAACCCCCGCGCCGTTTTGCCGCTCATAGCTGCCCTCAAGGATCAGGACTGGCACGTCAGCTTCGCCGCCGCGTGCGCGCTTAAGCAGTTTAACGATCCACGCTCATTAGAGCCGTTCATAGAAGTGCTGAGCGAGGGAGCGACGGACGTGCGACGGGCCGCCGCCGAAGCCCTTGGCCAGCTCGGCAACCCCCGCGCCGTTGAGCCGCTCGTCCGCACGCTATACGCCGAAAACAGTGACGTGCGACGGGCCGCCGCCGAAGCCCTTGGCCAGCTCGGCAACCCCCGCGCCGTTGAGCCGCTCGTCGAAGTGCTGTCTGATAGATATAAAAACGTGCGCGAAGTTGCGGCTTGGGCGCTCGGTCAACTCGGCAACACACAAGCCGTAGGGCCTCTCATAAGGGCCCTGGAAGATCCATACAGCGATGTGCGCGAAGTTGCGGCTTGGGCGCTCGGTCAACTCGGAGACTCTCGGGCGTTGAACCCCCTTAACGAGGCGCTCAAGGATGATAATCAGCGCGTGCAAAAAGCCGCTGCACACGCGCTCAAGAACATCGCCAGTAAATCCTCCCATAGCAAACACTCGATCACCATAACGTGAACCGGCCTCGAGTAAGAGCTGCGCGGGGTGGGATCGCAGCGCATGCCCATAAGTTTCGGGCTTCGGAATTACACTGAATCGGCGCACACAGATGCCGCACAAAGCCATTTAAAAAGCGCATCGGTTTTTTTTGAAGTCGACCATATGAAAACTATTTTAATCGCCGCTGCCGCAGCAGGCAACTTTTCATGAGCTAGGATAAAATGCGTTCTTGCGTGTCGCGCTCCGTCCGAAAAACGCGCTTGAGCGTCTTTTCTATCTTGTCGCTCCGACTTGATTCAGGAATGGCTATCTCTTTGCGACAATGTAAGCCGACATCATCATACGGCATTACGTGCGTGTCATTCGTTCCGATACAAACCCTAAACTTGGGCGTAAACTCAACGGAATGCCACGCGCGCTCCCGCGCGCGACTACTTTCCTCTCGTTACCTTCTTCACTAGGGCCATATCGAAAATCGTTTTAGTTCACTTTCCGAGCACATAACAAGACGGCACGTTCGTGCTTAGTTCGCACTCAATACGCGCCGTTTTGACAGGAGATAGAAGGCCGCGATCAGATAAGCGAAGATGAGCGTGATTGCCGCGCCTAGAATGCCGATCAGTGGAATCAGAACCACGTCGAAACCGACGAGCACGATAAGCGCGATAATGCTACTGAGTGTATTCACTTTGGCTCCGCGCGTACCTTCTGAAGCCATGAGCCAACTAAGCGCTTGATAAAAAAAGGCCATTGTTGCTGCAATAGCAAAAAAGAGTGCAATTTCCCAGCTGAAGGGATACTGGCGCCCATAAAAAAAGAAGACTATCCACTGTAATAAAAGCACTGATGGCACGATCAAGGCAGCAAGGTACGGCGCTGCCTTGCTTACGCGACGTAGAATGGCCAGCTTATCGTTGCTCTTGGATGCATAGGGGAAAAAAGCGGCGTTAATGATCATCCAAAGCATGACGGCTACAGTTATTGATGGCATGAAATATGCGGCGTAAATTCCCACGGCCGCGGTCGTCATGAACTTGTTGATGAGTAATCTGTCGACGCCCATGAAGGTGGCTGCCACACCTCCCGGGAGGGCAAGAAGAGAATAATGCACGATTTTTTTCGCCCAGGACCGCTCAAATCGAAGCGTTATATAGTCTTTAAGATAGATGACCAAAATGAAGCCGATTACCGCGTAGGATAGGAAATACGAGTAAGATGCCGTTTCCCACGACTTCATGTCCTGGCTGATGAATATGAAAAACGCAGCAAGCAGTACGACCGATTGAGCGGCAGTCAGAAGTGCATACGCTCTCATTTTGAAGAAGACTCTGAGAGAATTTGTGGTTAACTGGTAGAGCGTAGAAGTAACGGCGAGAAAAAGAGCGAAAAAGAAAAGCTCTGTCGAAACCCCAAACAAGTACGATAACGGCGCAGAAAAGAATGCGTAAATAACTATCGAGGCTGCGGTCACCAACGCTATTAGAATGTACGAAGTGGAGATGATGCCGACCTGCGCAAAATGATCCGACACCTCTGAACCATATTTTATCATCGGCGTGGAAACCGCTATCATTGAGATGGCGAGAATGGTGCCCATTGTCGTGATTAGTCCAAGAACACCAAAATTGCTCGGCCCCAATGCCCGTGCCGCAATGATGCTGAAGGCCAACGTGAACAGCGCTCCGAACGCCGTGGCAATGCCGACGTACGAGGTACCCAAGATGAACTTCTGCGCTTCGTCGTCCATCTTCTCCTTAAAAATCAGCTCATACGGTGCACTGAGCAAACGAAAACCGAGTTCCTTGAGCGACATCACGGGCTAAACCTAGGTGGAACTAATTGCGAATTTATATATAAGTTCCATTGGTGCAGTCCGCACTCGTAATTTCTATCTACGGAGCTGTATCTTAGAGATCTGTCTCGCGCAGGGGCTCAGATTCTACGAGCTTGCTTTTAATAATGACTAGCGCTTAAGTATCACTGGGGAATCGTACATAGCTCCTGCTTTGAGATTTGTGCACGTAAGCGATACTCACCTGGGATATCGCCAATACGGTTTGAGCGAGCGTCTTGATGATTGGAGCAGCGCCACCCGCAAAAGCATCAATTACGCCATACAAAACCAGGTAGACTGTGTCGTTCACAGCGGCGATTTGTTCAATTCAAACAAAGTTGATCACACCTCGTTGATCCACGCCATAGAGATGCTAAGAGCGCTGAAGGACGCTGACATCCCTTTCTTTGTTATTGATGGCAATCATGACAGAAGAAAAGGCTCTCAAACGCACACCGCCCTCGATGTGTTGCAACGCTTAGATCTGTGCCACTACTTGGCGCCTGCAGGAAGAACCCTCGAAGGTGCGATAGGTGAGGTGAACGGTAATTCGATCGTCGGGCTCGGCTACCAAGGTGTCTACCTCAGGTCAAAGCTGCACGATTTTTATCAACAAATGCCCGAAGGGCCCAACGTCGTGCTGCTCCACGCCGGCATAACTCAATACGTGGAAGGGGGGCAGCCGGAGATCGCCCCACCTGAGCTAGCAGTATTACGGCCTAAGACCGCGTACCTCGCGCTCGGGCACTACCACAACAAGTTTCGCCTCGATGACTGGATCTTCAATCCGGGAAGTCCAGAATACTATCGATTCTCCGACTATGGCATTGGGCGCTGCTTTTACGACGTCACTATGCAAAACGGGGCCCTAAAGGTTCGTGAAATCGACGTGCCCGGCGTTCGTCGAATGCTGAGCATTTCCGCGGATCATCCGGGTGACGACTATTCGCTGCTGAGAGTGTTGCAAGCGCGGCTCGACGAAGCCGAGCTCGAAGCTCCGGTTTCGGGTGCGCTGTTGCGTGTGATTCTAGAAGGGGAGGTGGAGAACCCTCCTAACCTCTCCGAGCTAAAGCAGTTTATCGACGAGCGTTACGTGCCCTTGTACAGCACCGTTCTCGACAACACCGTCAGCACCGACAGTGGGCTCATCGAGACTCCTGGAACCCTTGACGACCTGGAAATGAACATGTTCGCAAGCAGCTTTGCGCGGTACAACGAGCAAGCGCGAGACGTTGCGGGTTTCGCTCGCATGCTTCTTCGCGAAATAACCGAAAGCCAACTTACGAGCACTGATGAAGCTGAGCCCGTCGTACAGCACGTCTCACGCTTTAGGAGAGAGTACTTGTGAAACTGGAAAGCCTCCGCCTCGTGAATATCCGAGCGTTCGAAGACTCGGGCGAGATCAAATTTCAAGACGGTACGATCTCAATATACGGAGAAAACGGCGCCGGCAAGAGCACAATAGTGACAAGCATTGGCAGGACGATCTTTGGCTGGGACGACGGGGTCAAGCAGGCGACGATAGACTACGCGGGAGAACGGCACAGGCAAGGAGTTACCGAGTACCTCTTGCGAAAAGGAGCGGCAGAAGGGTCTATAGACGCAACGTTCTCGCACAAGGGACACGTGTACCGCGTGAGGCACGTCCTGTCGCGTACGGCTCAGACGTGGGAGCTGTACATAGACGGAGAGAAGACCGATCTGTACGGAAAACAAGAGATACACGAACGCATTCGCGACGAGCTCGGTATGGCGGAGCTTCATATTTCCTCGGCGGAAAGTCTCTTCAGCGATGTTATCTGCGTGTTACAGGGGCAGGTCATCAATGAATTTGAGTTCGCGTCTCAAAAACGAAAAGACCATTTTGACAAGGTTCTCGGCCTTTACAGCTATAGGCAGGCCTACAGCGACTCAGTCCATGTAAAAAACAACTTCAAAAGCAAGATAGCGCGTGCTGAGTCTGAAGCGCGAGTGCTTGAAGCTGAAATAACGCACCTAATCGGACTCGTTAACCGATTGCGAGAATATGAAAGCGAGCTGAAAAACCTTCGGCGGTCGATCAGTGCAGTCGAAGCCAAATTGTCTGCGGTCGAAAATCAGAGGCAAACGTACGAATCGGTTCGCGCAGAACTCGAAAACCTCAATAGGGAACTCAGCACGGCAGATGTCAAAGCAGGCGACGTGGCGGCGGCAGTCGAGGTCGCAAATCGCGAGGTGCAAAACTGTCGCGGGGCGCAGAACGTGGTCGAACGACACCGGCCTTCGTTCTTGCGATATCAACACATCGTCGGACAGCTTGACGAGGTACGGGCGCTCGTGCGGCAGGTGGCAAGCGCAGCGACGAGGCTGTCCGAACTCCGCGTTACTCGCGCAAGCATCACAAGCGCTAAGGAAAATGTGTCAAAAGAGCTTCAGCAATTGGATGAGGCGTCAGCTCGAGTGACCCAACTGTCGCCAATGGCTGCCGAACACTCGCAGCTCATTGAAGCCCTCTCACAGCTCAAACTGGATCAGCAGCGCTACCGGGCGGGTCTCGAGCGCATTAAAGCAACCGAAGAACTGATACAAACAAAGCGTCTGGCAGCAAAGGAGCTGGAAGCGGAACTCAAAGAGCACGGCGCACTCCAAGTGCGCGCTGAAAGGCTTGAAACGTTGCTGCGCGAATACGACCAGTTAGCACGAAAGGTCGGTGAGCTTGACGGGCACAAGAAGCAGATGGAAAAGGATCTCGACAGCCTCCTTAAAGGTGTCTGTCCGTACACGAGCGATCGGTGTGAATCGATTGAAGAACGCGGCCATCGGCACGAGCATGAACTCGAAGCTATTCGGGTGGAACTCGCGCTGCTGCAGTCTGAACGCGATATAGGGGCATCCGCCATTACTGAGGCGCGCGGTGCTGCAAGCCAACTGCAATTGCTCGACGGCAAGCGTCGTGAACTGGAACTTAAACTGGAACAGATAGACACACTGCGTCGAGAACTGGCAGACGAACGTGATTCTGTCCAAGCGATTGGTGACAACTTGGCCAGCATAAAGTCTCTTGAAGAGCGCATCGAGGCATTGAAATCGAGCGCAGAGGAGTATCAGTCACTCGCGTACGCTCTCAAGAAATCAGATCGGAGAGCACTAGCAAGTCGGCTCGCTGAGCTCAGTCAAAGAGACGAAGCATTGCAAAGCGACATAGAGGAGGCTGAAAGCATTATCGCGCACTTGACCGAACAAGGCGGGGATGAGGCGCTTGTAGCGCGACTTGAACACGAATTGCGGGAGCTTCAAGAAAACTACGATAGCTACAGGGCGTCCGTCAGTTTGGCGGCGAATCTTGAGGGGGCCAGAGCGCGACACGACGACTGTGCCCGAGACTTGGCGGCACTCAATGAGCGGCGGCAGAATCTTGCCGGTGACATAGAAGCCAAATCAAGGCTTTATGATGCCGCTGAGCACCTCAGAATTGAAAAAGATAGCTTAGAAACGAGTCAACGGCTTAATGAGATGCGTGGGATTGCATCGCAACTTAACAAACAGATTGAAGATCTGAAACCCCACGAAGCGGATCTCGTGGTTAAGAGAGAGGATCTGATGGCACTCGACGTTGAGCTCAACGAGATTGCTGCCGACGGTAAGTTCTTTGATGAAATCAGAGATAGTTTCAAAAACTTGAGTGCGATGAGGCCGCTTTATACAAAGAAAGTGAGCCAGCACGCCGCCCGTCACTGGAGGCAAATGGTCAATGATGAATCGCAACTTCACTGGCAAGAGGACTACCTCGTTTTCAAAGCAGATGGCGGCAATGTGATCTCATTGTATGAAATGAGCGGCGGCGAGAAGGTCTCAGCGTGTTTGGCTGTACGTCTCGCGATGCAAGAGACTTTGAGCGGCCTCGGCCTGTTCATCTTGGACGAACCAACTATCCATCTTGACGAAGAGAGATGCGACAGCCTCGCTCGGCAAATCGGTGCAATCAAGGGATTGAACCAGGTTATTGTGATAAGCCACGATGACACCTTTCACGCGTACACGCAGCAGCAGATAACAATACGAAAAGACCCCAGCAGTCACGCTAGCGTAGTTGAGCTCTAGTCACTTTTTGCCCTCAAAGGCTCGGGCGAAACAGAAGCGAGACCATATGTGCCGTGGCCCACAATGGGCACAGCTGTCTCTAAAAAAGCATCATGAATCTTTCACAAATCAATCGGCCGCGGGCGTTCCGTCCGAGTGCTATTGACTCGTGGCGACAGGAAAGAGCATTGGACAGGAATCCCATCCAATACTCTCGTATGCTTGCGGCGACGCGAAGGCTCAGGTGATCGCGCACGAACACTCAAGCACGTCTTCAAACCGCTCGTTCACCATCTCCCAGTTCACTATGTTCCAGAACGCGTCGACGAATTTCGGCCGCTCGTTCTTGTAATCGAGATAGTAGGCGTGCTCCCAGACGTCAAGAACCATGACGATGCGGAAGTTTGGATAGACGTTGACATTGTGCTTCTCTATTTGCATTATTATGGGCCTATCTGTCAGCTTGTCGAGCGCCAACGCTGCCCATCCTGACCCTTCGGTCGTTGCTGCAGCTTTGCTAAACTCCGCCTTGAATCGATCAAAGCTGCCAAACTCCTCGTTTATGGCAGCGGCCAACTTGCCTTTAGGGGCCCCGCCGCCGCCCTTGCCGGCAGGCGCCATCGTCGGCCAAAAAAGCTTGTGGAGCACGTGGCCACCGATGTTGAACGACAGCTCCTTCAGCGTAGCCTTGACGTCTACGTCTGCGTTGCTCTTTCGTGCAGCATCGAGCTTCTCAAAAGTCGCGTTCGCGCCGTTTACGTACGTGAGGTGGTGTTTGTCGTGGTGAATCCTGAGCTGTTGCTCAGAGATATAGGGTTCTAAGTCGTTATAGCCATAGGGCAGGTCTGGTAAGACATAAACTTTGTTCGCTTCCATACGTCTCATCTCCTTCTGATTGCAATCAGGCTTTAACCTCTGTGAGGCAAGATATTTACGCTTAATCCTTTTTAACCAAGGCTTTCCGCCAAAATCTATGTCGCCACGTCTCGAGTAGCATTATCTCACAAACTGTGACGCGAGAACGCGCCGCTGAATTTGTCGACAATGGCGTGCTGTACGGGGCCTAGAACGAAGCCGAGCTGCTTCTTTGCGATGGCCCGTCGTAAGTAGGAGGCACGTACGTAAAAACCAAAGTATGCTTTCAAAAACCACCGGTGTAAGTCTGCTGTCGAAAGAGCACGTGTACGAACCACGGGCTTTGTGAGGGTGAACTCACTCCAGTCATCCAAGGTAATCTCAAGATCGTAGTTGTCAATGTTGTCGTAAAGCTCAGTTCCCGGATAGGGCGTGGTGACCGAAAACATTGCGAAATCCGGCATGACCTGTTTTGCTAGGTTGATCGTGTCGGCGACCTTCTGCCCGTCATCTCCGGGCAATCCGATCATAAAGGACGCCGTTGTTGCATAATCGTAGTCTCTAAGCACGTCAAAGGCGTTAATCACCTGATCGGTCGAAAACCCTTTCTTGATGAGCTTCAGCGTGTCGTCCGAGGCAGACTCAACGCCAAAAAAGAGCCCGTTGCAGCCGACTTCGCGCAGCCTGCCGAGTAAGTCCTCATCAACGGAGTCAACACGCCCCGTGCACGACCAGCTAAACTTTAGGTTGTTTTCCTCTACCAGATCGGCAAACTTGAAGGCGCGCTCTTTGTTGAGAATGAAATTGTCATCGAGCATGGTGACGTTGTCGTAGCCTTGAGCAACGAGCTGAGCTACCTCGTCAAAGACGTTGTCCGCGCTCCGCGACCGAAACGTCTTGTGGTACACGTTTGAGGAGGCGCAGAAAATACACTTGAATGGGCACCCCCTACTCGATATGACGCCGGTGCTCTTAGGTGGCAAGTACTTTGCCATTGGTAGCAAGTCCCTCGCGGGAAATGGAATCTCGTCTAAATCGGCGATCAACTTCCGATCGGGGTTTCGAACTATCGCGTCCCCGTCTCGCAAGGTGATGCCCTCAACGTGGTGCAAGCTGCCCGACTCGGTGGAATCCGCGATTTCGAGCATGGTGGCTTCTCCCTCCCCCCTAACGACGGCGTCAGCCGCTGATTTCTCGAGACACTCGCGGTCCAAAAAAGTTGCTTGTGGGCCACCGAGAACTACCTTCTTGCTGTTGTTCGATTGCTTAATGAGGTTTGCAAGCGCAAGGGCTGAGCTGTAAGTTGGTGCTGTGGTCGTGATGCCAACGAGATCGGCCGTCTGCACGCGCTCCATAATCTGCGTATTGCTCAGCCGCTCAACTTCGGCATCTATGATAGCGACGTGATGACCGTGCTCTCTGAGAAAAGCGCCTAAATAAGCAAGCCCCAATGGCGGCGAGCAGATATTCAGCTTTCTGACGTCTCCCTTGCCAAACGGCGGATGAATAAGTGCAACTTCGATTCCCATGTTGATCCTACCACGCTAGCTCAGAGCTGTTCGGCGAAAACTCAAATAGCTAGCTATCTAGGCGCCCGACCTAGTTTTTCCCTGCTATTTCAACAGCACTAGCTATCTTTTTGGTCACGCAATTACTTAGCTCTTTGTCACTCCGCAATCAATAAAAGAGTTTAAGATTGAGTTTTCTGGCAGGCTGTGATATGCCCGGCAGCGAGTGCGGTGCATATAGTCGGTGCCGTATGACGTTCCTGCAGTCCTGCGGACGCCACCTAAGCGATCCAGCTCAAGCTGTCTGGGTGCAGTGAAGCTGCTAAGAGCGCTCGCGCACCGTTTCAACGCAGAGGTGAGGATATAAATAGGAACAAAGCAGAATTCTATGGAAAGTGATTATTTTCAGCCGAACGACTAACAGGTGATCATATGGTCGAGAAACGAATGAAAGGCAGAAAAATGACGACGAGAGAAGATTGGATCTTGGGTACCCTTGCTGATGTGAGGCGCGCATTCGACGCTATGTTTGCGAGTGCCGAAGACCTCTACAAGATGCTTGTTCCGGAGCCGCAGCGCTCGCGTGCTGAGCACTTGTACAAAGCGTACGTCCCTGAAATCATACCAAGGCCTCGAGGGCCGGTTAGGGCCCCTAACGTAGATATTATCGACGTCGGAACAGAAATCCACTTGGTCGCTGATCTGCCAGGGGTTAAGAAAGAGGACATAGACCTCAACCTCACGCCAGACACTATAGAGATCAGTGCCGAATCAAAAGCTGAAATAGCACGTGAACAGCAACCTTACGCTCGTCGAGAGAGGGGCTACATGGCGTACAAGCGAACAATGCGTTTGCCAGCTCCAGTAATTCCAGACAAAGCTAAAGCGCGATTCAACAACGGGGTCTTAGAGGTCACGATGCCCCGAAAAGAGCCTGTCGAAAAGGTTACAGGCGTCAAAGTGGACATCACGGGTGAGCGGATTTAGAACTCGCACAGACCCCCCCTAAGCACTCAAGTGCACGGCGCGGTAGCAGATTGCTACGATCGTGAAGCAGTCTCATTTTAGATAGCTCGGCCTGCGCACAGTTGTTTTTTACTATTGGATGAATTGACATAGTAGTTCGCGCACACTTGGACCTCTCTTCGTAGAACCATTCTGTAGTCTGGCGCGGCTGTCCAAGGCCAACGGAATCCGCGCGTTTAATTAGCATTACGACTCCATCACCATTATATTCTCTCTCGCAAATACATATGCGAAGAACGGTGACGTTGAATAAGTGTTGCACAGAGAGATTGGTCCCCCTCGACCGGCACGTTTTTCTGATTAGAGAACGTCACTAGGAGAACCACCGACGTGTCCCTGGCTCATTATCCGGCGTTTTCTAGGCCGACAGAGGAAGAGAAAAGCCTTCCAGAGCTAACTGTCTCGCTACGCATCGCTGATTCGCACGTGCGCTTCGTCTTCGATCAGAACCGGATTGCTAACTTGCCACCAGCTATTCAGGCACGAGTGACGCAGATGCTCGGTCAGTTTGAACGTGATTTTGCGACGTGGGTTTCCTTGAGTCACAAGCAGCCAGCACGAACGCTCCCAGCGCGGGTAGTCATTTCGGCCAGTTCGCGCTCGCTCAACGTTGATGCGAAAGGCACGGCGTTAGCGAGCGCAGACGACCGTGTCGTTTATCTGAGCTACGCATTGCTGCGCGAAGGCGTGCCCGTTGGCTTTCGACTCGGAGTGTTTGCGTATGTGTTTGACCGCCTCGCGCGAAACGGAAACGACAGAAACTGTGACGAGCTGCTCGATGAACTCTCACTGCCGCTTCTCAAAGACCAAGTCGACGTGTTGGGCGCGCCCGAGCGCTACGCGATGTTGGCTAACAAAGACTGGTTGGACGCATTGTTCGCGCATCTGGCTCAGAAGCTCCCGCATTTGGATGTGCAAGCAGCCCCGCTCGCCACATCAGGAACGCCTTTGCGTGAGCCATACACTGAGCTTTCGGAAGAACAACGTCAACGGATAGCCCAGTTAGCCGCGAGAAATAGAATAGACCAGGCAATCCTCCTCAAGAAGATGCGCACGCTCGTGACCATTATCTCAACGGGACTGGGTGAGGATGTTGACATCAGCGTCGTTCCTGGTGAATGGTGGGCTTTTGACTATGAGAGTAACACCATAACCTTTCCTCTCGTCGACCTCGTCACAGCACCGCCCGACAAAATTATTGGTTACTTATTGCACGAGATCGGCCACTACCAAGTAACGCGTGTCGACGTGAAACATCCGGTCTTCAAGCGTCTTCTTTCGAGCGAATCGTTGCGCTTATTGCTCAACACGTTTGAAGATCCGCGCGCAAGTAACTGGATGAAATCCACGTTTAAGGGAACGACCCCATATCTCGATATCATTTATGACGATCTGTTGTCAGACGACCTCAGCGCAACGGCTTACAGCCACAAATTGCAGAAGGAGGTGCAAAAATACTCCGATTCAACGATTCAGGCATACCAGCTGTTTCCGCATCTCGAGTACCTGTTATGCGTTCTTTACTTCTGGCGGTTTGGCAGGCTTCCTTCGCACGTCATAAGCCCACAAGTAGGCGCTGCTCTCGAAAGTACAGTTCAGTTTTTTCCATCAATCTTCAACCACTACCCCCCTAGCCGCGCGACAGAGTACGACAAGCTTCGGTACGCACGGGAAGCGGCCGAACAGATACGGGACCATATTCTAGAGCAGTACGAACAGCTGCTCAAGCAAGCCGCTGACAACCTTACGCTAGGCGCAGAGCGCGGGCAGCACCCTCTCGGCGAAGGTGAAAACCCCTCTGAAATTAACCCACAACTTTCGGAGCAAGAGGGGGAGATCCTCGAGGAGCAAGCCAAGGAACTCGCCGATCGGCTGTCTGCTAAGCGAACTGCGCCCGAATCGGTCGACGCTGATGCCCTTGAACAAAAAATTGCGGAGAACAGGGATAGCCTTGAACACGTGCGAATTTCAGCAGAAAAGCCGCACTCCGAACTCACCCGCAGAGACCTTGTCGCTCAGCGCCGGCACCTCGAATTCGAACGCGGCCGCCGTATGAACGAATATCAAGGAGCGTACGCTGCTGTTTCGGGATTGCTGCATATACTCGTCGGAACGCTTGAAAACGTGCTTGCAAAGAATCGCAAGCCAAAGTACGAAGGCTACTATCCGTCTGGGCAAAAACCGGATTTGCGTCGGGTGATGGACGTTACGCGCAAGATGCAACAAGGCTTGCCCACGACCAAGAAAGATTTCGACGTATTCCTCAAGCGCAGGCGGCCGACCCGCTTGGACCACCGGATAATGTTGCTCTTAGACGAATCAGGCTCGATGCAGGAACCAAGGCGAACTGCTGCACTGCACGCACTTTTGCTCTTTATGGAAGCGTTCGATTATCTGGGAATCGACTACGCGATCATCGGCTTCTCGGACGCGCCAATCATCCACAAACCGTTTGGGGAGGCGCTGACTCAGCGGACTCGTGAGGATGTGTTTGAGGACGTCTCTCAGTTCATTCCGCTCGGGGCGACGGCAGATGCAGACGCGCTCGCGCTAGGGATCGACCTATTCGATCGAGAGCCAGAAGATGTTTATCGCCTCATAATCGTCATATCCGACGGCGAAGGCAACGTCAATACGACCGGCATGACGTTCGAGGAACTGCAAGACGCGGCAGAAACAAAAGCCATAAGCGTAGTCGGCATCGGTATCGGCGAACAGGCAAAAACGATAAGCACGCGATATCGCCGTCCGATACAAGTCCCTACTGTTGACGAGTTGCCGCTGACGTTGGGCGAAGTGCTCCAGCAAGAGGTGATGAGTCATTCATCCTGATGACTTGTCAAGACGCGACACTCGAAGCGACGGGCCTTCTGAAGCCACTGACGATAGGTTCACGGCCGCGCTCGGAGCGCTAATCGCCGGCGTTTACCTCAAACTTAAACACGACTTTCCCGACTTATTCACAATTCGGGATTTGAAACGGGCAACTGAAGCAGTGACGCTGTTCTTGGAGGCTGGCTTAAGCGAGAAAGACGCGTTTGTTGAAGCGTGTCACTACGGTTTTACCCGGATACAGCCAGAGAATGAACTGATCATCCGTTCAATAGTCGAAGAGCAACAAAACATCAAAGCAGTCCTAAAAGATTTTGAACTGCTCGATTTCACTTCGGAATCTCCTCAACTGCCTGCGCTCGTCACCTCTCTTTCAGAAGGCGTGAGCTCTTTTGTTGAGCTTCTCATCACCTTTACTGCGAGTCCCCGCATCAAGCCGTTCCTACGCGTCCTTAGCGCACTAGTGAGTCCGCCAGACAAACGCACCCAGATCGTGGGACGCAAGATCGCATATGACGTTCTTGTCGCCGATTTTTTGCGCGATCTTATCATCGAGGAATTAGAAGACGAGTTAACGGATACAGCGTGGACTGCACGCCAAGCAGCCGTCGCAGTTCTGGCCTCTTTGTATAGCGAACGCATCGGAGAGGGAAAAGTGGTCGACACAAGTCTTCTCGAGCTGCTGCTTCGCGATGAATCGTGGGCCGTACGGCAAGCGACCGCCGAAGCGCTCGGCACCGTCTACCCCGCTCTCATCCAACGTGACACGGATGTCGACCTCAAGGCGCTAGAAGCGGCTCTCAGCGATCGATCTTGGGTTGTACGCAAAACAGCCGCGAACGCACTCGGCACCGTCTACCCCGCTCTCATCGAACACGGGAATGCGGTTGAAATAGTCTTTTTAGAGCGTCTGCTCACTGATCACGACACCGAGGTGCGTCAAGCCACTGTACGGGCGTTAGGCATCGCGTATTCAGAATTCGTGAAACGAGGCGAGAGCGTTGACATCGACGCGCTCGAGGCCGATCTTGGAGATCGTGACGAGAAATTCCAAATGGCGCTCATCGATGCGCTCGGTCGCGTTTATGTTTCGCTGCTCGAACGAGGAGTAGTGCCCTCGTTGTCAAAGCTCGAGCACGCGCTTGACAGCGAGTTCCTCGGAGTGCGCAAGACGGCAGCGCAGGTTTTGAGCGCTGTTTATCCGGCTTTTATAAAGCACGACAGGCAGATAAGCGTAGCTCAAATTGAACGGGGCCTGGACGGACTGATCGATTATATACGGCAAACGACGATAGAGGCCCTTGGCATCATTTACCCGGCGCTTATTGGGGTGGGCGTAGCAGTCGACGTGTCACGCTTGAAGACCGGACTTTCTGATGACTATTGGGCCGTACGGCAAGCGACCGCCGAAGCGCTCGGCACCGTCTACCCCGCTCTCATCCAACGTGACACGGATGTCGACCTCAAGGCGCTAGAAGCGGCTCTCAGCGATCGATCTTGGGTTGTACGCAAAACAGCCGCGAACGCGCTCGGCACCGTCTACCCCGCTCTCATCGAACACGGGAATGCGGTTGACAGCGCGCTTCTCGAGCGCCTTCTGTTACAATCAGATGACCAGATGCGCCGGACTGCCGTCCACGCGCTCAGCCGTGTGTACCTGGCCCTCATCGAACACGGGAACGCCGTCAACCTGGCGCCTCTCGAACAGCTGCTCACTGATCACGACCCGGAGGTGCGCCGGGCCACCGTGACAGCGCTTGGCGCGATTTATCCCGCGCTGCTTCAAAGGGACACGGCCATCGAGGTTACAAAATTAGAGAAATCCATACAGAGCAAACACGCAGGAGTTCGTGTGGCAGCGGCCGAAGCTCTGGGCAGGATTTATGCATCACTCATCGAACGCGGGAACGCCGTCAACCTGGCGCCTCTCGAACAGCTGCTCACTGATCACGACCCGGAGGTGCGCCGGGCCACGATAGAAGCCCTCCAACGAGTCTACCCGCGGCACGTCCGTGATGAAGGGGCTGCATCGCTGCACGAGTTGGAGCGCGCGCTAGACGACGAGGCGGCCGAAGTTCGTGCTGCCGCGCAAGACCTCTTCGCAAGCGTGTTGCGCGCAGTGTTATCGGGTCAGGAGGGGGCTGGGTTTGCGGAGACCCTCCGAGAGCTGGACAAAGAGCTGAATGAGCCGTTGTCTGCCCCCCTTTCTGGTGCTTATTCGCCTTTTGTTCTATTGGAAAAAGACGCCCTCCAGGTAGGTCGTCTCACCTTGAAGAAAAAGAGACTGCGAACCAATACACAGCCGTGCATCGTAACTAAATCCTCGTACGAGATGCTCTACGCTATCGCCTCAGCGTATCTTCTACACCATCCACTCCTGCTGATGGGGCCGACGTCGACGGGGAAGAGCTTCTTGGTCAAGTGGCTAACTGAGGCGCTGGGCAACCAACACATCTCGTATACGCTCAACCCGTACATTTCCAAGTCAGAACTCATAGGCGGGATAAAGCCAAACAAACGAGGCATCTTTGCCTGGCAGGATGGGATCATACTCAAGGCAGCCAAGCGCGGCATGTGCCTCGTTCTCGAAGAGCTCAACCTCGCGACCTCTGAAGTCCTTGAGATACTGAATGATTACCTGATCACCGGCAAGTTTGTCTATTCAGAGAATGGCGATCAACGCGTTGTCGAGCCGTCAAACGAATTCCGGCTGTTTGCCACGGCGAACCCATTGAGTTACGCGCAAAGAGAACGGCTTTCGCAGGTGTTTGTGTCGAGATTCAAAGTGCACTATCAACCCGAGCTGAGCGAAGAAGACCTAATTGAGATTTTGAGCGGGCTGTTCGACATTCCCGCTCATTTAGCGTACTCGGTGGCGTTTTTCCACATTACCCTGCAGGAACAAGCGGACTCGAAAGTCATCGGCAAGGAGGAAAAGGAGGCGTATATATTCAGCTTGCGCGACTTGATACGGCTCGGGAGGCGATTAACGCCCGCTATAAAGGCGAATGCACCCGAACCAGCGCTTTTGGAGCTCCTCGCTAGAGAGCTGTCAGATATTTACGTGGCACGCGTCCGAAACGGCGACGAACGGGAAGCTCTTATAAAGCTTGTCGACACGCTTTTTGGCATTAAAACTGAGAGCACGTCCATTGAGGACGTTCTTGCTATCAGTGCTGGGCAGTTGGAGCAGTTCTTAACGGACTTGTCGGTTACTCGCGGTCACCACCTTATTCCTGGTCAAGAGGCTAACATTGTCCCGACTAAAACGCAGAGATATACACTCGCGAGCGTTGTCAAAGCGCTCTTTTTCAATGAGCCGATTCTTTTAGTTGGCTACCCTGCTTCAGGCAAAACGACGTTGATACGCTACCTTGCACGGGAGAAGAAAACGGACCTTTACTACGTTAACCTATCATCAGACTCAGGTCTTGAGGAGCTCTTGGGTGGCTATACGCAAGGCCGCAGCGGCAAATGGCACTACAAGCGAGGACTGCTGTTTAAGGCTATCAAGAAGGGCGCGTGGCTTTTGATTGACGAGGCAAACCTCAATCCTCTCTCTGAGTATCTCAACACGTTATTAGACTTCGGCTACGTTGCCGATGAACAGGGAACCCTCTTTGAACTACATCCCAATTTCAGGTTGTTTTTTTCCATCAATCCTCCTAAAATTCACCCGTCGCGAAACGTGCTCTCTCCCGCGCTGCGCACTAGGTTCAATGAGATTTGGATCGAGGAAATCACTGACCCAGAAGAACTAGCGGAATTGGTCGAGAGCTGGAAGCACGCGCAATCACCGATGTGAAAAAAAGGCGTTTGTCAGAGTTTACCCCAATCGAACCCGTGCTAAGCCTGTCGCGAGCGAGCTGTTCGCGACGTGCTGGCTGATCTTTTAGGGTGCTTCAGCAAAGCGGTGTTCGGCGCGTCAGGCTTGGACGAAGGTCAAGTGTTATTATCGCTGCGTCAGTTCTACGATGTGTGGGGGGCTTCGCTGCTGCAATAACGATTAAGTAACCGCCCAGTCACGTTGAGGTAATGACTGAAATTGCGCTCATTTGGGATCGGCCGCTTCTTTTTGAGAAGCTGTTTGTGGAGTACGGTTTCGCTTGCGAGCGCGTCTCTCCATTGCAGATCGGCAGCGCGTACTCGCCTAAGTTCGAGGTGGCAATCCTCCCTGTGGGTTTTGGGAATCCGGCTTACAGCACCGTTGCAAAATCAGTGAAAAGCCTTGGAACGCCGCTTCGCGAGTTCGTGCGAAAAGGGGGATCACTGGTCGCGTTCAGCCCGTACGTTGACGATTACGACTTCGGGTGGCTTGGTCTTCCATGCCGGTTCAGGCTGTTACCGCGGGATGAGCTCGTGAAAATGGGTATGAAGAGGGAACATGCGGCAACACAGATCGTTGATGTCCTTGAGGCCCACACAGATGGGTACCTGACCGGCGCGATAGAACACGATGTGATTCTTGAGACAGAAGACGGTGCGGTTTTGACCGTGACGTCGTCAGATAAAGGGCGCTTCATACTGTCGACGATTCACGAGTTTCCAGCACGGCGATTCATCGCATGGGCGCTCGAATCAGCGCGAGCATAGCCCGAAACAGGCGTCATTTCTAACGGCGTCGTCTGCTGGCGAGCAAGAATCCGAAACTCGCCACCACTCCGACAGCGACTATAATCGGCACCGCCAGCTGACTCACGAGCTTCTCGTTATCAAATGTATTCATTTGATCATTAATCACGCCGCCGTGTGCCATCTCCTGAGACATAACTCCCTGGCTCGAGGCAGCTGACGTGTTGACCACGTGCAATGTCGAAGTATCGCGCGTGAGGGTTGCGTCTGAGGATTCGTTGATTACTGTGCGCCCGGTGTCACTTGTGGCATACGTTTGAATCAGTGTATCTGTAACGTCGCTTGAGTCCGTGCCTACCGACACTCGCACGTGATGATCGTCGACAAAGCCCAGCGTTTGCTGTGGTTCGTAGGGCACCCATCCTATGTCAGGATAGTACACCTCGATCCAAGCATGCGGCCCGGCGTTCCAACTATAGCCGTACGTCGACAGGTAATTACCTACGGTGATATCCCCGCCCACGAGATAGCCGCTCACATAGCGCGCTGGAATTCCGACGCTCCTCAGCAGTGCCAGTGACAGCTGCGCGTAGTTCTCGCACGTTCCCCTCTTGTTGTAAAATGTCCAAACCGCGTCGTGGTTCGTCGCGCTAGAGTCGTATTTGAGATTGTCACGCACCCACAACATTATGGACGTCACTGCGGCACTTTCGTAGTGCGCGTTGCTGATAAGGGTTTCCGCGGTTTTTTTGATGGCTGAATCGTTTGATTGCACGTACTTCGAAGGAGCGAGGTATTCGCTGGTGCTCTGATCAGAAGAGTTGAGCCTGATGGGTAGCTGTGACTCTGAATTCAGCCCCGCAACCTGTACGTCGATGGTCAAATTCGCCGCTATTGTGTAGCTTAATCTTGGTGGCGGGTTTAGCCACGTCGCCGTGATTCCTCCGTCCGTAGCTGTTGCCTCGTCGGGTTTCCTGCTATATGAAATGCTAAATGACAGCACTCTCTGTGAGTATGCGAAGAGACTCGCATTCAGTACCGTTGGAATCTGGATCACTACTTTTTGAGTTCCTTTGGGAACGATGATGTCGCGCGTCGTAGTATAGTGCACAGTGCTCGTCATGGTACCTTGGCAAATCAGGGCGTTTCCCGATACTTGCAGCGGCGCTAAAAAAGCAATCGCAATAAGCGCGCAAGCAATAGTCTTCATTTGGAGGGCACACCGAAGAATAACTGGGACAGTACGCGCATGCTTTTTTGCACGTACTTAAAGGTTGGGGGCCCGAGTTGCCTGTTGATGCCGCGTAAGCGGCCTTAGTTTTGAGCCTTAGCCGAGTATCATGTGTTTGCTCATCGGCTTTCGCGGTTAACGATCGAGCTTGACATAAAGCGGTTTGACTGCGCACGTACAAAGATTGCCGCATCGGAATGCTTATAAACCTTAGTTCCTCGTTCTTAACTAGAACGACGGAGGCAAGTGCGCTTGAACTCTTGCACAGCCCGTTGTTGTTCACTTCGTATAAGCTGATCGCTGGGTCCGAACCCCGAATCCGATATTCTGACGAACAAGAAAGGCCACTCACATGACTTACAGAAAGCTTGCCGCGATGCTCCTCATCGCTTTAATTACGCTTTCGGTGTACGGAGCCGTGATCCACCAAAGTAGCTCCGTGGCCGCGTCTCCGATAAATGCGACAGGCGCGCTAAATACATGGAGCGTAGCGCCGATAAATCCGGCATTCACTCAGTATCTAAAGGATCAGGCGGCGGGAAACGCGACGACCACCGTGAGCGGGCACGAGGTAGGCCTCGTCCCGCCGACCGTTAATTTCTCTACCCCTACAGGACAGAGCGTGCGTGCAGCCGTTCCCCTCGTTGGGTACCCATCGTCCTATGATCTGCGTGCGCTCGGCAAAGTCAGCCCCGTGGAGGATCAAGGCCAGTCACCTGCGTGCTGGGCGTTTGCCGCGTACGGCTCGCTCGAGTCGTATCTGCTCCCGACGCAGTGGAGCTTTTCAGAGAATAACATGAAGAATCTGGCCGGATTCGATCTGACGTGCGAAGACGGAGGAAACCAGCAGATGGCAACAGCGTACCTCGCCCGATGGGGCGGTAGTATGCAGAGCGGCCCGGTTACTACCGCGAGCGACCCGTTCAACCCGACATCGTGCACCGATACGTCGTCGCCCTCCGTACAACAGCACGTCCAAAACGAACTCTTTCTGCCATACAGAACTAGTTCGACCGATAACAACAACCTAAAATGGGCACTTGAGAATTATGGCGGCGTTTATGCCACTATGTATATGGCTCCGAGCGGCTACTATAACTCAAGTACCGCGGCTTACTACTACGATGTTCCTGTAGGATCAAACAGTCCCACTCCTAATCACGCTGTGACTATCGTCGGTTGGGATGATTCTTACCCCGCCAGTAACTTCGCCAACGCCCCGCCGGGGCCGGGCGCTTTTATCGTAAAAAACAGCTGGGGCACGAGCTGGGGGCAGCAAGGTTTCTTCTACGTTTCGTACTATGATACTCAGTTCGCCACGTCAGTTGTGCTCAATGGACAGCAATGGGCTCAGCCGCCCACCGTCTTCACTGCTCAACCAACGACGAACTACAACACCAATTACCAATACGATCCGTTAGGGTGGGTGACTAGTGTCGGTAGTACAGATATCGGTAGTTCCACCTCCAATACGGCGTGGGGTGCGAACGTATTTACCGCGACGTCTAACCAGTCGCTGTCCGCCGTCAGTTTCTATGCTGGTTCAGTCAACACGCAGTATCAGATATACGTGTATACCAACCCAACCTCGGGGCCCATTGGCGGCACCGCGTATACCGGCCCTGCTGGCACGGTAGCTTTCTCCGGCTACTATACAATCCCGCTCAATACGACCGTCCCACTCACGGCCGGCCAGAAGTTTTCCGTTGTCATAGAGATTACCACCCCGGGAAACAACGACCCCATCCCCGTGGAATGTACTGAGTCGGGCTACAGCACGGCAACGGGGCAACCGGGACAAGGCTACTTAAGTGCAACTGGGAGCTCGTGGACTGATGCAACGCAGGTCGAAACGAAGATGAGTATCTGCATAAAGGCATTTACAACGAACGTCCCTCTGGTCGGCGCGCCCGTCGCCGGAGCACCTGCCGTGACCGCGCAGAATGCAAACAGCCTCGACCTCTTTGTGCGCGGCACCGACAACGCCCTCTGGTATAAGTACTGGACGGGCACGACTTGGACGGCGGCGACGTCTCTCGGCGGAGTTCTGACGTCGTCACCCGCAGCCACATCACCGGGTAACGGTACGATAGACGTCTTTGTGCGCGGCAGCAACGGTGCCCTCTATCAGAAGACTACCACGAATAATGGGACCTCCTGGTCCAACTGGTCCAGCCTCGGCGGGCAGCTTGCCTCAGGCACCGGCCCTGCCGCAGACGCGCGCGGTCCAAACAGCCTCGACGTCTTTGTACAGGGCACCGACAACGCCCTCTGGTATACGCACTGGAATGGCGCGACCTGGTCGGCGTGGAAATCCCTCGGCGGGACGCTTACGTCGTCACCCGCAGCCACATCACCGGGTAACGGTACGATAGACGTCTTTGTGCGCGGCAGCAACGGTGCCCTCTATCAGAAGACTACCACGAATGGAGGCTCCTCCTGGTCCAACTGGTCCAGCCTCGGCGGGCAGCTTGCCTCAGGCACCGGCCCTGCCGCAGACGCGCGCGGTCCAAACAGCCTCGACGTCTTTGTACAGGGCACCGACAACGCCCTCTGGTATACGCACTGGAATGGCGCGACCTGGTCGGCGTGGAAATCCCTCGGCGGGACGCTTACGTCGTCACCCGCAGCCACATCACCGGGTAACGGTACGATAGACGTCTTTGTGCGCGGCACCGACAACGGCCTCTGGGAGAAGACCTACAACGGTGTGTGGTTCGGCTGGACGTCCATCGGCGGTATGTAATGCCGTCACCTACTGTCCGCTCTGGGTAGTACATTACCCGCGCGTGTGAGCCGCCCGCCACCAAGAGACGCGCCCCGCCAATAGTACGGATATGGTCTGGACTGCTCGTGTCCCCCCTTGTAAGCGTCAGCGTATCAAGCTGTCCGCTCAAGTATGCGATCGTCGGTCAGTCGGTCACTTATGGCCACCTTCAAGAGCGGCACAACGGCCCTGTCGTCCAAGTCCGTCTACCACTGCCTCAACAGCGTCTGCTACAACGACTCGACGATATATACTGACGCTAGCGGCAAGATTACTTTCACACAGAAGCGGGCGGCAGCCGGTGCGCGCCTCTAGTACGCAAACTTCGCGGCAAAAACTTCTATTTAGCATCGATGAGCACAGGTGAAGATAAGCTGCATTGTCTATCGATGCTCGATCATCCACTCATTCATCGACAAAGGTTCAACCAGCTTGAGTCTGCATGTTTTACGAGCCGCAATTCTGAGCCTGGCTGAACAATTACTCGCGTGCCCAACGCACAAATTGAGGTCACAAAAAAGCGGCCGGAGTTTTACAATAAGTAGGAGTGAAGCAATTCAGCTTAGACAACAATCCCGAGCACGAACAATAGTATTACAAGCAAAGCTCCGGGTATCCCGGCCAAGGCGCAAATAATTATGGTAATCAGGTTTATGGGTACAAGAAGTCCAATGAAGTTCGCCAAAGCCAGAACGATGATACCGAGGATCGAATTCACTGCCAAGTACTTTCCATATCTGGCCCCTAGCTTGACCAGAAGGTACAGCACGATCAGGACCAGAATAGCTACGACGAGCAATTTTATATCACTAGTGACGTCCATCAGGCCAACTTACCTAGTCAGAAGGAAATAGTTTTTGATCTCGGCTTTTTGGCTCGGCTTTTTGGCTGAAAGATGTCCAGGCATTAGATAGAAAGCAGCGATTGCAAGCTAGGCAGCGAGGGAATCGTTGCAGGGCGAAAGCTAACGCTAATTTTTACGCAAAGCAGTATATTGACACCTGTCCCATCGCACGCTGACGCCGAGAGTTGCCCGTAAACGCTGGTTGCCTACTCCCCAGCAATCAAATGTTTATGAATCCAGTGTAAACAAAACCTAGGCCAAGTATGGACAAGAAAAAGCCACAACTTATGAGAACGATTCGGTAGGCTCTGTCACCAGCAATGGCAGCTCCTCTGTCGGTACAGATGGAGACGAATCCGTACCACGAGAAATCTGAGGCCCAGTGACCAATGAGGAACGCAGCCAGCCCAATCACTCCCGCGAGTCTTAGACCCTCGAACACAAACGCCGCTCCGACCGTAAACCACCACATAAAGAAGAATGGATTCGACAAGCTGGTTATTATGCCGTTGTGGATAGGCCCGTACGCAAGCGTCGGTTTTTCGGCAGCCGTCTGGATGGAGGCGTTCCTTTGGCCACTCTTTACCAAATTGATGCCCATGAAGACAAGAAATGCCCCCCCAATAACGCAAATTGCAATAAAAGGCGCTTTTAGTCCTATGATCTGGCTGAGGCCTAGACCGAGAAGCACGACCATACCAGTCTCAGCTACTACATGACCGAAAACTACACTCGTTCCGGCCTTGTATCCCTTTTTGAATGATTCGGTTATTGAGACCGTAAGCATTGGGCCTGGCACGATTGCGCCAGAAAAACCTACCAGAAAAGCTGTGAAACCAAAAGCGAGGAGTTCAACTATCGTCTAGCTCACCTATTTGGCGTTTGATCGACCTTCCGTCCTCGGAGCGTTTTTCCTAAGCGCCGAAGTTTATCGTAGTTGACTTTATACAATGCTTGCACAATTCTTTTTGCCGGGCTATAAGTTCGCCGCAAAAACAACTGCGCAAGCAAATTCTCTTATCTGCGTGTTTTGCTCGTTGTCAAGAAAGCGTTAACAGGAGACAGCAAGTCCAGCCATTCTGAACAGAACAAGACACAGACGCAAGTTGCTGATCAAAGTCGAGTTGCTTCCGTTTTTTAATTCTTAGCCGCGAAGTACGGCTTGTCGGCAGGGACACGAGAACCTTCAAGGCCAAAGAATTCGTACTTTGAGGTGACATACAAGTGCTCCGCCTTTTGCGGCTCACCTCGTGTCGCAACAACTTCTCCGACAAACACAGTATGGTCGCCTGTCTCGAACTGCCCGACTACTTTACATTCATGTGCAACGGTCGCTCCCTCAATCGTCGGCACCTGCACCGCGACAGAGTCGATCAATGAGAGGCCCGCTTCTTTGATCTTGTCGATATCTCGTCCCGATCTCGTGCCGCAAAACCACGCGGCTTCCGCCTGTTCTGCACTTGGATAATGCACCACAAACTCCTTGTGAAAGTCAATTCCCGCGTGCGAATAGCGCGAATGATCAATGGAGACCATCAGCAAGAAAGGGTCAAGTGACGTGCGCGTCACCCAAGATACGCCGAGTGCGTTCGGTCTTCCGTTTGTGTCCAACGACGTTACGAGGCTATAGATCATTGGCGCAGCGAGCGTAACGCCTTGATTAGGGGTTAATGTTTGCATTGTTTAGCTCCTCACGATGAATATGGCATCTCTAGCTTATGAGGTCTTCTCTCTATTGACAGAGCTTTCGGTGTTCCACCGCGACGGATAAAAAAGCGTGAACGGTTCCCACGGACCTTTGTCCGCTCAAGTAAGACGTGGACGATTAGCACCCATCAGGTTTCCCGCTGTGATCGCAAACAATAATTGTGTAAAGCCCTTGTGAAGATGCGGTGATTTGAGTGAACGTTCCCGACACGCTTGATAACGCAGATCTATGTCTCTGTCCGAGTTGTCCGACCCGAAATGAATGCATGATGCAACAGGAGCAGAGGTTGTTCTGCGCTCGCGGAAAAACAGACTGCGAACTTGCGCGTAAAGGGTGTTTCTGCGGCGGATGTCCGCTAGAAAACGAATACCAGTTTTCTGGACTCTATTTCTGCGAAACAGGTGCAATACGTAATGTTTAGCGCGCCCTGCGGCCGCTCACGGACCTCGACCAGCCCGCGTTGCGTGTCAGCGTGCTGCGCTGGCGCCCTGTTCAGTTTCACAGCTTAGAAATTGGACTCTATACCCAGTCGCTCATCGCGGATTGAAAATCCGTTGTGAAACCAGTGTGCGCAGTGACCATCAGAGATATGTTCTTGAGTTGTGCCAACTTTTTTACTGATTCGGTTTGGGTGGCGATGTCCATGGTCATCATGTCTCTCAGGTGTAGCCTTGAGGCGGGACGAACCTTGCCTCCTTTTAGGGCCAGCGTATCGCCAACGAACAGAATCGAATCATTCACCAAGTACGACATCGAGCCTGGAGTGTGGCCTGGCGTTGTTAGCGCCTCTATTCTCGTCTCTCCCGCCTGCACAATATCTCCATCTTTGAGCAGTGTGTAGGGTTTTTTAAGCGGTCGATTATGCACGAACCCTAAGCCCCGCGGCGTTGATCTATTAATCATCTGCTCTTCATCGATTGACAAGTACACGTTGGCATTTTTGAAAAGATTCAGGCCGCCTACGTGGTCGCCATCGGTGTGCGTGAGAAACACGTACTTCACGTGTTCAGGCTTGAAACCAAGCGCATCAAACTCTCGCTTGGCGGGCCCCTCACTATTGCCCGTGTCGAAGCAGATTGGCGAATCACCTGCCGTGTACACGAACATACTGACGATCCTAGATTTGACCTCATACACGTTATTTGCGATCCACATCACTAATGATCTCCTATTTCCGGTCGTTTTTTTTACGAATCTGTGATATGCTTGTTCCCATATATCCCGTATTTGCACCCACGACGTTTAGACAGCAGGTCTAGCACTCAATGAACAGTTGTAAGCGTAATATTCGCACGAGCCCTATATGAACGCCCCACTTTTTGACGCAACTGTCGCAGTTGCGCCCGTGTACAACTCGTGCACGCGAAGCTCGCAGTCATTGTGCAGTACAGAGGCTCGCTATTCTGCTATTGAATGGACACACGCGGCCACAAGGAAATTCGGGAACATTGCAGTACCGTTCGAAGGGATCAACGCACCTTATATCCAGAGGAGAAGCTCAGCGTGGAGGAGATTCTGCTCCTATCTGGGCTGAATCGCGACACGCATGCGCGAAGGATAAGACACAATGCCCTATTAATACTTCATGAGCGAAACCTGTCACCTATGACGCACGTTTCACCCTTCACCCAACAGGATAATGCGATCCTTGACCGAATCCTCGAATCACGGCGTTCGGTGAGGTCGTTCGCGCAAGAAATTCCGCCAAAAGAGGATATCATGGGAATCATACGGGCCGGATTGCTCGCCCCCTACGCGGCGCAGGCTGTTGCTGGACAGGACTTCCGTCGATTTTTTGTACTCCAGGAGGGGAGCCCTCAGCTTGCACACGTCGCGGCGCTTGGGAAGCGGCAGGTGAAGCGCATGGCGGAACAGCTGCGCGATGACCTGGCGGCTAATCCCTCGGAAGACCAAGCCCCGGGGTTCGTAAAAAGACTGGAGCGACTCGCAGAGATGGGTGTACCAGGCATCGGCACCGCCCCTTACTACATCGTTGTGGCAGAACGGAGAGGCATCCCGCCTGTCGAGCAGCAATCACTCGCTCACTGTCTCGAGAACATGTGGCTGAAGGCAACCGCCCTAGGGCTGGGATTTCAGCTCGTGTCAGCGACTGCTCAGATGGGGCAGGATAGCGAGTTCTGTTCTCTGCTAGGCGTACCTCACGGCGAATTTGGAACCAACGGATGTGCGATTGGCTATCCAATGAAGCGCCTCCCGCCTGTCGAACGTCCAGATGCTCGCGAAGTAACCAAATGGATCGACTAACTCTGAACGCTTCAGCTCGGTGAACGACGTTTCAGTTGGTCGGTAGGTGCATAATCTCACGCTCGAGGCTCAGCTGCGTTTTGCCGATATGAACAGGAGGATCCTTTTTTAAGCTCTGAGATAACTAATTCGTATGACCTCCACCTGATAGAGGCAAGGCCTGCGAACGTAACGCTAGCAGCAATAGCATTTTGTCTCAGTGATTTGCATCTAGCGATTGACCTGGGGTCGTTCGCTCCTGAATGCATCAAGATTGAAGAAGCTATCAACGAGTCTATGATACTAAGGAGGAACGAATCAGTCCTTCACATTACCGGCGCAACGTTAAGGTTCCAATCACGCCTACGGCGTCGTGCGCATCGGGTTGAGTTGCGTCAAAAAAGGCCTACCCCGACCTGAGATAATCTTCGCTGTTAAACTCAAAGAGAACGTCACCGACGCTCTTACCTTAAACGGGCTGCCCGACGAAGGTACATATATAACCGAAGCCTCACAGACGGAAGTCAGTAAGCTTGCACGGTGCGACTGAGGCACCGTGAGCCCGAGAAACCTCAGCGATTATCGCTGAAAACTGTTTCAGGCGGGAGTTCGTATGAAGGATGATGTCTGCATCCGCGACCTTGAAAAAAGCTTTGGCGGCTTCAAAGCCGTAAACAAGCTGTCGCTCCGGGTTAAGCACGGCGAAATCTATGGGTTGCTAGGCCCAAACGGCGCCGGAAAGACGACCGTCATCAAGATCCTCTGCGGGTTGCTACGGCCATCGTCAGGGGAAGCGTACGTGCTTGACATGAAGCTTCCCGATCCAAGCGTCGCACCACACGTCGGCTACATGCCGCAGGAGTTGGCAATGTACCGGGGTTTGACCGTGCACGAAAACCTCGCGTTTTATGGCGAAGTGTTTGGACTCAGCAAACAGCAGATTGATACACGCGAACAAGCGCTTCTCAAGCTTATCGATCTGCAGGCTTCCAGAGACACGCTGGTCGATCAGTTGAGCGGCGGCATGCAACACCGCACCTCGCTCGCCTGCGCTTTGCTCCACGAACCGCAGCTCTTGTTTCTTGATGAGCCGACAGTAGGCGTCGATCCCGACCTGCGCGCCTCGTTCTGGCAGTACTTTGAGGAGCTGCGGGATTCGGGAATTACGATCCTAATCACTACCCACTACATGGACGAGGCGCGGCATTGCGATCGCATCGGCTTTATGCGCGAAGGACGTCTCATCGCCGAGGGCTCTCCTCAGGAGCTTCTCGAGCTGACGCACACCGACTCGCTCGAGGACGCGTTTTTGTCGTATTCTCGGACTGGAGGACCCGCATGAAGGTCTCGCGCGTGTTTGCGGTGACAAAGCGCGTTTTTTGGGACATTAAGAACGATCGCCGCACCCGTGTCCTCATTTTTGTGGCCCCGCTACTCGTAATGATTCTCTTCGGCGTCGCGTTTACGGGCAACGTCAAGGACGTACGAGTGATCGTGGTTAACAATGATACAGCAGCGGCAAGCAGCTCACTGTCAGATAAGATTATCTCCAATTTCGACACCAGCACTCTCAACGTTGCGTACTCGAATAGTGAGAGCGATGCCATTGGCCAAGTGCAAAACGGGAGTGCATATGCCGTTATCGCGTTTCCATCGACCTTCACCCAATCGGTCGAGGCAAGGGCCTCGGGTCAAACGTCCATCCCACAGGAGAACGTGACTGTTAGCATTCTCGCGGACAAGAGCAACGTTAACGTCGCCAACCCGATCATCGCGGCGGTCAACAACGCGGTGGTGCAAACTACGCAGGGCCAAGGCCATCAGCCACCGGTCTCAGTTGACTCGAGCAACGCTATTTACGGCGCGAACGCGCAGTTCATCGATACCTTTGTGCCAGGTATCGTCTCAGTGGCTGTGTGGCAGATTACGATGCTTCTCACGCTCATCGCGTTCGTCGGTGAACGGACGTCAGGAACGCTCTCTCGACTGCTTGCATCCCCGCTAAAGGAGAGCGAGCTGGTCACCGGGTACGCTGTCGCGTTTGGTGCGATTGGCGCCGCCCAGTCTGCGGTGCTGCTTGCGGTTGCCGTGCTGCTGTTTCACATTACCATCGTTGGAAACGTTTTTCTGTCATTCGGGGTTATCGCGCTCCTTGCGATCGTGGCAGAGGGGCTCGGCATACTACTCTCGAGCTTTGCACGACGGGAGGCTCAGGCAGTCCAGTTTTTGCCATTCGTTGTATTGCCTGCATTCCTCCTCTCTGGAGTTTTTTGGCCCATAGAAGCAATCCCAGAGTGGCTGCAGCCCGTGTCGTACCTCCTTCCGACGACCTACGCGGTAGAGGCCGTGCGCTCTGTGAATTTGCGCGGATGGGGGCTCGATAAGATATACCCCGACGTCGTCGCATTACTCATCTTCGCCGGTGTCTTTCTCGTCCTAGCGACGATCTTGTTGCGGCGAAGAGAGTAAAGGATGAGTTGGCTTCATAGCTGCCTCTTTTTGTAGGAGTCCCTTCCGATGCACTTTGCATACTCGGTTCTTTTGGTTCGTTTCGGTAGTTGTTAGTCTGGCTGAGCTGTCTGATTTGATGGACAAATAGAATTAGAGGCACCGATCTACTGTGAACCGCGCCTTGAAGTAACACGCGTATTCCGTTTGAGTACAGTGTCTCACTACTCGTCGCTTCCCGGCCGCACGGTCAAACCGATGCATTCAAGGGTGCGTAAAGGAGCAACAAGCTGAGCGCAACCGCGGTCAGCACAAAACCGAGGACTGCTCCCGTGATCGCCTGCGCGACCGTATGCTTCTTGAGGTAGACCCTGCTCCAGATAACGGGCGGCAAGAGCAATCCGAGTAGCACGCCCCAATAACCGAAGACGAATATGAGAACAGTCGTTGGTCCTGCGATGCCCATCGTGTGGATGCTGATCTTCCAGTACAGATTGATAAAGAAAAGGCAGAGCGTTCCAGCAAAATAGCCAAACATGAGGACGGTCGTAAGTAGCGGCGCATGTGCGGCAACCAATGCGGCAGTCCCGATGAGGTATGATGTGCAGGCGAAGAGCAGCGGATGGCTCCTCTCTGTTCTCGCGGGAACGTCAAGGTCAATCTTCGCCTTCGTTCTCGTTTCCCAGAGCAGCAACATGCTGAGGGGCACAATTGCCGCAAACAGTGTGGTGATACACGTAACGGCGACAAACGGAAATCCCCGCAACAAGGAATAGTTAATGAGTGAGAACATGAGCACGGCGATGACTGGGGGGATCGTCATGTCCGAGATGAAGGAAGCCCATTTACGTTTATTACTGTCTCCGTCCGTGACGCGACTGTTTTGCATCCACGCCCCATAAACGCTGTAGTGGTATAACGCTTCTGTTTTTTAGCTCCGTTCTGCGTTGTGGAACCCCCACCCATATTCAGCGCGCGGTCGCTCTCGTTTTTACTTTGGTCTCTCGCACCGGCGACGATATGTTTCGAAGGAGAGAGCAGGGCTTTTCTGGCTTGTTCAGGGGTTCTATTTTTTTACGAAGCTGGTCTCCTGCGACGCGTCAACGACGTGGCTCAACGAATAACTCTTGAAAAGAAAGAAAAGGCCCAGCATCGTGTCGGCGGAGCGAGGCTAGCATATTGTATATAGGTTGAAGAAGAACGTCCATACGGAGAACGAATGGTTAAGCTCACCCAGTATAGCGCAAAAAACCTTTTCGCAGAAGCTCACGTTGACCCGGAAAAGTGGAATCAACTGCCGCCAGACAACGAAGTTGCCCAGACGGTCGAAGCAGTAGGGCAGCGCGGGATAGCCGTAGTTCGTGCAAAAAATGGAAAAATCGCCCTCGAAATACTAAAAGACTTGATTCCGCCAGAGGCAGAAGTGATGCACGGCTCGTCAACTACCTTGGTCGAGATTGGCTACGACGCATATGTGAATAGTGATGAATCACAATGGAACGATCTTCATCGCGCTATCGTTGCCGAAAATGACGAAGAAAAGAGACGTGTGCTAAGAAGGAAATCAGTCGCTGCGGATTATTTCATCTCGGGAGCCAATGCCATTTCGCAGTCAGGCGAAATTGTCGCGTGCGACAAGTCAGGGAGCCGTGTCGGAGCGTGGCCCTATGCGGCAGCTCACCTAATAATCGTGAGCGGCACTAACAAGATCGCCCCCACGCTTGACCACGCCTTACGCCGCGTCTGGGAGTATGCTTTCCCTCTAGAGAATGCCCGCGCACAGAGGGTATATGGGGCCTCGAGTGAGATCGGAAAATGTGTCATTCTCGCGAATGAGGAAATTGAGGGCAGAGTGACCCTGATTCTCATCGAAGAGCCTTTAGGCTATTGAGCACAACCGGAAAATGCGCTCTCCAACACGCGCCCCAAACCGACGCCGGATTTGACGATATTTCGTTGGCGAGTGGGCGTTTCAGCAATCATCCTTGTTGCAAACTAGTGGCGTTCCGTGGGCAGATCGACACTGTCGGTTTTTGGAGACTTGCACGCTTGCCTCAAATTGCTGATCATATTTTTTGAGCGCGCGATTCAACGCGGGGAACGCGATGGCTCACTGGAACAAGCAGCATAAGGGGGACTCGCACTCAGCGGGAACGCACGTGTACCGTTCATCGTCGTGCGAAGATTTAGCGCAGCGTTGCTCGTTCCGGAAACCAGCCCAGGTCCGCTCTCCATGGCGAGTCCTGCAGTCGCATTGTCAGCAGCTCAGTGGCGCTCCTTCTTGTTTCTTATCATGCTGTCGAAATAGTCCTCTAGATAAAATAGGCGAAGATAGTCAGGCAATGAATTCATGCGCATGTTCATGTCTTTGACCTGTAACTCAGTCGGCGGCGTTATGGTCTTTGCAAGTTCTGCACGTATCGCGTGGCGTTCTTTTCCACTCAAAAGAGCACTCTCAATGTTTACGTCCGCGGCGAGCCAAAAGACGAAACGGCTAAACGGGTCCTCTACGCACTCTTCGCTTATCTTACCCAGGACAAGAGTTGCTTTGCGAGTCCGCCCCCCCGCGTCCGCGTAGGGATATACGAGGGTTGCCACGAGTAAGTTATAGCTGAAAACAGTAGCGATCTTTTTCCATTTGATGACATAGTCAGGTGGGCCCACCTTTCCCATTCCGGGGCCCTTTTCCGACGGTTGCGCGCCTGCCTCGTCAGGTGCCATTATGTCACGCCTTTGGAATCAATCGCTTTCCACCGCACCGTCCTATATACAGATACCCACATACATTTAACTTCGTCCGCTGACGCGAGAAAATGAGCAAAGAGCTTAGTGGCATTCGAGAGCCGGATCTAAATAAGCAGCTGCTACATAGACAGCAGAATTGGGGCACTCGTGGTGCGTCAAAAGAACAATTGGTAGTACTACAGTTGTAAGCGTCGTCCGGTTAGTAAGATAAAGACTACAAAGCGTCGGGGCGAACAAAGAAACTTGAGCAAAAGAAGAGGTACGCAGTTATGAATGTGATAGATGCGCTGCACGGCCGCTCGACCGTGCGTGCTTACAAGCCTGATCCAGTGGGCAAGGACACGATTCTGAAGATTCTGAAAGCTGCAACCCGCGCGCCTTCATGGGCTAATACCCAGCCGTGGGAGATTTTTGTCGCGGGGGGCGAGGCGCTCGAGAGGCTGCGCACGGCGTACGTGGTACGCTCCGAGGAACGCGTGCCATCTAATCCGGATCTGCCGGCACCGCAGACGTGGCCGCCTGTCATCCGACAACGTATGGCCGAATTGATGTCAGCAAGGGCTCGACTGATATTCACGGACGGAGAACGTGACGACGCTGCAATTCGACAAAGCTTGTTCGAATCCAACTATCGGTTTTTTTGGTGCGCCGACCGTGGTGTTTCTTTGCCTGGATCGAAACCTTTCGTCTTGGTCACTATTTGATATGGGGCTGCTGGCACAGAGCGTCATGCTGGCGGCACAAGAATATCAGGTTGATTCGGCACCCGCTTTCCTTTTCGCATCGTACCCTGATCTTGTTCGTGCAGAATTAGATATTCCAGAAGAGCTATCAATTCTTATCGGACTGGCACTTGGGTACGCCGATACGAACCACCCGCAGAACCGGTACCGAAGCGCTCGGCGGCCTATTCAGGACGTTGTTCACTGCAAGGGCCTTTAGTTGCAGAGCTCAATCGATAGTGCGGCTAGAATCTTTTGCAAGCATTTGAGCTTGAGAGCAAGAGAGCTTCAAAGCGGTTTTTGTTGATCTCTTAACCCTCGAGCGTAGTCAACTCCGTGAGCTGTGAGGCTCAAAGATGCTATCTTTCCCCCGAGAATAGGCTGTGCTTTTAAGTATCCCGACAGGTCCAAATCCATCGCGTAGCGGTACACCTCTTGTTCACTGAAGCCGTTCGTCTTAGCAAGCGCGTACAGCTCACCGCGTTCGATACGTCTGGTGGGGTGCCCCTCTACATGGTTTGACAGGCAGAGGATAAAATCATTTTCGCGGTCCGACAAATCCACCATAAATGTCAACAATCAGAGTATTTCTACGAGCGGCTTATCTTCGTTTCGCCTCCTTTAGTTGCCATGGCTGAGTGACGTACGCCATGCTCACGTTTTCAAAATCAGGCTCTGTCTTTCGCCTGCGACTGTAATTTTTCCTTTATTCAGGAACAAGGGTTATTAAGCTTTAGTGGCACAATTACTTATGATGTCGGAAGCGCACCGTGTGCTGTCCTTAAGGAGCCGGCAAAAAAGCGCAAAAGAGGCAGAACCGCTGTACTCGGCCCTCAATACGGTTAACGTCTTGTTGGGCAATGTCCTCGTTCGGAAGGCTATTCATAGCCTCTGTGTCGACGACACGCAGGCGATCTACAAAGCTTTGACCTACTACAGTGGCCGAAGCGATCTGAATCTCTTAAAGAAGCTCAAGCTGCTGCCGATCTGTGCGTTCGTCGAACTAGGAAGAATGTCCTTCCACGTGGACAAGTCCACGATGCAAGGATACTTCAGTCAGCAGGTGACGCGACGCGGTCTATCGAATATCGTTAAGAGCATAGCTGAGTACGGGATCAGCAAGCCCCTCAAACTTCAGGCGCCCTTTTTGGTCGTTTGGAACTACACGGATGCGTGCAATCTGCATTGCAAGCACTGCTACCAAGGTGCAGGCAAAATGTCAAATGATGAGCTCAGCCTCGACGAGCGGCTCAACATCGTCGATCAGCTCGCTGACAACGACGTCGTCGCTATTGCGTTCTCTGGGGGCGAGGCGCTCTTGCGGGACGACTTCTGGGAAGTCGCTCGTTACGCCTCGAGCAAGGGACTGTACCTCTCAATTGCGACCAATGGCACTTTGCTGACGAAGGACGTGGTTCGCCGACTTAGGGACGTCGGCGTTGAGTACTTCGAAATAAGCCTTGACTCAGTCGATCCTGCAAAACACGACGCATTTCGGGGTGTTACAGGCGCTTGGGAACGCACGGTAGCAGGCATCAAAAACGTCGTGGCCCAAGACGGAGTGTTCTCGTGCATCGCCAACACGATCACGAATGAGAACTACCGCGAGCTGGATGCGCTCGTCGAATTCAGCAGGAAGCTTGGCGTCAATCGGACCTTGATCTTCAACTTTATCCCCGTAGGGCGGGGTGCCGACATCATCGACATGGATTTGCCCCCGGATGCGCGCGAGCACGTTTTGCAGCAGATGTACGGGTACCTGAGTGGGCAAGACGAAAGCTTTGAAATTCTGACAACGGCCCCGCAATTCTCACGCGTGTGCATGATGAACTCACAAAACGGGATTATCTCACTCGCACACGTTGGGGCCGCGGGTTTCAGCGATAAGGTGGGGTTACTTGCTGAGTACATCGGGGGATGTGGGGCCGGCCGCATGTACTGCGCTATTCAGCCCAACGGAATCGTGACACCGTGCGTGTTTATGCCGATACCTGTCGGCGACTTGCGATCAGAGTCTTTCGTCGACATCTGGAAAAACTCCGAGGTCATGCAGTCGCTCAGGGAACGGCACGATCTTAAGGAGCACTGCGGGTCGTGCGATTACAAGAACGTTTGTGGCGGCTGCCGCGCCCGCGCGTATGCGTATTTCAACGACATCAAAGCCCCGGACATTGGATGCATTTACAACCTGCCCGCGTACAACGCGCTCAAGGATAAATCGCGTGCACCAAGCGTCGCGGTCGAGACAACAGAGACCGCTGAATCAAGTTGAACGATCCAGCAGACTGTGAGGCACTTTACTGATTTTCGGAGTGCGGGTCAACCGACGTGCCGAGAATGGGCGTTGATTTCATCTTGAGCGCGCCTTTAAACACTTTGTACATTACCATGGCGAACAGAAGCTTGTCTCGGCTTAATTGCTTGAACAGATAGTTTGGCCTTAAGTAGAACTCTTTGAATGCCTCTCTTTGAGTGTCCTGAAGCTCCCTGAGCGTGAGATCAACGGTTTCAATGACCGGCGTGAGCAGCGTAAAGTGCGTCCAGTCCTTTATTCTAATGAGTCCCATTTTGCTAGCGAGTTCGTAGAACTTGGTGCCAGGGTACGGTGTAGCGAGCGAGAAGAGTGCGTAGTCAGGGTTCACCCGTTTTGCGAAGCCAATTGTTTCATCGATAGTAGTTTTGCTCTCGCCGGGCATTCCAAGAGTCATTGAAGCGATCGTATGCATGCCGATGTCTTTTGCGGTTTTGAAGGCGCGCTTGGCCTGTCCTACTTTGGTGCCCTTTTGGACATTGTCGAGGATCTTCTGATTCCCGCTCTCAACGCCAAAAAGCAGCGTTCGGCAGCCCGCCTTCCACATCTGCGAGAGCAGCTCTTTATTGAACCGATCGACCCGCGCTGTGCATCCCCATACAACGTCAATTCCGCGGCTGATGATCCCTTTACAGAAGCTGTCCACCCACTTCGGAAACAGGGTAAAGGTATCATCCATGAAGCCGACCATTCTAACTTTGTAGTCATCTACTACCTGTTCCATCTCGGCTGCAGCGTTCTCTGGCGATCTGAAACGGACTCGTCGCCCGTGCATCGCACTTGACGCGCAGAATGAACAGCCCATCGGGCATCCTCTGCTGCAGATCATGGTGGCTAAGACCTGTTTGCGTCCAAAGAGCATGTATTCGCTCATAGGAAGTAGGTGACGCGCGGGGAACGGCAGTGCATCGAGATCTTCGATAGGCCTTCGTTTGGGCGTTTCAACGATGCGGTCGCCGTCGCGGTAATTGATGCCATCAATGTTGCGGAGGGGCTTATCATTCTCGATAGCGTCGACGAGCTCGAGGGTAGCGTATTCCCCCTCATTCCTGACCACGACATCGACGAAGTCGTTTTCCAAGACCTGCTCTGGCATGAAGGTGGCGTGATATCCCCCCATTGTGACGGTGCACTCAGGGTGGAGCTCTTTGGTAATTTTGCCCACGGCGAGGGCTTGCTTGATCGTCGGCGTCGTCGTCTGCACCCCGAGCAGATCGACGTGCTTGTTTGCAAGCTCTCGTTGGTAGCCCTGGAAATCCATATCGAGCGCCGGCGCGTCTAAAATGGTGACCTTGACATCGTTCTCTTCGAGTACGGCGCCGATGTACGCGAGACCAAGGGGAGGCGCGGTGAGACCTAACACATCCTTATACTTGGATGCGATGTCGGGAGGATTAACAAGGAGGACTTCCATTGCGATCTCTCAATAGGTAAGGGTGCCGAAAATATAAGGTTAACCGCAGAGAGCAGCCTGGCATACCGCGTCGCATTTGGCATGCGCGTGATACGCCGTGCGCGTGATACGCCGTGCCATCAAGTCTCGCTGACGGCTTCTGTCTTAGTGAGTCGTTGTTTGAGCAGTGCCAAGTGCTCACGTTTGCCGTTTGTCAGAGCGCTTAACTCTCGCTTAGAGAGCGCTCTGAAATAGCACGCGTCGATGCACGCCATATTTTCATACCCTTCGCACCTGTCGCACTTGTATGCTCTTCGTGTGGTTTTGCGCTTTCGCGTGCGTCCGGTCTCGGCACTCGTCGCTCTCCTGTCAAACAGCATGTGCAAAACGCTTCGCTCGCGCGCTTCAGGCGTCGGCGCAGCGGGGCTCTCTTCGATGAAGATCGCATTGAAGGGGCAGCTGTCCGCGCACCGGCCGCAGCCGATGCATTTGTCTTCATCGATGGATATGACGTCGTTCTCACGCACAATGGCCTTCGGCTTGCACACCTCGATACACGCAGGGTTTTCACATTGCTTGCATACGATAGGGAGCGCTTCTTCATCGAATATAAGCCCCCTTGACTGTAGCACATCTTTCACTTTCAGGCGCGCTTTTCCGCCGTGCCGTTCCGCGCACGCCATTTCGCACACGCCACAGTTTTCGCACCTTTTCAGATTGACGGTCACTACCTCAGTCATAGAGTCACTCCGCTCTTCGCGCGGCGTTCAATAGCCAACGACAGCATGTAGCCCCTCTTTCAATAAGTATTTGTAGGCGCCTATCGCAGCCTTTGCGCCCTCCCCAGCTGCGACGATGATTTGTTTTTCGGGAACGGTGGTGACGTCGCCCGCTGCGTATATGCCAGGAACACTCGTCGAACAGTCATAGCCGATGACAATCTCTCCATTCTCGTTAAGCGTGACGAGGCCCCTTACGACGTCCGAATTCGGAATCAGGCCGATTTCGATGAATATACCCGTGACCGGAAATGACACCAATGAGTTGTCAGAGAGGTTCTTGAAGACCGCTGCATTAACCGCGTCGTCTCCTTTCACCTCGATGAGCTCATACCCAGCAAGTAGGTCTATGTTTGCTGCCTCGCGAATTTTCTCCAAATATACCTCATCAGCCTTCCAAGGGCTTCGGTTGATGAGATACACTTTGCGCGCAATGCGTGTTAGCTCGTATGCGGCGGTAAAAGCGGAGTTCCCGCCGCCGAGTACCGCGACGTCCATATCCATAAAAAGTGGCGCGTCGCACGTAGCGCAATAACTAACGCCGCGACCAACGAATCTCTCCACGCCCTTGGCATTGAGCGTTCGTGATCTTTTTCCCGTAGCAATAATAATCGTTTTTGAGCGATACTCGGTGTCTGTCTCGGTGCGCGCTACAAACGCATCGCTTTCTTCCTCTATAGTTTTTACTTGCGCAAATTTTCGTGGCACGTTGTACTTTTCGACCTGTTTTTCAAAGCGATCCATCAAATCGGGGCCTGATATGAACTGATAGCCCATGTAGTTTTCGACATTGAGGCTATACAGAACCTGACCGCCGATGTTCTCGGTAATCAGCAGTACGTTCAACATCTTTCGAGTCGCGTAGACTGCCGCGGTCAACCCTGCTGGGCCGCCGCCAACGATTATCAGGTCATATAATGCAGCGCTCTCTTTCATGGTGGTGCGAAATGAGATTTGCGCCAAAGTTTTTAAGAATGTTGCTTGTTACCGCGCCCATCACAGAATGAAACGAGCTGGCATGGCCGAGAAACGTGGCGGGTGCCGTTCGGACGGCTCACCTACTCGTTGGTAAGGCCACTTTAGTTATCTGCAGATGGCGTTTGCGGGGGATCTTCAGCTTGAGGCGTCGATTCCCGACTCTCGCGTGCTACGCTGGATGTCTGTCTCTCCTTCGGTCGTGGCCGACGTTTTATTTCGCGTTCGCTCATCGTATCTCGAGAAAGCCGGTCAGTCACCACAGTGTCCCAAACCTTGCTCATGGTGATGGCAGAAACCGGACAAATCATCGCGCACTCACTACAAAACACACAGTGTCCGACGAAGAGGCGCACACTTTTCTCAGAGGCACTTGTGCGCAGTGCGATGGCTCCGGCAGGGCAAACTTTTCCGCAGCGTCCACACAAGATACATTTTTCGGGATCAATAATCGGCGTGCCACGGTAGGCTGCCGGGACTTCAACCTCAGACGCGCTCCGTACGGTTGCCGTCTTGCCCACTATGCCGACTGTAAACGAGCGTATTAAATCTTTGATAAATCCGGAAGCCATTCTATAGCCCCACCCATCCGAACAGGAAGTGCATGTACCTCACGCCTGCAACATACAAGATGAGATCCGTGACTGCGAGTATGGTAGGAATAGTCCAATAATATCTGAGCACGCGGGTAACACGGGTTCTCCCGGTAGTCGCCTGCCAAAACGCAATGAAGGCGCTGACGAGCACTGCTATGATCGCGAATTGAATGATAATATTTATGGCCGGCCCGAAGTGGTAGATCGCCGTTCCAAAGAACACGGTGGCTATGAGCGACGCGTAGAGAAATGTCTTAAGCCACTGCCCAAGTCGCAAAAGGGCGAGATTCGGTCCCGAGTACTCGACGTAAGGGCCAGAAACGATCTCCGTCTCGGCTTCGGCGATGTCAAAAGGTTGAACTGCCGCTGCGGCAGGCAACGTCCAGATTGCAGCAATCGCTGCGAGCGGCAAAACGGTGATCCACGCGGTCGCCGATATCGTATTTAGCTCGAACGATCCTGCCGCGAGAGCGACCGTTACCATGGCTATGATAAATGGAGTTTCGTAAGCGATGAGGAGTGCAACCTCGCGAGCAGCGCCAATGGCGCCGTACGGGCTTCCGCTGGCCGAACCGCCGAGAATTAGTGCAATTGGCGGTATTGCGAGGAGGTAAATCACCAATATGAGATCGCCCGCGCCGACTGCCGACGCAGAGGCGGCCAAAGGTATAACGAGTGCCGCAACGAGCATAGAGGCCACGCTGAGGATCGGCGCGAGGTTGAAGAGCAGTGGGCTTGTCACATTCGGCGTCCAGCTCTCTTTGCCCATCAGTTTGAAGAAGTCGTAAAACGCTTGGAAGATGCTTGGACCTTTGCGAAACTGACTGTGCGCCACGACAATACGGCGAATCCCCTGCAGTAGCAAGGCAGCAACAAAGGCATAGACCAGCACGACGACTATTGAAGCGATCATCAAATCCTCCCTGTTTTCAATTCCTGTGCACTGACGATCTTACGTCTGCCGTCTTTTATCACAGTCACCCGATCAGTACAGCTAAAGCAGGGATCGATTGATGCGGCGATGATAGGGATATCGGCTACTTGACATCCTATGAACTTCGGCACGTAGGAGGGGATATTGGCGAGCGTCGGGGATCTGATCTTTATCCGCTCGAAGAATCTCGTGCCATTTGTCTCGGCGTAGTGGATGAGTTCGCCACGGGGGGCTTCAACTCGACCAATGCTCCGCCCTGGCGGTATCTCATCGTACTCAACTTGGAGCGGCCCCTCAGGCAGGTTCGCGAAAAGCTCCTTGGTGAGCTTAATTGATTGTTTGAGTTCTGCTAAGCGCACCAGTGCTTGAGCCACGACGTCTCCATCTTTCGCTATCTGGGGCTCGAGATCGAAATCGCCGTACGCTGCGTACTTGCACATAACTCGCGTGTCCTCGGGAACGCCGCTCGCACGTGCATTCGGGCCCACCGCCCCTAGACGGATCGCGTCCTCTTTGCTTAGGCAGCCGACGCCCTTACATCGCTCTGCGATGCTGCTGTCCTTTAGCACTGCTTTAGTGATTTTGTCGGCAGCGGTGTCGAGATAGCCGAGGACACCGAGCGCGGAACGTGCTTGTTCATCGGAGATATTCCACTTGACGCCGCCGATTTTATTGCATCCGTGCATGACCCGGTTCCCGCTCAGCATTTCGAAGAGATCCATCACCTTTTCCCGCTCGCGCCAGGTGTACATGAATAAGGTATGATAGCCGATCTCTTCACCCGCAATTCCCGCCCACAGCATGTGCGAGTGAATCCGCTCGAGCTCTGCGTAAATCGTCCGTATATATTTCGCTCTGTCGGGCACCTCGATATCAGCGATGTCTTCAACGCGTTCGACGTGGTTTAGCGGGTGGGCGTGTGAACAGATGCCGCAGATGCGTTCAACGAGATATACGATCTTAGAAAATGGCCGCTCTTGGCAGAGTCGTTCGATGCTGCGGTGGTTGTAACCGATTTCATAGTCGACGTCGACCACCTTCTCGCCCTCTACCTCAAACAAGAATCTCGCAGGCTCCTCCAAGGCGGGGTGGCTTGGCCCGATCGGGACCTTCAACTTCGCAAAGCCACGATCGTTGACCTGTGCCACGGTTACGCCCTCCTGAGCGGCGGCGTCGGATCGCTGTATTTCGGGGGCAGTTCGAGCGGCCTTGAATCAGGAATCCCGATCACGTTGATGCCAAGCAAGCCGATGAGCTCTCGCTCATAGAGCAACGCTGCGATAAAGTGGTTGGTAATCGTCGGGACGTTTGGATTGTCATAGGGAAGGTTCACGATGATGGTGAGAAGCTGTGCCGATAGGGCAAAGTGGTACAGCACTTCGAGATGATCTCGCGCGTCTTTGCCGGTAATGGTAGCAACTCGTGCCCCCTCCTGCTTAAGAAATGCAAGTGCCGCATTGAGGTCGTCGGGGGCGACACGGTAGTATGAGTTTAACCCCTTGTGACTCGATTCTGTGACCTGTACTACGTCTTCGAGCGATCGCTTCATCTTCCTGCCTCGGGAACGTTATCTGATGACCGAAACTTCGGATCGATGACCGTCTCCTTTGACATCGCTTCGTCAAATCGTGCCGTAGGTCGAGCGCCTTTGCCTTTCCTCTTTGAGTCGAGCATCTTTGCTGCGGTTCGAATGCCGGACAGAATGTTAAGCGGTCTAGGAGGGCAGCCCATGACGTAGACGTCAACGGGGATGACCGTGTCAAGCGGTCCCGTTAACGAATACCCGCCATCAAAGATTCCGTTTGACACGGGACAACTCCCCACCGCAACGACGGCTTTTGGATTTGGAATCTGGTCATAGATCATCGTTAAGCGGTCCTCCATGCGTTTGGTAACGGGGCCCGTTACTACCAGTACATCAGCGTGCCGCGGAGAAGCAACGCGCAAAACGCCGTAGCGTTCCGCGTTGAACCGCGGATTTTGAATCGCGAGTACCTCGATATCGCATCCATTACACGATCCGGTGTTTATGAAGTAAACCCACGGTGACCTTGCTCGAAACATCTTCAACCTCCTAGGATGGCGAGTGACAGCTTATGGATCTGGTCCACGATTGCTGTCGGAAACACACCCATCAGCACGCAAAGAACGCTCAAGATAATTATAGGGATTATTATATAAATAGATAGATTCGACACTCTAGGCGCTGCTGTCTTTTGATCGACGGTGAGGAACACCCGTTGAAAAACTTTGATGTAGCCCGCAAACATCGGAAACGTCAGCACGAGCAGCGCCACCGACAAGGCGGGATAAACCCCCCCCTTTGCGAAGCCCGCTTGAAGGATCAAGTATTCGCTGATAAAGCCGCTGAGTGGCGGGACCCCCGAGAGCGCAAGTGCTCCTATCAAGAACCCCCCCGCCACGATCGGCATCTTCGTAACCAGGCCGCCAAGCCCGTCGATATTTCGTTGCTTGGTTGCCGCGATAATGGCCCCCACACAGAGGAAAACTAGTGATTTCATAACCATGTTATTAATTATTTGAAAGATCCCCCCTGTAAGCGCAGCAGATGATCCAATACCAATCGCAAATAGTATGATTCCGGCTTGTTCTATCGATGAATAAGCGAGGAACCGCTTCAGGTCTTTCTGTGTGTACGCCATAAATGCGCCCACCCCCACGGTAAGCACCGCCGTGACTGCGATGAACAACAGCACAATATCGAGAGTCGGGTGCAGCGCAAACAAGAATCGAATGAGGATAAAAGCGGTGGCCGCCTTGACCGTGCCCGCCAAAAACGTGCTGACAGGCGTCGGGGCCTCACCGTACGTATCAGGAACCCACGAATGCATGGGAACGACGCCAATTTTCGTTCCCAATCCTATGAACAAGAAGAGGCTTATCAAAAGAACCGCGCTGCTCGACGTGCTTCCGAAGCTTCCTATGTTGAGCGTTCCGTAGTTGACGAACATCAAGATGAGCGCGATCAGCGTGAACGAGCTTCCGATGCTGTTTAAAACGACAAATTTTGTTGCTGCCTCAAACGCACGTCCCTTTCGGTACGTCACGAGGATTGCCGTCGAAAGGGTGCCGATTTCCAAAAAGACGTACAGCGTTGCAACGTTGGTGCTGAGGACCGCGGCAGCTGTGGAACTTATGATGATCAAAAGGAGAGGGTAGTAGATGCGCCCGGCGTTTCCGATGTAAGGGAGACTAAACCACGTGACAAGTGTTCCGATAACGATCACCACGTACGCTATCATAAGCCCTACCGTGGACAGCCCGGCCGCCGTTGCAAATGAATCGAGGCCGGCGGTCGCGCTCGTGGCGACAAACAAATTGGCCGTGAAAAGGGCAGCGCTTAGCGTCATCCCAACGACAGCTGCATACGCTGCTATTTTCGTTTTACGACCGAAAATCGCGCATATCGCCGAAGTGATCAACGGAATGGCCAAGGTGTACAGGATATACATTTCGGTTCTCCGCTATCCACGAAGGTTAGTCAGCTTGCTGCTGTCAATGGAGCCATATTCGGCGAAGTCCATGAGCGCTATCAGGGCTATCGTGAGTGTGATTAGCACTACGAACACCTCGGCGACTAGGGAAAGCAGCGCGGTATTTGCCCCCCACGCGATGAGCAGCGTCCCGATGTTCTCGAGGACGAGTATTCCGAGTAGGAGCTTCAAGATGCTTCTTTGGCTCACAAGGATCAGAACAGCGATACCGAAGAGCGCTATAAGAGCGTAACTTTCGGTGGTCCGCCCAGTCGGAAATTGCGATTGCGTCGAAAAAGCTACCAGATACGAAATTGCTAGGGTCAAAAGCGCCATCGAGATCAGTGGCGCCGTACCAAACCGAGGCCTGGGTTGTTTTGTACGAGCGACGGCAAGTAGGATGATGATGGGCGACACGATCCCGAACACCGCTTTTATGAGTGCCCCTGTCAAATCGTTTTCCGTCAGCAAGAACGCGGCGATTGTCAAGTTTAGAGCGAGGAGTGCCAACGTTGACCATTTGTCATTTAAGATCACGATGAGAATCGCGCATATCACCCACACGATACCAAACGCTAGTGCGGTCTCCATTATAACCCCCTAAAAACTAGAAAAACAGCTCCTGCGAGGAGCAGCCAAACAAATATCCACGTGGCATAACTGGTCACGCTTCCGTTTTGTGCCCGACGTAGCAATCTCGACAGCGAGGCTGCGCCTCGCCCGATTGCAGCGTAGGCATAGTCAGGGTCAATCCACCGCAGTCGCTCAAACGGCTGCGTCACTTGGTAGAGAAAGTGCCTTCCAGATGCGTACACGTATCCCTCAGGCAGCTCGTATCCCGCTCCGAAAAGCTGTTTGGATGTTGGAGCAGTCTCACGAGGTCGCCGCGTTAGGAATTCGTTGAGGATCAGACCGACAAGTATGGCCGTCAAAAGGAGAATCGCCGCTAAGGCAGGAGCGAAACTGGATACGCCTGGTATTTCGATGTTAGTAAGCACAATTGCGGACTGCGTGACCACTGTCCCGGTGTACGGGACCTGCGTTATGATAGCGAGCGGGTATTGCGCGAAGACTCCCAATGCGACGCACCCCGCCGCAAGAATCGCCTGCGGCACCCACATCGTCGCGGGCGCCTCGTGTGCGCCTTCCAAGTCGGCCGGAAGCTGACCATAGAATACGCTAACCGTCGCGCGGAAGATGTAGCCTGCGGAGAGCACGCTCCCTGCCAGCACCACGATCACGAAGACCTTTAAGCCCGCAGTCGTCGCAGCGATGCTGCTCGAGTAAATGAGCCATTTGCTCACAAAGCCGACAAGAGGCGGCAAGCCTGCAAGTGCCACGGCGGCGATGGTGAATGAAGCAGCGGTATACGGCATCTTTCTCGAGAGTCCGCCCAGCTTGTTGAGATCCATCGTATGCGCGGTGCGATCAACCGACCCCGCCCCTAGAAACAGGCAGGCCTTAAAAAAGCCGTGCGCAAGGAATTGCATTAATCCCGCGACGAGTCCTATCGGCCCGAAGCTGAACGCAAGGAACATGAATCCGAGGTTTGTGATGGTGCTGTACGCAAGAACCTCTTTTAGGTCGTTAGCGCGCATGGCGAAGGTTGCAGCTAATACCAGGGTGGATCCACCGATGATGGCCAGCACCCATGGCCAGGCACCGGTAAACAATGGAAAGAGTCGTGCAGCGAGATACACGCCAGCGGGGACCATTGCTGCGCTGTGCAGCAACGCAGAAACTGGCGTGGGACCCTCCATTGCGCTCGGCAACCACGAGAAGAACGGCAGTTGCGCAGACTTGGCGAATATAGCGATGAGTGCGAGGGCTAGCAGAGCATTCATCTGCCACGCTGCGGGCGTCGACGTTAACAATGCGTTGATGCTAAGGCTGCCCGTCCACGCGTAGGCGCCGATCGCAAACAGCAACAACGCCTCTCCTGGTATGTGTGTAAAGAAGAAAACCTTTTTTGCGGCTTTGTTCTTAATGGGGTCGGCATACCAGAAACCGACCAAAAGGAACGAGCAAATGCCTACGATCTCCCAGCCCATGTAAAAAACGACCAGATTGGCGGCATTGACAAGCATCAGCATGCCGCCGATGAAAAACAACATGAGGAAGTAGTAACGCCCTCTTCCGCGCTCATTTTGCATGTAGCTATTTGAGTACCATATAGTCACGCACCCCATGAGCGCAACAACGATCGAGAACAGAAGACTAAGCGCGTCGAAGCGGAATGAGAACAGCTGTAGATTGTCGACTACCACGTTCGACACGGCTGCGGTCACTGGGCCGGCGTACGTGATGGTAAGGATTGAAGCGAAGACGAGGGTAATGAGCGCGATAAGGGTCGAAACGTAGTCTACAATTTTTGACTGTGTGAAGGCGCCAAGAATAAGAGGCACAAGCGAAAGCGCGGTAGGAGTGAATATTAAGGCAAGCAGAAGGTAAGACGTCGATAAACCATCCATAGCACGACTCCGTTTGCGGGTCGTATAGATGTGACGGTTGCATATTAAACTGACGCTTTTTGCGAGAGCGCCGGATCCGGTTCGAAACGGGCAGCAATCAAAACGCAGCCATCCTGTCTGCTAAAAGCTTGTAGATGAGCCATCATTATACCGATGATGGTTATATCAGATTCTGCGGATTTGATTTAAAATTGAGGCCATTTTATTTTTATTTACCTTTTTTATGAAAAAAGATGAGTAGGAACTCTTAGATAGGGACTCATAATGGCGCGTAAAATGCACTCAACTCCATGCCGAGGTGTTTAGTTGAAATATGCGAAAAGAGATGCTAATAAAGCGCTTTTTTTGGTTGGCAGTTTCGCTGCTTGTTGCAGGGTTTGTTGCGGTTGTTTTTGCGACTTCTTGTAAGGTCGGGGTATTCGAGGCGCTGCGCCGCGTCGCGGATACGATAGTCAAAGTGGAACAAAGGTTTATAAACGCATCTTTGCTAATCTATCCAAACGGGTTTTTCAATGCGCATAACCTTGCTTGGTGGGACGGGAAACATCGGAGAGGGACTGGCGCTTCGCTGGGCTCCAAAACACGACGTGGTCATAGGATCACGAAGCGCTGAAAAAGCTGAGGAAGCGGCAATTTCCTGCGAATCGCGACTACGCACGGAAGGCATTACGTGCGAACTGTACGGGGAAGAAAATGCTCAAGCCATAACACATAGTGATGTAGTTGTGCTTGCACTCCGGTATCAGTTTGCGATCGCTACGGCGGTTGCGATCAAAGATCAGTTAGGGGCCAACGCAATAGTCATATCTCCGGTCGTGCCAATGACGAAAGACGGGTTCTTGCGCTACATGCCCGCCCAAAAGTATGGAAGCGCTGCCATCGAGATACAAAATATTCTTTCGAATAATGATGTCGTTTCAGCGTTTCACACGACGCCTGCCGCACGTCTGATTGATCTCAAAGACAAGCTCGGCCTAGACGTTCTTGTGTGTGGCTCTGAACAGCCGAAGGCAACCGTTATGGAGCTCATTAAGGACATAGAGGGACTTACTCCCTTCGATGCCGGACCGCTCGAAGCGTCATATATGGTAGAGTCGATAACGCCTCTTTTGATAAACGTATCAGCGCGAAACCGCCTAAAGAACAGTTCTATTCGGATAATAGGGCAGAGCATTGAATGAGTAGCCGTTAGTCCTGGTGGCGAGCGTCAAGCCAGCCTCAAAGAGTGGTCGTAGGGCTTCAGTCGCTCGCGCTACCGCTACGCTTCACGCTCACGATTGTTCAAATGCCCACCCGTATTCGCGGCTCTGGAGCAATCGCACCTGTATTTTTTTTGATGATCCGTCGCAACTGCTGACATGCACTGTTGGGTAGCCAGCCATCGTGCGCGGTCTCGCGGGTATTATACGCTTCCCAACTGGTCGAGCACTTTCTCAAAAGTTTTTCGGCGGCCATATCGACATAGTCGTTTTTGTAGTCTGCGATTTCAAGGATGAGCTCATCGACCTCTAAGCAATCGTTGTTCGTGGGGGGATATGGTGAGTCTATCTTGGGTAATTGTTAGCTAAACGTAGGGCGAAAGTATGGTAAAATTCAGAGTACCCCCGTGCACGACGTTTTTAAGGCAGTCACTCGTGACGTTGTGCGGCGGTGTGAAAAAGAGGAGTTCCACGCGTCAGAAACGCGAAAAAGAGATTATACGGCTTGTGCTAGATACGCCGACCATAGAGCTTTTTTGCATTTCGATGACCCATTCGAAAGGCACAACAACAGGATGCGATTCGACCATAAAGTTGCCGAGTACGGCCGACCCTAACAGGTCGAGGTTCACCTCCTTTTGTGTTTGCAGTATTCCTTCGTTTTAAGCGCCTTCTATTACTTTGTCGAAAAAAAAGGTGATTTTTTCAAACCTTTCTTTGTTGCGTTTCGCAAAATCGAGAAGGGCCGCCTCCCCAGCAGGCGTAATTTCAATGAGGATTTTCCTTCTGCGGCT
>Ga0208191_1000100_pt1 | contig 79920 bp, 76 predicted proteins | sample June2015DPH_13_5_FD_184709 | JGI IMG/M metagenome (GOLD analysis project Ga0208191, IMG submission 184709) | Peatland microbial communities from SPRUCE experiment site at the Marcell Experimental Forest, Minnesota, USA - June2015DPH_13_40... | ecosystem: Environmental > Terrestrial > Soil >... | reverse complement strand
CCACCCGTCTCAACTCTTTCCTGCTCAATCCCGTTCTCCCCAATCTCGGTTCCTCCTCGCCGAAGGAACTCTAAAAGGGGACACTTCTATTGTGGTTTCAGGGGGACACTTTTAATGTGGTTCAACACGCGGTACCCTGCCTCTCTCATACCACATTAGACAATGTTCCCGCATTGTGCACAATCCATGTCGCGGTGGGGGCCGCAGCGGGCTGTCGCGTTCCTATTCGCCGTAAGGAACCCGGATGTTCTTGACCTGGGTGGCGTGCTCAAGAAACCAGCGGCCCTCGGCCAGCTTCGGGTTGAACCAGTCGATGGCGCGGTCTTGTAGCTCGGTGAAGATCTTCCGGCGTATCAGGTGCCTCAGTACTCGCACGAACTCAATGCGCAGGACGCTGCGACCGGCGATCTGCTCTACCTCGCGACCCTGTCGCTCGCCCGCAAAGCTCAGAGCGCCCGCCAATATCCCGATGCTCTCCGCTATTTTCATGAGGCGGCAAAACTAAACTCGCAGGAGCCCGCGCCGAACCACGGCCTCGCGGAGATATACAGCCTCACCGGTCGTGCCGCGCAGGCAACTAGCGAAAAACATGGAGCTGACCGCTTGGCCAGCATTCTCGAGAAAACTCAATAATCACCAATTCAGCAATCATGAAACTCACCACGGGGAACCATGCGAACGGCCTGCGAAAATCTCTACTGTCGAAGCCGGGCTGGCGTTACAATGACCCACTTAATCTTCAGCTAAATTGGTTTAGGTATGCAAAAGACAAAGGTGCCAGCTGCAATGCGCGAAAGCCTGCTCCGTTCAGCGCGGAAAGTGATGAAGAACGCCTACGCGCCCTTCTCTAATTTCAGAGTGGGCGCAGCCATCCTCACCTCGAAGGGCCAAGTCTTCCTGGGATGTAACGTCGAGAACTCTTCTTACGGAATGACCAACTGCGCCGAGCGTACCGCGATTTTTTCTGCCATCGCCAAGCTCGGCCCAGAACTTGAGATTCACGCCGTCGCCGTCGCCAACGATCACGGAGTTCCATGCTCGCCCTGCGGCGCCTGCCGCCAGGTCATCTATGAATTTGGGCCGCGTGCCATCGTCTTCTACCAGGGCGAAAAAGGCCCGAAGCAAAGTCTCATCACCGATCTTTTGCCGGAGGGTTTCCGCCTCAAGTGAGCCAGCCGAGTGTTTCGCAATCCCCGTTTCGCGTCATCGATCTCATCCGCAAAAAGCGCGATGGCGGGGCATTATCCGCCGCTGAAATCGAATACCTCGTCGAGGGCTGCACTAAGGATGACGGCAGTATTCCCGAGTACCAGATGGCGGCGTGGCTCATGGCAGTCGTGCTGCGCGGTATGACGTGCGAGGAAACCGCCGCCCTCACGCACGCCATGCTGCATTCCGGCGAAGTTCTCGATCTCAGCTTTCTTCCCGCAAAAAAAGTGGACAAGCACTCCACCGGCGGCGTCGGCGACAAGACCTCGCTCGTGCTGGCCCCGCTGGTCGCCGCCGGCGGCCTCTTCGTGCCCATGATCAGCGGTCGGGGACTCGGCCACACCGGAGGCACGCTCGACAAGCTCGAATCCATCCCAGGATTTCGCGTAGGTCTGACGGTGCCCGAATTCCATCGCGTTCTCAAAGCCTGCGGATGTTCCATGATTGGCCAGACCGACAAAATCGCTCCCGCCGACCGCAAGTTGTACGCGTTGCGTGACGTTACCGGCACCGTCGAGAGCCCGTATCTCATCTGCGCCTCGATCATGAGCAAGAAACTGGCTGAAGGCACCGACGCGCTCGTGCTCGATGTGAAGACCGGCTCGGGCGCGTTCATGAAAAGAGAGGAAGACGCCGTCTTTCTCGCCGAACTCATGGTCGAAACTGGCGAACGCATGGGCAAGCAGATGGTCGCGCTCATCACCAACATGGATCAGCCGCTCGGCCACATGGTCGGCAATGCGCTCGAAGTGCAGGAGTGCATTGAAGTATTACACGGCGGCGGACCGCCGGACCTGCGCGATTTGTGTCTTGAATTGGGCGCCTGGATGTTCTACCTCGGCGGCGCTTCAAAGACGGTGGCGCAAGGCAAGCAACTCGCCGAGCAAATCATCGCTTCCGGGAAAGCCTTCGAGAGGTTCCGCCAGATGGTCGAGTTGCAGGGAGGCGACATCAGCGCGATCGACGATCCGACCCGCCTCCCGGGCACCGATCACCGCGTCGAGCTACCCAGCCCCCAAGCCGGATACGTGACCGCCATACTGTGCGAACAGGTCGGCACCGCCTGCGTCATTCTCGGCGGAGGCCGCGAACGCAAAGAAGATTCCGTCGATCCCGCTGTCGGCATCGTCGTTCATAAAAAGATCGGCGCCAAAGTCTCTGTCGGCGAGTCGCTCTGCACCATTCACTGCCACTCCGACGCACAGGCCGCGCGCGCAAGAACATTGCTGGAAGAGAGTTATCAAATCGCAGCTGCCGCGCCCGCGCACAAAACATCCCTGGTTCATCGCGCGATCTATAAAGGGGAACCCTAGATGGGACGTTTCACTGGCATTCTCGGTCTGCTCACCATGTTGGGCCTCGCCTACGCCTTCTCCACCAATCGCCGCGCGATAAACAAGAAAACGGTTGTGTGGGGCCTGGGCCTGCAAGTTGTGTTCGCCATCTTCGTTTTGAAAATTGAGATTGGACGCCAACTTTTCCAAAAGGCGGGAGACGCAGTCAATCGCTTGCTTAGCTATTCATTTGAGGGATCGAAGTTCGTCTTCGGCGCGCTCGGTGCGCAGGGCTCGTCGATGGGATTCTTTTTCGCATTCCAGGTGCTGCCGACCGTCATTTTTATCGCCGCCTTTTTCGCCGTGCTCTATCACTACGGGATCATGCAGTTCATCATCAAACTGGCCGCGAAGGTGATGACGCGCTTCATGGCCGCCAGCGGCGCCGAATCTCTGAACGTGGCGGCGAGTATCTTCATGGGTCAGACCGAAGCTCCGCTCACCATCCGCCCGTTCCTTCCCGACCTCACTCGCTCGGAACTGATGACCGTGATGACCAGCGGCATGGCCCACGTCTCCGGCGGCATCATGGCCGCCTACATCTTCTTCGGCATCGAACCCAAACATCTTCTGAGCGCGGTCATCATGACCGCTCCCGGCGCCATCCTGATTTCAAAGATGCTCGTGCCTGAGACGGAAGTTCCGAAGACGGCCGGTCGTGTGGTCATGAGCGAGGAAGAAGTGGGCGCCGAGAAAAGCGAAAACCTGCTGGGCGCGATTGCGCGCGGCACCACCGACGGTTTAGGCCTCGCACTTAATATCGCCGCCATGCTGATTGCATTCCTCGCGCTGATCGCCCTGGCCAACGGCCTCCTCGGCGGCATTCACAACCGGCTGGGAATTTTGTGGTTTCCCTCCAGCCTGCAGCAAATCTTCGGCACATTGTTTGCCCCCGTCGCATGGGTCATCGGAATCCCATGGCGTGACTGTCCCGCCATCGGCAATCTTCTCGGCACGCGCATGGTGTTGAACGAACTCGTAGCCTTCTCCATGCTCGGACCGCAGAGAGCCGTGCTCGACCCCCGCTCGTTTACGATCGCGACCTTCGCGCTCTGCGGGTTCGCAAATTTGAGCTCGATTGGAATTCAGTTGGGCGGAATCGGAGCGCTCGCTCCCAACAAGCGAGGCGAACTAGCCCGTCTCGGAATTCGCGCCATGTTGGCCGGAACCATGGCCAACCTGATGTCGGCTTCGATTGCCGGCATGCTTCTGTAAAGGCGCTTTTGCTGTGGAAACCGGCTTGGGTAGGGCTTTAGCCCCTGAGGGATGCGGCAGTTTGCTCCTTCTGTTTATGACGAGCTGGCTTCTAGTTTGTGGAGGATTTCGTCAGTAGTGACCAGCTTCGCTCCCAGACTCTGCAATTCAGTAAGCGTTTTGTTCCCAACTTCCGGCGCCAAGGTTTCAATCGCATCGCGGACCAACGCTACCCGCCGCTTTCGCTCCAGCAACCCCTTCACCGCGCAACTGACGCAGTATTCCGTCACGACTCCAAACACCACAAATTCCGCAGCGTTTCCCAACCGTTCCACCAAACCGTCGGCATGGCGAGTCTCAAAAATATCCAGCGTCTGCTTCTCCAGGATGATCTGCTGATACTTGAAAAGATCTTCCGGCAACATGGCGTTGGCATCGTTTTCCACCCGAACAAAATTCTCCGCCAGCGCTTCCGGAACGAACTCCGCCCCAGCCGTCCCTTTCAGGCAGTGCGGCGGAAACTGCTTGAACTCAGGATCATTGGCCGGATGAAAATCTCCATGCGAAACCAGAAACACTTCGTCCCGCCGCGCCGCGTCCGTCAGCTTGCGGATGTTGGGCAGGAGTTTCTCGGCACCGGGAACGTAAAGCTTGCCACCAGGCAGCATAAAATCAGCCTGCACATCCACTCCCCAAAAAATGTAGTCGCGAGATTGCATTCCACTCTCTGTCGTCTCGATGCTTGTAACACATTCCTTCGGCCGCTAACAAAACTCCATTCGGTGAAGTCTTGCCCCATCCTTTTCCACAGTCTCTGCCTTGTCAATCCCCACTCCCTGCCCCGCTCGCTCATATCCCTACGAAGAGATTACGGTAGGGAATCAGGCGCGCCGTGCTCGTATCGCACGGTGATAGAATTGTGCGTTTGCATCACCCGCGATAAAGCACACGCGATGAAGGTCCTGACACCTGTGCCCGTCGAACAGATTCCGGAAACTCTGCCCCGCACTCAAGCCCAGGCGCGGCCCGACTCCTGGGCTGATGTCCTGGTCGTGGGCGCTGGCCCCACCGGCATGGCCTGCGCCATCGAGGCGCAGAAGGCGGGCTTCAAGGCTCTCATCGTCGATAAGGGATGCGTCGTCAATTCCATCTATCACTATCCCAACAATATGGTGTTCTTCACCACGCCCGAGCTGCTCGAGATTGGCGATGTTCCTTTCACCACATCGCTGCCGAAGCCCACCCGGCTAGAAGCGCTCGAATATTACCGCCGTGTCGCCGAGCACTATCACTTGCACATCCGCCAGTACGAATGGGTAAAGACCATTACGGGTGAGGACCGTAACTTTCGGGTCACCACAACCGACCGGCACAACGCCATCCACGACTACCGTGCGCGCAAGATCGTGGTCGCCACCGGCTACTACGATCTCGCCAACCAGATCGGTATCCCCGGCGAAGACCTGGACAAAGTTTCCCATTACTATAGGGAACCGCATCCTTATTTCGACACCGACGTAGTTGTGGTCGGCGGCAAGAATTCAGCGGCCGAAGCGGCGCTGGATTTGTGGCGGCACGGCGCCCGCGTCACGCTCATCCATCGCGGATCGCAGATGCACAACCACGTCAAGTATTGGGTGCGTCCCGACATCGAGAACCGCATCAAGGCTGGCGAAATCGCCGCGCACTTCAACAGCACCGTGCAGGAGATCGGCGATGACTCGGTCATGCTGCGAACTCCGGCCGGCCCCCTTCGTCTGAAAAACGATTTTGTGTTCGCTCTCACCGGTTACCATCCCGACTACGATTTCCTCCGCAGCGTGGGCATCGAACTGGCTACGGAACAGCTCCGTCCCGTCTGCGACCCCGAGAACCTGGAATCGAACGTTCCGGGAATCTATGTCGCCGGAGTGATCGTCGCCGGCTCGCGGACCAACGAAATCTTCATTGAGAACGGCCGCTTCCACGGCAAACTGATCGCCGCTCACCTCAGCGAGAAACTCGGTCGCGGAAACCCAAATTTTCCTCTTGACGCAACTTAACATGTAACCGCATAGTTACGAAGTATTCATTATGCCGAACCGTTCGGTTACATATTTGCCCGAGGTCACCTTCCACGCGCTGGCCGATCCCACCCGGCTTGCCGTGCTCGCTCTTTTGCGCGGGGGACCCCAGGCTGCCGGGCAAATCGCCGCAGCCTTCCCCATATCTCGTCCCGCGATTTCCAAGCACCTGCGCCAGTTGCGCAAAGCGCGGCTGGTGCTACAATCCCGCCGCGGACGCTACCGCTTTTATCGGCTCAACGTCGCGCCGCTCGAAGCGGTGGATTCGTGGCTCAACCGATACCGAATGTTCTGGCAGACGAATCTGGGCAATTTGAAATGGTATGTCGAAAAGGAAAACGCCCGCGAGATGGGCCAAGTCTCAGGTAAGGTCCCGAATAAGGCACCCCGCAAGCACAAATAAATCTTCGGAGGAATCTATGAATCTAGTTCGGAATCTCGTTCGCAACATCGCTGCCATTGCCGCAACGCTGGTCATCGTTTTCTCCGCCAGCTTTGTTGTGGCCCAGTCAGATGCGCACAAGTCGTTCGACCTGCTGAAGGGATTGGAAGGGAACTGGGCAGGGAAGAACCAGCAGGGTCAGCCCATTCAAGTGACCTTCCGCCTGACCGCCGGCGGCTCCGCGCTCATGAGCGAAATTCTCGGTCGCGGTCCAGAAAACATGATCACCATGTTTCACATGGATGGCGACCGCCTTCTGATGACCCACTACTGCGGAGCCGGCAACCAGCCACGCATGAAGGTCATTTCGTCGGACGCGAAATCCGTCAGCTTCGAATTCGTGGACGGCACCAACATCGGCCCCGGCGACGGACACATGCAGCACGTGACCTTCACCCAACCTGACGCCGATCACCATATCGAAGAATGGGTCTTCCTCGATCACGGCAAAGAAATCAAAGAAGTGTTCACGCTCGCGCGGGTGAAGTAGACAAACCATCGCGAACCCAATCGGAGGAGCTTATGCCGGAAGCCATTGTGACGCCCGACCAGGACGCCATAATCGCGGAGATTGACATTTCCGCGCCGCCCAGCCGTGTTTTCGAGGCGCTGACCGATTCCAGCCGGCTCATGCGCTGGTTTACCGACGCGAGCTGTCCGGTCAAGTTCTGGCAAATGGATGCGCGGCTGGGCGGCAGCTACAGCTACGCCACCGAGAAGGGCAACTTCGTGGTCAATGGTGTCAGCGAATTCAAATGTCACGGCGAGGTCACGGAAATTGATCCGCCGCGGCTGCTGGTCTACAGCTGGATCGGCAACTGGCATCTCGACAAGCAGAAAAAAACAATTGTGCGCTGGGAACTCACGCCCACCGCATCCGGCACACACGTGAAAGTAACGCACAGCTGTCTTGCTCAGGAACCCGCTGCTCGCGCCGACTACAGCGGCGGTTGGCCCGGCGTTGTCGAGAAGCTCAAGCTATTCGCGGAAAAGGGTACAGCAACGCTGAATCCGCTCTAGCGCGACATCAGAAATTCGACCTGCTGCTCAATCTCAAGGTTGTCGAGTCGCCCGGCACGCCGGCCACGGCCACCACTCGTCCGCCGCGGAAAGGGCCGATTAAGCGCCATTTGGGGCCATTGACCAATTGCGGAGGAACAGGCTGGGCAACCCCTGCGACGGTGAGCAACAGAAAAGCCAACGTGAAAATGCGACGTCTTAACCACGATCTGAGTTTACGCAATGGCAGGTCCTCGTTTTCGGTCCCCGGTTGGTTGAGATATTATGCCCGAGTCTTCGATCACTCATCTATCCCGCATCATCTATCCGGCAGCGCACGATTTGCTGCGTGTATGGTCGTCGAGGTTTAATGTCCCATGCACTGGAATGACGCTGGGATTCTTTTTCTGATTCTGCTGGCGATGATAGCGCTGTTGCTCTTGCTTCTTCATCGCACTCGCCTGGGTTCACTTCTGCACGAGCATATCGCCGACCGTCCGCGCCGCAGGCTGTTTCTGGCATCCGTCAGCTTCTTTCTGACGTTTGCCATAGTGCGGGGAATGGTTTTTGCCATCCGGCACCAGATTCCGCCTTTTCACTACATCATCATGGGCGGTCGCCACATCCACCACCTGGTGCTCGGGATTCTAATTCTGCTGGCCGTCGGTTATGGCTGGTTGTGTGAAGTTGGTAACGGCAGCGATTCTTCGTCGATTTTCGCCAGCGGCTTGATGTCGCTGCTTTACGGACTGGGCTCGGCGCTGACGCTCGATGAGTTTGCGCTCTGGCTCAATCTGAAGGACGTCTACTTCGTGCGCGAGGGACGGTCGAGCATCGACGCCGTCCTCCTGTTCGGCTCGCTGCTCGCAATCGGGGGATGGGGCGCGCCGCTATTCGCCGCCGTGGCAAAACGGACGACGAAGCAAAATCGCTAGCCGCAACAGCAAGACGCCGTCTCCAGTTTTCATCGGTGATACCATCAACTTGCTTTAACGAACTCCCGACACTGGCATCACGGAATGACTCGATCCGCCCGCTCCGTCGCCTCTCCCCGCGTGGTCAGCATCGCGGATTTCCGCGATCTCGCCCGGCACCGCGTGCCCCGGGCCGTCTTCAACCACCTTGATGGCGGCGCCGAAGGCGAAGTCACCCTCCGCGAAAATTGCCGCGTGTATGAGGGCGTTACCTTCCTCGGAGTACTCCAACAACTCGGGCCACGCGCCGATACTTCTTAAATTATCACTTCCGAATTACCATCCAAGCGATGACTTCTCGCCTCGGACGATGGCTGCGCGATCCGCTTTTTCTCTTGTGTCTGACCGCGGGGCTGCTCGCTTTCGTGGTGCAATCTGGCGAGTTGGGAACGTCCGACACGATACATCGGCTTCAAACCACCCATTGGCTGTGGACCTCGGAGCCGCAGGTTTTCCCCAACGAGTATCCCGAGTTTGGCCTGCACGGCCGTGGAGGGCGCCTTTATAGCTGGTACGGCATCGGCCAGTCGCTGCTTATGCTGCCCGCCGATCTCCTGGGGACGTGGATGGCGCACTGGTCTATCTTCTCGGATTACGGCGACGACCCTGCCGTGTGCAGCATTGTGGTCAGCTACCTCACCAACATTGTGGTGAACATTCTCACCGCGCTCATCGCGTTCCGGTTGCTCGGTCAGTTGCGCTTTAGCATGAAAGAGTCCGTGGCGGGCGTGCTGGCGTTGATGTTCTGCACCACCCATCTTCACTACACGCAGAACATGATGGAGAACAACTACATCATGTTGCTGACGCTGACGGGATTTTCATTTCAGTACGAGTGGCTGCGCGCGGACAGCCGGCGGGCGCTCTTTATCGGCTCCTGCGGGCTTGGACTAAACCTGCTTACGCGTCTCACCACCGGTTTGGATCTCATCGCCGGAGGAATTTTTGTGTTACTCGTGCTTTGGTTTGAAGGAGCACGCGGCCGCGGGTTGTGGCGGCGTCTCATCGCCTACTGCAAAGTCGCCGCACCCGTTTACATATTCTTCCTCGAACTCGATCGTGCCTACCAGTTTTACCGCTTCGGATCCTTTACCAATACATACGTAGCGCTATTCGCCCGGGAATATCGCCAGCGGGATCCTACGCTGCCGGCGAACTTTCCCTGGAGCACGCCGTTTCATGCCGGCTTTCTCGGCGCGCTGTTCCAGCCTGAGAAGTCCATTTTTCTCTTCGATCCTCTTCTCGTGCTGGCAATTTTCCTCTTGGCATGGCTGTGGAAGCGCCTGACTCCAGAGGTACGCGCGTATGGGGCGACCTCTCTTCTCCTGTTGCTGGCCTATATCTGCTTTTACGCGAGATACACCTACTGGAGCGGCGACTTCGCCTGGGGCGACCGCTATGTTTCCACCGCGGTCGAACTGGTGACACTCATTGCCGTGCCACTGCTCATGCGCTATCGAGAGCCTTTGGGAAGAACGATCTGGCGCGCGGGATGGGTGCTGATCGCGGTCAGCCTGATGATTCAGCTAGCATCGTTGGCCTTCTGGTTACCCTTGGAAATTTACCAGATGGAGACTCTCGGACATCCGACGTTCGTTATTGCTCTGCGTTTCAAAAACATCGTCGCCTTCGCTTTGGGCAAGATGGATGCCTGGGGCTTGAACACCGAGGCCATGACCCAGGACCCGTGGGATCATGTTCACATCACGACGTGGAATTTTCTGCCGTTTCTGCTGCGCCGCGTCGGGGCAGCGCCGGACTGGGCGGTGAATTCGGCGCTTGCCATCTGGCTGGCCGGGACGGCGGCACTGGGATCGGTTTTGCTCCGGTTACGAAGCGGCTTGCGAACGGTCGCGTGAGGGCGAGGCTTAATACTTGCAAATTTCATGCCGGACTCGTGTCTTTTGCTTCATGTGTGACTACCGTCACTGCAAGCGGCGCGCGCCTGCGTAAACTCACCAGCATGAACACCATATTCAAGAAAGATCGCGCAGCGTGGTTGCAAGGGCCTTCGGCAAAGTGCTCAGCGGTTCCAGGAGATCACAAGCACCCCTGGCGGCTGATCCTCTTGGGGGCGCCGGGTGTGGGCAAAGGTACTCAAGCCGAACTCCTGACGGGGCGTCTGGATGCTTGCCATCTCTCGACCGGAGACCTCTTTCGAGCTGCCAAGGAGCGGAAAGACTGTGATCAATCGCCGGCGATGAAGGAAGCACTGGAGTATATGCGTCGTGGCGAACTCGTGCCGGACTCCACCGTGTGGGAGATGGTGCGCGAGCGCAGCGCCTGCATCCTCGATTGCGGCGGCTTCATCCTCGACGGATTTCCGCGCACGCTCGGCCAAGCCGAGTCCCTGAAAGAGTTGATGGAGAAGGAGAAGATTTCGCTCAGCGCCGTGATCAACTACGAACTGCCCCTGGACGAGATTGTCCAGCGCCTGAGCGGCCGCCGCACGTGCGAAAAATGCAAGTCGATTTTCCACGTTAAGGAAAGACCGCCGAAGGTCAAGGCTGTGTGCGATCGCTGCGGCGGGCGGCTCTATCAGCGCGAAGATGACCGGCCTAAGGCTATCACCGTGCGTTTGGAAGCATACGAACGCAGCACCGCTCCACTCATCCAGTTCTACAAAAATCTCGGCCTGCTGATGCCGATTGTCGCCAAGGGATCTCCCGACGAGATCTTAGCGCGAACCATGGATAAGCTGGATAAGCTGGCGGCGGATGCCGCTTGAGAGAGCTTTCGCTCCTATCGAGTTGTACCCGGCAGCCCAGCGCCCGGAGATTTACCTCATCTCCGTTGTCGCTGCCTTGGCCGCCTTGCCTTTCAATTCGATCACGATCACATCCATCCCGTTGTCGCCGATGTTTTCTGGCAAGTGGGTCACGGCCGGAGTATATTGGGCATCGTCTGCCTTAGCGTTAATGTCTTCCCGTCTTTCCATCCGGAAATCTGAACCGCGCCTTGGCGTCGGTGAGAAACATCGCAACCCGGGCTGGATGGCTGTGCATGACCGACTTCTCGTGCGGACCGTAGTGCACCTTCAGAATCCGTACCTGGTCGTTTTCGCTCAGTACCGTGTAATGTTTGGCATCAACCTTGGCCGCATCTTGAGCCGAGAGGGATGGGGACGAAACAGACGCACAACACCGCACCGTAAACCGTCAGTGGCAATCACATGTTTTCTTCCTGTGCTTGTGGGATTTGTTGAAACGCATCTAACGCGACTCCAGCGGCGTTACCGATGTCAATCAGGCCTTCAGTTTGGTAGTGTCCTAGGACACTACCTTCAGTTTGACGACACAGCGCGAATCGGCTATCCGGAACGGCCATTTATGCGTTACTTTTTGTTTTAGGAAGGACTTTCAGCCCCCGAGGGACTTCGCACGTGAATCCGGTTTCCAGAAAAGTATCCACGCACTGCAGCCCCGAAGCGCAGCGTCGTCTTGCCTATTTCAGCGAGCGCCGCGACGAGATTGTCTCGACCATCCGTGAGCTGGTTGAAATCGAATCTCCCAGCGACAACAAGGCCGCCGTCGATCGCATTGCGGAGGCCGTCGCGCATAAATTTTCCGAGCTCGGCGGCAAGGTCGAAGTACGCGTCCATCCAGCGAAAGATTTTGGCAATCACCTGCAAATCGACTTCGACTTCGCTGGCAAGTCCGCTGCCAAGCCTGTGCTGCTGCTCGGCCATTACGACACCGTCTATCCGCTAGGCACGCTCGCCGCCATGCCATGCCGCGCCGTGGATAACAAACTGACTGGACCCGGCGTGCTCGACATGAAATCCGGCATCGCCCTGATGCTGCACGCGCTCGCCGCACTGCAGGATTGGCATAAAGAAGAGTGGCATGGCGGATTGCCGCGCCCCGTGACCGTGCTCCTGGTTTCCGACGAGGAAGTAGGCAGCGACTCGTCGCGAGCGATCACCGAGTCGCTGGCGAAAAAAGCTGCGGCCGTGCTCGTGCTTGAACCTTCCTATGGATTTCAGGGCGCCGTGAAAACTGCGCGCAAAGGAGTTGGCGAGTACCTCCTCAAAGTTACCGGCAAGGCTTCTCATGCCGGCCTCGATTTCCAGAAAGGCGTGAACGCGATTCTGGAGCTGGCGCGTCAGATCGAGAAAATCTCCAGCTTCACCGATCTGAAGAAGGGCTTGACGGTAAACGTCGGCCTCGTAAGCGGCGGATCCCGAACCAACGTAGTGCCGGCGGAAGCGGCGGCGCAGGTCGATGTTCGCATCGCGCGCATGAAAGATGCGGCCGGAATCGAGAAGAGGATGCGCAGCCTGCGACCCTTCAATCGCAAGTGCAAAATCGAGATCACCGGAGGAATCAATCGTCCGCCGATGGAACGTACCGCCGGGGTGGCGTCGTTGTACGCGCAGGCCTCCGCCATCGCGCGCGAGCTGGGATGGAAGCTCGGCGAAGCCGCGGTGGGCGGCGGCTCCGATGGGAATTTCACCGCGGGTCTGGGAATCCCTACACTGGACGGTCTCGGCGGAGTGGGCGACGGAGCGCACGCCGCGTACGAGCACATCCTGATCTCGGAGTTGCCCCGCCGGGCCGCGCTCATTGCCGGGCTGATCGAGCGGGCCTGATCGACGAGGCATAAAGCAGGCCTACGCCGCAGTGCAGGCCATCTAAGGGAGTTCTTTGACTCCAGCTCTAGGGAAGCCTAGAATTTCCACAGGGGTTGCTCGGCGCATTCGAGCGCGAAACTGGAGGATTTATGGGTGAGGGACTGTTTTCGCCGTGGCATATTCTGTTGATTATTGGCATCGCGCTGCTGCTTTTCGGTCCCAGTAAGCTTGCCGACTTAGGCAAAGGGCTGGGGGAAGGCATCCGGAATTTCAAGTCCGCGATAAAGGAGAAGGACGACAAGGAAAAGGAGCCGACCAAACCCCAATCGGGTCCTAGCACCTAGAGTTTTCATGGTTTCCGTCCATCGCTCTGCCGAAATGTGAAACGCGATAAACAAATCTGCCCCGTGAGTCACGTGCACATGTGCTCGCGCAACATGCGAAAAACCAGCGCCACTGGCAGTCCGACCACGTTGTTGTAATCCCCTTCGATGCGAGGAATCCAGCGGGAAGCGATGCCTTGAATGGCGTAGGCTCCAGCTTTGTCCATGGGCTCGCCGCTGGCGACGTAGTCGGCGATGTCTTGGTCCGTGAGTTCACTCACGGTAACGAGCGTCGTTTCACTGGCCACCGACGACTGGCCGCTGACCACCAAACACACTCCCGTAATCACCTGATGCTCGCGTCCAGAAAGCAGGCGCAGCATGCGCGCGGCGTCAACGGCATCGGAAGGCTTGCCGAGAATTTGGCCATCGACGACAACCACGGTGTCGGCGCCGAGCACGAAATCATGCGGACGTTGACGTGCAACCGCGAGCGCCTTCTCACGCGCCAGGCGTTCGGCAGATTCCTTGGCGCGTTCTCCGGGCAGCGGGTCTTCCGGAATATGCGCAGGCTGCACTTCGAATGGAATGCCCGCGTTGCGTAATAATTCCTGGCGACGCGGGGAGGCGGAGGCGAGCACTAGCATGGGAATCATTCTAGACCGCGCATCAATGCTTCTTGATTGGCATCGGCATCCTGATTGTCATCCCGAGCGTAGCGAGGGATCTGCAGTCTTCTCGCCAGCGCCCAACTGCAGATCCCTCGCTACGCTCGGGATGACAAGAGTGAAAATTGAATGACAAGGGTGGAAGTGTGGAGCGGAACGAAAGGCCGCGGACAGGAGTGTCCGCGCCACACGCTACTCCAGCGCCTCGGGTTCGATGGAAATGTTCTTCTCGCCTTTTGCGCGCTTTTCCCAGTATTTTTTTACCCAGGCTTCGTAGCTCTTGCCGGCCGCGGTGTCGCGGCCGGTGAAAGCGATGACGGCGATTTCGGAATAGGGAATAGCTGGTCGCTCGTTGCTGGAGGCGAGCATCAGACGAACCACGGAGTTCGCGAGCGTCGGGCCAATGCGGCGGTCGAAAAGATATCCGGTGATCTGGGAGCCATCTTTATCCTTGCGGGTAATGGTTACGTCGCCGCGATAGTCGAATGCTTTTTCGATGACCGCTCGGACATCGGCTTCGGTGGCGAGTTGCGGGATCCATCCCTGAAGATTTTCGCGCTCGAATCCGGGGACAACTTCGAGTTCGTCGGTAGCGTGCGGCTCGGAAGCAACGGCCTGCGCGGTGTGGGGCAGCGCGGGATCGTGCCCATGTTCTCGACCGCTCATACGCGGCTCTCTTCCACTTGCGGAGCGGCTGCCGCGGCGTTCGCTTGTATCTGCACCAGCGGATTGTAGGAGTGCACCGGGCGCGTCTCCCGATCGAGATCGGTGAGCGCGTCCTTGTCGGGATAGAGCGAGAAGGTCGCCTTCACCGTATCCGCGAATCCGCGCAGCGATCCGAACGTATCGTCAACCGACGAAGGTTCGTAGCCGCAATGCACCATGCAATTGGCGCACTGCGGATTGCCCGACTCGGTGCCGTAGCTTGCCCACTCCGTCGTTTCCATCAATTCTTTGTAGGATTCGGCGTAACCGTCCTGCAGCAGGTAGCAGGGTTTCTGCCATCCGAAGATGTTATAGGTCGGCATTCCCCAGGGCGTGCACTTGTAGTTGCGCTTGCCCATCAGGTATTCGAGGAAGAGCGGCGACTGGTTGAAGCGCCACGTCTTCTTGCGATTTGAAAGCATGGTGCGGAAGAGGCGGCGTGTGCGGGCGCGTCCCATGAAGTGTTTCTGGTCGGGCGCCTTATCGTAGGAGTATCCGGGCGAGACCATCATGCTCTCGACACCGACGTCCATCATCTCGTCGAAGAAGTTGCGCACGCTGTTGGGATCGGCGCCATCGAACAAAGTTGTGTTGGTGGTCACGCGGAAGCCAGCTTCAATGGCTGCGCGGATGCCGTCGAGGGCGAGGTCGTATCCGCCTTCGCGGCACACGGAAAAATCGTGGTGCTCTTTCTGGCCGTCCATGTGCACCGAGAAGCTCAAGTACTTGCTGGGTTTGAACAGGTGCAGCTTTTCTTTCAGCAGCAGCGCGTTGGTGCAGAGATAGATATATTTTTTGCGCGCGATCAGGCCTTCAACAATTTCGGCGATCTGCGGATGCATCAGCGGCTCGCCGCCGGGGAGCGAGACCATCGGGGCTCCGCACTCATCGACCGCTTTGAAGCAGTCTTCTACAGAGAGATCTGTTTTCAGGATGTGGGCCGGGTACTGGATCTTGCCGCATCCGGCACAAGCCAGGTTGCAGCGGAACAGCGGCTCAAGCATAAGCACGAGCGGATAGCGCTTGCGTCCGGCCAGCTTCTGGCGCAGAACGTAGGAGGCCACTGTCCACATCTGGGATACAGGAACTGCCATTGCCCCTCCGGGAAGAATGTTTCTCTATGATACCGGATTTGGGCTTGTCGGTGGTTGCCGGTCAGTGGTCGCGCCGTCCAAGCCGAGTGCGGATCGGCTTCATCGTCTGGCGCCATTCGGGACTGGTGGGATTTTCAACTTAGCTTGCTGTTAACCAAATGGTTAGTAATCAAATAATAATAGAAAAAACTCCTGCCCTCGATCTTTTAGAATCATAGACTTACGCAAAAAATCCCGCAAAATCTTTGAGTTTAAAGGACTTATACGTAAAATATTCCGGAATAAGGACTTAGGTTGTCAAAGAGCGCTGAAAATGGGTTTGGGGCAGCTTCGAGGGCCGTCTTGGGAGACGGGCACGCTTCTAGCTGCCCCAATCAGATCTTCATTGTCGCGCAAGGCGGGTTGGAAGTCTGTGACGGTGCTCACAGATGGTTTGTGATGAAAAAAGTCAGGCGTGAGATTGCTGAAGTGGGAGCGCTCGCGGCGTTCCACACGAACGCCGTTGAATCCGCGTTCTCCCCGCTCGAGCGCGGGATTATGCCGAAACGGGACGATCATCGGTGCCCCAGGCGGAGCGAAGCGGAAGACCTGTTCATTGCAGCAGCCAAATACATGGGTCGTTCGCTTCGCTCAGGATGACAAATTGAGGTGATGCGGTCGGGGTGGGCGCTGGAGATTAAGGGGCGTCCGGCCGAGACGTTTGGTGATGGGGAGGGTACACGCCGCCCACACGGCGGCGTATCTAATGTGATCACGCGGGATTAGTGCCGTCCCTACGGAACTCGCTTTTGATCTCAGGTTTCCCGGCACTGACGTGCCGGGCTTTCCTGTTTTGCCGCTACGCGGCTGGAGCGTCTGCGGCACTGACGTGCCGGGCTTTCCTGTTCTGCCGCTACGCGGCTGGAGCGTCTCGGTTCAACTTCCAAGTCCCAATCGCATGATGTCGCCTAGATCTTCTGCAGACGCTGCACGTCGTGGACGCCGGGGATCTGGCGGACTCCGTCCATGATTTTCTGGAGGTGTTTCAAGTCGGCGATTTCGAGGACTACGTCTACGCAGGCTTGGCCGTTCTGGCTGCGGGACTCCATGTTGCGGATGTTGGTTTGGGTGTCGCTGATTACGGCGGTGATTTGTTTGAGCATGCCGAAGCGGTCGTCGCAGAAAAGCGTGAGTTTGACGGGATAAGAAATCGGCTGGCCGTCTTTGTCGCCGGCCCACAATACGTCGATGCGGCGCTCGGGTTCGTAGAGAAGATTGGTGACGTTGGGACAGTTGATGGAGTGGACGGCTACGCCTTTGCCGCGGGTGACATAGCCGACGATGCCCTCGCCGCGAATGGGGTTGCAACAGCGGGCGCGATAGACGAGAAGGTCGCCTTGTCCGCGGACTACGATGGCGTTCGTGTCTCCTCCAAAGACGCGGCGGGCAACGCTCGATATGCCGCTGGTGAAGCCGTGGGATGATGCCTGCTCCTCGCTGTCGGACATCGGTTCAGCGCCGGCGGGCGCGAATTTCGCGAGCACCTGGCGGGCCGAGTACTTGCCGTAGCCGATGCCGGCCATGAGGTCGTCGGGACGGCCGAGTCCGTATTCGGTGGCCGCTCGTTGCAGGTCGGCTTCTTTGATTTCCTTCAGCGAGATGCGGTATTTGCGCGCTTCTTTTTCGATCAGCTTGCGTCCGATTTCAATGGCACGCTCGCGCTGGTGGACGTTGAGCCAGTGCTTGATCTTGTTGCGGGCGCGGGAGGACTTGACGACGGCGAGCCAGTCGCGGCTGGGCTTGTGTCCGGGCTGAGTGATGACTTCGACGATGTCGCCGGAATGAAGCTTGTGGCGGAGGGGAACCATGCGTCCGTTGACCTTGGCCCCGGTGCAACTGTGGCCGACTTCGGTGTGAATGGAATAGGCGAAGTCGATGGGCGTGGACTCGCGCGGCAGGACTAGGACCTTGCCCTTGGGCGTGAAGGTGTAAACCTCTTCGGGGTAGAGGTCGACTTTCAGAGTAGAAAGAAATTCGTTGGGATCGGAAACATCGCGCTGCCACTCGACAACCTGGCGGAGCCAGGCGAGGCGCTGTTCGTCCTCGGCAGAAACGGCGCCGTCTTTGTATTTCCAGTGGGCGGCGATGCCTTCCTCGCACATCTTGTGCATTTCTTCGGTGCGGATCTGGATTTCGAAGGTCTCGCCGGTCTCGGTGATGACGGAGGTGTGCAGCGACTGATAGAGGTTGGGCCGCGGCATGGCGATGAAATCCTTGATACGGCCGGGCACGGGGCGCCAGAGGTTGTGGATGATGCCGAGAACGGCGTAGCAATCCTGCACGGAGTTGGTGATGACGCGCATGGCGTAGAGGTCGTAGACCTGGTCGACGCTGATGCGCTGGCGAAGCAATTTTTTATGGATGCTGTAGAGGCGCTTGACGCGGCTCTCGACACGGCCGGTGATGCCGGCTTCCTTGAGGCCGTCGCGCAGCACGTCTTCGACACGCGCCATGAAGGCTTCGCCGGCTTTGCGGCGCGACTCGACGGCGGCGCGGACCTGCTCGTGTGCGATGGGATCGACGTATTTGAAACCGAGGTCTTCAAGTTCGCCGCGAATCTTGCCCATGCCGAGACGGTGCGCGATGGGGGCGTAGATTTCGAGCGTCTCGCGGGCGATTTTCTGCTGGCGTTCGGGATCGAGATGTTCGAGGGTGCGCATGTTGTGCAGGCGGTCGGCGAGCTTGATGAGGACGACGCGGATGTCGTCGACCATGGCGAGCATCATTTTGCGGAGGTTCTCGGCTTGCGCTTCTTCCCGGGAAGAGAAATCGATTTTGCCGATCTTGGTGACGCCCTCGACGATGTGGGCAACCTGTTCGCCGAATTCCTGGCGGATTTCAACGGCGGTGACCGTGGTGTCTTCGACGGAGTCGTGGAGGAGGCCGGCGGCTATGGAGACGGAATCCATTTTCATGTCGGCGAGAACGTTGCCGACTTCGAGTGGATGCACGAGGTAGGGCTGGCCGGAGGCGCGGGATTGTCCGGCGTGGTGCTTCTGGGAGAATTCGTAGGCTCTCTTGACGAGGTCGAGGTCGTCGTTGGGACGGTTCTCGCGCAGCTTCCGCATGAGCTCGCGGAAGCGGGTCACCGTGAGCACGTTGGTCGCGATCTGTTGGCGCAACGTCGCCATGATCGATTTTACCCTAGCGGAAGCGGGGAATTCACCGCCGAGACGCCGAGTTCGCCGAAAAAAGCGTGTGGGCTGGTAGAGTACGAAAAGGAGATACGGCGTGGACCGCATTCTTGTGACTGGGGTTTCGGGGCCGATTGGGACGGGGCTTCTGGCTTCGTTCGAACCTCAGGGGACGCAGATTGTGCGCCTGGTGCGGGGACACGCTCAGAATGCGGCGCAGGTTTCGTGGGATCCTCTGGTTTCGCTGTCGCCGGCGGCGGTGTCGGGATTCGATGTGGTGGTCCACTTGGCCGGGGAGAGCGTGGTGGGACGCTGGACCGAGGAAAAGAAGAAGGCGATCCGCGAGAGTCGCGTGCAGGGGACGCGGAACCTGGCTGCGGCGTTGGCGGAGAGTGAGGCGAAGCCGCGCGTGTTGGTGTGCGCGTCGGCGGTCGGGTTTTACGGGGATCGCGGCGAGGAAGTTCTGCGGGAAGAGAGTCCGGGTGGGCAGGGATTTCTGCCCGAGGTTTGCCGCGAGTGGGAGGACGCCAGCCGGATTGCGGCCGAGGCCGGCATCCGCACGGTGAACATACGGATTGGGCTGGTGCTGAGCGCGAAGGGCGGGGCGCTCGGGAATATGCTGAAGCCGTTCAAACTGGGGCTGGGCGGCCGGATTGGATCGGGGCAGCAATGGTGGAGCTGGATTCATGTGGACGACATCGTGGGGGGAATTCATCACGCGATGCGCACGGAGTCGCTCTCTGGGCCGGTGAACCTGGTGGCGCCGAATCCGGTGCGAAACGCGGAGTTTACAAAAGTGTTGGCGTCGGTGCTGGGACGTCCTGCATTCTTTCCGGTGCCGGAGTTTGCGCTTCGACTGGCTTTCGGCAAGATGGCTGCGGGGGAATTGTTGCTCGCCAGCCAGCGGGTTGAGCCTGGAAAACTCGGGGCCAGCGGGTATACGTTTCGCTTTCGCGAGTTGAGGGCGGCGCTGGAGAATCTGGTCTGAACAGACGGCGGCTGTAGCGAATCCAGAGTTGCTGTGACCACAGGCGGCTGCCGAGCTGCGCTCGGCTTGGACGGCCGGGGGCGGCCGAGACTGTGTCGCAACTATTCTTTCGCCCCTTCGGGGCTTGCTCACTTCCCACTTCCACCCATGGCTGACGCCATGGGCTGCAATCTGTCGCCGCTTCGCGGCTAGGGTCCAGCAGTTGTTGCCCACTCCAGGGTGCACAACCAAGCCGCGACACAGCCTCGACCGTCTCCACGCGAACTGAGGCCGGACGATTTTTGCCGTCCAACCCGCTGAAGTTTTGCGAGGTTAGATGATGGTCACGTTCACTCTATTCTGCTTGCGCTGCTGATTGGACGTGGGTGCCCGTGATGCGGTCGTGCCAGCACAATCCGTCCTGATCGAGAACGCACCAGAGATAGCCGAGGCCAGCAGAAAACGCGGAGAGAAACGAAGCCAGCACGCGCCAGCGGCGCAAGCGACGGTTGAGCGGAGACCCGTCAAATCCTGCCAGCCGCAGCCGGGCGGCGCGAAGTCCGGGAGTCGAGCCGGTGTATACCACAAACAAGAATTCGTAAGCCGCCCAGAGCAGGACTGCGACCACGCCGAGCGCACCGGCAAGCATCGGAAGCGGTCCGCGAACGGGGTTCAGGCGCAGAAAAATTGCGGCAAAGGCCGCCAGAGCCGTTGCCAAGACAACGCCATCCACGAGGGCAGCCAGCGCGCGCCGGACAATGGATGCTGACGGGGATGCGGAGGGGAAGTCGGCGCCGGCTCGTCTGTCGGCGGGCTCTTGAGGAGCAGGTTCGATCAGCATTCCACCCAATGCGGGAGGCGGCGGCAGAATCTCCGGGGCTTCCACTATGCGCGGACGATCGAAGATGGGATCGGCCAGTTCGCTGGCGCGAAAAACCGGAATTGCAGCGGAACGCGGGAACTCGATGACCTTGGCGGATGGCTCCGGGGCTTGCTCCGGATATCGGTCCGGGCCTTGCTCTGATGTGTGGCGAGGTTCGGCGAGGCTGGGTACGCCGACTGCCGTCGGTTCTTCTTTTGTTTGGAACGCGAAGTCTTGCCCGGCTCGCGCTGGCGCAGTGGCAACTGCCGCCGATTCACTTGGCGGCGCAGGACGGGACCAGCTCTCGGGCGCATCAAAGGGCAGGAGCAGTGATGGATAGCGCGGAGTCCGGGGCTTGCGCCGTGTGCGATAGCGTTCGAGGCGAGCGGCCACCTCGACGCGCCAGGAATCGGCATTCGGATCAATGGTCGGATCAACGTTCGGGTCCGAGGCCGCAGTTTCTGCAGCGGCGGCGGTGCTGCGCGCCGGCTCGACGGCATCGGTGGCGCAGAAGTGCCTTGGGACGGCGGGATCGCCGCCGGTCGGGCAGCTTGTCAATCCAGTCGTCATCAATCCGGCCTTCATCAATCCGTTCGTCATCAATCCGTTCGTCGCAAATCAAGTCGTCGAAGAATGCCAGCAGCCAGAGCCAAGCCAGGCACGAATGCCGGAGACCACAAAAATGCGCAGCTTTGCTTCGCCTGCCGCTCGCGTGCTAAGGTCAGTTGGTTCCCGTTGGCAGACCGGCTGGCGGAGCGCACGCGCGCTTGCAATGATCACCCGCTCTCGAATCTTTATCACGACCGCATTGGTCTGTCATCTGCTTCTCGCTTCGGGGATAGTAACCAGCCAGACGCTGCCCCCTGCCGCCGCGACGGTCTCTGCTTCTGAGAGCGCCCCTGCGACGGCCCCGGCTCTACCGACAGCCCCTGCCGGCCAGACGGAAGAAGAGGTGACGATCCGGGCGGTGCAACAGGAGAAGGACGGGTCGATTTACCACCTGCGGGGCGAGGTCGAAATTCGCTATCGCACTTACATCCTGCACGCGGATCAAGTCACCTACAACGCGGACACGGGAGATAGCGAACTGGAGGGCCACGTCGTGCTGGACGGCGGCCCTTACGACGAGCACATCGAGGCCAGTCACGGCACTTACAATATCCGCACGGAAACGGGAACGTTCTATAGCGTGATCGGAACGGTGGGAATGCAGATGCGGAAATCCCGCTACGTGCTTACCACTTCCAATCCGTTTGCCTTTACCGGAAAAATTGTCGAGAAACACGGGCCCGACCACTATCTGGTGCGCCAGGGCACGGTCACGACCTGCGAGCTGCCGCATCCGAAGTGGCTATTCAACGCGCGACGCATTTCGGTGGATGTGGACAGCACCGCCAAAATCTACAACAGTGACTTCCGGCTGATGGGCATGCGAGTGTTCTATTTTCCGTATGTGAGTTATCCAGTTCAGAAAGAGCGGCAGAGCGGGCTGTTGATCCCGACTTTTGGCACGTCATCCACCAAGGGATATACTGCCGGCGAATCGGTGTACTGGGTCTTCAATCGCAGCATGGACGCCCTTGTGGGCGCCGAATACTACTCGAAACGGGGCTGGTTCCAACGCGGAGAATTCCGCGCCCGTCCGAGCGACAGCTCCTACCTGTACTTCAACTATGAGGGAATGGTGGATCGTGGCATCGGCAGTCCACCGCAGAACCAAGGCGGCGAGGACGCACGTTTTATGGCCGAGCGTCCTTTCGGGGATTTCCGCGGCGTCGCGAATGTCGATTATTTGAGTTCGTTCGTTTTCCGGATTGCCTTCACCGATGTGTACACGCAGGCGATCGACTCGGAAGTGCGGTCGCAGATTTTCCTCTCCAATGCGACCAACGGATTTCACTTCAACGCCCTGGCGGAGCGCTACCAGAACTTCGAGATCTGCAATCCGCAAACGGATCCGAGCGCGTGCCCCACGTTTATTACGCAGACAGAGTTAGTCCGGATTCTGCATACGCCAAGTTTCTTCCTCTCGGGTGAGGAGCGGCAGTTGGGAAATACGCCACTGTACTGGTCATTCGAGAGCGCAGCCGAGGGTTTGCAGCGGCGCGAGGTGCCCGAAGGTTTGCAGCAGCGCCCGCTTGGGCTCCGCACCGGCCCTCTGGTGGGCAGGTTCGATTTGGCGCCTTCGCTTGTAATGCCGGTGCAATGGCGGGGATGGTCGTTTCGTCCCGCGCTTACGTTGCGGGATACGTTCTATACGGAGCAGTTTGACCCGGCATTAGCCGCGGCGACGGGAAGAGCTGCCGACGACATTCTTAACCGCAAGTCGCTGGAAACTTCGGTCGAAGTGCGCCCGCCGGCATTGTCGCGCGTCTTCGATCGTCCCTGGCTCGGACGCAAATGGAAGCACGTGATTGAGCCGCGCATGCGCTACGACTACGTTACCGGCGTAAATAACTTCGCCGACATTCTGCGTTTCGATGCCACTGACGTGCTGACCAACACGAATGAAGTCGAGTACTCGCTGGTGAATCGCCTTTATGCCAAGCACCTGGATGCGAACGTCAAGGATTGCGACGTGCCGAGCATGAGCATGCTGACCATCGGCGGCGTTCCGCAGGTCGGCGCGGTTCCGTGGGAACTGCCTCCGAACCCGGACGCGCTGGCCTGTGCCTCGGGCCCGCGCGAGATCTTGAGTTGGGAGATCGGACAGAAGTATTTTTTCGATCCCACGTTTGGGAATGCGCTGGTGGCAGGGCAGCGAAACGTATTTACGACGACCGCGGATTTCACCGGCATCGCGTTTCTGGATTCAGAGCGGCGATTTGCTCCACTCATTTCCCGCTTGCGTATCGAAACCAGTCCGCGCACCAACACCGAGTGGGACCTGGACTACGACGTCAAGACCGGCCAAATCAATTCCAGCTTGGCACTGGTGAACTACCACTACGGCCCGTTTACCGTGGGGGGAGGCGATGCCTTCCTGCGCGTGATCGACACGGCAGCGGGAACGACGCCGACGAGCGCGAGCGAGTTCCACCAGTTTCGGGTGTTGTTTGGCTACGGTCAACTCAACAAGCGTGGCTTGAGCGCCGCCAGCAGCTTCGGTTTTGACGCGGACAATGGATCTCTGCAGTATGCGACAGCACAGACGAGTTACACCTGGGACTGTTGCGGCCTGAGTCTGGAGTACCGGCGCTTTGCGCTGGGAACGGTGCGTAACGAGAATCAATATCGTTTCTCGTTTACGCTGGCGAACATTGGAGCGTTCGGTAATCTTAGGCGGCAGGAGCGGCTGTATTAGCGCGAACCCAGAGTTGCAGTGACCACGGGCAAGCTGCGGGGCTTGGCCCGGCTCGGACCCTTCGACTTCGCTCAGGGCAGGCTCGCGAGATGCCCGTCCCCACACGAGCGGTTCATGCACGACGCTCGCCATTCCAATAGAATTGGAGATCGTGGACACTGTGGCCATGCTCGATCAGAAAGCTGAGCGCTTGCGTCAGATTCTCGCCGGCCGCGGCCGCTTGATCGTCGCCTACTCGGGCGGCGTGGATTCCGCCTTTCTCGCCTGGATGGCGCATCAAGTGCTTGGCGGCCAAATGTGCGCGGTGATTGCCGATTCCGCCAGCCTGGCGCGGACTCATCTTGAAGACGCGCTCGCCTTTGCGCGCGAGCGCGAAATTCCGGTCGAAGTTGTGGAGACGCAGGAACTGGAAAATCCCGCGTACATTCGCAACGATGCCATGCGCTGTTTTCACTGCAAGGACGAACTCTTCACCGTCTTCGAGCGCTACCGCGAGGCCCACGGATTCGACGCCATCGCTTACGGAGTGAACGCCGACGACGAGGGCGATTTTCGCCCCGGACAGCAGGCCGCGCGCCAGCATCATGTTCTGACCCCGCTGTTCGAAGCCGGTCTGAACAAAGGTGAAATCCGGGAACTGGCGCGGCAGGCAGACTTGCGGGTGTGGGACAAGCCGGCCTCCGCCTGTCTTTCCTCGCGCATGGAATATGGACGCGCGGTTACGCCCGAAGCGCTGAGGGTTATCGAGCGGGGCGAAGACGCACTGCGAGCCATGGGGTTCCGGCAATTCCGCGTGCGCCATCACGGGGAAATCGTGCGCATTGAGATTGCGCGCGAAGAACTTCCCCGCGCTTTGACCGCCGAGATGGCCCGCGAGTTCACCACCGTGTTCAAAGGACTTGGATTCAAATTCGTCACTCTCGACCTGGAGGGATTCCGCTCCGGGTCGATGAATCAACTGCTGACTTCGGAAGAGTTGCTACGGGGACGCGTCTGAAACAGCTTGCAGCTGCGGAGAACCACCCAGGGAGTCTTGCTGCCATGAGATAATCAAGCGGCTTCCTCATGTTCAGGTGGTTTCGATTGATGATTGTGCGGCGCACGTTTCTGGTTCTTTTGCTGATCTGTCTGGGCTGCTCGGCCCAGTCCCCTCCTTCGGACATCGTGCGCGTGGTCGAGCGGCATGTGCGAGTACAATATTCCCTCCCACCCGACGTAAAAGTGATTGTGGGGCCGCTTCGATCGAGTGAGTTTGCGAACTATGACGCGCTGACAGTTACGTTTGCCAGTCCCAGGAAGAAACAGGACTTCGAGTTCCTGCTGTCCCACGATCACAAGACGCTGGTGCGCGTGACGAAGCTGGATCTGACCAGCGATCCGTACGCTGAGATCATGAAGAAGATTGACGTCAGCGGGCGCCCGACGCGCGGCAACAAAGATGCCAAGGTGACGGTCGTCAACTATGACGATTTCGAGTGTCCGTTCTGTTCGCGCATGCACGAGACCCTTTTTCCCGGGCTGTTTAAGGAATACGGCGATCGCGTTCTTTTCATCTACAAGGATTACCCGCTCGAGGAAATTCACCCCTGGGCGGTGCACGCGGCGGTGAACGCCAATTGCCTGGGCGCGCAAAACAGTGACGCCTACTGGGACTATGCCGATTACCTGCACGGCAATCAGCACGCGATCAGCGGCGAAAAAGGCCGCGACGGCCAGAATGCGGAACTCGATAAGCTGGCCACTCTGCAGGCTCAGAAGCATAATCTCGAGGTAGCGAAGTTGCAGGCATGCGTCAAAGCCCAGGATGAAAAGGCTGTGCGGGCATCGATGCACGAAGGAGACATTGTCGGAGTGGACGCGACTCCGACGATGTTTGTAAATGGACAAAAATTGGATGGAGCCGTGCCTCCGGGTGAGGTGCGGCTTGCGCTCGACCAGGCGTTGAAGGATGCCGGCGTTGCGCCTCCGGAGCACAAGCCGGCCGCAGCGGAAGCAAAGACTCCGCCGGCGGCGCCATCGAAGTAAGCTGTCAGCGTTTTCAGATCGGCTTTTAGATCGTTAAAATCTAATATTGAATTTGTGATTTGTAATTGGTGATGGAAAACCGGGCGACTCCGGGATCAAAATTACCAATTACAAATTGCCAATCACAAATTCCTCAATTGCCTGCGTTCTGGGCATGTCGTGGGATTGACTCGCCGTCGTGGCGGAGGGAAGAACTTGAAAAATCGAAACTGCTTTGGGCGAGCGGGCCTGGTCATGGTCAGCGCGTTTCTGTTGATTGGGCTAGCGGCTTGTAACCGCAACAGCAGCGGCGGGGACGTCATGGCTTCGGTCAATGGGCGGAAGATTTATCGCAGCGAAGTCGACAAGTATTACGCCAACCAGACGGCGGGCTCCGATCAGCAGCCGACAGGCGAGCAGGCGGTGAGCCTTCGGCTGAGCATTCTGAATGAGCTGGTCGAAACGGAAATCCTGATGCAGCGCGCGGAGAAGCTCGGGCTGCTGGCGACGGACGAAGAAGTGGACCGCAAGCTGAACGAAATCAAGTCGCCCTACACCGCCGAAGAATTTAACAAGCGACTTCAGGACAAGAAAATATCGGTCGACGACTTCAAGCGCGACCTGCGGCGCTCGCTCACCCGCGACAAGGTGTTGAACAAGGAAATCACCTCGCGCATCAACATCACCGACCAGGACGTTTCCGGCTATTACAACGATCACAAGGCCGAGTTCAACCTGATCGAAGCGCAATACCATTTGGCCAAAATCATGGTCTCTGGAGTGGTGAGCGCCCAGGTGCACAACCTGCAGAACAGCAAGGCGCAGAACGATGCCGAGGCACGCAAGAAAATCCAGATGATCGCCAACCGCCTCGATAGTGGCGACGACTTCGCTACGATGGCCATGAATTATTCCGAGGACCCGGAGACCAGCAACAATGGCGGCGATTTGGGAATGGCTCCCGAATCCGCGCTAAAGAACGCAGATCCGGCAACGCGGGAAACGGTGATGAAGCTCAAACCGGGGCAATACACGCCGGTGATTCCCATGATCAATCCGACCAATCATCAGCCCTACGCTTACATGATCGTGAAACTGATTTCGAAGGAGCCGGCGGGGCAGAGGGACTTGAATGATCCGCGGGTGCAGCAGGCCATCCGCCAGCAATTGCGCGATCGCCGCGAGCAGTTATTGAAAGCGGCGTACTACGAGAGTCTCCGCGACGACGCCAAAGTCACGAATTATTATGCGGCAGAAGTGCTGAAGGACGCGGGAGCGGCGAAGTAGATTCAATTTCTTGGCGAACGCTCCCTACCAGCTAAAGTTGCCGTTGTTTGCGGGCCAACTATCAGTGTCTGCGGCATTGAACAGCCCGTTATTGGAACCAATGAATCCACACAGTCAGAATGGCCGCAGTAACACCAAAGAGTGCCATCGCAATGCCGACTATTCTGAATCGCCAGCCGTAGTGTCCGCAGTTGACGTCCCACCCGCGAACCACCCACGGCGCATAGTATTCCACCTTCGACCAACGTACCCATCGCAAGTATGTAGCAGGCCAGAAGGCAATTAGCAGCCCTACTGCCAGGAACGCGGCAGACAGAACGATTAGCACGAAAAAACTAAAGACTAAGGAGCGCATGGCCCTCCATAACCTACTGCGTGTAGAGACGGGGCAAGGTGTGGTTTTGCCGCGTCTCCACGGCAATTTTTCAAGCTTCCAGCTTCTTGGTCAGGACTTCGTTCACCAACTGAGGATTGGCCTGGCCTTTTGAGGCCTTCATCACTTGGCCGACGAAAAATCCGATCATGGTTTTCTTGCCCGCGCGATATTGCTCCACCTGCCTGGGATTGGCTGCGATTAACTCATCGGCGAGTTTTTCCAGGGCCGACGTGTCCCGCGACTGCTCGGGACGCCCCTGTTCTTCGTAAACGGCAGGGAAGTCCTGACTGCGTTCGAAGCAGAGGTCGTAAAGATCTTTCAGCATTTTGCCCGAGATGGCGCCCGACTCGACCAGATCGGCTGAGGCCGTGACTCCAGCCATTGAAATTGGCGACTGCTCGAGTTCGAGGCCCTGCACTTTCAGGCGTCCGAGTAATTCGCTTTGCACGAGGTTCGCGACGCGCTTCGGACTCTTTGCCGTGCGGGCTGCGGACTCGAACTGGTCGGCCATCGCTCGCGTCAGCGTCAGGGTGTGGGCGTCGCCTGCGGTGATGCCGTACTCCTTCATCATGCGCTGGCGGCGCGCTTCCGGAAGCTCGGGCAGGCCGGCGCGTATTGCGGCTCGCCATTTCTCATCCACCACCAAGGGGAGCAAATCCGGCTCAGGAAAATAGCGATAGTCGTGCGCCTGCTCTTTCGAGCGCATGCCGTGAGTCTTGCCTTCGTTCGCGTTGTAAAGGCGCGTTTCCTGCGTGATCCTGCCACCGGCCTCGATGATGCCGATGTGGCGCTCGATCTCGTACTCCAGCGCCTGCTTGATGAAGCGGAACGAGTTGACGTTCTTGACCTCGGTTTTGGTGCCGAATTCTTTCTGTCCGCGAGGCCGCACGCTGATGTTGGCGTCGCAGCGCAGCGAACCTTCTTCCATGTTGCAGTCGCTGACGCCGGTGTAGAGGATGATTTCCTTGAGCCGAGTGAGGTACTCGTAAGCTTCCTCTGGCGATCGCATGTCCGGTTCGCTGACGATCTCGGCGAGGGGCACGCCGGTGCGATTCAGATCGATGGCAGTCTTCGAGGCGGCGTCTGGGAAGCCCTCGTGCAGGCTCTTGCCTGCGTCTTCTTCCAAGTGCAGGCGGGTGATCCCGATTTTCTTCTTGCTGCCGTTCAGATCGATTTCGATGAATCCGAACTCAGCCAATGGCTTGTCATACTGCGAGATCTGGTAGCCCTTCGGCAGGTCAGGGTAGAAATAGTTTTTTCGCGCAAAGATGGAAACTTCGTTGATGCGGCACTCCAAAGCCATCGCCGCCAGAGCCGCGAATTCCACGGCCTTCCGGTTCAGCACTGGCAAGGCTCCCGGAAGCCCCAGACAGACGGGGCACACATTCGTGTTCGGCGGATCGCCAAAACGAGTCGAGCACGAGCAAAAGATTTTCGACGCGGTCAGCAGTTGTACGTGGACTTCGAGTCCGATGACCGGCTCGTATTTCGCGAGGAGATCCTCGGAAAGGGCTGGAGTGGTCGCCATATCGGAAGATTATAGCTGGCGTGGGCGGGCGGTTACGGTGTCTTCGCTCCCCGCTTGGCTTCCGGCGCGCTCAAGTACTTCTCCATCGGGATTTCGAAATACATCAGCTCATTGCCTTTCGCGTCGTGCACTCCCATCAGATAGAAGTTGGCGCCGGCCAGCGGATTCGAGATGTCAGTGATATCGAAAAACAGAAAGCCACGCGCTGTGGAGTGCGGTTCTACCGCCTTGGCGCCGAACTGAGCCTGCTCGATTTCATCCCACGTCTTGCGATTCACGCCTCCTTTGACCTCTTTCCGTGGCAGCGGAATCGGCAACGTATTCGGCCTGTCATTGCGCGAAGGATGCGAGAGCCGACGCAGCAGATCGTCCATGGTCGCTGGGAACAGCTTGGTGCGATCTTTAGTATTCAACTGTGCCTTCATGTCGACGAGAGAGACGGGCTGATCGCCGTCATTCGTGATTACGAAGAAGACCGGCATGTAACCGTTGTTGCGGTAGTTGACGCTGAAGATCGAAGCCTTGTCCTCGACGTCGTACGGATCGACTGCGACCACAACTTTTTCCATGGGGTGGTCGTCGTGCGCCGGATAGGTGCGGGCAGGCTGCGCCGCGGGCATCACAAACTCTTTTGCCGCAATCGCGCCCAGGCCGCAGAGCAGCACAAAAGCACAGACGGCCGCGAAACGCGGGGCTCGCGGAATCGGCGCGCGAAGTGGTTCCTGCAAACCTGCATTATGCATAGGTGAATTATAGGATGCCGAATCATAGGAGATGGCTTCGAGCTACGGGCCGCGAGCTGCGAGCCATCGATTCGTGTTCGCTCGCAGCCCGAGGCTCGGAACTCGAAGCCGTGGTTTTTAATTGGATGCTGTCAACGCAATCCGTGCCGCCTCGTCCCGAGCGAAGTGCGGATTTTGGCTCGCCATTTAGAATGGGACTTCTCTTCATGTACGCGTTCTACAGTGCGCTGCTCGCTTTGTTTCTGGTGCTGACGCTGCCCTACTGGCTGCTGCAGACGATGCGGCACGGCAAGTATCGGGCGGGTTTGCGCCAGCGGTTCGGCGCGATTTCGCCCGCCGTCGCTGGCCGCGGCGAGAAACATGCAATCTGGGTTCACGCCGTTTCGGTGGGCGAGGTGGTGGCCTCGAGCGCAGTCGTCACGGCGCTGCAACAGAAATTCCCGTCGCATCGCGTACTGATTTCGACGACCACCAGCACGGGGCAGAAACTCGCGGCGCACCGGTTCGGCGCGGAGAACGTGTTCTACTTCCCCTTGGACTTCGCCTTTGCCGTCCGGCCCTACCTCGACGCCTTGCGGCCGGAGCTCGTGGTCGTCGCCGAAACTGAATTCTGGCCGAATTTTCTTCGGCTTGCCAAACGCAGCGGGGCCCGCATCGCCGTGATTAACTGCCGCATTTCCGATCGCTCGCTTCCCGGCTACAAGCGGCTCCGCTTCTGGCTCCCGAGATTGCTGGAGAAGACGCTCGATAACGTCGATTGTTTTTTGGCCCAAACAGAAGAAGACCGGCGGCGGCTCATAGAAATTGGTGCGCCCGAGTCGAAAGTCGCAGTGGCCGGCAACCTGAAATTCGATGTGGCGCCACCGCCGTCGCCGGCGATCGTTGCGAGTCTTCGGGAGAGCTTCCGCCACTCCGGAGCGGAGCCGGTTCTGGTGTGTGGCAGCACGCTCGAGGACGAAGAAGGCTCGCTGCTCTCGGCATTTCGTAACATCCTGGCCAATCATCCAAAGGCCGTGATGATTCTTGCACCCCGCCATCCGGAGCGGTTTGCGGAGGTTGCCGAGCTCGTCGACAATCTCGGCTTCCGCATGTGCCGGCGATCTCTGTGGAGCGGCGAACCGCTCGCTGGCAGCGTGTTTCTGGTCGATAGTATCGGAGAGTTAGCTGCTCTTTATTCGCTAGCCACTGTCGCGTTCGTCGGTGGGAGCCTGGTGCCGCGCGGCGGACACAACATTCTTGAGCCTGCGCTCTATGGCGTTCCGATAGTCACTGGGAACCACTACGAAAATTTTCGCGACATCGTCAATTTTTTTGCCAGCCGCAATGCCGTCCGCATAGTCGGGCTGGCGGAGCTGCCCCTGGTCTTCATGGAGCTGATCGAAAACGGCGGCGAGCGAACGACGCTCGGCCGGAACGCACTGGCGGCGCTCGAATCGCAGCGCGGCGCTACGGCCAGGACGGTTGCGGCGCTGCTCCAGTTGATGAGCGAGCAGCGCCCCGGCGAGGGCTCTGCATGAATCCGCTCACTGGACTTTACGGTGCCGCCACCGCTCTGCGAAACACGCTGTTCGATCGCGGCGTGCTGTCTTCGCAGCGGCTGGAGCGGCCCGTGGTCAGCGTCGGGAATCTGTCGGTGGGTGGTTCGGGCAAGACTCCGTTCGTGATTGCGCTCGGTGAACTGTTGAAGGCGCGCGGCATTCGGTTCGACGTACTCATGCGCGGATATCGCCGCAAGACTCGCGGCGTCCTGGTAGTTGAGACCGACGGCAACGCCGCCGACTTTGGCGATGAACCGCTGCTGATCGCACGGCGGCTGGGCGTTCCGGTGATCGTCGGTGAAAGCCGTTATGACGCGGGCCGAGTCGCCGAACAGAAATTCCAGCCGCAATTGCACATCCTCGACGACGGCTTTCAGCACCGTTCTCTGGCGCGTGACTTCGACATCGTACTGATGACGGAGCGCGACTTTGACGACCGGCTGCTGCCCTCGGGGCGGCTACGCGAGCCGCTCTCCGCGCTGCGGCGCGCCGATGCGATCGTGTTACCGCCGGACTTTTCCGTGCAGGACCCCCCTGTGCAGAACCCGGCGATCAAAAAGTTCGCTCTGCAAGGAAAGCCTATCTGGCGAATGAAGCGAGAAATCGTGACACCGGCTGCGCCCGTCGCACCGATTGTGTTCTGCGGTATCGCAAGGCCACAGCAGTTCTTCGCGCAGGTTCGTGCCGCCGGAATCACGCCTGCGGCAGAGATCGAGTTTCGCGACCACCATCCCTATGACAGAAGTGACATCGAGCGCCTGCTTGCTATGCGCGGCAAGTTCGGCGTCGGCGGCTTCCTGACTACGGAAAAAGATGCGGTCAATCTGGGGTCGCTGCAGGTGGATCTCAAGCCGTTCGCGGTCGCTCCGCTCAACCTCACGCTCGACCATCCCGCTGACGTTGTGGATGCCATTTTGGTGAGAACCATTTTGGCGAGAATCACGGAAGGGAAGCCCCGCTCGTGAGAAAATCTTGGGTTGTACCCGATGACCAAGCATTTGATGACTAAGCATTGATGACAAAGCATATTAAAGAAAACGACCGCCTGCGGAAGATTGTCGAATCTTTTCCCAAGCTGACGGTGACCGTCCTCGCAGATCTGGTCGCCGACGAGTTCGTATTCGGCGAGATTTCTCGCGTGTCGCGCGAAGCGCCGGTGCTGATTTTGAAGCACCGTGATCGCAAGGTGGTTCCTGGCGGCGGCGCCAATGCCATCTACAACCTTGCCGACCTCGGAGTGAACGTCTTGCCGGTTGGGGTCGTGGGCGACGACGAGCCGGGAAAGCTGCTGCTGCGCGCTTTCCGCCACAAACTCATCCCAGTCAGCGGTGTTTTGAAAGACAAGAGCTATACTACCGTGACCAAAACGCGCATTCTAGCGGGATTCGCGCACACCGCCGGACAACAGGTCGTGCGCCTTGACCGGGAGCCGACCGAAGGCCCCAATGCGCATTTGTGCCGCGAGCTTGTACTTGCCGCCCGCGAATACACTCGGGCCTCCGATGCGCTGCTGGTTTCCGACTATGGATACGGCGCGGCAACGCCAACCCTGCTGAATGCGATTCGGGAAAAGCGCAGGCTCGGCAAGGTTCCCGTGACGCTCGACTCGCGCCACCGCATGCTCGAATTTTCCGGCGTTATGGCCGCAACGCCGAATGAGTCTGAGGTGGAAGAAGTTCTCGGCATCCGCATCGGCAACGACTGGGAGCGCCTTCTGGCCGCCGGAGACCAGATCGCGGTCGAAATGAATTTGGAATCGCTGCTGATCACGCGCGGCAAGGATGGCATGGTGGTTTTCCCGCGGCGCCACAAGCCGGTGGATATTCCGATCTACGGCAGCGATGAAGTCACCGACGTAACCGGCGCCGGGGATACCGTCATCGCAACTTTTACCGCTGCCCTGGCTGCGGGCGCAACCGCCGGAGAGGCCGCCCACCTGGCGAACTACGCGGGCGGCATCGTAGTCATGAAGCGCGGCACGGCCACGGTCAGCCAGCAGGAATTACTGGAGGCGCTGGAAAAGACGCCGCCGTTTGCTCGCGAGCATTAGCCCTCAGCGGCTAAAGCCGCACATTTTTTGCAGGTCTGAGCGGCACGGCTGGAGCCGTGCCCTCCTCAGAGTCCGAGATCATTGAGCACATCATCATTGAGCACATCACTCCATCAGAAGATTGTTTCGCGCGACGAACTTCAGCAACGTGTGGCGAATTGGCGGCGCGCCGGCGATCGCATCACCCTGGCGAACGGGTGTTTCGATCTGTTGCATGTCGGCCATGTACGCTACCTGCATGCAGCTCGGGAACTCGGCGGCAAACTGATTGTCGCGGTGAACGCCGATGCTTCCGTGCGCGCATTGAAAGGTGAAGGACGGCCAGTGATGCCGGCCGAAGAACGCGCGGAAATTCTGGCGTCGCTGGCGGATGTGGACGCCGTCGTAGTTTTTTCAGAAAAAGACGTGCGCGCCATCATTCGCGAAATCCGCCCTGATTTTCATGCCAAGGGCACGGACTACACGGCGGAGAGCGTCCCCGAGCGCGACGAGGTCGAAGCCTGCGGAGGCCGGGTTGTCATCGTGGGTGATCCGAAGAATCACTCGGCAACCGGGATCATTCGTTCGCGCTCGCGGCTGGGGCCGCGAAAATGGTGAGGCGGTGCGGATGGCGGCGAGGATGACCAACTCCTTTTCTCTCACAGCCGGCACTCCGCGATTCGATAGCTTGCTCGTGGTGCGCCTCAGCGCCATGGGAGACATCATTCACACTCTGCCTGCCGCCGCCGCGCTGCGCCAGGCTTTTCCTCACGCCACTTTGGGATGGCTCATCGAAGAGCGCTGGGCGGAACTGCTATGCACGCTGCGCTATCCGCGTTCGGGACGGCGATCTCCGCAGCGCCCGCTGGTCGACCGCGTCCATTCCGTCAACACGGCGGAATGGCGCCACGCGACGTTCTCGTTCAACACCTGGCAGCAGATAGCGGTGGGCTTGAGCCAGTTACGCGGAATTCAATATGACGCGGTGATTGATTTTCAGGGCGCGGTTCGTTCGGCGTTGCTGGCACGCTGGTCGGGCGCGCCCATTGTGTATGGGAGCGCACAGCCGCGTGAGAATGCTGCCAGCATGTTTTACACACGAAAAGTGCTTTTGAAGACGAACGGCACTCATGTCGTCGAACAGGCGCTTGCGCTGGCGGGAGCGGTCATTTCAAGTGCGATCATTCCAACGCCTGTGGCGGAGCCTCGGGTACAGTTTCCCGTGGACCCGGATGCAGAGGACAAGATTGCTGGCCTCACGGCGGACGTGAATGACTTCGCAATTCTCAACCCCGGCGCGGGGTGGGGGGCGAAGAGGTGGCCGGCCGAGCGTTACGGACAGGTTGCGAAGAAACTCGCAAAAGATGGATTATGTTCGCTCGTAAACTACGGGCCGGGAGAAGAAGAATTGGCTGTGGCGGTGGAAACTGCCAGCGAAGGAGCTGCGCGAAAAATCTCTTGCGCGGTTTCTGAGTTGATCGCGCTCACGCGCCGGGCTCGCCTCGTCATCGGCGGCGATACCGGGCCGATGCACCTGGCGGCCGCTTTGAAAATTCCGGTGGTGGCAATTTTTGGTCCGACAAATCCGGCGCGCAACGGCCCATTCGGGACGCGATCGATTGTGCTGCGAAGCGCGAGCAGTATGACCGATCACACCCGGCGCCGCGAGCCGGAACAAGGTTTGCTCGAAATCACCGTCGGCGAAGTCGTCGCCGCAACTCGGAAGCTTTTGCAGAGTGAGTGAAGTTTCACAATCCGGATCGCAGCCCTCGCAGACAGCTGGCGACACCTGGTCGCGCGTGGCCCGTCGCATCCGCGTGCCCCTGGGATTTATTTTTGCGGTTGTGTACGTTGTGCTGGCGCAGCCCACCAGAACTTCGCTCATCGTGGGCGCGCTGGTGCTGCTTCCCGGGCTAGTCTTGCGCGGACTGGCTTCCGGCCACGTGCAAAAAGACAAGCAGCTCACCACGAGCGGCCCCTATGCCTACACTCGCAACCCTCTTTACCTCGGCTCGCTGATGCTAGCGGCCGGCTTCGCCATCGCGGCGCGCCGTTGGTGGATCGTCGCGATTATGCTCCTCATGTTCGCTGTGATTTATATTCCGGTCATCGGCGGCGAAGAGCGTTACCTGCGTCAGACGTTCCCCGACTACGACGACTATGCCCGCCACGTGCCGCGCATGTTGCCGCGGCTTTCGCCCTATGGCAGCCAGCAGAGTGGGTACTCTTCCGCACGCTACTGGAAGCACCGCGAATACGAGGCCAGCATTGGCTGCGTGGTGGTGCTGGCCATCCTCGTCGTCAAGCTGGTGTGGTAGTCTGCCGTGGAGCATGAGCCGTTTGCGTAAGGGGCAAAAGCGCGTCTGTCGTCATTCGAGTGGCCATGGTCCGGGTTGCGGCGCGGCTGAAGCCGCGCCCTTTCAAAGCATCCGCGGCCTGCTGGCGCTTGCGGGTTTGCTCTGCTGCCTGATCTGTCTAATCGCGGCCATGTTGATGGCACAGCAAGGCCCGCCCACGGCAACGATCGGCCCCGCTCCCGTGCAGATCACGCCTCCACGTCCCAACTATCTTTTCCCCGATGGACGGGGCTACGTCTATTCGGCAGAGTGGCATTTGATTACCGCCGGGACCGGCGTCGTGAGAATGGAAGTCGCCGGGAACGAGCGCAAAGTCATGGCGTCCGCCGAATCTTCAGGAGCGGTCAACGTCATCTTTCCTGTGCACGACCGCTTCGAATCGCGCTTCGATCCCCGGACATTCTGCTCGCTCTCGATCTTCAAGCACAGCGAGGAAGGCTCGCACAAACGCGAGACTTCGATCCACTTCGATTCCGCGCGCAAAAAAAGCACGCTCGATGAAAAGAACCTGAAGACCGGCGAGACCAAGCACGTCGAAAACGATCTTGCCGGCTGCGCCACCGATGTCATCACCGGCTTCTACTACTTGCAGTCGTTGCCGCTGCAACTCGGCGCCATCTACGAGTTCCCGATCAGCGACGGGAAGACGACGATCGTCCACGCCACCGTGGACAAGCGCGAGCAGATCAAAGTGCCGGCCGGAACATTCTCGGCCCTGCTGGTCACGGCCGAAGCTACCTCCGGGCCGCTGCAGTCCAAGGGCAAAGTGTGGGTGTGGTATTCGGAGGATCCAAGCCACACGCCGGTGCAAATGCGCGCCAAACTGGGATGGGGTACGCTGCTGTTTCGCCTGCAGAGGATCGAGAAGTAAATCCTACTTCTGAGCCACCAACCTGTCTTTGTTGTTGCCCTATTACTCCGAGTGTATTAACCAGTTAGGATGGGGGGGTACCCCTCCCCCCTATCTATTGGAATCATAGAGTTAGGGGGGGGGCGAATATATACTTGACACACGCGAACAAGTAGCGTATAATTTTTCTATGAAGCCGCCCCGTACTTTACAAGAAGCCATCGTTTACTTCTCCGATCCTGACCGTGCGTTTGAATACGCCAAGAGCCTTCGCTGGCCGGATGGCAAGGTCATCTGCCCGCGTTGCAGTTCCGACTCGAACTACTTCATCAAAACGCGCAAGCTGTGGCTCTGCCGGGGATGCGACAAGCAATTCACGCTCAAGGTCAATACGATCTTCGAGGATTCGGCCCTTGGCATGGACAAGTGGATGGCAGCGTTTTGGATGCTGGTCAACTGTAAGAACGGCATTTCTAGCATGGAGATTCACCGCGCTATCGGCGTGACGCAGAAGTCGGCGTGGTTTATGCTCCAGCGACTCCGCACGGCGCTGCGTACCGGATCGTTCGGCGCGATCAAGAAAATGGGCGGTCCTGATACGGAACTTGAAGCTTGATGAAACATTCGTCGGCGGTCTGACAAAGAACATGCACAAGGAACGCAAACTTCGCCTTGTGAATCAAGGTGGAGTCCACGGCGAAAAAACTGTTGTGCAGGGTATCTTTGACCGCAATTTGCGCGAGGTCCGCGCTAACGTTGTTCCGAATGTGAAGCGCGACACTTTGCAGAATGCAATCCTGAACAACGTTAAGTACGGTTCCACGGTCTATACAGACGATGCGGTTGGCTACGACAAACTGCATTCGCGTTTCGTCCATGACGTTGTGAACCACTCGGAAGCTTACGTCCGTGGCCGTGTTCACACAAACGGACTGGAGAACTTCTGGTCGCTGTTGAAGCGCGGCCTTCGTGGAACTTACGTTGCTGTTGAGCCGTTTCATCTTGACCGATACATTGACGAACAGGTTTTCCGTTACAACAACCGCAAAGACATGAACGATGCCCAACGCTTTACCAAGGCCATGTCTCAGGTCACTGGAAAGCGTCTCACCTATGCCGAACTAATTGGCAAGGACACTGACTCGCTTCACACGTCCCCGACAGGGGCGGGGGAAACGCAAGTCCCCTTCTAGTCCTTGTCGGCGGTTTTCGGTTTCCTCCCAGAAGCAGTAGGTTTATCCTGCTGCTTCTTCTGTTTGGAGGGGGACTTTGAAACCTGAAAAAGAATCCGCATTCCCTTCTCGAATCTGTCTGTGGCCTCTGGCCCTTCTAGGTATTCTCTCGGTTTCGGCATTGTTTGCCTCAAAGGGTAATCAGTTTAAAAAGTCCCAACCCCCACATGATAAGCCCAACCCCCCACACAATCCCGCTCCACGGCAGTCTCTTGTTGTCCCTGAAATTCCACCAACCCCAACTAATTCCAACAATTCCAATGGGGGCAAAGAAAGCACACCACCATGGAAGAAACGGGCTGAGATCTCCATTGCCATTGCCACCCTGGGATTGCTCGTAGTCAACATAGGGTTGATGTGTGCGAATAAAAAGTCCGCCGATACCGCTGCGCGGCAAGTTGCCGACTATGAATCTAAAGAATCCGCGCAACTCATTGCTAAAGATGTACACCTGAACACGATTGAGGAAGTTGGAGGGGAAACTTTCACAATAGAACTTGTTTATAGCCTGAAGAACATTGGGGCTACCTCCGCCGAACACATCGCCAGCGTTGCTACGCCAGGAACCACCCCCGAAATATGTGACCTCTTGCCTCGCTATATTCCTATTCCAGGGAACCCAAAATCTCCTTGGAGTATTCCTGCAGGGGCCGAAGAGGAACAGAGAATTACACTCACTAACGGATGGCCAAAAGAACCTAAAGACCGATGGTTCATGCCAAGTCCAAACTCTAAGAGGCAAGGGCTGCGAGCTTGTTTCTTTATACAGCTCTCTTACTATGGGGTATTTCCACAAACCGAAGCTAAACATCTGGCATTTTGCGGGAACTATACGAGCGACCTTTCCCCTCACCGATGTTATCCCCAACCCAAGTAGCCCTGTCACGGCAAGTATCACTATGGCACATAACGTGTGCCAAGTATATAGATACCGTTAGGGGGGAAATCCCACAAAATCTTTGAGTTTAAAGGACTTATATGGAAAATATTCCGGAATAAGGACTTAGCTTGTCAAAGAGCGCTGAAAATGGCTTTGGGGCAGCTTCGAGGGCCGCCTTAGTTGACGGGCACAGCTCTCGACTGCCCCAAACAGACGAGTATTGTCGCATCGGCCGCGTTGCAAGTCTGTGATGGCGCTCACTGGTTATGTGTAGATGAAAAATCAGAGCACGGACCATGATAATTATGTTTTCCCCGAGTAGAAACGTCGCCAACCGGGTTTCTATTTGATGACACACGGTCCGGCAGTCGCAAGGAGGTTACCCCATGAGTTGCCGTCGTCTCTTGTTGGTTCTTGGCACGGTTCTTTGCCTCAGCGGGCTTCTGCTCAGCCTTAGCGCTTGTGGCAGTTCCGGGTCAGGAACCCCATCAGGTCCAGCGCCCAGCTACGCACTCACTGCCACAGCGTTGAGCCCAGGTTCAGTCACCGCAGGAAGCGCGTCGACTTCCACCATCACTGTGACTCCGGCAAATGGGTATACCGGCAGCGTGAACCTTTCGTGCAGCAGCATCACCGGAGGCACTCCGGCTCCCGCTTGCTCGTTCAGTGTGAATCCGATCGCCGTCACGGGCGCCGCCGCGGGCACGTCCACGCTGACGGTGTCCACTACGAGCGGCACACCCGGGGGCAGCTACGCCATCACCGTTACCGGAAGCGATGCCAAGAGTTTAGCTCCCAGCAACGGCCCTCAGGCGTTGAGCCTGACAACGGCGGCCGTGATCCAGCATGTTGTGGTCATTTTTCAGGAGAACCGCACCCCTGACAATCTCTTCCATGATTCCAAATTGATATCCCAGGGCGCCGATATCGCGAGCAGCGGCGTGAACTCGGTGGGCCAGACTATTACGCTCGGCTCCATCGACCTGGGCACGGCCGGCTCCAACCCTCAGAATTACGACCTCAGCCATGCCCATTCCGCCTTCGTTTCCATGTATGACCTCGGCACAATGCACGGGGCGGACCTCATCCCGTGCTCGCCGGCGGCCAATTGCCCTCCGAATGCGCATCCTAATCCGCAATTCATGTACGTTAATCCATCCGACGTTGCGCCCTACTTTGCTATGGCCGAGCAATACACGTTCGGCGACCGCATGTTCCAGACTAACGAGGGGCCCAGCTTTCCCGCCCACCAGTTCATTCTTTCGGGCACTTCGGCCCCCACTGCCAGCAGCGACCTTTTCGCGGCGGAGAATATGAGCGGGGGAAGCATTGCGGGCTGCATCGCCACGGCCGGGACGACGGTGGCGTTGGTCAACCCGTCCGGCGTTGAGGCGTCGTCGCAGTATCCGTGCTTTGAACACGAAACCCTCACCGATCTGCTTGACGCCGCGAGTGTGACCTGGCGCTACTATGCTCCCTCGGCCGGCTCGATCTGGACCGCGCCCGACGCCATTGAGCACCTGTGCCAGCAGCAGACCATCAACGGCACGCTCACCTGCACCGGTCCGGATTGGACCAAGAATGTGATCATTCCGGAGTGGCAAGTCTTGGAGGACATCCCCAACGGGCAACTCGCGCAAGTTAGCTGGATCATCCCCGACGGCGCACATTCCGATCACGCCGAAAGCAACAACGGCAGCGGACCTTCGTGGGTAGCCGCCATTGTCAACGCGATTGGCAATAGCCCGTACTGGGCAAACACCGCCATCATCATCACGTGGGACGATTGGGGCGGCTGGTACGATCACGTCGCGCCCAAGGTCATCAACGATGGCGTAAGCTGGGGATCGGGATACGTCTACGGCTTCCGCGTTCCCCTGGTGGTTGTTTCACCGTACGCCAAAGCCGCTTACATTTCTCACAACACACACGACTTCGGTAGCATCCTCAAATTCATCGAGGCCACTTTCAACCTGCCCTCGCTCGGCTACGCCGACGCTCCGGCCGACGACCTTTCCGATTGTTTCAACCTAACCCAGACGCCCATTACCTTCCAGAAAATACCGGCGCCCCTCGATGCCGCCCACTTCATCAACGACAAGAGTCCGCCCACCGACCCCGATGACGACTAGGAATGACGGCTAGCGCCCGTTCGCAAGTTCCCAATCCGGGTACGGCATGAACCGTGCCCAATTTAGACCCGGGCCGAATGCAGTTTGACAAGCATGTCGGCTTTTCACCCGTGGAGTATAAACACGCCGCTGGATTGGCTGACTCCCGAGTGGTGGGCTGTCCGCAACTGACCCACCAGCTCTTTGCCATCGCCGTAGAATCCGGCGCTTTTGCTGGTTTATACTGAACCAATGTCGGACCCCGTTGCCAAGACGTTTTACCTTGAAACCTTTGGCTGCCAGATGAATGCGCACGACTCCGAAAAGGTGGTCGGGACGCTGGTGCAGCAGGGGTATCGCCAGGTTCCGACGGTCGAAGAGGCGGGGCTGGTGCTGTATAACACCTGCTCGATTCGCGACAAGGCGGAGCAGAAGGTCTTTAACCGGCTGGCGGATTATAAGAAGTTTCGGGCGCAGGGGAAACAGTTTGGCGTCCTCGGGTGCGTGGCGCAGCAGGAGGGGGAAAAGATTTTTGAGCGCGCGCCTTATGTGTCGCTGGTCTGCGGGTCGGCTTCTTACCGCAATCTTCCGCAGATGCTGGTGCAGTTGGAGACGGGCGGGCAGCGCGTTACCGGGCTCGACGATCGCGCTACCGACAAGTGCTTTGAGATTGAATACACGGCTCGCACCAATCCACATCGCGGGTACATTACGATCATTGAGGGATGCGACAAGTTTTGCGCCTACTGCGTGGTGCCCTATACGCGCGGCAAGGAGCGCAGCCGGACTTCGTCGTCTGTTCTTGAAGAAGCGGGACAACTGGCCGACTTGGGCTATAGGGAGATTCAACTCCTCGGGCAAAACGTGAACTCTTACCGCGATCCTGATGGAAAGAAAAGCTTTGCCGAGCTGCTGGCTGCGGTCGCCGAAGTCACCGGCATTCGGCGGGTGCGCTTTACTACATCGCACCCGCGCGATTTTGGACGCGATATTGTCGACGTTATCGACTCCGTGCCTGGGCTTTGCGACCACGTGCATTTGCCCGTCCAGAGCGGATCTACTCGCGTGCTTGACGCCATGCAACGGCTCTACACTCGGGACGAGTACCTGGAGCGCATTGGCTGGATTCAGGCGGCGCAGCGGGATATATCGATCACCAGCGATATGATGGTCGGATTCCCGGGCGAGACCGAGCGGGAATTTGAAGAGACGCTGAGCTTGCTGGACGAAGTTGGGTATGACAGCGTCTTTACGTTTAAGTATTCTCCGCGTCCGAACACGCCGGCCTTGCGATTGGATGACGCGATTTCCGACGCGGAGAAGGCGCGCCGCCTGGCCGTGCTGAATGACAAGCAGAAGCAGATTGGGGCGCAGCGCAATCGGCGGCACGTTGGGCAAGTGCTCGAGGTCATGGTGGAAGGGAAGAACCCGGCCCGCGAACAGTGGATCGGCCGGACGTCGCAGATTAAGGTGATGAACTTTACCGTTCCTGAAGGCGTTGAACTTACGACTGGGAGCTACGTGCGCGTGCGCGTCACGGGAAGTTTTCCGAACAGCTTGGTGGGAGAGATGGCGAACTGAGCAGCGACTGGCGACTGCTCTTTGAGGTTTGGCGTTTTAAGGTTTGCTTTTGAGGTGCACATGGAAGTTGAAATGAAAATTCGCGGACTCATGATGGATCCGGTTTCGAACATGCCGATTGTGCTGCTCAAGGATGTCGGGAGCGACACGGTGCTCCCCATCTGGGTGGGCGTGTACGAAGCCAATGCCATCGCGCTCGAAATCGAAAAGGTCAGCACGCCTCGACCCATGACCCACGACTTGATCAAGAACGTTCTCACCGGCCTCGACGCGCTGGTTCACAAAGTGGTGGTCACGGAACTGAAAGACGATACCTTCTACGCCGTGATCTGGTTGGAAAGGGAAGGCCACGTGGTGAGCATCGACTCGCGTCCGTCAGACGCGCTGGCGCTGGCGCTGCGCGTGGATTGCCCCATCTTCGTTGAGGACGAGGTTTTGAAGAACTCGAAGCAGGCCGCCAATCCCGTCCCCGCCGTTAGCAGCGAGGAACTCCGCAAGTGGCTGGAGGACCTCGGCGATGATGACCTCGGCAAGTACAAGATGTAGGCGCGGGATGAGATCATTATCAACTGCTTTATTTGCGCTCCTCGTCTTCGCTCGGTTGTTCCGTTTAAGTGGGCCTTTCAAATTGCGAAAGCACAAATTGCAGAATTACCAATTCCCCTCCATGCCTGATTCCACCGAACAGCTCCAGCGTCTTTACCTTGCGGGATTCGAACTGCAGACTTTTGAGCGCTATCCCAAGTGCATTGGCGTGATGCGCGAGAGCTGCGTCGCCCTGCTTGTCCCGGGCGTGGACGGCTTGCAAGTTCTGGGCACGCCCGGCTGGCGCATGGGCGAAGTGATGGGCGTGCTCACCGAAAGGGAAGGACGCAAAGTCTTTCAGGCGAAGAGCGAAGTTGTGGAGGCCACGCCGGAACGGCTCCTGGCTTTGCAGAAATTCCGCGCGGAGCTTAAGGAACTGCTGTGCGCGCACAGCTAGGAGCTCGCAGTTCAGGAAGCCTTCAGATGGTGCTACTTGGCCGGGAGAAATTCGATCTTGATTGTGCCGGACAGGACGCTTTTGAAGTCGTAATCCGCGGTCACCCGGTTCGCGTTCTCGTGCAACGCCAGCGATCCTGCAAAGGCGTCGACAAACGGAACTTAAAGTCGTACTTGAAGATTGCCGCGTCTTCGGCGAGATCCTTGTCCGCCGCAACGACCGTTACGGGAAGGGCAGCGAGGTTCGCCGCCAGATTGGCGATGTTCGTCAAGGCCGATGCCGTTCAGAGCTTAGCGGGATTTCAACAACTTCACATAATACCAATTATCGGACACTGCTGGTATGGCCGCCGCTTTAAGCAACCTCCAGCACGTACACGGCCCAAGGCGCGATCTTTACCTCACTCACCCAACTGTACGGCTCGTCTCCCCGCGCCAACGGCTCGTATTTCCCTAGCAGCCGCAGCCGGGCCTCTTCGAAAACCTCGCGGTAGGCCTCATCGGTCCACAGAATGTCCTCCACCGGGCGCGGATCGGCGTGATCCGTCACAATGATGTGCACTTTGTCCCCCGACTTCGCCACTTGGTTCTCGGGAAAGTCCTTCGTCGAAAACGACGCCCACTCGTGGGTGTAAATTTCCGGTCTGGAGACGATCTGCACAAGCTTTCCGTCTCGGTTGAGGAGGCGGCCCAGGTCGCGCAGGATGCGCACCTTGTTGTCGCGGCCCGCGATGTTGTCGAAAGTGAAGGCAGCAAGCACCAGATCATAGGTCCCGGGTTGAAACGAGCGTAGGTCGTCCCCGGGAACGTCGTCGCTGGGAATCAGGCGGTAGTCGCCGGAGGGGTCGAGTTCCCGTGCCTTGCGGATCATATCCTCGGCAATATCAACTCCCGTAACCTCGAAGCCGAGTTGGCGCAGGAACCGCGTAGACCGTCCTGTGCCGCAACCGAAGTCCACACTCTTGCGACCGCGAACATGCGCGCCGAGGATGGCAGGGATGTCCCGATACGCTAAGTGGTAAGTGTTCTTGAACTCCAACGTGGCGTAGGCTTCAGCGCGAGTGTCATCTTCATAGCAGTTGGCGAAGGTCACGGGTTCCCCTTGCGGCGAGGACTCAACTGGTCCCGCTGCGCCGGAGTATACCGCCCATCGCACTCCCCGTCTGTGACGTGCGGTCCGGGCTCCCCACTATCGGGCTGCGGAAAAAGTACTTTCCACGTCGCAGTCTCACCGCAGCGGCTAAAGCCGACTCTGGAAACAAGCCTCTTATCGCAGCGGTGAACCGCTGCGCCACCCAAAATCAAGTGCAATATCGAGTTTTTCCGCAGCCTGCTATGGCAACTACCGGGAGTTGTTCTCGGCGGAAAACACGATCCTGGGGTGGAAAAGCGTCCCTGCGATTCGGGTTGCGATTGCAATCAGCTCGCGTTGGCCGTAGAAGACTTTTACCTGTGGCGCGCGAGACATTTCCGGCAGATTCACGGCGCGGCCACTGCGGATGAGGGCGGCGCTTGCCTCATTGACGGTGACGCTCGGCAACTGCGGGACCAACTTTCGGGGATGGACAAACAACGACTCAGCGATTCCCTGCTGCATCGCGGCTTCTAACGCTGGCAGCGAGTGAGCATCTTCGATGGCAAACTCGGCGACGGCGGTGCGTCGCAGACTGGCCAGATGAGCTCCGCAGCCGAGCTTCTGGCCCATGTCGTGAGCCACCGACCGTATGTATGTGCCCGAGGCTACGCGCGCGCGTAAAGTGGCTTGATCGGCGGTGGTGTCCAGAATCTCGAATTCTTTAATTTCTACTTGTACCGGCTTGAGCGCGACTTTCTGATTCTTGCGGGCCAGTTTGTAGGCGGGCACTCCGGCAATTTTTTTGGCGCAAAACGGCGGCGGCATCTGCTCGATGGTGCCGCGAAACTGGGCAGCCAGGGCGCGCACTTCATCGCCATTTATGTGCACGTCTTGAGGCGGCGTGGTGGGCTCGCCATCGGCGTCATAAGTGTCAGTGGCGAAGCCGAAGCGAATCACGCCTTCGTAAGTCTTCTCGGAATGGGCGTAGAACTGCGCCAGGCGCGTGAGGTTGCCGAGGACAATCGGCAGGACTCCGGTAGCCGAGGGGTCAAGGGTTCCGAGATGACCGACCGAGCGCTGCCCGAGAATCCGGCGCACGCGATTGACCACGTCGTGCGAGGTCAGCCCGGGCGGTTTATCGATGACTACGACACCGTTCATGGAATTTTGTAATTTGGTAATTTGTAATTTGGCAATTTGCGGACGGCGGCTGCTCACGGTGTTCACGGCTCCCTCTCAAATTACCAAATTACAGATTACACAATTACCAATTCCCTATGATTCCGCTTCGTGACGATCAGCCCATTTTCTCTACGCCGTTCGTCAACTATTTTCTGATCGTCCTGAACGTGGTGGTCTTTCTGTGGGAGCTTTCGGTCGGGATGCAGAGCCATCGCGCGTTGAATTCGTTCCTGGGCGAGTTTGGCGTGGTTCCTCACCACACGCTGGCCGTGCTCACCGGACACTCCTACGACGGGCTCGCTACGGTCGTTTTGCCGTTGTTTACCTCGATGTTTCTGCATGCTTCATTCTTACACGTGGCTGGGAACATGCTCTTCTTATGGATCTTCGGCGACAATATCGAAGACTACCTTGGACACTTCACGTATCTGGTGTTTTACCTGGTCAGCGGAGTGGCGGCCGGCGCCACGCACATTCTGCTTAACCAGGCCTCGCGCGTACCCAGTGTGGGCGCGAGCGGCGCGATTGCGGGGGTGATGGGCGCGTACTTTATTCTGTATCCGCGGGCGCGAGTGCTGATCTGGTTTCCGCCGATATTTCTGTTCCATGTTCCGGCCTGGCTGATGCTCGGCTACTGGTTCGTGGGAAATTTCCTGAGCGGCACTGCTACTGCGATCGCCGAAACCAGCCAGACTTCGGGCGGGATCGCTTTCTGGGCGCATGTGGGAGGCTTCGTCGCGGGTGTCGTGATGATTAACGTATTCAGTGAACGACCGCAACGATACCGGTATGGGACGTGGTAGGCAGCTGTCAGCTCTCAGCGGCGCGGTTCCGGCGCGGGGCCGGGAGGCAAGACCTCTTGCTCCCCGGAACGCACTTTCTGGCGGGTGACGAACCATACGGCTGCGGTCCAGGTGGGAAAAAGATCGGCGCCGGGAATCAGTTTCGCCGCCGCCGTCGGCAAGAAAGCCCAATGCCATCCGAGGAGACGAATCATCACGAAGGCCACAATCAGGTCGAGCAGCGAGTCTGCGGGAGACATAGCTCCCTCGACGAAGAGTGGAAACGCGGCGATCTGGAGGGTGTCGGCGGCAATGGCTACGGCCCACGCCATGCGGTGCTCCGGCTCTTTCAGCGATTTGAAGTAATCCAGGAATGACATGGCTTTTCTCAGTCGTCGGTCGATGGTCGTTAGTCGTTAGCCAACTGCGGTGACCGGCTACCGATGAAACCTAACCTCAGTTTGATGCTCAATCTAGCGGCCGCGTCGCCACTACCCGGCACCTCTCTACAGTGCGCCGCTTGAGGTCATCACCACGACTTTTTCTACGGTCGTGTTTTCGGGCAAGAGCAGTGCATCGACAACCGTCCGGGCAACGGTTTCGGCGGACATCATTTTTCGCCTTGGCGCTTTCGGCCACAGCGTGCTCCAGATCGCGGTATCGGTTGCGCCGGGCATGAGGGCGATCACGCGAATGCCCTTCGGCCTCAACTCCTCGCGCAAGGTGTTGGTAAAGCCGAGGGCGCCATGCTTCGACGCGTTGTAGGCTGCCGACCCCGGGAAGACGCGTTCGGCGGAGATCGAGAGATTGTTCACGATCGTGCTTCCGCGCTTCATCACGGCGAGCGCCGCCTGCGTCATGAGAAACAGGCCATTGAGGTTGGTGTCGATCACTTCCATCCAGGTGGGGTAGGGCAACTCGCCGACGGTACGATTGGGATGTCCAATGCCAGCATTGTTGATGAGGATATCGAGCGGCATGTGCAGACCGCGGACGAGCGCGAAGAGGTAATCGACCGACTCGGGGATGCGGACGTCGCAGGACTGCGCCAGCACCTGAACGTTCAGCTTCTCCGGCAATTTCTCCCGCTGGATCGTCTCCAGTTCAGTGCGCGCCTTGGCCAAGGCACGCTCGTCGCGGCCGGTGATGATCAGGTTGCATCCTTCACGCGCCAGCGCGCGGGCGATAGCGAGACCGATGCCGCGGTTGGCGCCGGTGATGAGGGCGAGGCGGCCGGAGAGCGTGGGTTCGCGCGGTGTGCCTTTGCGTTTCGGCATTCAGCATTTCAACTCAAGTCACAAGGTATTCGAGCGCTGGCGGATCAGCGACAGGAATTCGGTTCGCGTTTCCTCTTCGTTGCGGAAGCAGCCGAGCATTGACGAAGTTACAGCCGAAGAATGCTGTTTCTCGACGCCACGCATCATCATGCACAGATGCCGCGCCTCGATGACAACGCCGACGCCCTGCGGCTCGATGGTGTTCTGGATCGCTTCCGCAATTTGCGTGGTCAACCGCTCCTGGATCTGCAAGCGGCGCGAGAAGGCTTCGATGAGGCGCGGTATTTTGCTCAGCCCGATGACTTTTCCGTTTGGGATATAGGCCACGTGCACCTTGCCAAAAAACGGCAAGAGGTGGTGCTCGCACAGGCTGAACATTTCGATGTCTTTCACGATCACCATCTCGTCGTAGCTGACCGTGAACAGCGCCTCGCGCAAAAGCGCTTCGGGATCGTCCTTGTAGCCCTTGAGGAGAAACTGCATGGCCTTATGCACGCGCACGGGCGTGAGTGAAAGCCCTTCGCGATCGGGATCTTCGCCGAGGCGAACAAGCATTTCGCGCACCAGTTCTTCGTAACTGGCGCTGGTCAGGGTCGCGGGTAAGTCGGCTGGTGTTTTCATAGAATCTTAGTCGTTGGTCGATGGTTGTTGGTCGTTAGCAAACCGTACCGCGAACGACCAACGACGAGCGACTAACGACCGTTTTCTCCTGAATATTCAAACGAGTTCATCATCGTCTCTTCAATTCGTATCTTTTCTAGATGAGCCTTGCGGAAGCCGCGCTTCACAATTTCGTAGATCGCGATGCATAGGTTTTCCGTGGTCGGAACATCTTTCCCGAATTCTGAAAGCAGGTTCAGATTCTGGTGGTCATAGCGTTCGAGGACCTCGTTGTGCACGAAGCCATCCAGATCGACCAGATTGCAGACCATGCCGGTCTGGTCATCGACCGGCCCACTGACGGTGACCTCGACCATGTAATTGTGCCCATGTCCGTAGGGATTATTGCACTTGCCGTAGGTCGCGCAGTTTTCTTCCGCCGACATTTCGTCGCTATGCAAGCGGTGCGACGCCGAAAACATATACCGCCGGGTCAGGTGGGCCTTCATGCTTCTCCGTAGAAATCAACGAACAGATCGGGCGTTTCGTATACGCGCACGCGATGCAACTGCGCTGCGTCGAGTTTCGGCGCGAGACGCTGCCAGATGACGATGGCTAGGTTCTCGGTCGTCGGGATCTTGGTGAAGAACTCGGGCACTTCTTTATTCAGGAAGCGATGGTCGAGCGCGTCGAGCACTTCCCTGCTCATGACGTCCTTCAATTGCTTCAGGTCGACGACGAATCCCGACTTCGGATCGACCGCGCCCTTCACGGTAACTTCGAGGGTGTAGTTGTGCCCGTGCCCGTTGGGATTATTGCACTTGCCGAAGACGCGCTGGTTTTCGTCTGGAGTAAATTCCGGATTGTGATAGAAGTGCGATGCGGAAAATTCCGCTTTGCGCGTGAGATAGACCATAGAGTCAGTTCCCGGTTCTCAGTCCTCGATTCTCAATTCTTGGAATCGGTTTTGCGGCTTGCATTCCGGTGGGAGTACTTCCACCTGGCGCGCCGACGCTGTAGGCACGGCCCTTCCACGATACTTGGCCGTTCGCGTGGGCCTTCTTGGAGCGTAGCAGCAGATAGGCGAACATCGGCAGACCACAAGCGATCGCGATCAGGTTATTCGCGGTCGCGAAGTGTGCGGCGCGAATTCGCCGATACACCAACAGCCAGAAGGCAGCGAACCCAATCCTCAGCGCGTGGCGGCTGGCTGCGCCAGACACGGCGACGCCTAGCGTCGACCATGCCATGAACCACAAAAACACACTCTGGAGCGCCAGCCGTTCGGGTTGAGGAAACAACAGCGTCAGATTTTTCGTCCAGCCTTCGCGAAGCTGCGCCCAGTTGCGGTACATGCGCGTGCGCACGGCATCTCCGCCATAACGGAAGTACACGCGCTGGCCGGCATTGCGGAACAACCGGGCCAGCGCCACGTCTTCAAGTATTTCCGTAGCCACCGCGGAGTGCCCACCTACGGCGCCGTAAGCTGCGCGGCGGACAAGGATGTACTGCCCATTCGCGGCTGCGATTCCCGAACCTTGTCCCGAACTATGCTCGCGCACTTTCTGAGGCGGGTACTGCGCCGTCAGTTCCGCGAAAACTACCGGCATCACGGCCCTTTCGGCGAAGGTGACGACCACCTGCTCGGGCGAGTAAGACAACAAATCGACCCGTTCATGCTTTGTTTCGTCTTCGGCTTCGCCCAAAGCCCGCGCCAGCGATCCCGGCAGATGCACGGTGTCCGCGTCCGTGAACAACAGCCACTGCGCACGCGCTTCTTTGGCCCCGGCAATCACCGCATTGTTCTTCCCAGTCCAGTTCTTTCCCGTCCAGTTCTTCCCTGTCCAATCCTCGGGCAGAGGCTCCGGGGAAATCACCCGCACTCCGGCAAAACTCTGTGCGATTTCGCGGGTGCGGTCGGTGGAGCCGTCGTCGACCACGATTATTTCGAAACCCACGCCGGTTTGGGCGGTCAGCGACTTTAGACAGTTGCCGATGTTGGCTTCCTCGTTCCGGGCCGGAACAATAATTGAGACATCCGGGATCGCGACCTCGGGGCTGGGGAGCTCGGGCAACGCGGCTGGAGGTGAACTATCCATCAGTTTTTCGCTATTATAGCGGGGTGAGACGAACGCTTCTTCCCACGCAACTAGCCACGCTTCTGACCATTGGATTGCTGGCTGCCCTGATCGGATGCTACAGCAGTGGCCACCCTCCCCGTATCGGGTCGAACGCCCCGGACTTCACCGTGCAGGACTCCGACCACAAAGTCACGCTCAGCCAGTTTCGCGGGCAGGTGGTGGTGCTGAATTTCTGGGGCACTTTTTGTCCGCCCTGCATCGAGGAGACCCCCTCCCTGGTCCAGATGCAGAAGCGATTGAAAGAAAAAGGCGTGGTCGTTCTCGCGGTCAGTATCGACGTTGATGACGCGGCGTATCACAAATTCCTGAAAGACTACAACGTCAACATGGTCACGGTCCGCGATGGAGAGCGGAAGGCGAGCTCTCTTTACGGGACGTTCGGCTGGCCTGAAACTTACGTGATCGACCGCCAGGGAGTGATTCGTCGCAAGTTTATAGGAGCCGTGGATTGGACCAGCCCGGAAATCACGGACTACCTGAGCAAGCTGTAAATTACTCAGCGTTGATTTACTTCTAACTGCAACTGCTACGGAGAAGCAGCTATGAGGCGACTGGGGAAATGGTTGCTGGTCGGCGTTATCGCGCTGGCCGCCGTTCTGGCGATTGCCGTCACTCTGACCATCGGGTGGCGTCCTTTTATCGGGCCAAAAGCGCGCCCGCTCAGTAGCCGCACTTTTGAACGCACGCCGCAGCGCCTGGAGCGAGGGCGATATATCGCAACGGCTCTGAGCGGCTGCGTGTATTGCCATTCCCGTCATGATTGGTCCGCTGCGGGGACACCCATCATACCGGGCTCGGAGGGTTCAGGAGAGGTTCTGCCGTACAACGATCTCCCAGGACGCATCGTCGCGCCCAACCTTACGCCTGATCCCGAAACTGGGGCCGGCAACTGGACGGACGATCAACTCGCACGCTCGATTCGCGAGGGAATTGGGCACGACGGCCGGGCGCTTTTTCCCATAATGCCCTACACGCATTACCGCGAAATGTCGGATGAGGATCTGGCGTCCGTTGTCGTTTACTTGCGATCGCTGCCAGCGGTGCGGCGCGAACTGCCGAAGACTGAGATCATCTTCCCGGTAAGGTACCTGATCCGCAGCGTGCCAGAGCCTGTTACATCGCCAGTCGGTAATGCGGACACGTCCGATCCGGTCAAGCGCGGATCGCATCTGGTCAATCTGGCGGGTTGCAGCGACTGTCACACTCCGCAGGTGAAGGGTGAAAACCTGCCCGGCTTGGAGTTTGCCGGCGGGGCGACCTTTTCGGGCCCGTGGGGGAATGTCGCGAGCACGAACCTTACGCCGGATGCCACAGGAATTCCGTATTACGACGAAGCTCTTTTTCTGCAGGTTCTCCACAGCGGATATGTCCAGGCGAGGCCGCTGAACCCAATCATGCCAGTCGTGGTCTACACGAACCTCACCGACAGCGACCTGAAAGCGATGTTTGCCTACTTGCGCACTCTGAAACCAGTAAAGCATCACGTGGACAACTCTGAACCAGCCACCGAGTGCAAGGTATGCCGTCAGAAGCATGGGGCCGGAGCGGAGAATTAGTTGGTGGGACCTACAGTTCCACCTTCCGCAATCGCAGCGAGTTTGTGATTACCGACACCGAACTAAAGCTCATCGCGGCTGCGGCTAGAATCGGACTCAGCAGCAGTCCAAACACCGGATAGAGCACGCCTGCCGCAATCGGCACTCCAATCGAGTTGTAGAGAAACGCAAAGAACAGGTTCTGCCGGATGTTGCGCATCGTTGCCTGGCTCAGTTTGCGCGCCCGCAGAATTCCTTCAAGGTCTCCTTTAAGCAGCGTGATGCCGCCACTTTCCATGGCGATGTCGGTGCCCGTCCCCATGGCAATTCCGACGTGCGCTTGCGCCAGCGCGGGCGCGTCATTGATGCCGTCGCCCGCCATGGCAACCACGCGACCTTCGTTCTGGAGACTCCTGACGATCTCGGCTTTTTGCGCCGGCAGAACCTCGGCTTTGAAGTCTTCGATTCGGAGGCTCCGAGCAATCTCCTGGGCCGTAGCCTGGTTGTCGCCGGTGAGCATGACCAGGCGGATTCCCTGGGCTTTCAGTTCGCGCAATGCCTTCGGGGTAGATGCCTTCAGCGGGTCCGCAACTGCGATGTACCCGGCATAGCGGCCATCGACCGCGACATAAATCTCAGTGGAACCGGGGTATTTAACAACTAAGGTCGCGGTGTTGTTCTCGAAAGCTCCGACCGCTCGCATCAGAGCCCTGTTTCCAGCTGCCACGCTCTTCCCTTCCACGGTTCCGCGTACGCCCTGGCCCGGCGTGGGTTGAAAATTGGCGGGCTCGCTCAAACTCAACTTCTCTTCGTTTGCTTTTAAGACAATCGCCGCGCCCAGCGGATGCTCGCTGGCGCGCTCCAGACTTGCCGCCAGCCGCAGAATCTCGTTGCCTGAAATACCTGGCAAAATCTCTGCCGTCGAGAATGCCACCACTTTCGGTTTGCCCTCGGTCAGTGTCCCAGTCTTATCGAAGACGATGGTGTCCACCTTTTCGAGCGTCTCCAGCGCCTCGGCATTCTTGATGAGCACGCCCGCATGCGCGCCGCGTCCGGTGCCGACCATGATCGCCATCGGCGTCGCCAGCCCCAGCGCGCACGGACACGCGATGATCAGCACGGCCACGGCGTTCACGATGGCATGCGCGAAACGCGGCTCCGGTCCGAAGCTCACCCACACGATGAACGTCACTACCGCAATCGCGATCACTGCGGGAACAAACCAGCCGGCTACTTTATCCGCCAGCCGTTGGATCGGGGCGCGCGTGCGCTGCGCTTGGCTGACCATCTGCACGATCTGCGCCAGCATCGTCTCGCTGCCGACGCGCTCGGCGCGCATCACGAGAGATCCGTTCCCGTTCACGGTTGCGCCGATCACACGCGAGGCCGCCGTCTTCTCCACGGGAACGGATTCACCCGTGATCATGGACTCGTCCACTGCGCTGGACCCATCCAACACAACGCCATCGACAGGAATCTTTTCTCCCGGACGTACGCGCAGCCGATCTCCCGGCTTCACCTCTTCGAGCGAGATATCCCGCTCCGAGCCATCTTCGCTCAGCACGCGCGCCATCTTCGGGCTTAGATCGAGCAGCGCCCGGATCGCGCTCGACGTCTGGCTGCGCGCGCGCAGCTCCAGCACCTGCCCCAGCAATACGAGCGTGACAATCGCCGCTGCAGCTTCAAAGTAAACATCAGGGCGATCACCCATACTGCGGAACGACGCCGGAAATATCTGCGGGAACAAAGTTGCTACCACGCTGTAGAGGTAAGCAACACCCGTGCCCATCGCAATCAGCGTGAACATGTTGGTGCTGCGATTTACCACCGACGCCCATCCGCGCTGGAAGAACGGCCAGCCACACCACAGCACGGCGGGCGTGGCGAGCAGCAGTTCAATCCACGGCAACCCCCAGTTCCACGGTGGCGCCATGAACACATGCGGCCACAACATGCTGCCCATGGCAATCGCTAGCAGTGGGGTGGTCAGCGCCAGGCTGGTCCAAAATCGCCGCGTCATGTCGCGCAGCTCGGGATTCTCTTCTTCGACCGTCACCGTGCGCGGCTCAAGGGCCATGCCGCAAATTGGACAGTTCCCCGGCTCGGCTCGCACGATTTTCGGATGCATCGGGCAGGTGTACTCGCGCTTGGTCGCGGGGAGCGCCGGCGACTCGGGATCGAGCGCCATTCCACACTTGGGACAGGGTCCCGGCCCGATCTGCCGCACCTCCGGGCACATCGGACAAATGTAGGCCCGCGTGTCTTTTCCGGACCCACCTGCCAACTGAGCAGTAGGGCGACGAGCATCTTGGCCGGTGCGGTCGTTGCCCGAGCCCGTGCCAACCGCGGCCGGCGTGCTCAGGGTTGGCATGGTCAGCGTTGGCATGATCGGGGTCGGAGTACCCAGAGACACCAGTCCCGATCCCATCGGCTTGGGCGCGGATGACAGAATCTTCTCGGGATTCGCCTGGAACTTCGCGAGGCAACCGGCAGAGCAGAAGAAATATTCTTTTTGGTTATGGAGCGTCCCCTTGTGCAGCGCCTTGTAGCGAGCGGTTGCCGGATTCACATCCATCCCGCAGACGGGGTCTTTTTCTTGCGCCTTGGCGGAGGACGGTGCGGGGTTCGGGATGTCCACAGGGTCGGGGTGGTCCATGGTTTAGTTGAGTTTAGTTGCCAGATCGCGCTTGGCGGAATCCAGCCATTATTAGATACTCAAAGAGTAAACCTCGAACCTTATTCCTTGGGAGAAATGAAATGACGTACCTCGAAGTCGCCTACCGCTACCAGACTCCGCCCGGAGAAGCTGAGTTGCGGGCCATTAACAGTGTCCGCGAGGTCTATGGCATCCAGCGCATCCAGTTCAACGAGAAAGAGCGGACGGTGCGCGTGCTGTTCGACGCCTCGCGATTGAAGGGCGACGCGGTAGCCAAGTTGCTGCGCCAGGCCGGCATCGACGTGCAGGAACAGCTTGTTCTAGCTTGAGAGTTTCTGGCGAGAGGTGAGAAGGGATCAAACGGCACTCCGCCCGTTTCCCTGCTAATCCTCATTCCTGGGAGGACTCTCGGGGTTGGCGACAAACGGAGCATTGCAAAGGGGCATCCGGAAAGACCTCTGGCCGAAGTTTTTTCCCAAATGCCCCGTTGCGCGCCACTTCGTCTGCCCCCAGGAGAAGCATGTCGGCTGCCATCGCTAACGCCTTGTCAACATGCATTGATAGAACGCTGGGGCAGGTAGGTTTTGCGCTGGGCCGGAAACTTTTACGCTAATTTACAAATCTACTATTTCGGCTAGGCCCCCGATTTCCACAGCCAGCGCGGGATTTGGCGCGAATCGGAAGCGTAAAACGAACTCGGCTCAGGGTTTTTTCGGCGAGCGTGTCCGGTGATCGGGTTGGTCGAAACGATTCTGTTTCCGTTATAATTCAAAGACGCAATTACGCCAGAATGCGCCCGTAGCTCAATTGGATAGAGTGCATGGCTACGAACCATGAGGTTGGGAGTTCGATTCTCTCCGGGCGCACCATCCTACCTGCCGACGACGCTGTTGGCTAGTGAATGCCTTGATTTTGCGCCGGCGTCGGTTCCGCGAATGGGCGGTGCGCTGGGCGAGCGGACTGCACCCGAGATCCAAACGGTGCGGAACTCACTGGCGCGGCTGCTACACTTTCTGCGTGCGAAAGTTAATCGTCAACGCCGATGATTTTGGTCTGACCGCTGGAGTGAATCGAGCCATTGTGGAAACCTACAGTGGTGGAGTCGTGTCGTCGGCGACATTGATGGCCAACGGCGCTGCCTTCGAGGACGCGGTGACTGCGGCGCGCTCGGCGCCGAATCTCTCCGTGGGCTGCCACGTCGTATTGGTGGATGGAACGCCGGTGTCGCCACCGGACACAGTGGATACGTTGCTGGCGATTCGCTCGGCAGAGCCGGGCAAGTTCTACTCCAGCCTTTCCGCCTTCGCCGCGCGCGCCATGTTGGGAGGCTTCGATCGCGATCAACTGGTCGCAGAAGTCACGGCGCAAATAAGAAAAATTCAATCCACCGGTCTCCGGGTCACTCATCTCGATACCCACAAACACGCCCACATTTTTCCGGAGATTCTTGCGGCGCTGCTGCGAGCCGCGCGGATATGCGGCGTTCGCGCCATCCGCAATCCGTTCGTCCCCGTGAAAGCGATGCGCGCGCGGCAATTCAAAGGCAAGCGCGATCTCTGGAAGCGATATGGCCAGGTGCGCATGCTGCACACTTTCTCTGGGCAATTCCGCCAGCGGACCAAGCGCGCTGGGCTGCTTACGCCCGACGGTGTGGTTGGCGTGATCGAGACCGGCTCGGTCGAGAGTTCCGGCTATAGTTCCCTGCTGCGTCAGACGCTCGCGAGCCTGCCGGAGGGAACATGGGAGTTAGTCTGCCATCCCGGGTACAACGACGCCGACTTGCGCGCGGCCCGCACGCGATTGCTCGATTCTCGCGAGGAGGAGCGGCGTCTGCTGACTTCGGCGGAACTGCGACAGTTTCTGGAAGAGCAAAAGATCCGGGTCATCAGTTATCGTGAGTTCACAGAAAACCGCCCTGAATGATGACTGGCAGGTGTCGAAAGTGATGCCTCGCTCGTTACTGCGCCGGCGAACTTTTGTAATACCGCGGCGCGTCAGAGGGCGGTATTATCGCATGAACAGATACGAGGATAAGGCATGGCTGACCAACAAACCGAACCTCGCCTGACTGTGGATCTACCCGTGCGGATATGGGGTATGAGCGCCGAGGGACGCCCTTTTTCGCAATCCGCTCACGCTCATAACATCAGTTCGGAGGGGGCGCTGATCTCGGGCGTCGAGAGCGAACTGAAAGTGGGCGACGTGATCGGAGTACAGTGCGCCGAAAGAAAAACACGCTGCATGGTGGTCTGGGTGATGAACACCGGCCCGGTCAAGAAAAATCAAGTGGGAGTGAAGTTGGTCGCCGAGCAGGAGTGCCCGTGGAAAAGCTATCTGCCACTCGACGGCGCGACGGTGACGATTGCCGACTCCAACCGCCGGCGCTTTCACCGGCATAAGATTTCGCTTCCCCTGGAACTTCGCGACGAGCACGTCAACGCGCCGATCCGCATTAATGCCACTGACGTCAGCGGCAATGGATGCTACGTCGAGAGCATGCTGCCTTTGCCGCTCGGAACCGTGCTGCGGGTGGATTTCTGGCTGGACTCGGAGCACATCAAGATCACGGCGGTGGTCCGGACGTGCGACCCGGGCGTAGGCAACGGAATCGAGTTCACCGGCATGCCCGTCGACGGCAAGGCCCGCATGCAGGCCTACCTGGACGCGATTGACCCGCCGATGGGAATCTCAGCTCCGAAGCCGGAGTAGAATTCTTTGAACTATGCGGGAGTTTCTGCGTAGCGGGCGAGCACAATCGCTCGAACCAGTCCACCCATCGTGAATTCGCGGGCCTCGATTGCGACCGGCATCTGCAATTCGCGCAGCGTCGCCGAAGTCACCGGACCAATCGAGGCAAACTGGACGTGGCTAAGTGCATCTGCTTTGAACTTGCCGAGCAGTTCGGCAAAGTTCTTCGCGCTGGAGGAACTGGTGAAGGTCACGATGTGCGGTCGGCGAGCTGCACTTTTCATCAGTGCGCGCAGGCGCACACGGGATCTCTCGGGCACTACGGTTTCGTAAGCTTCGACCACATCCACGTGCGCTCCGGCCGCGCGCAGTTCCTCTGGAATCACGTCGCGCGCGACTTTGGCTCGGATGAGCACGACGCGTTTGCCGTTGACCTTGTCGCGCAGCCCCTTCACCACAGACTCGGCAACGTACTCCTCCGGAACCATCTTGACCTTCAGGCCATGCTTCACGATTTCCTTCTTGGTTGCAGGCCCGATGGCAGCGATCTGGAGATGGTTGAGATTGCGGCGCGTGATGCAAAGTTTCCGGACGCGCTCCCACATCGCTTCGACGCCATTGGCGCTGGTGAGAATGAGCCAGTCGTAGTTCCTGATATTTTTCAGAGCATCGTCGAGTGGGCGGTACGATTGCGGCTTGCGGATCTCAATGAAGGGGATTTCGATTACCGATGCGCCCAGGCTGCGCAGGCTGGCGGACAGGCTGCCGGCCTGCTGCCGGGCGCGTCCGACAAGAATCCGGGTTCCGGCGAGGGGATCTTTTTCGTTGGGCTTGCGCATAGATCGGGTCTCAGGTCTTAGGTCTCAGGTGTCACGTTTTCCTGAGACCTGACACCTAACGCCTGAGATCTGCTGCTGCGGTAGAGCGAAACCTTCGCCGTAAACTTCTTCGAGAATAACATCGCCGCCTCGACGGAGAAGGGTTTCGCCGACTTCCTCGCCCAAGCGCACGGGATCGTCGCCTTCGCGGGTTTCGCGCAGAACTTTGGTTCCATCGGGATGAGCTACGAGCCCGTTCAGGCGAATGCGGCCTCCCTTTACTTCAGCGAAGGCTCCGATGGGGACCTGGCAGCCACCGCCGAGCTTGTTGAGTAACGCGCGCTCGCAGGTGGTGGTGGCGCGGGCGGCAGCGTCATCGAGAAAAGCGACGAGCGCCCGGGTTGCCGTGTCGCCGTTGCGAATTTCGATTCCCAAGGCGCCTTGTCCGGCGGCGGGGGTCATCACTTCCGCAGGGATCACCTGGCGTACCAGTTGCGTTTTGCCCAGACGGTTCAGGCCGGCGGCGGCCAGAATGATGGCATCGTAGTCGCCGGATTCGAGCTTGCGCAGGCGCGTATCCACATTGCCGCGCAGCGGGTGAATCTGAAGATCGGGACGAAGTGCCTTCAACTGCGCCTGACGGCGCAGGCTGCTGGTACCCACGTTCGCCTGCTGCGGCAGGGCTTCGATGTTTGCGAACTTCACGGAACAAAAAACGTCGCGTGGATTTTCGCGGGTGGTGATAGCGGCAATCTCGAAATCGGCGGCCAACTCCGTTGGCAAATCTTTCAAACTGTGCACGGCGAGGCCAACCCGGTTTTCGACGAGGGCCTCTTCGATTTCCTTGGTGAACATGCCCTTGGTGCCGACTTTCGCGAGCGCAACGTCGGTGATCTTATCGCCGGTGGTCTTGATGATCTCGAGTTCCACGCTATGGCCCTGCGCACGAAGCAGATCGGAGATGTGATGGGCCTGCCAGAGAGCGAGTTGCGAGCCGCGGGAGCCGATGCGCAGGCGGGCCATCAGTCTTCTGCTTCCGGGCGACGAGCGGACTTCGAAGCGACCGCTTCCTTTTCTTCGTCTTCGTTATGCAGGTTGAAGAGGCGACGCACAAGGTCGATGACGGTGGTGGATTCGGGATCGCGCGCCGCCGTCTTCAGGGTGCTGATGGGGGTATGCATGATTTTGTTGACGATGCCACGAGTGAGCGCTTCGACGGCAAGTTCCTGGTCGGTGGTCATGGAGCCGAGACGGCCGCGAACGCGATCAATCTCGGCCTGGCGAATGGTTTCGAGGTGGTCCTGCAAGCTGACGATGGTGGGAACCACATCGAGAGTCTGCAGGCGAGCATGGAATTTCGCGACCTCGCCATTGACGATCGCCTCCGCCTTTTCGGCTTCCTTCTTGCGATCGGCGACGTGCGAACTCACCGCCTGCTGCAGATCGTCGATGTCATAGACGAAAATGCCATCGATCTCGTTCATCTCGGGATCGACGTCGCGGGGAACGGCGATATCGATGAAGAACATGGGCTTGTTGCGGCGCAGCGCCATGAGCTTTTCGCCGTGCTCAGGCCGGAAGATGAAGTGGGGCGAACCGGTCGAGGTAATCACGATATCGGCGCGATCGCAGGTGTCATAAAGCCGGCTGAACTCGATCGCCTGTCCGTTAAATTTCTGCGCCAGCCGGATGGCGCGGTCGTAGGTGCGGTTGGCGACAAAGAGAGAGGCGGCGCCGTGCGCGAGCAGATGCCGGGCCGCTAACTCGCTCATCTTCCCCGCACCCACCAGGTAGACGCTCTTGCCGTGCAGGCTCCCAAAGATTTTCTCTGCCAGTTCGACGGCTACCGAAGCAATCGAAACCGACGAAGATCCGACGGCGGTTTCGGTACGGACGCGCTTGGCCACGGCAAACGCCCGGGTGAGCAACTGATCGAGCTGCGCGCGCACCGCTCCCACGGCGCGGGCAGTGGCGTAGGCTTCCTTGACCTGCCCTAGAATCTGGGGCTCGCCGACGACCATGGAGTCGAGGCTGGCGGCAACGCGAAAGACGTGGCGGACGGCTTCATCTTCGCGGAATTCGTAGAGATGACTTTCAAACTGGCTGAGATCGGTTTCGAAATACTCGCGCAGGAATTCGCGCAGGTCGCCGGAGCCGTTCTTCATGTTGGCAATAAATTCGACGCGGTTGCAGGTGGAGACGATCATGCCCTCGGAAACGGCGGGATGCTCGGACAGGCGCTTGCAGGCTTCCGGCAAGCGCGATTCAGGAATGGCCAGGCGCTCGCGCACCTCGACCGGCGCGGTCTTGTGATTGACGCCGATGAGCTGGAATTTCATGAGGCGATAAACCTGTGCATTCCGCTAAAGTAGTTGGCGATCCAGGCCACGATTGCCGCAGCGAAGGCCGCACTGGCGAGCATGGCGGCGCGGCGTCCGCGCCACCCAGCATTCAGGCGCGTAAACACCATCAGCAGATACACGGCCCACATCAGGATGGAAAGCAGAATCTTAGGATCGAGAAAATCAATGCGTCCGTAGGTGGCTTCGGCGACCACGGATCCCGCGATCAGGCCCAGAGTCATGAAGGGAAATCCGAGCATGAGGGAGCGGTAACCGATGTCATCAATGACCTGGAGAGCGGGCAGTCGCGAGAACATTCCACTCGAACTCTTGGATTTCAGAGCGCGTTCTTGCATGAGGTACAGAATGCTGGCGCCAAAGCTGAGGAACAGCGCCGCGTATCCGGTGAAGATCATCAGGATGTGCATAGCCAGCCAGCCCTTCTTCACGACATCCGAGGCGAAGACGAGCGGTTGCTGACCGGTGGCGGCCACAAAGGTCAGCAGAAAAACCAGGGGAAAAACCACGATGCCCGGCGTTGTCGTCTTGTAGACCAGATAGGCGAGCATGAAGCCGACCATGATCAGGAAGGCCAGCAGCGATTCTGAGTTGTGAACCGAGGCGGAAGCGATCTGGCCGCTTTGCACGACGGCTTCGGTCAGCGAAACGAGATGGAACACCATGCCGAGGTAGGAGGCATGGAGCGCGACTTTGCCGAGGATTTCGGACGTGCGAGTGAGCGCGACCAGCGCATAGAGCAATCCCGCAGCATAACAAACGAGCGCAACGCGCAGCCAGATCAGAGTCATCATTCTTGGGTGCTTCCGCAGGCCGGTATGATACCTCCCCACCCCGCCTGGGTGATTATAGTTTGCCGGGCGGAGCGGGCGGGGGGAAACGGAGGCTGTCACACGTGGGTGTGACGGTGGTCACAGGGAGCGAGCGTGTTATTTGCGGCCATCTAAGGGTTCTCGGTGCGTGTGTATTTCTGGGTCCCCGACCCGTATGCGCCCACGAGAGCCGATATATCCCCAGGCACATCCGGAAAATCCACGTCTGACTTAACAGTCAGGGTCTTGGAGTCTGCCGAAAGCTGCCATCTCTCTTTAGTGTGCATGCGCATAGGAGGAGCGTTTGGCTGCGGTCTAGCCACAACGATAGATTCCAGCACGAGATGCTTGTCCTTAAGTTGCCCTTTGCATTTTCCCGCAACGCCGCCCGGACTCACGTAGCTTCCCTCCGAACCATTCAACGGATACCGATTGGTAGTTCTTCTCCCCTGTTCCACTCTCGTGATTTCGATGCTGTCCGCGCCCTGAACCACGTCGAGGATTGTATCGGTTTCGCTGCCGGAAGCCGTTTTCCGTGCTTGAGCCGAATACTTGCCTGAGTAGTTCACCTTGTCCGCAGCCAGCCCAGCGTTGGCTGACCATACCACCGCCAAGGCAATCCACGCTGCCCATATCAAAACGTTAGAGGTTTGCTTTGTCATTGGCCTCACAGTTCATCTCGACCAAATGATAATCAGCATGCGATAAGAGCACAACTGGCTCAAACAGCGTTCTCGCAAGATCGAGGATGCCCACAGTGCCGCACCTTCCAAATCTATTCCACGCCTAACGACGCCAGCGATTCTTCCAGCGACTGCAGGTCGATCTGCAGTTGCCTGCCTTGCGCTTGCATTTCTTCCAGTTCGTCGAAGGCGCGGAACAGACGCATCTTGACGGCGGCGTACTGCTCGGAATCGGCGAGGGGGCGTCCGTGAGATTCGGCCCAGGCGGCGACGACCTGGTGCGGGAGGAAAATACTGACCGCGTAGGTCAGCTTGCGGTCGGAGGTAACGTCGAAGATGTACTCATTGGCGTCGGACTCATGGGCGCCGGATGCGGGGGCGAGACGTTTCCCGACGAAGTAGTACTGGTAAACGTAGCCTTGGGATCCGGTGTAGGTTTTGAGGCGACGGATGGTCATGGGCGGTCGTTAGTCGTTGGTCGTTAGTCGTTAGTGCTTGGCGTTCTGCAGCCCTGCTTCGAGCTACGAACTTCGGGCTACGAGCGAACATGAATCGTTTGCTCGAAGCTCGCGGCTCGTAGCTCGGAGCTAGCGGCTGCTGCTAGATTTTTGCCTCTCGCAGGCGTTTCACTGCCGTCTCGGAGGTGACCGGAGAATAATAAATCTCTTTGAACGTGTAGGATCTGGCCTTGGCCTCAAGAATGGGGAGAATCTCGATGTGCCAATGGTAATCATCATCGAGCGTTTTCCAATATCCGAGTGTTACCGAAGGATGTTGGCTGTTGGGCGAGGTGTGGAGCACCAGGTGGAAGGCTTCGGTGACGGTGCGGATACGTTGCAGGGTGCGCCGCACGAGCGCGGCGAGATCGGTCACGCTGCCCACGCGCGATGAGCCGGTGCGCTCAAAGGAAGATTCGTGGCTGCGAGGCATAATCCAGGTTTCGTACGGGGTGCGCGGAGCATAGGGGCAGAAGGCGACGTAGTCTCCGCGAATTTCGACGATGCGCAGGTTCTGACGCTCCTCCTGCGCCAGAATATCGCAGAAGACGCAGCGCTCTTTGCTCTCGAAATAGTCGCGTCCGGCGCGGAGTTCGTAGAGGACGCGGCGCGGCACGAAAGTGGTTGCGGTCAACTGGGAAGTGGGGTGATCGAATTCCTGTCCGGCTTCCGCGCCGTGATTCTTGAAGATGCTGATGTACTTGAAGCGGCTGTCGCGCTTCAAATCCTGAATCCGCAGGGCGGCCAGACGCAGGAACTGTTCGACTTCGAAGTCGCTCGCATTCCAGAGATGGCCGTTGTGACGGGAATTTTCGATCAGAACTTCGTGAGCACCGACCGATCCCATGCGGTCGTAGAGGCCGTCGCCGCGGCGGGACGCCTCGCCTTCGACGTGGTAGAGCGCATGCGGATGGACGACGGAGCGCGCCGACCATGCGCTGCCAGCCACGCCGGGCAGGTTGGCGATGACCTGGGCTGGCTCGGCGGACGGACCGCAAAACCGGCAGGCTTGGGAACGGGGAGTGGGCTCGATGACATCGTCGCCGGTGATCACCCAGGATCGGGTGATGGGATCTTTGCGGAGTTCCATGGCGTAAGGAGAACAAAAGGGACGAAGGGAGTCAAATGGAGAATTTGTAATTTGGTAATTTGTAATTTGGTAATTTAAAACCTTCCGGCAAGCTAAAGTAAGTGAGACCGGTAAAGCAGTTCGGGGAGCTGCAAAGCGGCACGAAGACAAAATTGCAAATTACCAAATTAGAGATTACAAAATTACCAATTGTCCTATGTCCGAGCCCTCGACGCCGCTGATGCGGCAATATGCCGCCATTAAGAAAGAGCATCCCAACGCTCTGCTGTTCTTCCGGTTGGGGGATTTCTACGAGCTTTTCTTCGACGACGCGGTGCTGGCCGCGCGCGAGTTACAGATCACGCTGACCTCGCGCAATAAAGAAAAGGGCGTGGCCATCCCCATGTGTGGCGTGCCTTACCACGCCGCCGAGGGCTACATTTCAAAACTGATCCGGCGCGGGTTCAAGGTCGCGGTCTGCGAACAGGTGGAGGACCCGCGCCTGGCGAAAAAGCTGGTGCGGCGCGAGGTGACACGCGTCGTCACGCCGGGCACGGCGGCGGATTCGTCGTTGAACGCGGAGGAGAACAACTTTCTGGCGGCGGTGGCAACGGTCGGAGATCGCGTGGGTTTTGCGGCGCTGGATCTTTCGACCGGCGAGTTTCGAGCCACGGAGTTTGTGGGCGAGTTGGCCGGGCGCCGTATTCAAGAAGAACTTGAACAATTGCGGCCAAGAGAAATGCTGTATGGATCTTCGGCTCCGCTGCTGGAGCGGGCCGGAGGCGGTCAACTGCGGAGCTTCGCTGCCCTGGACGGGCGAGACGCCCGTCCCCACACTCCCCTTGCTAGGGTTTCCGGCGTGGGCTGGGCAGAGACTCCTTTGGACGACTGGATCTTTGCTCCCGACCACGCCATTCCGCTATTGGAGAATCACTTCGGCGTGCTCTCGCTGGAGGGCTTCGGATTGGCGGGGAAACGGGCGGCGGCTTCGGCGGCGGGGGCGATCCTGTATTACATCCGGTCAACGCAGCGCGGCACGCTCGATCATGTGGACCGCATCGGCTTCTACGAGCGGCAGAATTGCCTGGTGCTCGATGCGGTGACGGTGCGCAACCTGGAACTGATCGAACCGCTGTTCGCCGGAACCGATGCCGGGGTGACTCTGTTCCGCTGCCTGGATGCAACCGTGACGCCGATGGGCAAGCGTTTGCTTCGTACATGGATGCTGCGCCCGTCGTTGGATCGGGCCGAGATCGATGGCAGACTGGATTCGGTTGAGGTGCAGGTCAAAGACACGGTGCGGCGCGAAGAATTGCGGAGGTCGCTAGAAGGAATTCTGGACCTGGAACGGCTGCTGAGCCGGGTCACGCTGGAGACGGCGAATCCACGAGACGTGCTGGCTCTGGCGGCATCACTCGGACGAATTCCCAAGGTGAGAACTGTATTGGCCGGGCTGTCGGCGTTGCGGCTGGGCACGCTGCATGGAGTGATCGACGAACTGGGTGATCTGCGGGAGAAGATCGATCGTACGCTGGTTCCAGAGCCTCCGCTCACGCTGAGCGATGGCGGGGTGATCGCTGCGGGCGTCGACAAAGATCTGGACGAACTGCGCGACCTGAGCCGCAACTCGAAGCAGTACCTGGCGCAAGTGGAGCAGCGCGAGCGCGAACGCACGGGGATTGGATCGCTCAAGGTAAAGTTCAATTCGATTTTTGGCTACTACATTGAGATTTCGAAGGCGAACCTGCACCTCTCACCCGCCGACTACGAGCGCAAGCAGACGCTGGTGAATGCCGAGCGTTTCACAACTCCGGAGCTGAAAGAATTTGAATCCAAGATTCTGGACGCACAGGAGAAGATCGTCGAAATCGAGCGGCGGCTGTTTGCCGAGTTGCGTTCCGCCATTGCGGCTGAGGCCAAGCGCATCCGGCAAACCGCGCTGGCACTGGCGGAAGTGGATGTACTCGGCTGCCTGGCGCACATTGCTGCGCTGCGGAATTACTGCCGGCCGCGGTTCGATGAAGTTGAAAAGGCCGAGGACGCGGGCGATCTGGAAATTGTCGAAGGTCGTCATCCGGTGATCGAACTGCAGGAACTGGCGGCGGGAAGCGAGCGCTTCGTTCCGAACGATCTGTTTCTGGATTCGGCTTTGCACAATGCGACGCACAATATCGTGGTGCTGACGGGGCCGAACATGGGCGGCAAGAGCACCTACCTGCGGCAAGCGGCGCTGATCGTGATCATGGCGCAGATGGGCTCGTTTGTTCCCGCGCGTGCCGTGCGGCTGGGTATTGTGGACCGCGTGTTCACGCGCATTGGCGCGAGCGACAACCTGGCGCGCGGGCGCTCGACGTTTATGGTCGAGATGACGGAGACGGCGGCGATTTTGCACACGGCGACGGCGCGGTCGTTGATCCTGTTGGATGAAGTCGGGCGTGGCACTTCCACCTATGACGGCCTGGCAATCGCATGGGCCGCCATCGAGTATCTGCATGCACGAGTGCACGCCAAGACTTTGTTTGCGACACACTATTTCGAGCTAACCGAATTGGCGGAGCAATTGAGTGGCGTGAAAAACTATCACGTGTCCGTCAAAGAGACCGGCGGAAGCGTTGTTTTTCTGCGCCGCGTCGAACCGGGCGCGGCCGACCGCAGCTACGGAATCGAAGTCGCGAAGCTGGCCGGATTGCCGAACGAAGTCGTGGTACGCGCGCGCGAGGTGCTGGCAGAGCATGAATCGTCCGAGCACCGGCTTTCGGGGCATCTGACGCCGGGTGCAGAGCCGGAGCGTCCGACGCAGTTGACCATCTTCACGCCGCTGTCACAGCCAGTGCTGGAAAAGCTGCGCGAAGTGGATTTGAACCGGCTGACGCCGCTGGAGGCGCTAAACTTGCTGGCGGAGTTGAAAAAAGAAATCTAACCGCTGAGACGCGGAGTACGCCGAGAAAACCAGGCAGATCAGGGTCTTGACCCGGACTCAGTCAGAAATAAAAATGCGTGACTTGACACTGAACATCGGCCAGTTGCTCATCATCGGCTTCGACGGGACCGAGATGTCTCCGCGCCTCGCTTCCCTGCTCACTCGGGTTCAGCCGGCGGGCGTGATTCTGTTTGCCCGTAATATCACCGGGGCTGAGCAGACGCATTCTCTTCTGCGGGACTGTCAGAAGTGCGTGGCAACGCCGCTTTTCACTTGTGTCGACCTTGAAGGCGGCACCGTGGACCGTTTCCGCAACGTGATCGGTCCGGCGCCTTCTCCGGCAGAGGTTTTTGCCACGGGCAGCCGAGCGCTCTTTCGCAAGCATGGGCGCCTGATCGGCGAAAACTGCAGAGCGATGGGCTTCCACGTGGATTTTGCCCCGGTGCTCGACTTGGCGTATGAGGCTTCGCGTTCAGTGATGAGTTCGCGGGCGGTTTCGGCCGATCCGAAGCAGGTGGTTGCCTACGCCCGCGAGTTTCTGCGCGGGTTGGGCGATGCCGGCGTGCTCGGCTGCGGCAAACATTTCCCCGGACTCGGCGAGGCCACGCTTGATACGCATCATGAACTTCCCAGCGTGGAGAAGCCGATGCGCAAATTGTGGAACGAGGATCTGGTTCCCTATCGCACGTTATCCCTGCGGCGCGAATTGCCGTTCGTCATGGTTTCGCACGCGGCGTTTCCGGCGGTGACAAAAGAGCGGACTCCGGCATCGCTCTCGAAGAAATGGATCACTGGCATTCTGCGCAAGAAGATTGGCTACCGCGGCCTGATCTGTTCCGACGATCTGGAGATGGGCGGCGTACTGGCGGCGGGCCCGATCGAACAGGCGATGATCGGGCACATCCGCGCCGGGGGCGATCTTGGCCTGATCTGCCATCAGGAAGATTTCATTCTGCGTGCGCATGAAGCAGTCGTCCGCGAGGCGGAGCGCGATAGCAGATTTGCCCGCCGCGTGCGGGAATCGGCGCGGCACGTGCTCGAATTCAAGAAGAAGTCGTTGGCGAGGCGCCGCAACCCCTCTCCCACTTCCGCACGAGTTGAGAAACTGACGCGACAGCTCTGGGAATTCGGGGAAGAGATTCGGCTGGCTACGCTTGCTCGCGAGGAGCGCGCATGATCGTTGCCGGCGTGATGAGCGGCACCTCGGTGGATGGCATCAATGTGGCGCTGGTTCGGTTCCCCTCTAACGGGACGGGACGGGTCAGAGGCTCGTCCCCACACTCAAATCCACACTCAGACTTCGAACTTCTTGCTCACGAGGAGTATCCGTTCCCTGCTCCGGTTCGACGCGCAATTTTGGGAATGATGAACGCGGAATTGGCCCACGTTGCGGATCTGGCCCGGCTGAACTTTCTTCTGGGTGAACTGTACGCGGAGGCGGTGACGAAGACAGCGCGCAAGCATCGCGTGAAACTTGACCTGGTGGGCTGTCATGGACAGACGCTGTATCACCAGGGAGAGGCGGAGCGCTTTCTCGGGCGAAAATTGGCGGTGACGTGGCAAACGGGTGAAGGTGCAGTGATCGCCGCACAGCTGGGTGTGCCGGTGGTCTCCGATTTTCGTCCCGCGGATATAGCGGCCGGGGGAAAAGGCGCGCCGCTGGTGCCGTTCCTCGACTATCTTCTTTATCGCAATAGACGGGTGGGCCGCATTGCGCAGAACATTGGGGGAATTGCGAATCTGACGGCGATTCCTGCGGGCGCGTCGCTGCGCCAAGTGGTTGCTCTTGACACAGGCCCCGGCAACATGGTGATTGACGCGGTAATGGAAGAACTTTTCGGACGGCGTTACGATCGCGACGGCAAAGTCGCCGCCTCGGGACGCGTACTGGGTGGTGTGGTTGCACGGTTGGTGCGCGCGCACTTTTTCCGGCAGAAGCCCCCGCGGACGGCGGGCCGCGAGGAATTTGGCCGGGAATACGTAGGCCGATTTCTTCGGATCTGCCGCGGCGCCAGTAAGCCCGACGTGGTGGCGACGGCAACGGCATTGACGGCGCGATCGATTGCGGACGCAGTCGAGCGATTCGTGTTGCCGCGATTCGTAGGTCCGCGAGCCCGGCAGCGACGTGATCACGAAATGATTGTTTCGGGCGGAGGCGCGAAGAATCCGACGCTGATGGCCATGTTGCGGGATGAAATCGCAGCCTTGGGGATCGGCTTGCACTTCTCGGATGAGTTCGGCCTTCCGGCGGAAGCGAAGGAGGCAGTGGCTTTTGCCCTGCTTGCGCATGAGACGTGGCATCGGCGGCCAAGCAATGTGCCGTCGGCCACGGGAGCGAAGCGGGCGGCGATCCTGGGAAAGATCTCGTATGCATAAAGCGGCGGTGTGGGAGCGAGCAAGAAGCAGGTCCTTCGCTCCACCACCCCAACGCGCCAAAACCGGGCGCGTCGGGGGCCCCGGTCTGCTCAGGATGACAATTTTTTTCAGGACAACAAGCTTTTTCAGGATGGCAAGTTGTTTGTTATTCGCCGGGGGATGGGTGCTGCCTCTCGTCTCCTGCTCACAGGCTCCCGATCCCAACACGCTGGTAATGATTATTGAAAGCAACCCAACGAATCTCGATCCGCGGGTGGGGATTGATGCGCAATCGGAGCGCATTGGCGAGCTCCTCTTCGACGCGCTGCTGACGCGCGACGAGCACTTAAATGTTCAACCCGGGTTGGCGGAGCGTTGGGAGATCCCGGATCCGCTGACCTACGTCTTCCACCTGCATCGCGGCGTAACTTTTCACGATGGGCGGCCGCTTACTTCCCGCGACGTGAAGTGGACGTTCGACTCCCTGCTCGAGGGAAAGATTCGCAGCACGAAATCGGCGGCGTACCGTTTCGTCGATCACATCGACGCGCCCGATGTGTTCACCGTGGTATTTCATCTGAAGGAGCCCAACGCCACCTTGCTGTGGAATCTCTCGGAGGGGGCGAGTGGGATTGTGCCCTATGGGTCGCTCGACGAGATCACGCGCAAGCCGATCGGGACGGGGCCATTCAAGTTTGTCAGCGCCGAGCAGGACAAGGACGTCATCGTCGAGCGCAACGACAACTACTGGGGGGCGAAAGCGCGCCTGGCCAGGGTGCGTTTCACCGTCGTGCCCGACTCGACGACGCGGGCTCTTGAATTGCGCAAGGGCAGCGCCGATGCCGCGATCAATGCGCTTACTTCCGACACCATCGTGGCGCTGCAGCGCGAGCCGAATCTGCAGGTGGAGCGCGCGCCGGGGACGGTGCTTTCCTATCTCGCGTTTAACCTGCGCGATCCGACCTTGCAGGATGTGCGAGTTCGCCAAGCGATCGCGTATGCCATCGACCGCGGGCCCCTTCTGCAATACATCTGGCGCGGCTTCGCGCAACCGGCTCTGAGTGTGCTCCCACCGCAAAGCTGGGCGTATGACCAGGACGTGGCCGCCTACCCACATGATCCAGAGAAGGCTCGCCAGTTGCTCGATGCCGCCGGCTACCAAGCTCGCGACGGCGTTCGCTTTCACCTGACGATGAAGACGTCGACGGAGGAATCCACGCGGCTACTGGCGGCGGTGTTGCAGCAGCAATTGCGCGATGTGGGAATTGCGCTCGACATTCGCACGTTCGAGTTCGCTACATTTTTTGCCGACGTCACCAGCGGCGCTTTCCAGCTTTATTCGTTGCGCTGGATCGGCGGGAACGAAGACCCGGATATTTTTGAGTACTCCTTCCACTCCAACCGATTTCCGCCTAAAGGCGCAAACCGCAGTTTCTATTCCAATCCACGTATCGATAGTCTGATCGACCAGGCGCGCCGCCAGACCGATCAGAATGCCCGCAAGCGGCTGTACGCCGAAGTTCAGGAAGTGCTGGCGCAGGATGTCCCGTATATCAACCTGTGGTACTTCGATAACGTGCTCGTGCACACGCGGCGTGTGCGGAACGCAACCCTGAATCCGTCGGGGAATTACGACTTTCTGAAGACGGCTGAGATCAGTACCCAGTAGCCAGCCCGCCAAACCTTCGCGATTTTCAGCGTGATACCATCGAACGTTGCTTCGCGCGGCCCCTAAAGGGGCAACGAAATTCGAGCAACGTCTGGTATCGCTAAAGCGATACCCTGATACGAATCTAGCAACCAGGGCGACTCCTGAGACCTGAGACCTGATCTTGAAAATTCTTTTTATCGGTGACATTTTTGGGCGCCCTGGGCGGACGATCGTCAGAGAGCGCCTGCCTGAACTGCGAAAGCTGCACGCCGTGGATTTGGTCATCGCCAACTGCGAAAATGCTGCGGCTGGCTTCGGAATCACGCCCCCGCTGGCGGACGAGCTTTTCGATCTGGGGATCGACGTGATGACCACCGGAAATCACGTCTGGGATAAACGTGAAATCATCGAATACTTCCAGATGGCGGATGGCAATCCGCACAGTCCGGCACGCCGGTTGCTGCGGCCGGCAAATTTTCCGCAGAACCTGCCGGGTTGGGGAGTGTACGAAGGCCAGAAAAACGGCGTCGGTTATGCCGTCGTGAATCTTCAGGGACGTGTGTTCATGGGGTCGAGCGACGATCCCTTTCGCTACGCCGATCGACTTCTGGAACAGATCAAATCGAAGATCGTGGTTGTGGATTTCCATGCCGAGGCCACTTCCGAAAAGGTCGCCTTCGGCTGGTACCTCGACGGGCGCGTCACCGCCGTTGTGGGCACGCACACGCACATTCCCACCGCGGATGAGACCGTCCTGCCGAAGGGCACTGCCTACATCACGGACGTCGGCATGACCGGGCCGTACGACAGCGTCATTGGTGTGAAGAAAGAATTGGTGATCGAGAGGTTTCTCAGCGGGATGCCGGCGCGCTTCGAAGCGGCGAATGGCGACGTCCGCCTCTGCGCCGTGCTGGTCGAGTGCGATGACCAGAGCGGCCGCGCCACCCGGATGGAACGGCTGATGCTGCGGTGAAGAGCGGCAGTTCGCGCAAAGAATTATGATGGGTGCAGCATTTTCCCTCAGCGGCTAGAGCCGCCTTTGATTTTGCGGCACTTACGGCGCGGCTGAAGCCGCGCCCCCTCAAAGCAAAGTCAAAACCCGAGTTTTTCCGCAGCCTGTGAAGTCGTGCCCTTCCCACACCTGTTCTTTCTGCTGTTACGACCGTAGTTCCCAACCCAGGATTTCTCTTGCAAGACAGCAGCAGCCCGGCATTCTATAGTAAGTAATATGCGATGGCTGCCAGCAGGAATTGCTTTGTTGCTTGCCGGAGTGTGTTTGGCCGCGGACACTCCCCCGGCTGCCGCTCCACCGCTCTGCTCTAATTCCGGAGGCGCGCCCGCCTGCCAGGGTCCCGCCAAAGACCTGAAGGCCGCACGCCAGGCTTTCGCGCGCGGCCTCAAACTCGAGAAGTCGAAAAATCTGGACGAGGCTTTTTACGAATTTGAGGAAGCGTCTCGCCTAGTCCCACAAAACGTCGAGTACCTGACCGCACGGGAGATTACGCGGCAACATCTGGCCGGGATGCACCTGGAACGTGGAAACAGCGACCTGCTTGATGGCCGGCAAGTGGAGGCGCTGGCGGAGTTCCGCACGGCGTTGAACCTCGATCCGCAGAACGAATTCGCTCAGCAGCGCATAAGCGACGCCCTGGGGCCCGTGCCGGTGCATACCGCAGGCCCGCCGCAAGTGGTCGCCAGCGCCAACGCGCTCGTCGCCAAACCGATCGACGGGCACCATGACATCCACTACCGCGGCGATTCGCGGAGTCTGCTCACCGCGGTCGCCGCGAGCTATGGGCTGACGGTAGTCTTCGACGATACCTTCCCCAGCCGCCGCGTGCGATTCGACATGGAGAATGCTGATTTCGGAACCGCCATGCGGGCGGCCTCCGCGGTCACGAAGAGCTTCAACGTGGCACTGGAAGACACAGTTCTTTTTGCTTGCGCCGACACCCCCGACAACCACCGCCTCTACGACCGCATGGGCATGCGCTCGTTTTACATCTCTGGCGGCAGTCCCCAGGATTTGAACGAGCTGATGAACTCGCTGCGGACGTTATTTGAGTTCAAGTTCGCGAGCCTCAACGCCGCGTCGAGCACGATTACGTTGCGCGGACCGCAGGCGGCACTGGAAGCCGCAACCCAGTTTCTCGGACAGCTGAATGACACCCGGCCGGAAGTGATGCTCGATCTGAAAGTCTTCCAGGTAAGCCACACCTACGCTCGGAATATCGGGCTGCATGTCCCGGACAATTTCAATCTTTTCAACATTCCGGTGGCGGCACTCGCGGCTCTCGGCGGACAAAACATCCAGAGCCTGATCAACCAGTTGATTGCCTCTGGCGGCATCAACCAAGCCGGCAATCAGACCATTTCCGCCCTTCTCGCACAATTGCAAAGCCAGCAAAATTCGATTTTCAGCCAGCCGGTCGCGACCTTCGGCGGCGGGCTCACGCTGATGGGACTTAGCTTCGATCAATTGTCCGCCGTTCTATCCATGAATGAGAGTTCGGTGCGGGAACTCGATCACGTAACCCTGCGCGCCTCCCAGGAGAAGGACGCCACTTTTAAGTTGGGGTCGCGCTATCCCATCCTCAACGCCAGCTTTGCGCCGATTTATAACAGTTCGGCCATCGCGCAGGTCGTCGGGAATCAGTCTTACGCAGCGCCCTTTCCTTCAGTCAGTTATGAGGACATCGGACTCACGCTCAAAGCGAAGCCGCTGGTTCACAACAATTCAGACGTGGCGCTCGAGCTGGAGATACAATTCCGCACTTTGGGAAGCAGAAACACAAATGGCATTCCTGACATTTTGAATCGCGAGTACAAGGGGGGAATCCTGCTCAAAGAAGGTGAACCGGCGGTCGTGGCCGGGATGATTACCGCGTCCGATGAGAAGAGCCTGAGCGGTCTGCCTCTGTTCTCCACGATCCCTGGCCTCGGCCTCCTCACATCACAGAGTACGAAGCAAGAAGAGGACGATGAGCTACTGATCCTGATCACGCCGTATGTCGTCCGCAGCCCGGAGCGCAGCGAAGCACCGGAAATCTGGTTGGGCAAGTAGCCGGGCATCCGCGCTCTGCTTACTTGTCGCCTTTTTCCTGGCTCGCCTGGAAGTCCACAATCTTCTTCAACAGATCGACGGGCGCCCCACCGGGTACGTTGCGTCCATTGATGAAAAGGGTCGGCGTGGCATTCACACCCACCGACTTTCCAAGCGCAACGGAGGCCTCGATTCTGGCTTTCGTATCCGGCTTGGCTGCGCAGGCGGCGATCTCGTCGGCATTCGCGCCCGATGCGGTCGCGATGGCCTTCAGCTTTTCATCGGCGTTGGACTCAGTGATATTGGCTTGCTCGTCAAACGTTTTACGAATAAATTTCCAGACGGCATCATTCGAAGCGCGCCCCACGCACTCGACATAGCCGGCCGCTTTCTCTGCCCAGTTGTGCGCGGGCAGGGGAAAATTCTGGAAAACAAAGTGGGCCTCGGGCTCCAGCGCAATCAACTGATCAATCGTGGGAGCGGCCGTCTGACAGTGCGGGCACTGCATATCGCTGAACTCGACAATCGTTACAGAAGCCTTCGCCGGTCCCTGAGCAGGGCCGTTCACGCCTTTTTCCAGCTTGGCGCGAGCATCGTCAAATGGCTTCGCACCGAAGGGCAGGATGTCGCCCGTAATGGCATGCTTGCCGTCAGCGCTGACCAGCAACCGATTCGGGTTCGAGCCCTGCGGGTTGGTGAGAACAACTGAGACCTCCGCCAGTCCCGGCACCTCGGAAGGGCGAATCTCCGTCACCTTCCACGTCACCGTGGGATCGTAGCCAAACATCTGGAACAGGAACGAGTTGACCGTGTCTTCGCTGGGCAGAACCGTCGTGCCTTCAGCGGCGGGCGAAGTCGTCGCTGGTTTCGCTGCCGATTTTGCCGGGTGAGCGGGTTGAGTTTGAGCGATGGCGATGCCGGAGAACAGAAGAGCAGCGAGCAATGTGCGATGCATGCGTGTCATAGATTGGAATTCGATTGTTACAAAGACCGGTGAAGTTGTCATTTCCGAATGAGCGACAGAGTTTGCATTCTGGCACAAGCAGGTCGTTCGCTTCGCTCAAACGACAACCAGGAGAGGCGCTCGTGGCTGCGACTTGCAGTTAGAACTCCGTCTTGGCCGCGATCGGGAATCTCCGCCCATAGCCGAACGCTTTGGCGGAGATCTTGATTCCGGGCGCTGCTTGTTGCCGCTTGTACTCGCTGCGCTCCACCATCCGGATCACCCGCCGCACCAGATCTAAATCGAAATTGTGAACGCGAGCAATCTGTTCGGCCGAGCATGATTCCTCCACGTAGTCTTCGAGAATCGCATCGAGCACGTCGTAGGGTGGGAGCGAATCCGAATCCTTCTGGTCCGGGCGCAATTCAGCGGACGGCGGCTTCGCGATCGTCGCTTCCGGAATTACTTTGCGCCGCGAGTTTACGTAAGCGCTCAGGCGGTACACCAACGCCTTCGGCACATCCGAGATCACCGCCAGTCCACCCACCATGTCGCCGTAAAGCGTGCAATAGCCGACGGCCAATTCGCTCTTGTTGCCGGTCGAAAGCACAAGCGCGCCGAACTTGTTCGACATGGCCATCAACAGCAATCCGCGGGCGCGGGCCTGAATGTTTTCTTCGGTGACGTCTTGCGGCATCTCGGCAAACACGGGCGCCAGCGACTGGCGCGCAGCCTCGTAGATTGCCTGGATCGAAAGCAGTTCGAAGCGGATCTTCAGGTTATTAGCGAGTTCTCGCGCATCGTCAATCGAACCTCGCGAAGAGTACGGTCCGGGCATGCCGACGCCAATGACGTTTTCCGGGCCGAGCGCATCGGCGGCAATCGACGCGGTGAGCGCGGAATCGATGCCTCCACTGAGTCCGATGATCGCCCGCTGGAAGCCGCATTTGTGGACGTAGTCTCGCGTGCCCAGAACCAGCGCTTCATACGCGCTGGCTTCTTCGCCCACAGTCTGCGGGTGCATGTCTCCGGTGAGTTTCTCCGAGTCGAAATAGATCAGGTCTTCCTCGAACGACTTCGCTTGCGCGATCACCTGTCCATCCGGCGCAATCACCAGGCTCGATCCGTCGAAGACCAGGCTGTCGTTGCCTCCGACCTGATTCACCATCGCGACCGGAACTTTCTGATTCTGCGCGATGGCGGCCAGCATGTCCCGGCGTAGTTCGCGCTTGCCCAGCCAAAATGGCGACGCGGATATGTTGAGCACGAAGTTCCCGCCGGCTCGGACCAGTTCTTCGACCGGGTCGATGCGATACAGCCGCCGGTTCCAGAAGCGCTTGTCGTTCCAGGCATCTTCACAGATGGTCAACGCCATCTGCTTGCCGCAAAAGCTGAACAGTTGCTGGCTCTTGGCGGGAGCGAAGTTGCGCATCTCATCGAACACGTCGTAGGTGGGCAAGAGCATCTTCGACTGGATGAAGTCGATTCGCCCATCGCGCAGCAGGGCGGCGGAGTTCATCGCTTTTTTGCCCGAGTCCGCTTCGGCCGCGGTCACCATCCCGCAGATCACGGCAATTCCCTGCGTTTCTGCCGCGATCCTCTCGACGGTCGCGCGACTGCGCGCCACAAACGAGGGCCTCTCGACCAGATCGCGCGGCGGGTAACCGGAGACGGCGAGTTCCGGAAACAGAATCAGGCCGGCGCCAGCACTCCGCGCCTGCAGCGCAAAATGAATGATCTTGGCAGCGTTGCCAGAGAAGTCCCGCACGGTGGGGTTGATCTGGCCCAGGGCAATCTTCACGCTCATAGTGTAGAAGGTCGAGGTGTAGAAGGTCGAGACCGGAAGGCGCTAATGGCGGGCAAAGAACGACGTGACTTTCTTGATGCGAACAGCGTGGACTATTGAGGCATTGAATCATTGAGTCAGTGAAAACCTGAAAACCGCGAGCCTTTGAATTTCAATGATTCAATGCCTCAATCGCTCAATGGCTCAATAAATCTTAGTCCAGTTGGGGCCTGGGTCGGTACCGGGGCCGGTCGGTGGAGGCGCGGCCATCGGTGGCGTGCTGGAAGGGTTTGCAGGATTAGACTCCGGCATCTCTTCTCCGGGACGCCGCAACGTGGGCGCGATCGCTGGGCGTTCTGCCTGTTTCTTGGCAACGGTTGGTGAACCCAGATCAACTTCCTTTTCGACGCGCACGATTTTCTGGCCATCCACTTTCATGGTCTCGACCCGAACGACTTCGTCGCCAACGAAGCGCACAAAATCCACGTCCTGCGGGGGCGTGCCATAGATCCATTCTTCGTACTCAACTTCGTTGGCAGTCTCTCGCACTTTCTTTGGCGGACGTCCCTTGGCGTAGATCACCATGTCGTGATTCATTCCCACCAGCACGTGGTGATTCTTGATGGCATCCTTGACCCTTGGAGGAACGGTTTCCAGGTAGGCCTCGAGCGCCGACTTGGCATCGAAATCAAACACCGGACGCAGCAACTGCTTCAGTTCTGGCCCGGTCATCTCCGGAACATATTTGTCGAAGTAGAGATCCACGAAAGAGCCGCGGGCGTTGGCGGAGGGATCCGAGGGCGCAAGCGGAACCGATGCGTCCGCACCTGAAACCTGAATGTGCCGGTACCACTTATTCTTGATGGGACCGCCGTTGATCTCAAAGCGGATGTGGTCTTCCTTGATGACCACGTCGCTGATGCGGGCCCGGTCGCCGGGTTTCGCGGCTGGTCCCCAGAGCGCCATTAAACGTTGTAGTTCCGGGCCGCTGGGAGTTACGGTTCCGTTTCTGAGTTTCAGTCCCGTCTTTCCCATCGGAAAATTCGTGCGGATGTAGACCAATTCTGCATTGAAGGCGTGGACAATTTCTTCGCGGGTTTCCTTAGAAATCCTTGGGGGCGGAGTATTCTCGGCGAGCGTGAGCGAGGAGAAGATCAGAAGGGTCGCCAACAGCCGATAACAAACGGAGTAACCGTGGAAGGACCGCATGCAGCACCCCGGGCCGACTGGCTTAATTATAGACCCGCACCAAAATCAGTTCTCAGTTCCCAGTTCTCAGTGAGAAGCGCCGGGATTAGCTAGAGACTGTTTCATAAATGCCTTTCAGCTCGGAAGGCAAGTCCCTCAGGGGCTAAAGCCCGCATTCTGTCAGGCCCTGAACGGCACGGCTGAAGCCGTGCCCTACCCAAAACCGATTTATGAAACACGCTCTACTGGAGAACTGAGAACTGGGAACTGGGAAACACCCGCGGTGACCGGCGGTGTGAGTACTTCGGTAACGGTGAGCTGTACTTTAAGCACCTAAGGTCATCACCACACCTTCCTTAGAATGGATACAGGACGGACCAGTTCATCCCCGCGCTTGGGCCGCCAGGATTGCCTTTTGCAGTTGAAGCTTCCCATTCCCGCGCGCATTCCGCTCCTTTACGTCATCCTTGGCGTGCTGTTGGCGATCAGCGTCCTCCCGATGTACTTCTACTCGGCGCAGATCGAAACCATGAACCGGGAGCGCCTCAAAACCAACGAAATGCTGCTGCAAAATACGGTCACGCGTTCGCTGGCCGACGACATTTCCCAGCACCAGGAAGCGCTGCACATAATGCTGGCCAATTTGTCGTCGTCGATTCAGGTAATGATGCTGGCGAATCCGAGCGGGAGCGACCTTAGTACTGAGAAACTTCTGACGCCGGAACTGCGGGCCATGCTGGAGAATTTTGTTTCGTCGTCGAACGACATTGCGTATGCCACGCTGCTGAATGCCGATGCCAAAGGAGTTTCCGCCGGACGTATTGAGCCCGACGCCTTTCTGCAACGGGAACTGGAGCGGGCCTATCAAGCCGCGCGCGAAGGACGCGGCTACAGCGGACAGCCGTTGATGGTGGGCGCCGGAAAATCCGCGCGAACTGTCATGTTGGTCAGCTCGCCGATTATGTATGGCGGACGTTTTCTGGGGATGATCGGATCGGTGGTAGATATGGACTACCTGATCCGCCGGCTGCAGCAAGTCAGTCTGACCGGATTGATGCCGTACGTCGTGGACAGCCAGGGAAGGCTGGTGGCGGCGGCAACTGCGCAATATGCTACCGGACAGGACATGAGCCACTTCGAGATCGTCCGCAGTTTTGTCGGCGAAGGCTCGAAAGCCCAGTTGGCGGCGACGCGCGAATTCACGGTTCGTGACGGAAAAAGCACGACCGAGATGCTGGGAACGTACAGTCCGGTTACCTCGCTGGATTGGGCAGTCGTGGTGCAGAAACCGCGCGAAGATGCGTACCGCGGAATCTACGAGATGCAGCGCACGGGGCGCTTGCTGGCATGGCTGGCGGTGTTTGTGAGTGTAGGCCTGAGTATTCTCTCGGCGCGGCGGATCACCAGCCCGCTGCAAGTGCTGGCGCAGTCCAGCCGGGCCATTGCGCGCGGTGATTTCTCCCAGCGCGTGCACCTGAAAACGCGCACTGAGATCGGCGAACTGGCGGCGACGTTCAACACCATGTCGGAAGACTTGGAACAGTTCGTCGAGGACCTGAGGCGTGCCGCGGACGAGAACAAAGCGCTGTTTATGGGGTCGATCCAGATGCTGGCCGGCGCCGTCGACGAAAAAGACCCATACACGCGCGGCCACTCTGACCGCGTTACGAAATACTCGCTGATGATCGCGACAGAGATGGGGCTGGACCCGGGATTTCTGGAAATCCTGCGAGTCTCGGCGCAGCTCCACGATGTCGGCAAAATCGGCATCGAAGACCGCATCCTGAAAAAACCGGGCGCTCTGACTCCGGAAGAATTCGAGATCATGAAGACACACACCACCAAGGGCGCGAACATCCTGCGTCCGGTGCCGCAGTTGCGCGAGATGCTGCCCGGAATCGAATTGCATCATGAGGCTCTCAACGGGCGCGGATATCCTTACAGCCTAAAGGACGACGAGATCCCTCTGCTGGCGCGCGTGATTGCGGTCGCAGACACCTTTGACGCTCTGACCACGAACCGTCCTTACCAGCAGGCACACGATCCGATAGAAGCCCTGCGCATCATTCAGAATCTCTCGGGACAGCGCCTTGACCCCAGGGCCGTGGCCGCGCTGCTGGCGGTGTTTCAGCGGGGAGAAATTCGTATTCATAAACAACTGACGCAGACCATCCCCTTGGAATCGGCCGTTCTCGCCCAAGCTCCGCTCCAACCCCCACTCCAACCCAGCGACCCTCTCACGGTCGAAACCACGCGTTCCTGAAAACAATTGGTGATTTGGTAATCGTGTAATTTGGTAATTGAAACCCAATTGGCTTTGGGTTTGAAATTACCAAATTACAAATTGCACATCTCTGACAATGTCGGACTGTGTCAAGTCTTTTTTGAGCGTACTCCACCGTGCCCTCCGAAGAGCGCGCCATTTCGCTCTAGTTGAACAAGTACCGTGCCCACCAAGGCCCGCTCCGTAATCGTTCA
>Ga0208191_1000096_pt1 | contig 80600 bp, 67 predicted proteins | sample June2015DPH_13_5_FD_184709 | JGI IMG/M metagenome (GOLD analysis project Ga0208191, IMG submission 184709) | Peatland microbial communities from SPRUCE experiment site at the Marcell Experimental Forest, Minnesota, USA - June2015DPH_13_40... | ecosystem: Environmental > Terrestrial > Soil >... | reverse complement strand
GAATCATCCCTGGAGAAAAGGCTTTTCCGCCAAGGCCCGCGCACTCTTTTCCGGGGCAGCATGAAACCACAACCAGGGGACATTTCTATTGTGGACAAGACGGGGACATTTCTAATGTGGTATGACAAAACCCGCCCCAATCATTGACACCTTCCTCGCCACAGTGTTAGCCTTATTGGTTTTAGAAGCGGCTCTTCTTCCAGCAGAATCAGCCAGCAGGATCGGCCAGAATCAGCAAGGATTCGATCGTCAGTTCGATCATCACAAAATGGACCAGACACTCCGACAACTAGGCGAACTACTGCTCGGAGCCGTGCCCACGGTCATCCTTCTGGCCACGCTTTGCATCCTCTATACCTTCATCGTCCATCGCCCGCTGACCGCCGTGCTCGCCGAGCGCCGCAGCCGCACCCAGGGTGCCATGGAAAAAGCGCGCGCCGATATCGCCTCCGCCGAAGCCCGCACCGCCGACTACGAGCAGCGCCTCCGCGAAGCCCGCCAGAAGCTCTTCAAAGGCCAGGAAGCCCGCCGCCAGCAAGCTACCCAGTCCCGCACCCAGGCCGTCACTCAAGCCCGCACCCGTGCCCAGGATCAGGTCAAGCAGGCCCGCGCCGCCATGGAAGAGGATAAGCAGCAAGCCATGTCCAAGCTGCAATCGGACGCGGCCAGACTCGCCACTGATATCGTCCGCGCCGTCATGCGCCCCATGGCATCGCCGAGCCAGGTCGGTGGCCAATGAAAGTGAAGCTAGAGCGGATTCAGTTCGTGTGGGGACGGCTAGTGTGGGGACGGGCGCCCTCGCCCGTCCGCGTAGGGACAGCCGCCCTCGGCTTTCCAGCCGAGCGCAGTTCGGCAGCTGTCTGTGGCCACAGCAACTCTGGGTTCGCTATGGCGAAGCTGAAAACGATGCCTGGAATTGACCGCCCGCTGCTGGCGCTAGCGCTGTTGGCATTCCTGTCGGCGGCTCCCTCGCGAGCCTTCACCTACGCGCAGGAACCATCCGCCGCACCGTCCTCCCAATCCGCATCCGCCGAGCTCACTAAAGAGGCCAACCAGCCCGCCCCCGAGCAAAAAACTATCAGCGGAGATCTGGCCCAGAAGACCCGCGAGTCTACCGGAGAAGATCAGGAAGAAAACGCAAATCTTAAGCACGCCGCCCCGGTCCGTTGGCTGGCGCGTAAAACGGGTCTGAGCGTGCATCAGGCGCATATGGTGGCGCTCTCTCTGAACTTCGCCACCATTGTCGTCATCGTGTTCTGGGCCGCGCGTAAGTTCCTTCCCGGCATGCTGCGCAACCGCAACGCCTCCATCCAGCACGCTTTGGAAGAAGCGCGCGCTGCCAGCCAGGATGCCAATCGCCGCTTAGCCGACATCGAGAATCGTCTCCGCCAGTTGGACGTCGAAATCGGACGTATGCAGGCCACTGCGGAAAAGGAAGCCGTAGCCGAGGAAGGCCGCATCCAGAAAGCCGCCGAAGAAGATATTCGCAAAGTGGTGCTGGCCGCCGAGCAGGAAATCACCGCCGCCGCCAAGCAAGCCCGCCGCGAATTGACCACCCATACCGCCGGACTGGCCATCGCCTTGGCCCGCCAGCAGATTAACGTCGATTCCAATACCGACCAGGTACTGGTCCGCACCTTTGCCTCGAAGCTGACTTCGCAGCCTTCTTCGCATGATCATGATGACGACAACGGAAAGGACGGCCGCTAGCCATGGCTTCCGTCGTCGGCACCTACGCCCGCGCCTTCGCCGATGTAGTAATGACAAAAAGCAACCTCCTCGATCCTGCGCGCATGCTGCAGGAATTGCATGGCATCGAGGCCCTGCTCAAGGAAAGCGACCAGTTGCGCCGCGTCCTGGAAAACCCGTCTATTCCCGGCGACCGGAAACGCGCCGTGCTCGATGCCATCACCATGCGCCTGGGCACTACCAGACAAGTCCGGAATTTCATCGCCGTACTCATCGATCACAGAAGGCTGCCGCTGTTCAGCGAAATCCTGAAACAGCTAGAGCAGGAATTGAACGACCGCCAGGGCTTCGCCGAAGCGCAAGTAAGCAGCGCGCGCCAACTGAGCGATCCGGAGAAGCAGATGCTGGAAGCCGAGATCACAAGAATGACTGGCAAAAAAGTCCGCGCGCGCTACCAACAAGACACGTCGTTATTAGGCGGAGCGGTAGTGCAAGTAGGCAGCACCATCTACGACGGCTCAGTAAAAGGCCAGTTAGAAAAAATTCGAGAGCAGCTGGTGGAGAACTAGCCATTAGCTTTTAGCTCTTGGCCTGAACACGAAGCGCTCGAGAATCCGCCCCGGAGGGGCGAGCCAGCTTAGCCCCGCGCTTCAGCGCGGGGTAGGATGGGGAAATCAGCGAAGTCCCGGAGGGACGACCCAGGGGCCGCAGCAGCAAAGCGCAGGTTAGGGCGTGCACAAAACGCAACAGCATCAGAAAAGAACGAACTGAAAGCTAAGAGCTAAGAGCTAAGAGCTAAAAGCTGACTTTATGGCCCAAATCAAAGCAGACGAAATCACCCAACTAATCCGCGAGCAAATCGAGCACTACGAATCGAAAATCGCGGTCGACGAAGTGGGCACCGTTATCACCCTCGGTGACGGCATCGCCCGTGTCTATGGCCTCGATAAGGTCATGGCCGGCGAGTTGCTCAGCTTCCCGCACGGCGTCGCCGGGATCGCCATGAACCTCGAAGAGGATCAGGTCGGCGTGGTCATCCTCGGCGAATACACCGAGATCAAGGAAGGCGACGAAGTCAAGCGCACCGGCCGCATCATGAGCGTGCCTGTGGGCGACGCCTTGATTGGCCGCGTCGTGAACTCGCTCGGCGTGCCGGTTGACGACAAGGGTCCGATCGCCACCGATAAATTCATTCCCCTCGAGCGCCTTGCTCCCGGCGTCATCGACCGCCAGCCCGTGCGCGAACCCATGGCCACCGGATTGAAGGCCATCGACTCCATGATCCCCATCGGCCGCGGACAGCGCGAACTGATCATTGGCGATCGCCAGACCGGCAAAACCGCCGTTGCCCTCGACACCATCATCAACAACAAGGGCAACAATCTCATCTGCATCTATAACGCCGTCGGTCAGAAGCGCTCGTCGATTGCCCAGGTGGTCAAGATTCTCGAAGATGCCGGCGCCATGGAATACACCATCGTGGTCGCGGCTTCCGCTTCCGAACCCGCTCCCATGCAGTACATCTCTCCCTACGCGGCATGCGCCATGGGCGAGTTCTTCCGCGATGCGGGACGCCACGCCCTCTGTATCTACGACGATCTTTCCAAACACGCCGCGTCCTATCGCGAGATTTCGCTTTTGCTCCGCCGTCCCCCCGGCCGCGAAGCCTATCCCGGAGACGTTTTCTATCTCCACTCGCGTCTGTTAGAGCGCGCCGCCAAACTTAGCGACGCAAACGGCGGAGGTTCGCTGACCGCGCTCCCCGTCATCGAAACCCAGGCGGGCGACGTTTCCGCCTACATTCCGACCAACGTGATTTCGATTACCGATGGCCAGATTTATCTGGAAACCGACCTTTTCAACCAGGGCGTCCGCCCCGCCGTAAACGTAGGACTTTCCGTAAGCCGAGTAGGCGGCAGCGCCCAGATCAAGGCCATGCGACAGGTAGCCGGAACGCTAAAGCTAGAATTAGCCCAATACCGCGAACTAGCCGCCTTTGCCCAGTTCGGCAGCGATCTAGACAAAGCCACCCAACAACAGCTAAATCGCGGAAAGCATCTGGTGGAACTGCTGAAGCAGGGACAGTTCTCGCCGCTCCCCTTCTCGAAACAGATTCTGATCATCTTCGCCGGCACCAGCGGAGTGCTGGACGACATGCCGGTCGACCAGGTCCGCGACTTCGAGAAAGATCTTTACAAGTACGTGGAAACCACAAATCCAGGCCTGCTAAACACGATCATGGAAAAAAAGATTCTGGACGACAACCTGAAAGCAGAGATGTCAAGAGTAATCAAAGAAGCAAAACAGCAGTTCGTAGATTCAAAGCAAGCAGTAGCAAAATAAAAGGTCTCAGGTCCAAGGTCTCAGGTCTCAGGAAAATTCTCCCGAGACCTAAGACCTAAGACCTGAGACCTGAGACCTGATTCATGCCCAACGTTCTCGACATCCGGCGCCGCATCCGCAGCGTGGTCAACACGCGGCAGATCACCAAGGCCATGAAGACCGTCTCCGCGGCCAAGTTGCGCCGCGCGCAAGAGGGTGCGCTGGCCGCGCGTCCCTATTCGCAGATGCTCACCAACGTTCTCAAATCGCTCGTCTCGCGAGCCGATATCTACGATCCGGTCACCGGACTGCCGCGTCACCCCCTGCTCGCCGAGCGCCCTGAAAAGAACATCCTGCTGATCGTAGTCACCGGAGATAAGGGCCTAGCCGGGGCGTTCAACACCAATATCCTGAAGATGGTTTCAAAATTCATCGAGTCCAAGCCAGATCGGAATATCAATATCGACGTCGAATGCATCGGACGCAAAGGCCGCGACTTCATGCGGCGCCGCTACCCGCTCGTCCCTGAGAAGCCTTCTGCCGACGGAGCGACAACCGTCTCTGCCGATGGAGAGACGGGCGCCTCGCCCGCCCGCTCGGACACTGAAGTCGCTCCACCGCGCGCCGGTCGCGTGCAGATCGTCGGCGAACATGTCGGAGTTCTGGGCAAGGTCGACCATAATTTCGCGGCCACTCTTAGCCAGAGCGTGATCGCCCGCTACACCCGCGGCGAGATTGACGGCGTCTACATTCTCTTCAACGAATTCAAGTCGGTCATCGCGCAACGCCTCGTCGCCGAGCGCCTGCTGCCCATCAAGGAGATCGGCGAAGTCGACGTCCACATGGCGGAAGAGCCTTCGGAAGAGGAACGCAAGAAGCGAATCGAAGCAGCGAAGTCGGCCCACGTCGGTCTGCGTCCAGTCGATACCAGCGCCGTCGACGAGGCCGCCGCCAAGTTCGGGGCGCTGCCGGTGGATTACATCTACGAGCAGCCGCCAGAGCAGCTTTTCGAGGGTATTCTGGCGAAGTACATCGGCATCCAGATTTTTCACGCGCTGCTAGAGTCCGTAGCCGCGGAGCACGCCGCCCGCATGACGGCGATGGATGCGGCAACCATCAACGCCAGCGATATGATCGATTCGCTGACGCTAATCATGAATCGAGCGCGCCAGGCCAAGATCACAAAAGAAATTATCGAAATAGTAAGCGGAGCCGCAGCGCAGTAGAAAACTGAACCTTGAAGCGGCATGCCTTCGCCGCTTTAGCCGCGAAGCGGCGTAAGAATGCAGCCCACGGCGCAAGCCGTGGGAAAGAGGAAAACAGACAAGCCCCAGCCGGGCGAAAGAGCTGTTCTCACGCGGTCTCTTCAGGGGCTGGGACGAAGAGCGAACGACCAACGACTAACGACCAACGACTAACGACTAACGATTTTGAGACCTAATCTATGTCAGAAAATATCGGAAACGTAATCCAAATCGCAGGCCCCGCCGTCGATGTGCAGTTCACCGAAGCCGCCATGCCTCCCATCTATCAAGCGCTGAAGGTTGTCAGCGACGGCTTCACCGTGCCTTCTCCCATCAACGTCATTCTCGAAGTGCAGCAGCATCTCGGCGAAGGTCGCGTCCGCTGTGTGGCAATGGAAGCCACAGATGGCATGGTGCGCGGCATGAAGGCGATCGATCAGGGTGGACCCATCTCGATCCCCGTTGGCCGCGGCACACTTGGGCGCGTGATGAACGTCATCGGCGAACCCGTGGACAAACTCGGTCCGATTGCGTTTGAGAAGAGAATGCCGATTCACCGCCTTGCGCCCGCGTTCGATGAACAGTCGACCACCGCCGAGATGTTCGAGACCGGAGTGAAAGTGATTGACCTCATCCAGCCGTTTTTGAAAGGCGGAAAGACCGGCCTCTTCGGCGGCGCCGGCGTCGGCAAGACCGTCGTCATCATGGAGCTGATCAACAACGTAGCCAAGCAGCACGGCGGATTTTCCGTGTTCGCCGGAGTAGGCGAGCGCACAAGAGAAGGCAACGACCTCTGGCTGGAAATGAGCGAGTCGGGAGTAATCAAGCCCGGCAAACCCGACGAGTCGAAAGCCGCGTTGATCTACGGCCAGATGACCGAGCCCCCCGGAGCGCGTCTCCGCGTTGCGCTCACCGCTCTGACCGTGGCGGAATATTTTCGCGATGAAGAGGGTTCCGACACGCTCCTCTTCATTGACAACATTTTCCGTTTCACCCAAGCCGGCTCCGAAGTATCCGCCCTATTAGGCCGCATGCCCTCCGCGGTCGGGTATCAACCAAATTTGGCTACGGAGATGGGGGAGTTACAGGAGCGGATTACTTCTACCAAGAAGGGGTCGGTGACTTCGGTGCAGGCGATTTATGTGCCGGCGGATGATTTGACTGATCCGGCGCCGGCTACCACGTTTGCCCACCTGGATGCTACGACTGTGCTTTCGCGTGCGCTTACGGAGATTGGAATTTATCCGGCGGTGGATCCGCTCGCTTCTACATCCCGAATTCTTGATGCTCGAATTGTTGGGCAAGATCATTACGATGTGGCGCAGATGGTGAAGCAGACGCTGCAGACTTACAAAGATCTGCAGGACATCATCGCCATTTTGGGCATCGACGAACTTAGCGAAGACCAGAAGGTGACGGTCGCCCGCGCGCGTAAGATCCAGAAGTTTCTCTCGCAGCCGTTCTTTGTGGCGGAGCAGTTCACGGGCACTCCGGGACGCTATGTGAAGATTGCCGACACCGTGAAGGGTTTCCGCGGCCTCGTGGAAGGGAAGTATGACGACATTCCCGAGCAGGCCTTCTACATGAAGGGAACGATCGAGGAGGTGCTGGAAACGGCGGAGAAGATGAAGGGCGCGGCAGCGTAAGAAAGCACTCAGCAGTCAGCACTCAGCAGTCAGCAAGTCGAACGTATTGCTGACTGCGAAGTTGAGAGTAACGGGCTGAGCGCTAAGGGCTGAGTGCTAAGGGTTGAGTGCTAAGGGTTGAGTGCTAAGCGCTGGTTGCTAAGAACTACGAGCTGAGAGCTACGAGCTGAGTACTAATTTTCCAATCGCTAGCTATGAACAGACATACAGTGGCAGACACTTTCCAACTCGAAATTGTCACTCCCTCCAGGCTCCTGGTGAAGGATGTGGCGGAGGAAGCGCAGATCCCGGGGGCGAGCGGGTATCTGGGGATTCTTCCTGGGCACGCTCCTCTGATTACCGAGCTTGCCGTCGGTGTGATTACTTACAAGGCAAGTGGTGCTACGCACACGCTGTCGGTGGCGTGGGGGTTTGCGGAAGTGCTGCAGGACAAGGTGACGATCCTGGCGGAAACGGCGGAGCGTCCGCAGGAAATTGACGTGGAGCGCGCGCAAAAAGCCAAAGACCGGGCCGAACAGCGCCTGAAGAGCAACGATCCTAAGGTTGACTACACGCGCGCAGAAGGCGCGTTGCAGCGCGCGGAAACGCGGTTGAATGTTGCGAAAGAAAAGTAGCCTTCCGTAGAAATTACTGGAATGCTTGTAACTTGATGATAGCGGGCTGAATATAAATGTCTGAAAATTAGCGGTTTACCCCCTCTAAAATGTTGCAATAACCATATAGAGTCAAAATAAGGCGTGGCCCATGGGCTGCGCCTTTTTGTTTTGGGACTCATGGGCGGTGCTGGAGGCGCGGCCGAGCTGCGCTCGGCTTGGACGGGCGAGGGCGCCCGTCGCTCCACTAACTGGACTGGGGGCACGGCGGAGATGGGGCAAGCCCCGTCTCTACATTTATTTTGCGGCGATTGCAATGGGGGAACTTTGAAAACTTCTGGTATGGAAGCGCGGTCGAGATAAAGGCTGGAAGTGGCTTCGTCGGTGGTTCTTGGGAAGGGCACGGGTCTCGTTGGAGCTTACTCGGGAGGTTACTCGCAGGCGCTGCGACCGGCGGGTTCGAAGCGATCCATCTGCGCTTCGCGCTGGCTGGTGACGCGGCCGTCGGCGGTCTTTCCGTACTGCTCTGCGCCGGGACAATAGTAGAGAGCGGTGTGGGGATCGACCCAGACCTCGATGGCGGGGTCTCCCTGAAGATGGATGGCGGGTGCGGGAGCCTCGGCGATTCCGAGCGTGACGAGCGCCCTTTCCCAGGGGCCAAGCGCTGCCCGTCGCGGGGAGCTTGCCGCTGGCCACAGCAGGGCTAGCGCGGCCACGAAGACGGCCGTCCCTAGATACAGGTCGGCGCGGTGAAAGCGCAGCGTCACACGCAAGTCCGCGAGGCGCTGAAGCATGGTGCTGGTGCGGGCGTCGGTGGTTGCATCGGTTCCTGCCTCGGTTGGGGAAGAATCGTCGCTTGCGGATAACTGGAATGGCTGGACGGTTGGATCGGAATCGTGTGGCGCGAAGTCTTCTGGTGGAAAGTCTTCGGTCGCTTCGTCTTCGATCGATTCAGTGATCCATTTGCTTTCCGCTGCTGCTTTGGCGAGTGCTGGATCGTCGAGCGCTGACTTGCCGCGTACTGATTTGCCGCGTACAGGATCGTGGAGGGTCTCGGTCTTTTCCTGCGCCATCGCTTCCCTTGCAACCTCTTTTTTTGCAACCGGCAAAGCGCGAATGCCGGAGGCGGCAAGATCGCGCGCCGCCTGAGCTCGCGGCCTGCGCTCGGCCTCAAGCGGCGGGTCGCCCTTTCGTGTGCCTTCGCGAATCTCGGAAGAACGCTCGGGCCATAAGCGCTGCTCCTGGCTCATCAGCCACATCGAGGCCCAGTTGCGCTGCAAGCGTTCTCCCGGACGAAACTCTTCCTCCAGGTCGCAGCGCTCGCAGCGCGATCCTGCTGGCTTCAGAGCGCCACAATGCGGGCAAACGCTATTGGCTTCCGGTTCGGGGTGGGCTTCGGGCTCGGCCTGTGTTTGTCGAGCTTGTCTCAGCCGGTCGTTATGTTCCTGAATGGTGAAGGCGGCTGACAGCAAGCTCTGAAAGGATTGCTCGTCGAGTGTCAGGTTGGGCCGTTTCGAGGGCATGGCATCGGAGGGAGAAAGATGGTCCAGACTAAGGCCATTGTAGTGCAAGTTGGGCAGTCTGGAAACGAAAGAAAATGGGGGGCTTTTTGGGAGGATTCCTGTTTGGGGATGCCAATGTGGAAGCGATTCATGAAAACGGTCTAAGAGATGGCGGGGGGAAGTGGAAGATGGAAGTGTAACTGTATGGTTTTAAACGGCGTTGTTGGGGAGCGAAGATTTGGCGAACCAGTTGCTTGTGTTTGTGGTGGGTCGCGACCCCAAGACTGAACTGAAGGAGCCGACGAAAAGCCGATGATTAACCTAAATGACATCAAGATCACGCCCCGAGACCAGCAGGTGCTACGTCTGCTGGTGCAGGGATGCAGCAACAAAGAAATCGCGAGCCAGTTGAACATCAGCCCGCGGACGGTCAAACAGCACCTGCGCACGCTGTTTCTGCGCGCAGGTATCAAAGAAGGCCGGAAGCGCGTGAAACTCGCCACCGCCATGTTCATCAAGGAGCAGGTGCAACCATGCAACCCCGTGATCGGCTAACCGCCAAGGAAATTCAAGTCGCGACCCTAGTCTGGCAGGGTCTTACCAACAAAGACATTGCTGGGGTGCTCAGAACCAGCGAGCAGGTAGTGAAGAACTACCTGCGCACCGCCTTTGACAAGTTGGGAGTGTGGACCCGGCTCGAACTCGCGCTCTACGTCGCCAGCCACGGCGGAGCGAACTGGCATGTGCAATTGGGCAATGGGCTGTTGTCACCGGCGGCAGGGTGGAGCGCAGCTGAGGGCGAGGAAGGTGCTGCATTCGCCGATGCGGGAAGAAAGGCGGCTGCGGCCTCCGGAGGGACTCGCTAGCTGACTGAAGGCCTCCGAAGCGGCTGGAGTGGAATTGTTCCCGCCGACGTTTAGGGACCGAAACAGATTGCACACCGGTCGCTCTGGCCGGCGGTTCCCGGAAGCCGTTGGGTTCGCGGGACTGCCAGCCTAACTAACATGTTTTCACAGGAATAGCCCACCAGCTTCCCCCAAAAGCAGCCGCCCGGAAAGGCGCGCCGGCTCCTCCATTCCCGGTAATCAAATTGCTCCATTACTTGTGGACCCGTTCGATCCGCTTCATCAGTTCGGAGCTTCATCAATTCCGACCGAGACTGAGGTAGGTATGCCGTACAAGGACATTTTCTGGATGGCCTGCGATTCAACCGAGCAGTTGCGGGCCGAATACGGGCCGTTCCACACTCGCGAAGAAGCGGAAGTCGAAGCCCGCAAACTCGGCTTTGGATACCTGCTCCGCTACGAGCACATTTTGGGTCCCAACGAAGAGATCGAAGAAGTGCGCTGCATCTTCCTCGAACTGCAAAATCTCGAACTGCAAAACGAAGACGTGCAGACTCCTCCGCGGCCGGGCGTGACCTTTCACACCCGATGTGCCAGTTGCGGCGAGTCCGAGACCCACGAGCTGTCGTGGCAGGCGGAAGTCTGGGCTGACATCCACGAATTCGAACACACCCGCCACAAAGTCAGACTCTTCGAGCATGCCCGCGGAGAAGGTCTGAAAGAGATCGCCGACTGGCGCGGCCACGCCGCGTAAGCGCAAAGAAGCTCTCAGCTTTCAGCTATCAGCTCTCAGTCAAAACAAACCACGTAGGGACAGACGCCCTCGTCGGTCCAGTCTGGCGAAGCCCGACAGCGGCCGCCGGAATCCAGCGTCACCGCCGAGCCCAGTCGCACCAAACTGGTCTATGTATCTGGACTGATCAGCTAAGGCTCGCATCAGCCATTAAGAGGGCGGCACAACGTGGCGCGTCGATCATGATCTCAAATGCCGACCATCGCAGCGTGCGGGCGTTGTACGGCGATTTCGGAAATCATTATCGCTTCAATCGCACCAGCGTCCTCGCCGCTGACACCCTCCACCGGCGACAGACAACCGAACTGGTGATCACGAGCTACGACCCAGGGCAAGGCGAAGAATCGGCGCGTGCTCCGTCCCACCGCGACCAGCATGACTCCCTTACGGCGTAGCCTCAACCGTAAGCCGCAAACCCACCGCCCTTAGTCACGGCGAGCCTAGATTTTTCATCACACCCAAACTGTGAGCGCTATCACAGACTTCCAACTCAGCCCGTGCGAGAATGTTCACTGATTGGGGCAGTGCGAGGCGTGCCCGTCTCCCAAGACGGCCCTCGAAACTGCCCCAAACCCATTTTCAGCGCTCTTTGAGGAGCTAAGTCCTTATTCCGGAATATTTTCCATATAAGTCCTTTAAACTCAAAGATTTTGCAGGATTTTTTGCCTAACTCTATGATTCTAAAAGATCGAGCACGAGTTTTTTTCGGGGGATACATGTAGTACCTTTCTAGTAAATAGGCGGGAATAGCCAGCTTGCAGAGGCCGGACTTCACCGAGTCAGCTTTGCGGCGGCGGCTTCGTCCAGCAGCCACAACAGTTTCCCGTCGGAGGGTTGCACTCTTTGCGAGGGAAGTGGAGGAGTGTTCTTGCCCTCAAGAACCTGACGCAGCATGTCGGCCTTGTCCGCGCCACTAACCAGGAACATCACTTCGGCGGCGCGATTGAGAACGGGGAAAGTGAAGGTGATTCGGTCGGTGTTAAACTTCGCGACCCAATTGGCAACCACCAGGCGCGACTGTTCGTCGAGCGCCGGGGAATCGGGGAACAGGGAAGCGGTGTGGCCATCGGGACCCATACCGAGCAGAATCAGGTCAAAGCGCGGGAATTCGCCGGGCCGATCGCCGGGCCGATCTCCGGGCAAAAGTTCGAAGAATCGGCGGAGCTGGGCCTCATAGTCTGACGCAGCGGCGGCGGCATCGGGATTCTCGGCCGGCACGCGAAAGACGTTCTCGGCTGGAATCGCAATCTTCGTCAGCAACGATTCCTGCACCATCCGATAATTACTGTCGGCATCGGTGGGCGGGACGTGACGCTCGTCGCCGAAGAATAAGAAGATGCGGTTCCAGGCGAAGTCGGCGTAATTGGCGGCGAGCAGCGAATAGAGAGCTTTTGGAGTCGAGCCACCGGAGAGCGCGACCGTGAATCGGCCTTGGGCGCCGATGGCTGCGCGGGCCACGCGAATGAATTCTTCGGCGGCGGTGTGAAAAAGATCGGCGGCGGTGGCGACGACTTCAATGGCTCGAGTAGACGGCATAGGAAATTCGTAATTTTGTAATTTGGTAATTGTGTAATTTGGTCCCCAGCGACCAGCAAAGCCAAACACAAATTACAAGATTATCCGATTACCAAATTACACAATCCCCCGCCAGATCATTTCTCGAAATTTCTCCAGCGCCGGCCATCGCGTTCCATCAGTTCGTCGGACTCTTTCGGGCCCCAGGTTCCAGAAGGATAGTTGGGGAAATTACGCGGAGGCAGCGCCTTCCACACGTCGAGCACGGGATTGACAATGCTCCAACCGGCCTCGACCATGTCGGCGCGCTGGAACAGCGTGGCATCGCCGGTCATGCAGTCATGCAGCAGGCGTTCATAGCCGGTCGAAGGAGTGAGCCCGAAATAGTCGGCGTAGTTGAAGTCCATATTCACTTCGCCCAACTGCATGGCGGGCCCGGGCGTTTTGGCGGCAAAGCGCAGCGAGATGCCTTCTTCCGGCTGGATGTGGAGCACCAGTTGGTTGGGCATCAGGTTTTCGACCTGGGTTTCGCGGAACAGCATGAAGGGCGCGCGCCGGAACTGAATCACGACGTGCGTATTGCGGCCCGGCAGCCGCTTGCCGGTGCGCAGATAGAAGGGAACTCCCGCCCAGCGCCAGTTGTCGATCAGGAGCCTCATGGCGACGAAGGTTTCGGTGCGCGAGTCCGGGGGCACGCCATCTTCGGAGCGGTAGGCGGGCACCTTCTCATTGTCCATGGTTCCTTCTCCGTATTGCCCGCGGATGGTTTTGCTGAGCACGTCCTCGTTGCTGAAGGGCTGGATGGCATGCAGGATTTTGGCCTGCTCGTCGCGAACCGCGTTCGCCTCGAAAGAAATTGGCGGTTCCATCGCGGTCAGGGTGATGAGCTGCATGATGTGGTTAGGCACCATGTCGCGCAGGGCACCCGCGCCATCGTAGTAGCCACCGCGTTTCTCGACGCCGACGGTTTCGGCGACCGAAAGCTGCACGTGGTCAATGTAGCGGCGATTCCAGATTGGCTCGAAAATCCCGTTCGCGAAACGGAGCGCCAAAATGTTCTGGACCGTCTCTTTTCCCAGGTAGTGATCGATACGGTAGATCTGCCGTTCCGAAGCAACTTTCAAAAGTTGCTGGTTCAGAGCCTTGGCGGAATCCAGATCGTGGCCAAAAGGTTTTTCGATAATCACCCGCCGCCAATGGGTATTGTCTTCGGTCATCAGGCCGACTTTCGAAAGCCGCTCGACAACGTCGCCGAAGAAGTTGGGCGCGGTGGCGAGGTAAAAAAAATAGTTGCCGTGGCAGTTGTGTTCCTGGTCAACCTTGGCAAGCGATTCTTTCAGCTTGTCGTAGGTAGCGGGATCGTCGAAATTTCCACTCACGTAACTTATGCGGCGGACAAACCATTCCCACAAATCGGCATCGACGGTGCCGGTGGCGAACTGTTTGAAGTCTTCGGTGACCTTTTTCCGGGCGTCGTCATCGCTCATGGGGCTGCGGCCCACGCCGATCACGGCAAACTCGCGCGACAGCAATTGCTGGCTGGCGAGGTTGTAGAGAGCTGGAATCAGCTTCCGGCGCGTGAGGTCGCCGGTAAAGCCGAAAATCACCATGACACACGGGTCTCCTGTACGCCCCACCCGCGGTTTGGTTGTTGCTGGCAGAACTTCTGTTTGCGCCATCGTTTCCTCTTGAGTGACCTACGGTCTGCGAGCTACAAGCTTCGAGCAACCCAAACATTTGTTTGCTCGTAGCTCGAAGCCCGAAGCTCGTAGCAGCACTTATTTCGTCTTCGCCGGGGCTTTCGGTTCCAGGTGACCACCGAACTTCTGTCGCATGGCGGAGAGCATCTTCTCCGCGAAAGTATGATCTTGCCGCGAGCGAAAGCGCGTGTACAGGGCCGCCGTCAGCACTTCTGCGGGGACCGCCTCTTCGATCGCAGCCTGGATCGTCCAGCGCCCCTCGCCGGAATCCTGCACGAACCCGCTGTACTCGGCGAGCGTGGGATTCTCGAGCAGCGCCATCGCCGTCAGGTCCAGCAACCACGAACTCACCACGCTGCCGCGCCGCCAGACCTCGGCAATATCGGGCAGGTTGAGATCGTAGCGGATATCTTCGGGAAGTTCTTTGCTGGTTGCGTTCTTGAAAATGTCGAAGCCTTCCGCGTAGGCCTGCATCATGCCGTACTCGATACCGTTGTGGACCATCTTCACGAAATGTCCGGAGCCGGATGGGCCGCAGTGGATGTAGCCGTCTTCGGCAGTAGAGGCTGCGGTACCAGGGGCGGTGTCAGCCATTTTTTCGCGTCCCGGAGTGCGTGGGATGTCGCCGCGTCCCGGCGCCAGCGTTTTGAAGATCGGGTCGAGGCGCTGGACGGCTTCTTTCGGGCCCCCAATCATCATGCAGTAGCCGCGCTCCAGTCCCCAGACACCGCCACTGGTGCCGACGTCGACGTAGTGCACGCCTTTGACGGCACAGATTTTGGCGCGGCGAACGTCGTCTTTAAAATACGAATTGCCGCCGTCGACGATGGTGTCGCCCGCCTGCATTCGTCCGAGCAGAGCCTGCACCGTTTTTTCCGTGGGATCGCCCGACGGCACCATGATCCACGCGGCGCGCGGAGGGTTCAGCTTGCTGACCATATCATCGAGCGAAGCCGATGCCACCGCACCTTCGCCGGCGATGCCCTTGACGGCATCGGCGCTGAGATCGGAAACCACCATCGTGTGGCCGCCACGCATCACACGCCGCGTCATATTGGCGCCCATGCGCCCCAAACCTACCATTCCCAGTTGCATTCGTGCTCCTTAAACCGCCGATCCCTCAGGGGCTAAAGCCCGTCTCGCTATTGCCTCTGGGTGGCACGGCCAAAGCCGTGCCCTTCCCATGACGATTTATGAGATAGCTTCACAAAACCTGCTTTACCAGTTCCGCGAGTTTGCCGAGCCCTGCTTTGACATCGCAGCCGAGGTGCACGCGTAGCGCCCGGCGCTGGCGGTCGGCCAGAACCTGGAAGTCGCCCCGAGCCTGTGCCGCCTTCACTATTCCGAAAGTGTACTTCTGTCCGGGAACCGGCAAGTCCTGGGCATCGTCGCACGTGATTTGCAGGAACACGCCGCTGTTGGGACCGCCTTTGTAGGTTTGTCCGGTGGAGTGCAAAAAACGCGGACCGAAGCCGAGGCAGGTCGCCACACGTTTGCGATCGCGCACGGCCATGCGCAGGTTTTGCAGGAGAGATTCGTGTTCCGCATTCATCTCGACATAACCCAGCAGAGCAAAGTAGTCGCCGGCGCCCAGACGCGCCAGATGAGCGCGCAGATAATTCTTGAGCTGGCCGTCCGACGAAGCGCCAGCCACCACCGCTTTCGCGAGGGCCGCGGCGTTCCTCTCGTCGGCGAAGAGCTTGAAACCCGCTTCTTCAAGAATCGGTTTCTCGGGAGGTAGCGAGCCCGTGCGTTCGTCCTCAGATGTGAGTTGCTTCGTTACGATCTTGCTCGCCTCGACGTCGGGCTGATTGAAGGCGTTGATGCCGAGGATCGAGCCCGCGACCGCCGTCGCAATTTCCCAGCGGAAGAATTCCTGTCCGAGGCTGTAGGTGTCAGACACGGCGATGCGCACTATGGGATGCCCGGCTTTTTCGAGCGCGGCGACTTTGGCATCCTGCGCTCGGTCGGGCGCGCTCTCCAGCCGAAGGTAGGCGAAGATGCGGTCATTGCCATATGCTTCCGGCGCGCCGATGTTTTCACGGTCGACCGGGATGATGCCCTTGCCGAGCTTGCCGGTGGACTCTGCGATCAACTGCTCGAGCCACGCGCCCAGGTCGGCAATTCCGGGCGAGGTGAGGAGCGTAATCTTGTCGCGGCCAAGTGTCGCGGCTGTGCCAAGGATCAGGCCGAGCATCACTCCCGGATTCTGTTCCACGGGAGTGGACGCCTTGCAGGCTTCGACCATCTCTTTCGTTCGCTGGAGGAACTTGCCGGTATCGAGACCCATGGCCGCGGCGGGAACCATGCCAAAGTTGGAGAGCGCGGAGTAGCGTCCGCCGATGGAGGGCAGGCCATAGAAAATGTGGCGGAAGCGGTCGCGCTCGGCAACCTGCTGCATCTTCGAGCCCGGGTCGGTGATCGCGAAAAAATGGCTGCCCGCCTTGTCGGCGCCCACGGTCTGCTGGACGCGCTCGAAGAAGTACTGCTTGTAGATGTTGGGTTCGAGGGTGCTGCCGGATTTACTGGAAACGATAAAGAGCGTCTTGGCGAGGTCGACCTTTTTTTCGACGCTCCTGATTTGCGCCGGGTCGGTGGAGTCGAGTATGTGCAGGCGCGGGAAGCCGGGAGTTTGCGCGAAGGTCAGCGCGAGCACTTCCGGACAAAGGCTTGATCCGCCCATGCCGAGCAGCAGAATGTCGGAGAATCCCGCGCTCTTGACCTCGCCGGCAATCTCGTTGAGCTTGGCAACGCTGGCGAGTTGTTCGTCCGTGATGCCGAGCCAGCCGAGCCATTTGGCCTCGTCTTCGCCGGTCCAGAGCGAGGCGTCGCGCTGCCAGAGACGTCTTACTTTTCCCGATGCCCGCCAGTCATCGAGGTTTTTTTTTAACGCCGCATCGAGATCGGCCGGAAGCCATTCGGTCTGTGGATTGACTTCGGGATTGATCTGCGCCGTGCTCATCGCTTTGTACTCTTTTCGACTGCGGCCAGCAACGTGCCGAAGGCGTCGGCAAACAATTTCACGCCGTCGGCAGTCAGCTTGTCGGTCACGTCCTTCATGACGATGCCAACCCCGGCCAGATCGCCCATCGTTTTCCGCGCACCGTCCAGGTCTTCGGTCAGACTCTGGCGCGGCTTGCCATGATCGCGGAAGGCATCGAGCGTCGCCGGAGGAACGGTATTGACGGTGTCCGGCCCAATCAATTCCTCGATGTAAATCACATCGCGGTAATTCGGATTCTTGGTGCTGGTGCTCGCCCACAGCACGCGCTGGGTTTGCGCGCCCTTGGCGGCCAGTGCTTTCCATCGCGGAGTAGAGGAGATGCGCTGGTAGGCTTCGTAGGTCAGTTTTCCGTTCGCAATTGCGACTTTCCCCAGAATCCCCTGTAACTTCGCCTTGCGGGCCGGGTCCGTCTCTTTCTTGAGTTGGTCGCCAACCAGCGAGTCGACCAGCGAATCGATGCGGCTGATGAAGAAGCTGGCCACACTGGCAAGCTTGCTCACGTCGCCGCCGGTCGCAGCGAACTTTTCCACTCCATCAATGAAAGCCGCGGCGACTTCCTCATATACCGGCTGCGCGAAGAGAAGCGTTACGTTGACGTTGATGCCTTCGCTGATGAGCTGGCGAAACGCGGGAATGCCCTCGGCGGTGCCCGGCACCTTGATCATCAGGTTATCGCGGGCCACGCTCTTCCAGAGGCGGCGCGCCTCGTCGAGCGTGCCGTTGGTGTCGTGCGCGAGATACGGAGATACTTCGAGGCTCACGTAGCCGTCGCGCTTCTTGGTGCTCTGGTAGACGGGACCGAGCAGGTCGGCCGCGTCCTGAATGTCCCGGATCGCCAGCAGTTCGTAGCGGCCCTTGGCGTCGAGGTTGGTGCGGCTGGCGAGCGAGTCCAGGAAATCCTGGTACTGCCCGCCTGCAATGGCCTTCTCGAAAATCGACGGATTCGAAGTCATCCCGCGCAGGCCGTCTTCCGTGATCAGGCGCTGCAGTTCGCCGCCCTTCAGCAGGTCGCGGCGGATGTAGTCGAGCCAGATGGACTGGCCGAAAGTCTGAAGCTGGGTGACAGGATTGGCGGCTTTTGCGGTCTCAAGCGTGCCCACTGGATTCATAACTATCTCCTAAACTGAGCCAGGCAGCAGATAATTGCCTGACGTTAATAAACCGTTACTGCACAGGCTGCGGAAATACTCGAACGTCGATGCCTAGCTACTTGGTTCCCCGTCAGAGACGCGGCTTGCCGCGTCTCCCTCGCCGCGTCCAAAGAGACGGGGCAAGCCCCGTCTCTACACCATCGTTATTTCCCGAGCAGTCCGCGCGCTGCTTGCAGGGCGGCGTCGACAGTGAAGCCGAACTTCTTCTGCAAATCCTTGAGGGGCGCGGACGCTCCAAAGGTGTGCATGCCGATGATGCGTCCTTTCGGTCCTGTGTATTGCGCCCAGCCGAAGGTCGAAGCCTGCTCGACTGCGACACGCGCGGTGATGTCGGGCGGAAGCACCTCATCGCAGTAACTCTGGTCCTGATGTTCGAACAAGTCCCACGAAGGCATGCTGACGACGCGCGCCCGGATGCCTTCCGCTTTTAGTTTTTCGAAGGCGTCGATGCAGAGGTACACCTCGCTGCCAGTGGCCATCAGGATTACCTGCGGCTTGCCACATTCGGCGTCGGCCAGGATGTAAGCGCCGCGAGCCACGCCAGCTGCTGACGCGTATTTCGTGCGATCAAATGTCGGCAAGGCTTGCCGCGTCAGGATCAGCGCCACCGGTTTCTTCTGCAGCTTCATGATGATTTTCCACGACTCGACGACCTCGTTGGCATCGGCGGGACGCAATGTCATCAGTCCGGGAACCGCTCGCAGCGAGATCAGTTGTTCGATCGGTTGGTGGGTCGGTCCGTCTTCGCCGACGCCGATGGAATCGTGGGTGAAGATCCAGATCGCGGGAATTTCCATGATGGCCGAGAGGCGGATCGGCATCTTCATGTAGTCGCTGAAGATCAGGAACGTCGAACCGTAGGCGTGGATTTTCGACAGCGCCATGCCATTTACGATTGCGCCCATCGCGTGTTCGCGAATGCCGAAGTGGAAGTTGCGCGCGTTGTACTGATTCGCTTCGAAATCGCCCGCGCCGTCGAAGGTGAGCCGCGTCTTCGTTGACGGATACAAGTCGGCCGAGCCGCCCATGAGCCAGGGATCGTTCTTGGCAATTGCGTTAAGAACCTTGCCGGACGAATCGCGGGTTGCGATTCCCTTGGCATCGGGTGCAAATGTGGGAAGGTCCTTGTCCCATCCCTCAGCAGGTTGGCGACGCTGCATGCGTTCGAATTGAGCCGCCAGATCCGGATACCGCTTGCTGTACTGGCTGAACAGCGCGTTCCATTGGCCGCCCAATTGCCGTCCGCGCTTGCCCATGACGTCGCAAAAGTTCTCCGAGACTCCATCCGGGACCAGGAACTTGGCGTCTTCCGGCCAGCCGTATACGCGCTTCGTAAGTTTGACTTCTTCTTCGCCAAGCGCTTCGCCGTGTGCTTCTCTTGTGTCCTGCCGGTGGGGCGAGCCGTAGCCAATGTGGCTGTCGACGATGATCAGTTTGGGACAGTCCTTTGCGCTTGGATCCTTCACGCTGAGCGCGTGGGTGTAGGCGCTGGCGAGTGCAACCAGATCGTTCGCATCAAGGACGTGCTGGACATCCCAGCCATAGGCTGCGAATCTGGCGGCCACATTTTCATCGAAGGCGAGATCGGTATTGCCCTCGATCGTGATGTGGTTGTTGTCGTAAATCCAGCACAGGTTCGAAAGTTTCAGATGCCCGGCGACCGACGCGGCTTCCGAGGAAATTCCTTCCATCATGTCGCCGTCGCCGCAAATCGCCCAGATGTTGTAGTTGAACAGCTCGAATCCCGGACGATTGAAATTCTGCGCCAGCCAGCGCTCGGCGATCGCCATACCCACGCTGTTCCCGACGCCCTGACCGAGCGGGCCGGTGGTCGTCTCGACACCCGAGGTCAAACCGTATTCGGGGTGCCCGGGCGTTTTGCTGCCGAGTTGCCGGAAATTCTTGATCTCGCCGAGCGAGACGGCAGGCGTCGAGAGAATTTCGCCCTCCGGACTTACTTCTCGCACGCCCGCCAGATGCAGCAAGGAATACAGCAGCATGGAGGCGTGCCCATTGGAGAGCACGAAGCGATCGCGGTTCGGCCAGATGGGATTTTCCGGGTCATAGCGCAGAAACTGCTGCCACAGACAGTAGGCGACCGGAGCCAACGCCATCGGCGCCCCCGGATGGCCCGAGTTCGCTTTCTGCACCGCGTCCATCGAAAGAGTGCGAATCGTATTGATACACAACTGATCGAGCTCGGTACCGGTGGCGATAGACTGGTCACTGACAGCCATCAATGCTCTCCTCGCAAATCGGCTTGCGTTGCCGTACTTACGAAATTAGATGAAATAAGCGCCAAATGGATACAACTGCGCCGACCGCCCAAGTCCACATCGTGATCGAAAAACAAAACGAGGCACGAGAGGACTAACTTCTGATTTTACACCGAGAAGAATTCACCCCGACGCACCCGATGGGTCGCGCTGACTTGTGCGACGCGAAGCGCCGGTTCTAGGTAAGAAAAAGCTTATCCTGGCTGATCCTGTGTTGCAGGGTGGACGCCAACTGGTCCACGTCTGTGGCCGAAAGGTTCATTACGTCGGGGTCGAGGATCGGGACGCGGTTCGTTCCGACCGCGTCCCGCCGCACCTGGATCAGTAAAGCTTGGAGCGCGTGGGGATCGTATTTTTGCGGGGTCATGCGGATCAATTCCTGAAGCGCGGCTCCGACCGACAGGCGTTCGCGGTAAGGACGTTCGCTGATCATCGCATCGAAGGTATCGGCCAAGGCCACGATGCGCACCGCTTGCGGTATCTCGTCCGCATGCAAGCCGTCCGGGTATCCTGACCCGTCTCCGCGTTCATGATGCCAGCGCACGATTTCCGGAATCTGCGGCCAGGGAAACTGCACGTGGCTGACGATCTGATGCCCAACGACAGTGTGGTCGCGCATCTCGCGGAATTCTTCCGCGTCGAGCTTCGAAGCTTTTCCGAACAGCCGCTTATCGATGGCGACCATGCCGATGTCGTGCAGGTAGCCCGCCGACCGCAGCGATGCCACCTCGCTCGGGTCCATCCCCAGCGCTTCGCCGATCGCCTGCGCGAAGCGGCCCACCCGCAGCGAGTGGCCATGAATGTTGACGTGTTTGACATCGATGGCAGTGGCGAAAGCTTCGAGCGCGTTGTCGTAGAACCCGTGCAGCGAAGCCAGCAGCCGCAGGTTTTCGGAAACCCGCTGTGCCAGCGTCTGGCCGAGAGTGTGATTCTGAATGGCCAGCGCCACGTAGTGGCTCAGCATTTCAAAAGCATCGAGCGCGTCTTCTTCGTACACCGCATCGCCGGGCCGGCGTCCCAGGGCGATCACTCCGGCGAGCTTTCCCCGAACTTTCAGCGGGCAAATGCACTTGAACAGTTCGGGCGCGACATTGCCGTTCGAACTCAGAAAGACATCATAGGTGGAACTGTTGAGCACTACAGGGCCGGCGGCTGCGGTCAGGGTGTGCACGTGGCGGGGAAGCAGGGGAATCAGCGACGGTTCCGGCAGCAGCGCGAATCCTTGGGCGTCGACCGAGGTCAGCAAGGAAGGCCGTTCGCCGAACGAAAACAAAACGGCCTCGCGCGCGCCGGCCGCTTCCATTACGGCGGTCAGCATGGTGCGAGCGGTTTGGCGGAAGTCGCGGTCCGCCGTTAGTTCGGGGCCCAAATCCGCCAGCGCTTCGACTGTTCTTAAAAGCTTCTTGAGATTCGTTCCCTGCAATGCCTCTTGCGGAGGTGCATGCGAGAAACCAGAGCTCAATAAGGTTAGCATCGCCCCCGCGACACAATTGTTGGTTAGTTTGGTGCGAGCGCCAGAGCATCGGGTAATCTGGCGATCGGGTCATCGAGCGATCGGAAGTTGGGCAGGGAAAGACGACCCGATGGCCCGATGATCCGATCACCCGATGACCTCGCGCTGACTACACGCCGACCGGGAATGGCTTGGTGTGGGTTTCCGAACCTACCGAGAGTCCGGCGAACCGCCCCTGCAGCAGTGACATCAGCCCCGTGACCCAGTAACCGATCACGAACAACAGCAGGAAGGGAACCGTGAAGTAGTTCTCGTTGTCGATGGCGTAAAAGACCGCCAGCGCGAAATAAGCTCCGATCAGGAGTTCAATCCACGGAACCCATCCCAGACGCTTGCGGTATTTTTTCGCGCCGACTTTGTCCTTCTTTGATTCGACGCGGTACTTGGGGGTGCGGGCGAAGGCGGTCTGCTTGCCGGCCAGCGCTTCCAGCACAGCGCGCGTGTTCGTGACCGTCAGCCCGATTCCGAGAGCCATCAATAGTGGCAGGTAGAGCAGCGATCGCAGCCAGCTTTTCGGAAACAGTTCTTTTTGCGAAACCAGATAGAAGCTGGAAATGGAGAACGTCGAAGCCAGGAACAGGGGCAGGTCGATATAGAGCATCTGAAACCATCCCTGATAGAAGCGAATAATCATGGCGGGCATCAGCAGAACCGAGAGCACGATCATCAGCGGATAGCTGAGGTTGGCCGTCAGGTGATACACGGCTTCGATTTTCACATGTCGCGATGCGTCGCTCGCGAACACCCTGGGGAGTATTTTCTTGGAGACCTGGATCAACCCCTTGGCCCAGCGCGCCTGCTGCGTCTTGAATGCGGTCATCTCCACCGGCAACTCGGCCGGACATTCGACATCCTGCAGATAAAGAAACTTCCATCCTTTGAGCTGGGCGCGATAGGAAAGATCGGTGTCTTCGGTGAGCGTGTCATGCTCCCAGCCGCCGGCTTCGTCAATGGCGCAACGGCGCCACATGCCAGCCGTGCCGTTGAAGTTAAAGAAAACGCCGCTGCGTGCCCGTCCCGAGTGTTCCAGCACGAAATGGCCGTCGAGCAGGATGGCTTCGACCTGGGTCAGCAACGAGTAGTTGCGGTTGATGTGCGTCCAGCGCGTCTGCACCATGCCGACCTTGGGATCGGTGAAGTGATGGATACACTTCAGCAGAAAGTCGGGTGGCGGAACAAAATCGGCGTCAAAGATGGCAACGAATTCGCCCTTTGCGGTTTTCAATCCTTCCGCCAAAGCGCCCGCCTTGTAGCCCTCACGATTGTCGCGATGCAGGTACGTGACCGGATATCCCAAGGCGACGTAGCGATCGACCAAAAGGCGGGCAACCTCTACGGTTTCGTCGGTCGAGTCGTCGAGCAGTTGGATGTCGAGCTTTTCTTGCGGATAGTCGAGCCGGCAGACGGCGTCGAGCAGCCGTTCCACCACGTATTGTTCGTTGAAGATCGGCAGCTGGACGGTGACACGCGGCAGGTCATCGAAATCGAAATGAGCCGCCGGTTCCGTCGTCTTGTTCTTCTTGTTCTTGTAATAAAGATAGACCAGCCAGTAGCGGTGCGCGCCGTACGCCGCCAGGATGATCAGCACGATGAAATAGGGAATCAGCAGCGCCAGATCAAACGCATTGACCTGGTAGAGACCCTGGAAAGTCTTGTCCAGAAAATGGTGGCGAAGGTAGGGTACCAAACCCTTGGAGGTGAGAATCAGGACCAGGGCCAGCGGGGAAGAAGTGAGCGTCAAATCCATGAACTCAACAGCACCATGAATCAAAAGGAAAGACAGCAGCGCAAGCATTGTACCTGATCGGTCGTTGGTCGTTGGTCGTTAGTCGTTGGCAAACCCACGAACGACTAACGACTAACGACCGTTTATCGCCACTCCTCACCCGCTGGACTGAGCTTCAGCTCGACCTTCTGATGAGAACCTTCCTCCACTTTCACTGCCATACCATTCGCTTCCTGGGACTTCAGAAAGTCGACGTCGCGCCAGGCGCCCTCTTCCAGATCCTGCCAGGCATATAGCGTGTAGCTGCCCGGAGCGACGCCGCGAATCGTAAAGCGTCCATGCTGATCGGTCGATCCAAGCCCGAAGCGATCGGGAAGCTTGCGGTATTTTTCTTCCGGCACGGCCACCACCGTGGCATTGGCCACCGGATGATCGTTGTCCACATCTTTTTCCTTTTCAACGACCGATCCCTCGACCACCCCTCCCTTGCTGCTCACCAACAGGTCAAGTGTCGTTGGCCCGCTTGCCGTGAATCCGGTTTCGATATTTCGTTCGCCGAGCTTCACCGATTTCAGGAAGAAGCTACCCTGCCCCTCGCCCCCGTACAGTTGCACGATGTAGTTGCCGGGGGTCACGTTTTTCCACTCGAAGTTGCCGAGCCGGTCCACGGGCGCGTTCGTCCCAAAGAAGCCCTGGGACATGAAGAAGCCTGGATCTTCCGGCAACTCGGCCAGGCGCAGGTTTACCGAGTACTGAGTAAGTTCTCCCGACGCGCTGCCCTCGATGCGGAGATGACCGGAGAGCCTGAAAGAAGGCAAGGGAACCAGCTTCACGCCTTCCACGTCAGCGGCAACGAGACTTACATCCTGGCGCGCAGTGAGCGGTTGCGAATCCGTGCCGGCCGATGCCCTTACCACATACGATCCCGGAGCGACCCCACGCACTTCGAACTGACCGTCCGCCCCCACTTCACTCGCATGAACAGAATCGCCCGCTTTAGAGACCAACTCCACGACGGGTTTCTGAGCGACGGGGACGCCAGTAACGATTCCTCGAACCCGATACGTTCTCGCCGGCACCAGCGTGAGGTTGATCGGCATTTCGTCGCCCGCCTTAAGCCTCACAGCCGAGGCCTGAATGGCATCGTAGCTACCCGGATAGTAGGTGGTGACGTACCGAGTATCGGGCTGGGCGTCGCCCTGGTTATCGCCCTGCGGCGATTTTTCGTACTGCTGTTCGTAATCGCGGAAGTCCGGAGGCGGCATGGCCACAATCCAATACTGGCCGGGAAACAAACCGGAGAGACGGTATTCGCCAAGATCGTTCGTCGCCTCGGTCCCGGCGCTTTCCCGCGTTGCTTTTCCTGGTTTTTTCTTTTGCGCGATAACTCTGACCCCGGACATCGGGTCGCCATCTTCGTCCGTGATGCGGCCGCTGATGATGGCCGTGGGCAACATGCGAAACAGCAGATCTTCCACCGACTGCCCGGCCTGAACCGTGAAAACGTTGACATCAGACTTGAGCCCGCGCCCATTCACCTCGACCAACCCGGTTTTCTCGAGGTAGAGCCGGTAACGCCCCGGCAGGACGTTCTCAATGTAGAAATGGCCGTCGGCGTCGGTCGAGGCGGTGTAGTTTCCGCCCTGCTTCTGGTCTTCCGCGATCACCTGCACCAGCACTTTCTTGAGAGGCTGGCTGCCCGGTTCCTTCACCACCGTGCCTGCAATGGAGGACGCGTTCGCCGCGGGTGCGGAATCTTGCGCACTCGCAAGCAGCAAGGCGCTGAGAACGAAAAAGGCGAGGACGAGTGAGCGCGTCATCAGAGATTGAATCATTGAATCATTGAGGCATTGAATCAATGAATCAATGCCTCAATGCCTCAATCCTCTCCTCCGGCTGTCCCTGCGTGAGAGTCAGTTCAGAAAATATTGCCGGTACAACGTATCCCGCTGCGCCGGACGGAAGCCTGCATCGCGTATGATGCGCCGCAATTCTTCTTCGGTTGTGCAGTTGGTCACGCCCGCGGCGCGAACGACGTTCTCCTCCAGCATCACGGAGCCCACGTCGTTGCCGCCGAAGCGCAAGCCCATCTGGCAGACTTTCAATCCCTGCGTCACCCAACTGGACTGCACGTTCAGAAAATTCGAAAGATAGAGCCGCGAAATCGCTAGCACCTTCAGGTACTCAACCGCTGTGGCCTCATCCCAGCGACGTCCGCCGAGCGCGGTGTTGGCGGGCTGGAAACTCCACGGGATGAACGCGGTAAACCCGCCAGTCTCCTGCTGTAAGTCATAAAGACACTGCAAGTGGTTGACCCGGTGTTCGATGGACTCGCCAACGCCAAACATCATGGTCGCGGTGGTGCGCATGCCGAGCTGGTGCGCGGTGCGATGCACCAGCAACCAATCCGCGGTCAGGCATTTCAACCGCGCGATCTTGTAGCGGACTTCGTCGTCAAGAATCTCAGCGCCGCCGCCCGGGATCGAATCCAGTCCGGCATCGCGCAGCCGCGCAATCGTATCGCGCACGCTGAGATTGCTGTACTCGGCAATCGCGAGAATTTCCGAAGCGGAGTAGCAGTGCAGGTGAACTTTCGGGAATCGCTGCTTGATGCCGCTAAGCATCTTTTCGTGCCAATCAATCTTGAGATCGGGATGCAGGCCGCCCTGCATCAGCACGCCCGTGCCGCCCAGTTCCACGGTCTCGCGAATTTTTTCGTAGATGGTGTCGAAATCGAGGATGTACCCCTCGTTGACCTTGGCCGCCGGTCCCTTCAACGGACGATAAAACGCGCAGAACGTGCAATATTCCGTGCAGAAGTTGGTGTAATTAATGTTGCGGTCGATGATGTATGTCACGACGCCTTCGGGATGCATCTTGCGGCGAACCGCGTCCGCCTCCATGCCAATCCCGATCAGGTCATCGGACCGAAACATCTCCAAAGCTTGCTGCTTGGTCAGGGACATCCTCTTCACCCCACGGTAATGGCTATTTTAGCTGGTGAGAGGCGATGGAGGCGAGTTTTCCGAAAACGCCCGAAGGCTGTCTGCGCTTGTACTCGAACAGGCCGTACAGTGCGCCCAGCGCTGAGAAAGCGATCAGGGCGATAAGCACGGGCCAGTAGTACAGGGCAAAAAGCCTCACGATGTGCCGGCCGTAGTGGAACCCGAGATAAGCCAGGATGGTGAACCGAATGCCGCGCCCCACGGCCAGCGCGGTCAGAAACTTCCTGGTGGGGTACTGCATGGCGCCGGCGGCCAAAAGCATGGGCACGATGGGAAACGGCGGCGGAAGCAGAGCGGGGATCGCGACCGCCGCGAAGCCCCAGCGTGAAAAAATCGCGTATACCTTGTTGGTTGTCCTCTTCGAGAATCTCTTTTCCAGAGTCTCTTTGCCACCTTTGCGAGCCATGCGGTAAGTAAGATAGCCGCCGAGGAGGGCTCCTGCGGTCGCCATGATCGCGTAGTAGACCCACATGGTGGGGTGGTGGGCGGCGAGCAGGACGGTGACGATGTCCGTGCTACCCGGCAGAGGGATGACCGAGTTGTCGACGAGGCCCAGCAAAATCAGGCTGGGGCCGCCGAGATGGATCAGCCATCGCAGGGCGCTCTTCTTCGACGCGAGCAGGGCGATCGCAAGCAAGTGCATCTTCCTTATTGGAGCAGAATTGCGGCTGGCAAGATGCAATGTTAAAAAGCAGTTTATGCCGTCCGGCTAGAGGGAATAGCTAGAGGGAAATGCTAGAAGCCATCCCACAAATGGCCGTTCGGGGTAGTTGGTGCAATCGCCTGGTTCCATCAGCTATCCGCGCAGCTTATCCGCGCTGTCCTCAAACAGGTGACCCGGATTCGGTAATTAAGTGTCTCCAGCATGCCGCCGCAGCGTAGAGTCGAGACATGCCTGTGCGGCCCTTAGTCCAGACTGTCTCACTTGAGCGGCGGAGACGCATACCAACTGGTGCTCTTCCAAGTCGCTCTTGGCGCGCTCCATGTCGACGTTCTTGTAGGCCGCAAGCTCCGTGCTGACCCGATAATACGCAGCGAAACGGGCCTCGACGTACTGGCTACGCCTGGATTCAAAAGCTTTTTCCAGATCCTTGCACATTAAGCAATCCACGGCTATCCCTCCAGCCTTCCAGCAGACCCACGGGGGGCGGTGGATGTGGGCCCTTTACCGCTCTCGTTTGAGGATCTCCTGCTCGGCGCGGAGCCAGTCCTGTTCGTCTTGGCCGGGTTCACGACCACGGCTCTTATACAGCTCATAGGCCCGCTCTCTTATCCTGTCTTGTGATGGGACGGTGTCTGGCATCATCGCCACGTTGCCAGTAGAGCTTTTCGGGCCGACGGCAATCTTTGGCTTCGGTTGTTTGTTAGCCTTGCGATCGATCATTAGGAAATCTCCTGGGTGCTGCGGACTAAGAGGAAGGTACTTCAGATAAACTGACTTAGTTCAGGGGACCTGAAAGAGGAGAGGAACTGCTCACTCACTTTCAAGACTACGCTGAATCCTCACGCTTGTCCAATTTGGAAATGGCCGCTTGCGGCAACTCTCGATCTCATTTGTGTCGGCGAAAAATCGCGATTTCAGTGCGCCGGGATAAACCGGCATGAAGCAGAGAATGAAAAAGTCTTGCGAGAAAGGACTAGCGGTCCACTCGGCCCCGAGTTTTGCGTTGACGCACCGCGAGGTTGCACATTGCCGCGCCCTAAAAAGAAACCAGCCCTGGAGCGAGAGTGACTCCGGGGCTGGCAGGTTGTGGTCCGTCTTGGTGATGTCAGCGGCTGGCCAGGACGGGCTCTCTCGGGAGCAGATGCTCCACATTCAGACCTAGACCTTCGGCGACGCCGCGGCCGTATGCTGGGTCGGCTTTCAGGAAATGCCCAATCTGCCTCTCCTGAATGGCTTTGGGCACCGGCTTCATGCTGCCGACGATATTCGCGATCAGGCGCTTCTGCGCGTCCGGCTTCATCAGGCGGAAGAGGTTTCCAGCCTGCGTGTAGTCGTCATTACCCCGGTGATGATCGTAGCGATCGAGTGTTCCCGTGAGCGGACGCGGGCGCTCACGATACTCGGCGTTCTCGGTGGGTCCGTGGAAACTGTTCGGCTCGTAGTTGGGCGCAGATCCGAAGTTTCCGTCGAACCTCATGGCGCCGTCGCGCTGATAGTTCATGACCGGACACTGCGGCTTGTTGACCGGCAGCGCGTCGTAGTTGACGCCGATGCGATAGCGGTGGGCGTCAGGATAGGAGATCAGGCGTCCCTGCAGCATTTTGTCGGGTGAATATCCCATGCCCGGCACGATGTTTTTAGGATCGAATGCCGCCTGCTCCACCTCGGCAAAGTAGTTTTCCGGATTGCGGTCCAGCACCAACTCACCCACTTCGATGAGCGGATAGTCTTTGTGCGGCCAAACCTTGGTAAGGTCGAAGGGGTTGATGGGATAGGTCTCCGCTTCTTTTTCCGGCATCACCTGCAGGCAGACCCGCCATTTGGGGAAGTCTCCCTTGGCGATCGCGTCGAAGAGGTCGCGTTGCGCATAGTCGGGGTCTTTGCCCTTCAGCGGCTCGGCTTCTTCGGCGGTGAAGTTCTTGATTCCCTGTTTCGTCTTGAAGTGCCACTTCACGTAAAACAGTTCGTTCTTGGCATTGATCAGGCTGAAGGTGTACTGCTGAAGCCGTGCATGTGGCGATAACCATCCGGTGTGCCGCGATCGGAAAACAGGATGGTGACCTGATGCAGCGATTCCGGCGACAGCGACCAGAAGTCCCACATCATGGGGGGAGATTTCAGGTTGGTCTGCGGGTCGCGTTTCTGGGTATGAATGAAGTCGTCGAACTTCAGCGGATCGCGAATGAAGAAGACGGGGGTGTTGTTTCCGACCATATCCCAATTGCCTTCTTCGGTGTAGAACTTGAGCGCAAAGCCGCGCGGATCGAGCTCGGTGTCAGCCGAGCCTTTTTCGCCGCCGACCGTGGAGCAGCGAATGAATGTCGGCGTCTGCTTTCCGGCTTTGGAGAAAAGCTTGGCGGTGGTGTATTTCGGCATGTCGGAGTTCGTGCAGGTGAAATGGCCGTAGGCGCCGGAGCCCTTCGCGTGAACGACGCGTTCGGGCACGCGCTCCCGGTTGAAGTGAGCCATTTTTCAAACAGCAGGTAGTCTTCGAAAACGATCGGGCCACGCGGCCCAACGGTGAGCGAGTTCTGGTTGTCCCCCACCGGACGTCCAGCGGCGGTAGTGAGCTGTTTCTTTTCTCCTGCCATGGTCCACACTCCTTGAATGACGGTGAAGTTGTGAGATCCCGGTAATCTTATGCCGTCTTATTCATATGTGCGACTTTGTGTCCTTTGTGGTTGATGAATTTAGGAACTACCCAGAGCGGGTCATCCTTGGTCGGAAGGCTGCGACTGAGTAAAATAGTGGCAAGCGGCCTTTACGAAGGCGCGCAGGAGATTAAATGGCTTCCGGCGAAACGGCAACCGCTGTTACGAGCACGATTCCGCAACTTCCTAACCACAAGGTCAAGATCAAGAAGCCGGGCCAGCGGTCCTGCAACGAGAAAAACGAAAAGGGCAAGTTCTGCGGCGGACATCTGAAGCGCTGGTTCTACGCCGCCGACGTGCTCGAGCAGGAGTGCGGCTGCGTGGAGAAAGCCTGGGGAGCGAACGCCGAAGTGTACCGCTGCGAATTTTGCCAGACGATCTACCTGCCCAGTCCTGAAGATCCGCGTGGGGTGAATGTCGCGGGGACAGGCCAGCTTTCGGTGTTCGGGCTAACGGTTCCTCCCAAGGAAGAGAAAAAGGCGTAGCGTCTCTACTCCAGCGCCCGCGCCAGTTCTGGACTCGGCACCGTCTCACCCTCCAGTTCCTTGTGCCGCGCCGCCCGCTGTTCATTTAGTATTTTGGTCGCCGACGCCAACTCCTCTCGGCTTCTTTTTCGCGTCCCATACGCATCAGCGCCTGCCCGCGCAGATAACGCGCGCTGGCGTTTCCGCTCTTCCGTCTTCGCCGACGCCGTACTCTGCGCACTTACCTCACTCGAAAGAAAAAGCAGCAAGAGAACAACGAAGGGCATGAGGATGCTTGACACTCGATTCATCGTCCTGTAGTGTCCGCCAGCAAGAGGCCTAAATTCAAGGAGTCCATGGAATCTGCCGATTCGAAGCCTACGCGAAATGCCTCCTGGGCGAAATCCCGCCGGGCGTCAATCTCCGAGCCCTCGCGCAAACGGTCGCAGCCGGCAGTGGTCACCATCCGCGACGTCGCCGAGCGCAGCGGATTTTCTTCGGCCACCGTTTCCATCGTCCTGAACAACGCGCCTTTGGCCCGCTACATTCCCGACACCACCAAAGGAAAGATCCAGCGCGCCGCCGCGCAGCTCGGCTACCGTCCCAACCTGTTTGCGCGCTCGCTGCGTGGCCGGCGCAGCCACACGGTCGGCGTCATGGTTTTCGACATGACCGACCCTTATTGCACGCTGGTGCTGCGCGGCATCGAAAACACGCTCTTCCAGTCGTCTTTTCTTCCCCTTCTTACGGATGTACACAACGAGCGCAGCCGCTTCGAACGCTATCTCGAAATGCTACTCGACCGCCGCATCGAAGGCCTGGTCGTCCTCGCGAACTGGCTGTTTGTGGACATCAACGTCCTCGCCGATCTGGAGAAGAGCAATATCCCCACCGCGATTGTGGGGCGCGAATTGAAAAATGACAATATCAGCTCCGTGATCGTCGACAATTATCTGGGCGCACGAGCCGCTTTCGAACACCTCCTTTCGCTCGGCCATCGCAAGATTGCTTTTATCCGCGGCCCGCACCAGTTGTCCGACACCGAACCTCGGTGGCGTGGCGTGCGGACGCTTGCCCGCGAACATAACCTCGAACTCGACCCGCGGCTGATCGTCGATCTACCAGAATCTGGAGATCCGTTTTCAAGTTTTGAACAAGGATACAAATTAACGGAGGAATTGCTGCACCGCCGCCGTCCTTTCACCGCGCTGATGGCCTTTGACGACATGACAGCTTTCGGCGCCATTCGCGCGCTCGGCAAAGCCGGCATTCGCGTCCCCGAGCAGTGCTCGGTGGTGGGTTTTGACGACGTCGCGCCGGCTGCCATCTATTCTCCCGCGCTGACCACCGTCCGCCAGCCCATGGAGGTTATGGGAACGGCCGCGGCGACCATTGTGCTCGACGCTATCAACGCCACTCTCGAAAAAAAACCGGCCCACACCATCCACCGCCAAATTATTCCCGAGCTGATCGTGCGTGAGTCGACCCGCAGCGTAAGGTAGCGGCCCGGGCGAAGCTCACAACCCGTGCTTTTTGCAGCTTGGCTTGAAGTATCTTCTAGCGGAAGGCACTGCGCAAATAAGAAATCCTGGCTCGCAACGAGCCAGGATTGTCTTTTGAAACTTAACCGCGGCGAATGCTGCAGGGCAACGCGCGCTTCCTTTGCCTCGCGGGCTCGCGGCCCTTAATCCGCCACCACCGCCTGTTTTCGCGCCCGGTTCAGTACGGCGAGGCCCTTCTCCAGATCGGCGATCAGGTCCTCGACATGCTCAATGCCCACTGACAGGCGGATCATCTGTTCGGTCACGCCCATCTTTTTCCGCAGGTCGGGATCGATCATGGCGTGCGAGGTCAGCACGGGGATGGTCACCAGCGAATCCACTCCGCCGAGGCTTGGCGCCAGGGTAAATAGATTCAGCGCCTCGGCCACGCGGCACGCGTCGGTGCCGCTGCCCGCCACCTCGAAGCTTAGGACGCCGCCCGCTCCCGCCATTTGCTTCTTCGCGATCGCGTAGTCCGGGTGCTCCTTCAGCAGCGGATAGTGCACCCGCGCCACCTTGGGATGCTGGCTCAGGAACTCGGCAACTCGCAGCGCGCTTTCGTTTTGGCGCTGCACCCGGACGGCCAGCGTCTTGATCCCGCGCAGCAGCAGGAACGCGGCGTGCGGATCCATGCAGCAGCCGAGCGTCGTGCGCGTGTGATGGATTTGCTCAATTAAATCGCGTCGTCCGGTCGCGATGCCACAGATCAGGTCGGAATGTCCGCCAAAATATTTTGTCCCCGAATGCAGCACCAGATCAATGCCCCACTCCGCCGGACGACAATTCATCGGCGTGGCGAAGGTCGAATCAATGGTCGAGATCAGGCCGCGCTTGTGCGCCAGCGCCGCAATCTTCTCCAGATCGACAACTCGCACCGTCGGATTCGTCGGCGACTCGATGTGCAGGATCTTTGTGTGGGGCCGGATCGCGCGCTCGTGCTGCTCCATGTCGTTGGTGTCGACAAACGTCGTTTCGATTCCCAACTTCGGCAGCCACTGCGAAAAGAACTTGATCACGCCACCGTAAATATCGCGCTGCGCCACGATATGGTCGCCCGCCTTTACCAGCGAAAGAATCGAAGTTGTGATCGCGGCCATGCCCGAAGAGAACAGCAGCGCCGCATCCGTACCTTCCAGTTCGGCGATGGCATTCTCGGCGACCGTATGCGTGGGATTGCCGTAGCGCGTGTAGAAGCTGTCGGTGGGAGTGACGCGCACCTGCTCCTGCATGTCGGTGACTTCGAAGGTCGAAGTCTGATAGATTGGCGTGGAGAGCGGGCCGTTTTTCTTGGCGAGGCTGGTGCCGCCGCGTACCGCCTCGGTTTCCTGACGGAACTCGTGCTTCTTCATACTCATTCTCCCTGGCGGTGGAACTAATCTCTAGCTTCGTACCGCCGCCGCATTCAGCGCGGGCACGGGCGATAACCACTGTGCCGAGCGAACGTGCCGTCCGCTCACTACTTTGTCGAACTCCTGCTGCAAGGCACGCGTTACGGGACCAGCCTTGCCATCGCCGATGACGCGGAAATCAATTTCGCGCAGCGCAACGACTTCCGCCGCCGTACCAGACACAAAAACTTCGTCGGCAATGTAAAGCTGATCGCGTGAGATGGGCTCCTCGACCACGGAGTAGCCCAAATCGCGAGCCAGCGTTATCAGGCTGTCGCGAGTAATGCCCTCCAGAATCCCCGCTCGCGGCGTGGTGCGGATGATCTTGTTGCGGGCGTTGTTGCGGACGTCGTTGCTGACGATGAAGAGATTTTCGCCGGTGCACTCCGCAACGTATCCATCGGGCCCCAGCATGATCGCCTCATCGAATCCGGCGCGGTGCGACTCCGTCTTGGCCAGAATCGAGCTCACATAATTTCCCGAAACTTTGGCCTTGGTCATCATGATGTTCGGATGCAGCCGCGTGAACGACGAAATATTGGCGCGGATGCCGCGTTCCTTTGCCTCGGCCCCCAGAAAAGCTTTCCACTCCCACACCGCGACCACGAAGCGCGGTTGGCCGGCCTCGACGGTCAGACTCATCGCGCCGTCAAGGTAGATCATCGGACGGATATAGCAGGATGAAAATTCGTTCGCCGCAATCGTCTGGTTGATGGCAGTCTTCACCTGCTCGGCCGTAACCGGTAGCTCGCGAAAGCCCACGATGTGGGCGGAATCCAGCAGGCGTCCCACGTGTTCGTTCATCCGGAACACGGCCGGTCCCTTGTCGGTCGAGTAGCAGCGGATCCCTTCAAACACGCTGAATCCGTACTGCACTGCGGCACTCACAAATGGGACCACGCCTTCGCTGGCGGGCCTCAAAGAATAATCGATCCATATGTAACGATCGGCTCCCATGTTTTCCTTACGAAAGCTCTCCTTAATAAAGCTGGAATCTCTTAAGATTACCTGCGCTGCCCAGCCGCGGCAAGGCGCAAGACTCGGCCTGAATGGACATGTCCTGCGAGACACGGCTTGCGGTTTGTAATATCTTTACATTGAGCCACTCTTATGAAAAAGAAGAAGCTGAAAACGACCACACGGAAAACATCCGCGACCAGAAAGGCGACGAAAACGGCGCGTCCAGGGAGCAATGTCGCGCTCAAAGCCACCGTCCTGAAAGGCAAGCCGCTCAAGGCCGAGCTGCGCCACATCCCATGGAGTTCCGTCGAAATCGAAGTCCTGAACCCCTTGCTTGGCCGCCACTTCGTGGTTGGGCAGAACGTCATGCTCGCTCGCGTCCTGCTCAAGAAAGGGTGCGTTGTGCCCGAACACAGCCACCACAACGAGCAGATCACCTACATCCTGGAAGGCGCGCTAAAATTCTGGATCGACTGCAAAGAGATTGTGGTGAATGCGGGCGAGGTGCTGACCATTCCGCCCAACATGCCGCACCGGGCCGAGGCGCTCGCGGATACCGTCGATCTCGACATCTTTAACCCGCCCCGCGCCGACTGGATGAATAAAACCGACGCCTATTTGCGTTGAGCACGCGAGCATGTGTGGCCGGTCACGTGTGGCGCGGACACTCTTGTCCGCGTGAGCAGCATCTGAGAATTCAAGCGCGATTTGGGTTTCGCCGGTGCAGGCGTGCCGTATCATGTCTATGGGCGAGTGTCTTTAGTCGCCGCTGACCACCGGACTCATAGCCCTTGTCGACCACTCGAACCGCCGAAGCCGTCTCCCGCCTGCGCTGCATCGCTTGCGGCGCCACCCCCGACTCCGCCGGCCAGGACTTCCGTTGCGCCGCTTGCGGCGACCTGCTGGAATTCTTTTTCCCCGGATGGACCTTCGACCCGCTTGCCCTCGACCCCGCGGCACTGAAGTCTCTCTGGCTCAACCGCCGCACCTCACGCGATGCGCTCGACCAGAGCGGCGTCTGGCGCTTCCGCGAACTTCTTCCGCACATTCCCGAGGAGCATGCCATCACGCTGCGCGAAGGAAACACGCCGCTGTACCGCCTGCCACGGTGCGCGCGCGCGACCGGTGTGGAGAATCTTCACGCCAAGCACCAGGGCATGAACCCGACCGCATCGTTCAAAGACACGGGCATGACGTTCGCTGCCTCGTCCGCGCACCAAGGCAGATTCAGTTGGGTGGCCTGCGCCTCAACCGGCAACACTTCAGCCTCCATGGCCGCCTATGCCGCGCGCGGCAACATGCACAGCCTGGTGCTGATTCCGGAAGGCAAAATTTCCTGGGGCAAGCTCTCGCAATCGCTCGACTACGGAGCCCTCACCTGCCAACTCCGTACCGATTTCGACGGATGCGTTCGCATTCTCAACGACCTCGTCCGCCAGAAGCCGGTCTGCCTGCTGAATTCGGTGAATCCTTATCGCATCGAAGGCCAGAAAACCGCCGCCATCGAACTCCTCGAGCAACTCGCGTGGGACCCGCCCGACCACATCATCGTTCCCGGAGGCAATCTGGGAAACAGTTCCGCGATCGGCAAGGCGCTTCTCGAAATGCGTGAGATCAAACTGATCTCGCGCCTGCCGAAGCTTTCCATCATCCAGGCGCGAGGAGCGAATCCGTTCTACCGCAGCGTGCGAGAGTTCGGCGGAAAGAAGCTCGAACCCATGACTGCCGACACGCTCGCGACCGCCATACGCATCGGCAATCCTGCGTCGTGGAAGAAAGCCCTGCGAGTATTGCAGGCGACCGGCGGCGAAGTCGAAGAGGTCACAGAAATCGAAATCGCCGCTGCCAAAGCCGAAATCGGCGCCGATGGCATCGGTTGCGAACCTGCCTCCGCTGTCACGCTGGCTGGACTCAAGAAGCTGCGCCGGAGCGGATTCGTCAAACCCGGCGAGGCCGTCGTTCTGATCCTGACCGGCCATGCTCTCAAAGATCCCGATTTCACCATCAAGTTCCATCGCGGCGATTTATTTGCCGGAACGCCCGAGGAGACCGAGGCCGCCCAGGCAAAATACTTGCAGCGTGCCCCGATTGTGCTCGATGCCGATTTGGGGGCCGTCATTGCCGCCCTCGACGCGGCCGAGAGAAATTCGTAGCAGTTCGCTGCAAACTCGTGTATAAAACACAGTTCAGCGTCAGCGGCGGTTGTAAGGGATTCTACTGAGGCCGCACCGGGCTAAAGCCTTCCATTTCTATCGTTTCGGCCCGGTTATGGTCGCCGAGGAGTTTGTTCCTTAACCTATGCCTTCACGTCCCACATCTTTAGACCGCTCGCTGCGCTTGGCGCTTCCGGCGACCTCCGCCAATCTGGGTCCTGCTTTTGACGCCGCTGCCCTCGCTCTGGATTTCCATCTCCGCTTGCGCGCCGAGCGCGCCCCCGACTTCTTCGTCACCGCCGAAGGCCGCGATGCGCAGATCTGCGCCCGCATGGAGAACCACCTCATCGTCACCACCTATTGCGAGGTCCTCGAATCGGAGAACCGCAAGATCGCGCCCTTGCGCATCCACATTCAAAACGAGATTCCCATCGGCCGAGGTTGCGGATCGTCCGCCGCCGCGCGCCTGGCTGGCATCGCGCTGGCTGTTCATTTCGGACATCTGCGCTGGAAAAATGACCGCATCGTCGGCGAAGCTTCCATGCGCGAACACCATCCCGACAACGCCTCTGCCTGCTGGATGGGCGCGCTTACGGTGGCGCGCATGGCCAATCAGGTGCAGGCGCAGGTGGTCGAAGTGAAGCCGAAAGGGAAGTGGCCGCTGCTGCTGGCTGTCCCCGATGCCCTGCTCTTGACCGAGCAAGCCCGCCGCGTGCTGCCCTTCCAGTACTCGCGAGCCGACGCCGTCACCAACATTCAGAACTCGATGCTTCTGCTCGCGGCGTTCACGCAGGACCGTCCTGACCTGCTCTCCTCGGCTCTCGAAGACCGCATCCACCAGCCTTATCGCGCGCCGCTCTGTCCGCTGCTTCCCGCCCTTAAGGAACTCACCGGAGACTCCGGCATCCTCGGCGCCGCCCTCAGCGGAGCCGGCCCGTCCGTGCTGGTGTTCCTTGACCCGAAGGTTTCACCGAAAAAGGCGAAGCAGAGAATCGCCGCCCACCTCACCAAGCGCCGGCTTACCGCCGAACTCCTCCTCACCCAGATCGCGCTCCACGGTGGACGCGATGGAGCCGACTGGCGCAAGCATCATCCCGCAGCAAAGAAATAGGGTCGGCGCGCGCCGGCCCCACGCAGTACTTTCTCCGCGTCCTTTGCGGCCTCTGCGGGTCGCCTCTGACTTTCCCCGCGAACCGTGAACGACGAACGACGTCCCGCGAACGACTAGCGACCAACGACCAACGGCGCCTCCCCAAACGGCCACTCCCCTCGCCGCCAGGCCCGCACACAATAAACCACAATCCCCACCACCAGAATCACTGCTGCGTACCGGATCTCGCGCAAAAAGTCCATACGCGAAACCAGAATAAAAACGAAGCTCCCCGCCGCCACCAACGCCGGCACCGGATAAAGCCACATTCGAAATGGACGATTCATCTCCGGACGCCGGATGCGCAGCACAATCACGCCAATGCTCTGCAGCAGAAATTGCATGATGATTCGGATCACCACCAGCGCGGCAATCAAATCCGCCAGCCGCAGAAAACAGAACAGCGCCGCCACACCCGCCAGCGCCAGCAATGAAACATAAGGAAACTGATACACCGGATGCACCCGGGCAAACGCTCGAAAATAATTTCCGTCAACCGCCGCCGCGTAAGGCACGCGCGAATAGCCCAGCGTCAGCGAGAACACCGACGAAAACGCCGTCCACATCACCAGCGCCGATACCACTCCGCCCGCCCCATGCCCGTAGGCTCTCTGCATGAAAGTGGAAACCACGTACAGCTTGCTGTTCGACGCCCCCGACTGCGCCAGTTCCCGCCACGGCACCACGCCGAGAATGCTGACGTTCATCACCACATACAGACACGCCACCAAAAGAATCGACAGCAACAACGCCCGCGGAATATTCTTCCCCGGATTCTTGACCTCATCCCCGAGAAAACAGACGTTGTAATAGCCCCAATAGTCATAGGTGACGACCAGCATGGCCCCACCCAGCCCGTGAAAGAAGTTTCGCGAAAGCGAAAACGCGCCGGGGGGGAAATCAAACGCCTGCCGCGCATTGAAATGAGTGAGGCCGGTGAAGATGATCCACCCAATCGTTCCCATCACGCCCACCCACAGCAGTTTTGAAAGCCATGAGATCGTCGTGATCCGCCGGTAAAGCAGAAACGCCGTGAACACGCAGACTCCGATGGCAAGCAAAGTCGCGGGCATTGCCACCCAGGTCACTTGCAGTTGCCCAAGCAGAGGCAGATTCAGGCTGAACGTGTGCGCCGCCCAAACCCGCTCCAGTCCCGGCGAGAAGAAAGAGGCGTACTGCGAGAGCCCCACCGCTCCCGTGGCAATCGAAAGCGGAGCGCTGAATGAAAGTTGCCAGACAAAAAGGAAGGAAACCGCGCGCCCCAACTTCTGCGGCCCGTAAATTTCTTTCAAGTAACGATACGAGCCGCCCGACCCCGGCATCGCCGCGCCCAGTTCCGCCCACACCAGCCCATCGCAGACGGCCAGCGCCGCGCCCACTACCCATCCCAGCATCGCCTGCGGACCGCCCATCGCGGTTACGATCAGCGGAATCGTAATAAACGGTCCCACGCCGATCATGTCAATCATGTTCAGCGCAGTGGCGGAGCCGAGCCCGATGCCGCGGACGAGTTGCGGCTTCGTGTCGGACTCGCCTTCGTGTGGAATTGTCATCAAATAAGTCGTTAGTCGATGGTCGTTAGCCGTTGGCGAACTGATCGTCGTTAGTCATTTGCTATTCGTCGTTCGCAACTACTCCCCGAACGACCAACGACTAACGACCAACGACTGCCTGCGAACGACTAACGACCGCTGACCAGATTCACAAACAACCGCACCGCCCCCGGCACGCCCGCCGGCAGTTGCCGGAAGAACGCATATCCCGTGTAGATATACGTCCCCTTGCCGTAATGCGCCACCAGAAGTCCGCCCTTCTGATCGGTCTCTCCCGGATCATGAGATTCGAGCAGCGGTGTAAAGTTGCTGTCCCACTGCGACATGAAGTACAGCCCGCGCTCCTGCACCCAGCCCTCGAAGTCCTTCTGCGTAATTTCGTTCGGAGAATGGAAGATCGGGTTCGCTAAATCGAGAATCGCGACCGGCGCCTCTTCCACCGAAACCCGCGCCCGGCTCAGTGTTGCAGGATACGGCGTGAACTTGCCCGTATTGAAATCGCCCGCCGTCGTGTTGTACTGCACCACCAGCCGTCCGCCCGCTTGCACAAAATCGAGCAGCCGCTTGTTATTGGCGATCACATCTTTCTGCGTGTCGTAAGCGCGAATCCCCAGCACGATGGTCTGATACCGGCTCAAATCTTCCGAACCCAGCTTCTCTGCCGGAATCAGCGTCACATCCATCCCGATCTGCTGCAGCACGGTAGGAATCTCATCGCCCGCGCCCATGATGTAGCCGACCTTCAGGTCCTTCGGGACCTTCACATCGACGACGCTGACGCGCTGCACTGCCGGTTGATAGTAGTAGGCTGCCCCTAGGTCTTCGCGTGTGACAAGCGCGTAACCCTCGGTGTATTTCCTGCCACCCGCTTCAAGAATCGCGCGAACCTCAGTCCGTCCCTCTTTCAAACTGGTGGGGAAAAGCTTGAACACAAAATCTTTCTTGTCGCCGCTTTTCGGAAGATGCACTGGCAACTCCCGCGGCTCAGATTTCCAGCCTGCCGGAAGTTCCAGCCGAAGCGTTCCGTCCGGCGCTCCTGCCGCACTGGAACTGACTCCGACTCTCACCGTCAGCTCTTTCCCGTCACTGGCAGGGACCACCTGTTCGCCGGGTTCAAGCGCAACCGAAAACTGTGGGACAACCGCCAGAGGCCGTTCTGCGACGCTCCCATTCGCATCCTTGTACTTCACCATGCACGTCGCCGACGGAGTAGCTCCTGCTTCTCCAAGGTAGGCGAACCCTCCCAGACGCGGCAGGGTGGGGAAGGGGAGTGTTGAGCTGTGGCTGGTTTCATCGTCATCGATCGTATTGATAGCATCTACCTCGGGATTTGAGCGATGCCAATAGGGGCGATTGTACGGAACGTCGCCCGGTACAGTAACCTCAAACCGCGCAACGGTGTCGCTTGCATGGTCATCCGCAATGCGCGTAATCTTCCAGTCCTTGGGAGCGGCAAAAAGTTTGATGTTTGTGGGCCCTTTCCAATGGTGTTCGGATGTGACTGTCGCCGTTACGGGGAACGTCTGCCCGGGAACGGCGAGAAATGCATGGTCCTGATCGGGGCCGACCCCGTCTGCGGCTGCATCTACCTTCGCACCGCGAGCGAGCTGACTCGCAAACCGCAACAGGGACAGTTCGCTGGCGAGCGAGAACATAAATGAGTTCTTGGCCGCAGGTGACAACTCAGGAGAGAGACTCATTGCTATTCCTACGATCGTCCCCCCAGCTATATCCAGAGGCTCAACCGCCAAGAACGGATCTTTCTCCGCTGCTGCCGCTGCTTCTTCGATGTGTCTCTGCATGGACTCCAGTTCACCGCGCAGCCACGGCACCTTCTTCTCTTCTTCACCCAGCCGCGAAGCCAACCCCGGCAGCGTCGTGTCGATCCCATCGAAAAAACTCTGTTCGTGCCCATCCTTATCTTTTGGCGACTCCACTACCGAATCCACCAGCTTGTAGAACGTGAACCGGTCTCCCGGCTCGACCGTCCAATTCGCCGCTCCCTGCGACTGCTGGTGCCGCAGTCCCTGCATCGCAAACTGTATGTACGACGCTCCCAGCACCGGATCGACGACTCCCGTGTTCAGCCGCAGCGTGTAGTTTGCCGCATCACATGTCCTCGCCCCAAAGCCGCACACATTGCCGATGTACAACTTCTGCGGCTGCCAGAGCTCGAGGCCCTCGGCGATTTGCTCCGGGAACCGCTTCGCATCGCCCGCCGCGCGGAACGCCTCTTTCGTCAATATCGCCGACGCCTGATGATGCCCATGCCCATCTCGATCCGTCCCCGAAAACCGCGCCACCAGAACATCCGGACGAAAGGTTCGAATTACTCGCACCATGTCGGCCAGCGCCACGTCATGCCCTTGCCACTTCTGAAATGTTTCTTCGGCAGTCTTTGAATATCCAAAGTCAGCCACGCGCGAAAACCGCTGCTCGACCCCGTAATACCTGTCCGACGCAAGCAACTCCAGGGTTCGCAACACGCCCAGCGCGTCAAACAGATTGCTGCCCAGCTTGTTCTGTCCACCCTCGCCACGCGTCAGCGTCATCAGCACCGTCGAGACGCCTTTCCCGCGCGACTCCAGCGTCAGCATGCCACCGTCTTCGTCATCGGGATGCGCCGTGACCTGCATCAGCCGCGCCGTAGTTTGCAATCGGCGCAGCATCAGCTTCAGCCCTGCCGCACCCGTCTCCTGCGGAAGTGGCTCATAATAATGATCGACGGAATGATCGACCGCAGTCTTTTCGGCAGTCTGCGCCGCGGCGGACATCGCGGTTGCAGCCGCCAGCAGGACCAGCAGGATCGCAGCCGCGCGCTTGTTGCGCACCAATTCAAGCCCGAACTTCTGCACCATTGCCAGCATGACCATCTGGTGGATTTTCCCCAAAGAAAGAAACAATTATATTCTCTGTTCGCGTGGCCGCGGGCGTCCCGCCCGCGAACTGTTGCCAACTCACAAACTGTAGCGGGTGTCCCACTCAATCGCGCTCTGTGCGCATGAGTGGGAAGCGGAAAGTCGTGACCCACTATTCACTAACCAGCGCCGCCGACGATCCCACCCAAGCCATATTCTTGTTCTGATCCACGCCCATCATCAGACCGCGGCCCATGCGCACGATCGTCAGCACCGGGACCAACTCGCGCAACCACACATACATGATCCGCAGTTCGACCTTGGTTGTCCCGTGCGGCGTCTCCACCACCGGCGTGAAATTCAATCGCTCCTGCAGAATGTATTCGTTGCGTTTCGCCGCAGGAATCGCGTCAATGTCGGCGCGCGAAGGCGCAATCACCACGCCCAATCCGGCAAACGAATACAGCGGCTTGAGCACAAAATTCTCCAGGTCCGCCGGCACTTCCGTCAGTTGATCCAGAAACCATGTCCGCGGCACCGACGGATTTTTCAAGAAAGGAATCGAATACTTGCTCATACGGAAATACCAGTTCGGATGCCCCGCCCACTCCACATCCAGCTCATCCCGAAAATCGAACGGCAAAGCCACGCCCTTGCGTTCCAGTTCATCCACGATGGTGCGGTTATAAATCCGCTCAATCGGAACCCGCTTGCCGCCCTCCTCATAAAACAGACGCCGTCCCTGCTTGCGAATCTTCGTGATGCACACCGTCCGAATCCCGAGCAGCTTCTCCGTCAGCAGAAAATCCGGACGCGTCTTCTGCTCCTCCGGATGCACCTCCATCAACACCACATTCGCCGCATCATGCCCCGCCACAATCGCGTCCTGCAAAAGCCGCTGGTAGGAAGCCGAGTCCAGCCCACTCAAAAAGTAGCGAAGCTTCGTGTCGAGCGAGAACACATCGATGTAAGCCTGCGCCAAAACCGGCTGATAAGCGTAAAGGGAAGGGAAGGCCTGTAACTCGACTAGCTTAGGCTGTAAGTCGCCCGCCGAATCCCGCACCAGCCCGAAGTCCACCTGGATAAACATCGGATGCGGCGATTCATTCGGCACCCGAAACTTCGCCGGAATCGAAGCCTCCGAGCGCGCCCGATACTCCGGATTCTCCACCAACTGCCGGATCAGCGCTTTGCCGTCTTCTCCCATGTGCTCGACCAGTTCCACCGGGAAGAAGCAAGGCGTCTCGCAAAGTGCGAATGGAACTTCCATCCCGCACCGCGCCGTCATCTCGCGCCGCAACCGTTCGTATTTGACAGGAGTGAAACGCGAGTTGAAGTCTTGCCGATAAGAGGAAATCATGGAAGTTAGTGTGGGGACGGGCGACCTCGCCCGTCCAGCCAAACTAATCTAGGCTTAGGTTTTCTCGGCGCTCTCTGCGTCTCGGCGGTGAAAAGTTCTACGCCTTGATCAGAAACTGCCCACCCCGCATGATCTGCTCACCGTCCACCCAGATATCGAAATTTCGTCCCACCACATCAATGTGTGTCGACGAATACCACTCCGCGCCAGTGTGCTGACCATACGGATTTCCAAACGCAATGTGCACGCCCGGGTATTTCTCATCCTGCAATATCTGTCCGATCACATCTTTCAGCTCGATGTTCGTTCCAATGGCAAACTCGCCCACCCGGTTGCTGTTCTCATCCGTATGCGTGTAGGCCCAGAAATCGTCCTTCAATTCTTTATTCGCCGAGTGCGCCTCGATCACGCGATTCCCCTTCACCTGGATGGTCAGCGGATTCGGCTTCAAATCGCCAAACTTCGCGCACAAATAATCGCCCACTACTCCATCAATAACAAACGTGCCGTTCACCTCGCGCGGCGTCGTGAACACTTCACCACCCGGCAGGTTCCCCCACTTTTCCGTACTGATAATCCCGCTCGTTTTCAGCCACCGGTGATTCGGATCCAAATCCGCCACCAGGTCCGTCCCCGCGGCCGTCTTCGCCCGAATTTGTTTCGCCTTGCGCACCGTTTCCAGTACCTTCACGCTCAGTCGGTCCACCTTCAGGAAGTCCGCACGCATGCCTTCCAGCATGATCTGCTTGTTGATGTTGACCATGTGCGCGTGCCGGATCTTTCGCCGATTCACCACATCCGTCATCTGCATGCGCGATTTCAGTTCGTTGGGCTGCGCCTGCACCGCAAAAATGCTGACCTGGCTCGTCTCCAGATCCTCCATGATCGTCAGCGGCAAATCCGTCAGGGGACGAATCGCCACATCCTCCAGCACCCACGTCTGGTAGCGGCAGCCCACTCCTTCCAGTTCGCGCACCAGCGCCGCCGCAATCTCCAGGCTCACTTCATCGGTGATGACGGTAACTTTTTCCGAAGCCTCGACGCGCAGGCAGACGCGCACCGCATTCCGCGCCCCCGGCGTCAGCTGCGGATCAAAAGTCATCTGATTCAGTTGTCGGTTGGATTGTTCTGCAGTTTTCATCAAGCTCATCAGCCGGCCCGTGCGGTGGGCAAACTATCCACCTCGTCCACGCCCACCTCAGTCTCCTCAATGATGTAATCCACCACGGCTTTCATGTCGCCGGTTTTGCGGTACACGTCCAACTGCCGGTCCGCGCCCGTGCCCATCTTCATAATCTCGCGGATGTACTCCACTTCTTCCCGGCAATCCAGTTCGTCCAGCACGTCATCCACGAATTCCAGATACTCTTCGATCAGCTCGCGCTCTGGAACTTCCATCGACTTGCCGAAGTCGATCAGCTTTCCGTTGATCCCATACCGCGCCGCCCGCCACTTGTTCTCCATCAGCAGCGACCTCCGGTACAGCCGGAATCCCTGGTTCTGCGAGTACAGCTTGTACAGCTTGGCCACCGTCGCCTGGATCAGCGCCGCCAGCGCAATCGTCTCGTCCACCCGCATCGGAAGATCGCACACCCGGAACTCCAGCGTATCGAAAAATGGATGCGGCCGCATGTCCCACCAGATTTTTTTCGCGTTATCGATCGAGTTCGTCTTCACCAGCAGCTTGACGTAATTCTCGTACTCGCCCCAGCTCGGAAAATAATCCGGCAGGTTCGTCCGCGGAAACTTGTCGAACACCTTGCAGCGGTATGATTTCAACCCCGTATCCATCCCCAGCCAGAAAGGCGAATTCGACGACAGCGCCAGCAGGTGCGGCACAAAATACCGCGCATGATTCATCATCTGGATCAGGGTCTCGCGATCCTCGATGCCGACGTGCACGTGCAGCCCGAAAATCAGGTTGGCCCGCGCCACCAGTTGCATATCCTCCACAATGTTTTTGTAGCGCTCGCCCTCCGTAAGTGCCTGCACGCGCCAGTCCGCAAACGGATGCGTTGCCGCCGAAGCCAGCCGCAGCCCATTCTCCCGCGACAGCCGGATCATGTTCCTCCGCAGCTTCTTCAGCTCTTCCCGGGCTTCCTTAATATTGGCGCAAACCGACGTCCCTACCTCCACCACCGATTGGTGCATCTCCGACTTGACCCGTTCCTGCAGGATCAATTTGCCCTTCTCGATGAGCTCGACTTGAATGTGCGACCGAAGATCCCGAGTCTCAGGATCGACTGTCTGATACTCCTCTTCGATTCCAAGCGTGAATGTAGGCTTCATCGCGGCATCCAGAGCTGCCAGGCGGGAGGACACTCTGGCAGAAGTTGTACAAGTATACCAATGCCGGCCTAAGTAGCGGATAACCTTGTGAGGGCACACCAAGAACCACGTAGCGACGGCCGCCCAGCCGGGCAAAGCCCGGCCGATGCCGCCGCCATCCATTAAATTGTTAATGGAAACAAGGAAATGCCTTCAGGTCTCTTGCACTCCTACGCCTTCTTCCGCACCTTCTGCGCCCGGAACTCCACCCACTTCGGCCCATTCAAAAGCGCTGCCCAGCGCAATTCCTCCACCGGATTCTGCCCGCCGAGCGCCTTCTTCACCGCCATCTCCGCCACCGCGTCTACCACCCACTCGAAATTCTGCTGCCCCACCGACGTGACCTCTGCATCCGGCGCCGGATTCATGAAGTCAATCGCATACGGGACGCCGCCCTCCACCGCAAACTCCACTGTGTTCAGGTCGTAGCCCAGCGCGCGGCACAACGCCAGCGCATCTTTCTCGATCCGCTCCTTTAACTCCGTTCCCGGCTGCGGGTCTCCCTTCACATAGCGCTCATGATGCAGAGCCTTCGGATCGTACTTCATGATGTGCACCTTCTCCTGCCCCACCACGTAACAGCGGTAATAATCCTCAAACTCAACGCCATGTTGCAGGGTCATACAAAGGTCGCCCGTCTGGTTGTAGTTGTGGAAGAACTCCTCCGGAGAATGCACCTTATATACGTGCTTCCAGCCGCCGCCCGAGTAAGGCTTCAAAAACGCCGGAAACCCAACATAGGCAAACACCTCTTCCCAATTCAGCGGATACATCAAATTCCGCATGGATTGATCGGTTGTATCCGGCGGATGCATGTGATGCGGCAAAATCACCGTAGGCGGAATCGCCACGCCCATCTTGTGCGCCAGCGCATAGTTAAAAAACTTGTCGTCCGCCGTCCACCAGAACGGATTGTTAATCACAACCGTCCCCTGCAGCATCGCGTTCTTCAAATAGGCCCGGTAGAAAGGAATATCCTGCGAAATCCGGTCAATGATGACGTCGTACTTCTTCGGCTCATCCATCCGGATGCCGCCAATCTTCACAAATTCGGCCTTAACGCCCTCGGCCTTCATGGAGTTAATCTTCTCAACCACAGCCGGCGGAAACGTATTCTCCATCCCAAAAAGAATTCCGATTGTTTTGTTCGCCATGATTAAGGACCTCGCAAAACTATGATCTCATTTCCGCCAAGACTAACGACCAATGGCGAATAGCGAATAGCGAACGGCGAATAGCGCGCGACTAGAAATACTTTTCCGCCATCCGCTGCCACAGCGGCCAATCATGCTTGCTGTTATCCCCGTAGATGTCCAGCCAATGCGGAATCCCCTTGTCTTGCAGAATCCCCGCCATCTTCACGTTCGCGTCCAGGCACATATCCCAGTTCGACGTTCCCAGCACAATCTTCATCTGCCGGCACTGGCTCAAGAACCAATCATCGCCCATGTTCGGCAAGTAGTCCGGCGGGTTATTGAAGTAGCAACTGTCGTCGTAGTAGCCGTCGAGGAACCTCTTGATGTCAAACGATCCGCTCATGGTCGCGCACGACGAAACCACATCCGGATGCCGCATGGAAAAATTCAGCGCGTGATAGCCGCCAAAACTGCATCCCGTCACCGCGATCTGCGGAGCCCAGTTCTTCCACTTCAAATACGGCAGAAACTCGTTGATCACGTAGCGCTCATACTGCACATGCCGCCAGATTCGCGCTCCCGGATGCACGCTTTTGTTGTACCAGCTCTCCCCGTCGACGCTGTCCACGCAGAACATCTGGATCCCTCCCGCTTCCAGTTTCCCGCTCAGCGCCCGGATCATCCCCGCATCTTCATACTCAAAAAAACGTCCCATGGAGGTCGGAAAAACGAGGATCGGTTGACCGGCGTGCCCGAACGCCAGCGACTCCATGTCGCGCCCCAATTCGTGGCTGTATTGTTTGTTATATTCGCGCTTCATGTGCGCGAGGATTGTAACCGAACCGCCTGACCTTCGGCATCTGCCCCGTCCTTAACGCTGCGGTCCAGCCCCGTTTGTGGCAATTCCCAAAGGTCGGAAAAAAGGTCAGAAAGAAGATCAAAGCGCTGAAGCCCTCCACCCCATCACGCCAAAACCGGGCGTGCTGCGGACCCCGGCGCTGGGCTAAGTTAGTTCGCCCCTCCGGGGCTGGATTCTCCGGTGCTGTTCCACCGGATTGCCAGAAAACGAGCTCTCACGCACACACCAAAGCACTCCACCTCCTCCCTGCCTTTTCAACAACTTACCCCGAAAAATGCCCCAAATCCCCGCTTAACCCCGATTTTCTCCCCTTCATTGCCTTCTTCGTGCCTAAAGATTGCGGCTTCAATAGGATCACTGTGACCATTCCACGCATCGAAACTTCTGGGTTTCACAGGTAGGTTTCCTCGTGGACAAGTCTATTTACGCAGGCCCCGTTCGCGGGACGGCGGGGACAGTTCTAACTCCCGAGCTGAGGAAAGCGAGAGCAGAATGCACAAGCCGGTTAAATATGTTGAGAAGGCCGTGACGATTGCCGCCACGGGCGCATGGGCAGTGTTTGAACGCCTGAACCGCGTTGCTCCGAATGTGGCGCCGACTCCGAAGTGGTCCGACAAGCCCCTGCTCAAATCCTGGGAAAAGTCGAAGCCGCCGCTGGGCTGGCCGCGCTCCACCGATTCGCTTTGTCCCAAGTGCATCCCCGAAATACGTCAGCAGATTCTCGACGGCCACCTGCCGGTCGACGTTCTGATGAACGAAAAAGTCGGCGAGATCAAGGCCCAGATCATCGAACGCGACGGCAAGATTTGGATGGTCAAGGACTGCGCCAAGCACGGGCACTTCGAAGACTTGATGTCGATTGACACGGAATTCTCGCAACACCTCGAAGAAGTTTTCCCCGGCCGCGATATCCGCGCCCACAGCGACGAGAAGCTGCACCACCACGGTTCTTCCACCTTGAAGTATGGACGCGGCGCGGTGCTCACCGTCGATCTCACCAATCGCTGCAACATGATGTGCGACCCCTGCTTCATGGACGCGAACCAAGTCGGCTTCGTCCACGAACTTACCTGGGAAGAAATCAAGACCGTGCTCGACAACGCCATCACCGTAAAGCCCAAGCGGCAGATGTCGGTGCAGTTCTCCGGAGGTGAGCCGACGCTCTCTCCGTACTTCTTAGACGCAGTTCGTTACGCCCGCAAAGTCGGATACAACAGCGTGCAAGCCGCAACCAACGGAATCGAGTTCGCCAAAAGTTTTGAATTTTGCGAACAAGCGGTTGAAGCCGGCGTGCGTTACGCCTACCTGCAGTTTGACGGAATCGGCAACGCTGCCAACGATCATCGCGCCGTCGGCAATTTGTTCGACGTAAAGCTGAAAGCGATCGACAACCTGCATCGCGCCGGCTGCGAAATCGTGCCGGTCATCACCATCATCAACGGCATCAACAACGAGCAGGTGGGACGCATCATCCAGTTCGCGTTAGACAATCCAAAAAAGATCGGCTTCCTAAGCTTTCAACCGGTTTCGTTCACCGGCCGCGATGAAGCCATCACCGACGAACGCCGCGAAGCGCAGCGTTACACACTAGCGCACTTAGCGCACGACGTAAAAAATCAAACCGGCTTCGGCGTCCCCGCCCGCGACTGGTTCCCAATCAGTTTCATGAGCACGTTCAGCGACTGGGCCGACGTAATGCACGCCCAAGATAAGAACAACGATTGGGGCCAACTATCTTGTGGTTGTCATCCTAACTGCGGGACGGGGATGGCTTTAATGATTGATAAGGAGACTAAGGAGGCGGTTCCGGTTACTGCTTTCTTAAAGGGCGATCAACTGGCCAAGGATATTGCCAAGGTTAACGATGCGGCTCGCAGCAAATTCTGGACTGTGTTTGGGATGGCGCTTTGCCTGATGAAGAACTACGATTCGTTCCAATCGCCTACGCACTTCAAGATGACGGACCTGCTTAAGAAGTTCGACAAGAACTTCAATGCTACGGGCAAGAACTATGGCAAGGTCGGTCCGGAGCGGACGATTGATGACGTGATGAAGCGGCGTCAGGACCGGTGGAACTTCCTGTTCATCGCCGGGATGTGGTTCCAGGATCTGTTTAACTACGACTTCCGGCGCACCGAGCAGTGCATCATTCCTTATGCTACGCAGGAAGGCGAGATCAGCTTCTGCGCTTATAACACGGGCGTGGGCTGGCGCAACATCATCGAGAAGATGCACATGACGTCGACGCTCACCAAGTGGTACGAAGAGCACGGACGTCACGAGATCTTCGCGGGCGGCAAGAAAGTTAAGATGGAAGACAAGGAGCACGCGCTCTATCTGCGGGAAGAGATCGTCACCCACGAAGTGCAACACGATCTCGACAAGCTGGGCATTGCTAAGACGGCCCGCGAAGAAAAAATGCGGGCCCGCGACAACCAAGCCAGGAACAACCAGGCCAAGGACAACAAGATCAAGAACGACGCGGCCTACGACGCGCGCATGGCGCAGCTCTATCGGGAAGTTGTCCTGAAAGAGAAGCCGGCAACGTCGAATGAAGCAGGATTCATTCCGCTGGGCGCGATTGCTTCGGCGATTGCTCCCGCAAATGGGAACGGCGCCCTGAAAGAGAGTGAAGAAGTTGGCGAGCCGGTGGCGGGAGACTAAGGTTTCAAAGTTTCAAAGTTGCAAGGTTTGGGCCGCTTGAAAAGAGCGGCCTTTTGTTTTGACTTCGGTTTACAATCAGGCGCTGCGGTATGCTTCCGGCATGGCTTCGCGGCGATTGCCGGCTGCGGATGGGGCGCTGATTCAGATCGTGGACGCTGCTCTGGCCGATGCCACGCGGCGTAGTGGAGAGTGGCTGGTGTGTCGTCCGGGATGCACGCAGTGCTGCGTGGGTGTGTTTGCCATCCATCCACTGGATGCGGTCCGGTTGCGGGAGGGGCTGGCTGACCTCGAAAAGGCGGACCTGTGCAGGGCGGGGCGTATTCGCGAGCGGGCGCGGGCGTCGGTCGGGCGGTTGTCGGCGGAGTTTCCCGGCAACGCGAAAACGGGCGTGCTCGACGAAGGCCCGGAGGCGGAAGAGCGCTTCGCGGAATTTGCCAACGATGAGCCGTGTCCGGTGCTCGATCCGGAGACTGGATTGTGCGATCTTTACGATGCCCGGCCGCTGACGTGCCGCACGTTTGGCCCTCCCGTACGAGCAGAAGGCGGCCTCGGAGTCTGCGAACTGTGTTTTCACGGCGCGACCAACGCACAGATTGCTGCTTGCGAGATGGTCGTTGACCCGGACGACTTGGAATCGAAGCTGCTGAGGAAACTGGAGAAGACGCTAGGTCCGCGTGGGCGGACGATTGTGGCGTTTTGCGTGAAATGAAGGAACGGAGTTGAATAAGACTTCAGCATAAACGACAGGGTGCAGCTTCATCGCCTGGCGCGATACCAGCGGCGCACGGCCACGAGCGACCAGACCGCCTCGACCACTCCGAAGGGCCAGGCGCCTTGCAGAAAACCATAAGCAGAGCCGAGCGCGCAGGCAACGGCGAACGCCAGGATGAACCAGGTACTGCGGCTCTCCAGCGCATAAGTGACCAACATCGCGGTCACCGCGAACAGCCCGAATAGCGTAAGCATATTCACGCCGCTGCCCCCTCCGCTTGCGCGATGCACCATTTGCTTGGTGAACCATACCGCGGTGAACCATGCTACCAATTCTTACCGACTCCAAACATCTGCGGGAGATTCCTTCGAGCTCTCCGCTCCGGCGGCGAGTTCGCGGGCGGGGGCGCCCGCGCCACACTTTTCTATTGCGGGTGTGTAACAATCCCGTGTTCGATCGAATTGCTTCAATGTGCGGAGGGCAATGGCTGAGTCCACGGAAATCCGGGAGGCGTCGCTGGGGGAGATTGCCCTGGTGTTTCTGAAGCTGGGGGCGATTGCGTTTGGCGGGCCGCCGGCGCATCTGGCGATGATGGAAGAAGAATTCGTGCGGCGGCGGCAGTGGATTACCCGGGCCGAATTTCTGGATCGGCTGGCGACGGCGAATTTGATTCCGGGGCCGAGTTCAACCGAAGTCGCGATTTTTGTGGGGCAACTGAAACGCGGCTGGCGCGGACTGATTGTGGCGGGCTGTTGCTTCATCATTCCGGCGGCCGTAATTGTGTCGGTGATTGCGTGGGCCTATGTGCGCTTTGGCTCGCTGCCGAAAGCCGAAGGAGTTCTGTACGCGATCAAGCCGGCCGTGGTCGCGATCGTGATCCAGGCGCTGGGAAAGCTGGGCCGGACGGGTGTGCGGACGACTCTGCTGGCGGTGATAGCCGTGCTGGCGGCGGTGCTGAGTTTTGTGGGAGTCAGCCCGGTGCTGGTGCTGGTGTTTGCCGGGTTGGTATCGGCGGCGGCTTTGGCGATGAAGAACCGGCTGGTGGGCGGGGGCGTGGTTGGGTTTCAGAAACTTGTGGGGCTTCAGAAAGTTGCGGGGCCTCCGAAAGTTGTCACTGCGGTAATGGCGGTTGCGGCTGCAGGCGCGGCTTTTCCGGTCGGGCTGGTGCGGCTGTTCTTGTCGTTTCTGAAAATCGGGTCGGTGGTGTTTGGCAGCGGATACGTCTTGCTGGCATTTCTGCAGACCGAGTTTGTGGAGCGTCTGCACTGGCTGACGGAGAAGCAGTTGATTGACGCGGTCGCGGTGGGGCAGTTTACGCCCGGTCCGGTGTTTACGACTGCGACGTTTATCGGATACGTGGTGGCGGGCTGGATGGGCGCGGCGGTGGCGACGGTGGGAGTTTTTCTGCCGGGGTTCGTGCTGGTGACGGTGAGTGGGCCGCTGATTCCGCGGCTAAGGAAGTCGGCAGTGGCGGCGGCAGCGCTCGATGGAGTGGTCGCGGGGTCGCTCGCGTTGATGGCGGTGGTGGCGGTGCAGTTGGGGAAGGCATCGATTGTGGACCGGACGACGCTGGTCGTGTTCGGCGTGAGCTTGATCGCGCTGCTCCGGTTTCGGGTGAACTCGGCCTGGCTGGTTGCGGCGGCAGCGGTCGTAGGATGGGTAATGCTGGGTGGGTAATGCGGTAATTGCGGAATTCAGGGTGCAGAAGGGCCGCATGGAGCAATGGAGCGACGCAGCGGCTCTTTGTTGTTTGGAGGCGAGCCATGAACGAGACGCGGATTCGGACGGCGGAGCGTGGGGATCTGGCGCGGATCACCGAGATTTATAACTATTACGTTCTGAACACTCCGGTGACGTTTGACGTTGAGGCTTACACGGTGGAGCGGCGAGAAGCCTGGTTCGCGCAGTTTGGCGTGGCGGGACGACATCGGCTATTGGTGGCGGAGGAAAATGGGGTGGTGATGGGATATGCGGGGACGACGCCGTTTCGTCCGAAGGCGGCGTATGAGACGACGGTGGAGACGACGATTTATTGCGCGCCGGAGGCGGTGGGGAAGGGCATTGGGAGCCGGTTGTATGCGAAGTTGTTTGAAGTGTTGAGGGGCGAGGACATTCATCGTTTTGTGGGGGTGTATGTGTTGCCGAACGCGGCGACCGAGGCGCTGCATCGGCGATTTGGATTCAAGGTGGTGGGCGTGTTCAGCGAGAATGGGCGGAAGTTCGGGAGGTATTGGGATGTGTGCTGGGTGGAGCGGGCGGGGTGAGAATTCAGCCTGGGGTGAGCACGTATCCAAATCGAAATCGACCAAAATCAAAATTTGCGGTACCTTCGAATTCCTCGCTCCGGTGGTGAGTTTGTGCGGACAGGAGTGTCCGCGCCACACAGGCTGGCGGTTATTCTTCGTGCTTTGTGAACTAAAGGTTAAAATGGATGATTCCGGCTGGCCTCCAGAAGACACTGTGGCCGCAGCCGGGTATTGATTCGTGGAAACTGTGAGCAATCTCGAAGAAGGGCGGGCGCGGACGTCGCTTGACGCCAGTGCGCCGGCTTCGGCCATCGCTTCGCCGCCTCGTCGCTCGCGGCCTTCGTCGCCCGTTTACTGGCGGGTGGAGGGGAGTCTGCTGGAGCTGACCACGGTTCGTCCGATTGCGTTTTTCACTTGGAACAGCCAGACATTTATCGCGCGGGCGGCGCGCCGCAGCCTGGTGCTCTTGATGGCGTTGCTGCGGCCATTTTTGTATGCGGCGAACCGCGTCGCTGCGACTCGAATCGTGCACGCCGTGCTCCGCGGGATTACGCGCGACCGGCTCGATCTGCTGGGCGAAGAAGAATTCGAATACAAGCTGAAGCCGCTGATCAAAGAAGAAGGAGTGCGGCACCTGAAAGCGTTGCAGGCGACAGGCGTGGACGTGGTGCTGGTGAGCCAGGGGTTGGAGCATATGATGCGTCCGCTGGCGCGGCATCTAGGAGTGCGGTGGATCATTGCGAATCGCCTCGATTTCCGCGATGGAGTTGCGACCGGACGGCTGCTGAGTCCGGTGATCCGGCCGCGAGGATTGTTTGCTCGGATTCGCGAAGATGGACCGGACGGGCAGCAGAGTCCGGCGCGATGGGTGCGCGCTTTGGGGTTGCGCGGTCCTAAGGCGCTGGCTTCGGCGATTGTGCCGGCGGTGCGAGTGGAGGCGCCGCGGGTTCGTCCGATTGTGTATTTCGACGAGAAGCGGTATCCGGCGCGGTTTTCGGTGCGGAAGGCGCTGGGCGGAAAGCGCGTGATGCTGATCGGCGTCACCGGATTCATCGGCAAGGTATGGCTGGCGAATACGTTGATGGATCTGCCCGAGATCGGAAAGCTTTATCTGCTGATCCGGCGGCAGAAGTCGAGTCCGGGGCAGAAGCGCTTCGAGAAAATGATAGAGGGATCGCCGGTTTTTGATCCCGTGTTTGAAAAATACGGCGACCGGCTAGGCGCCCTGCTGGCGGAAAAGGTTGAGGTGGTGGAGGGCGATGTTTCGCAGCCCGGCTTGGGGCTGGACCGCGAGACTGGAGCACGTCTGCGCCAGGATTTGGATCTGATCATCAACAGCTCGGGGCTGACGGATTTCAATCCGGATCTGCGGGATGCGTTGGCAGTGAATGTGGATTCGACGTATCACCTGATCGAATTCATTCGCGGGTCAGATCACGCGGCGTTGCTGCATCTTTCGACTTGCTATGTGGCTGGGCGGCGCGATGGGCGGGTGAGTGAGCAGTTGCGTCCGAATTACACGCCGGCGGGCATCGCCGACTTCGACGCGGAAAAAGAATGGCATCGCCTGCATGAGCTGGTGGAGTCGGCGAAAGCGCGGGTGGAAGGGCCGGAAGTTAGCGAGGAACTGAAGAAGCAAGCGCTGGGGAAAGAGCATGCGGCGAAAGGGCTGAGCGGGCAGGCGCTGGAGAATCAGATCCGCAAGAACCGGGTTCGCTGGTTGAAAAATTATCTTACGGAAGAAGGCACCAGGCGCGCGAAAGAGTTGGGCTGGCCGAATACATACACGTTCACCAAGAGCCTGGCGGAATCGCTGATCGCGAAACATGGCGCGGGGCTGCCGATTGCGATTGTGCGTCCGTCAATAGTCGAGACTTCGGTGACAAAGCCGTTTCGCGGGTGGAATGAGGGGATCAATACTTCGGCATCGCTGTCGTACCTGCTGGGGACGGCGTTCCGGCAACTGCCTTCGAACGAGCGCAAGCTGCTGGACATTATTCCGGTGGATGCGGTGTGCGCCGGGATGACGCTGATTAGCGCGGCGCTGGTGGAGCGGCGACACGATCCGCTGTATCAACTGGCGACGTCGTGCACGAATCCGTGCGACATGGGGCGGTCGATTGAGTTGACTAGCCTCGGGCACCGGCGGCACTACCGCGCACAGGAAGGTCTGGAGTGCTGGCTGCGGCTGCGGATGGATGCGATTCCGGTTTCGAAAGAGCGCTATAACCGCATGTCGGCGCCGGCGCAGAAAATGATTATCAAGTCGATTCAGCGGGTGATGTCTCCGCTGCCATCTGCGATGACGAAGCCGCTGGCGAAGACCGAGCGCAACCTGGAGCGCGTGGAGAAATTAGTGGAGCTGTTCGAGCCGTTTATTCTGCACAATGAGCATGATTTTGCCGCGGATAATGTGGAGAAGTTGTCGCAGGCTCTGACGCCCGAAGAGAAGGAAATCTTCGGATATGACACGGCGGGGCTGGACTGGTGGGAGTATTGGATCGATATTCATATTCCGGCATTGCGGCGGTGGACGTATCCGCTGATTGAAGGGAGGCCGCTGGAAGCGCGGGCGCCGCGTGTGCTGCAGATGCCGCCGCCCGCGACAGCGACGGAGACAATGACCGAAAATGGCGATGGCATGAAGACGGGGACAAACGGAGCAACGTGGCAATATTCCTGACCGGTGGGACCGGGTACATCGGCGCGCATGTTGCCGCAAATCTGCTGGAGCAGCATGACGCGACTTTGAATCTGCTGGTGCGCGGCCGCGATCCGCGTGACGCGGAACTGCGGCTCTGGCATGCCTTGCAACTGCACCTGCCGTTTCCCAAGTTCTACGAATACCTGCAGGCTAAGATCCGGATTTTTCGCGGCGATCTCACGTCTTCTCAGTTCGGGCTCGACCCGGGCGATTACGACCGGCTCGTGCACACTACTGATTCGGTGATCCACTGCGCGGCTTCGCTGAATCGGAAGTCGGAAAGAAGCTGTTTGAATGTAAATCTGCGCGGGACGCTCGAAGTGGTGCAGTTGGCGCGGCAATCGCAGTACTATCACGGGCTACGGCGCTTTTCGAATGTGAGTACGGTGGCGGTGGCGGGGAAGCGCAGCCACGAGGTGGTTTTGGAAGACCGGTCGATTGAGTGGGAACGCTCAGATTACGATCCGTATGCGCGGACGAAGAAATTCTGCGAGCACATGGTGCGCGAGTTGCTGCCGGACGTGCCCCTGACGATTTTCCGGCCCAGTATCGTGTTGGGAGACAGCCGCTATCCGCAGACGACGCAGTTCGACATGGTGCGGTCGTTCGTGTTCCTGGCGGGATTGCCGGTGCTGCCGTTCCGTCCGCATGACAAGATTGACATTGTGAATGTGGATTTCGTGGCGGATGCGATTTCGACTTTGCACATGAAGGCGAATCCCGAGCACGATACCTATCATCTTTCCTCGGGCAACGATGCGCAGACGTTTCAGGAATTGACCAAGGCGCTGGCAGCCGAGCAGAACGAGCGCGGGCCTGTGTTTTTGCCGATCTTGGAAAAGGCGTTCAGCTCCATCGTCAACACGCTGGCGAACCGCAAAGGACCGGTTGGGCACGGAGCGGCGCTCATGAATGTCTTCCTGCCGTATCTGACCTGGAATACGGTTTTCGACAACACGCGGGTCACAACGGAAATGGGACGCAAGCCGGCGCCGTTTTCGCAATACAGTTTTCCGCTGCTCCGGTTCAGCCGCGAGCACAATTTTGAATATCCATATCAAGCCTGGCCGGAGAGCACGAAGGCAGGAGGGTCCGCCGCATGATGGACTTCGTTCTGGAAGCTTGGATATCGAGCATCATCGAGGGCAAGAAAATTCAGTGGATGATGGGCAAGCGGGAGCCGTGGCAGCCCGGGGAGAAACTGAAACTGCTGTTTGCGGGCTACAACGGGACGCGCAATACAGGGTCGGATGTGCGCGTGGAAGAGATGTTGCGGCAAGTCCGGCGGATTCTTGGGCCGGGAAACGTCGACCTCAGCATGATGACGTTTAACTTTGCCCGTTCGCGCGGATATTTCGATGGGACGTCGCAGGTGCGGCTGCCGGATATTTTTCCGCCCTTCCTGGCGAATGAAGTGCCAAAACATCACGGCGTGGTGGCGTGTGAAGGTTCGATGTTCAAGTCCAAATTTGCGAATGCGTTGACGACGATGATGATCGGGTCGCTGGGCATTGCGGCGGCGGAGAACAAGCTGTCGATCGGCTACGGCGCCGAGGCGGGACACATGGATCCGCTGGTGGCGAAGATGTGCGGGCGCTATTGCAGGAATTCGCTCGTGATCACGCGCAATGACGAGTCGCGGAAAATCCTGCGTGAACTGGGCGTTCCGACGGAATCGGGCACGGACACGGCGTGGACGTTTGAGCCGCTGGGTGCGGAGTATGGGCAGAAGGCGCTGCGCGATGTGGGTTGGGATGGGAAGACACCGGTGCTGGTGGTGTGTCCGATCAATCCGTTTGAGTGGCCAGTGAAGGCGTCGGTGGCGAAGGCCGCGCTGCACAGCCTGACCGGCGCATACAACGAGAGCCACTACCGCGGGCCATATTTTCATCATGCGGGGCCGGAGGCGGACCGGGCCTACGAACATTATTTAAGTTCGATTGCCAATGCGGTGGCCGCGTTCCGCCAGAAGAAGAATGTGTTCGTGATCATGGCGGCGACCGAGCGCATGGATTCCCGTCCTTGCCGGCGTATCTCGGAGAAGCTGGGCGGAGTTCCGGTGCTGACCTCGGACGATTACAACATGTACCAAATGGTCAGTATTCTGCGGGCTTGTCGCCTGATGGTGTCTTCGCGCTATCACGGGATTGTGACTTCAATGCCGGCGTTGGTGGCGTCGGCGGGGATCACGATGGATGAGCGCATCCGGAATTTGATGAACGAGCGGGGGCATGAGGAGTTGCTCATGAATGTGGATGACCCGGACCTGGAGGCGCGGACGCTGGCGGCGATTGAAATTCTGGATCGCGACGGCGAACGGATTGCCGACGGGATCGCGCGGAGCGTGGTGAGGAATTTGAAACTGATGGCGCGCATGGGCGTGTATTTCGAAGAAGAAGTGCAGCGGCGGTATCCGGAGTTTCCCACGCGGCGCGGAGAATGGAGCTGGGAGGATTATCTGCCGTCGATGAGCGACGGGCTGAAGCAACTGGTGGCGGCGTACGGATAGGTTGGGCTCCTTCGTGTACCTTTGTGTCCTCTGTGGTTAAACAAAGAGCGGAAACCATTAAGGGCACGAAGGTTCACGAAGGAAATCCCAAAATAGTTTTCGATATCGGCAATCCTGATTGACCAGAATCGCATGTCGTTTCTAGAACAGATTTTTGCCAGCCTGGAGAAGAGTGGGGACAACGTTGTTCTCCAGGAACTGAGGGGCGGTGAGGCGGTTCCGCTTACGGCGCGGCAGTTGCTGGCTCAGGTGCAAGTGGCGCGGGCTTATCTGCGGCGGCTGCGGCTGAAGAAGGGCGACCGCTGCGCGCTGCTGGCGCATAACTCGATGCAGTGGGTGGCGATGGATCTGGCCATCATGGCGGAGGGGCTGACGGCGGTGCCGCTGTATTCGCGGCAGGCGCCGGCCGAACTGGTCGCGATGATGAAGGATTGCTGGCCGGCGGTGATTGCTTGCGGCGAGCAGTCACTGGCCAATGCGATCGTGGAGGTGTGGCCGGAGGCGCCGCCGTATTTCTGCTTCGAAAATGTTTTCACGGCAGGGCGCGGGCCGGTGGAGAATCCGGCGCTGGCGGTTTCAGAAGAAGATGTGGTGACAATCATCTACACCTCTGGCACCTCAGGCGATGAGAAGGGTGTGATGCTGAACGCGGGCAACGTCGGGTACATGCTGGGCTGCACTTCGGGGCGGCTGGATCAGCTTATGCTGGGTCATCCGATGAAGAGCCGTCCGGGGCAGGACGCCGTGTTTCATTACCTGCCACTTTGCTTTGCAGGCTCGTGGATCATGATGCTGACCTGCCTGCTGCGCGGCAGCAAGCTGACTTTGAACACGGATCTGGGGAAGATTGCCACAGAGATGCGGCTGGCGGCGCCGGATTATTTCCTGAATGTTCCCGCGCTTCTCGAACGCATGCGCAAAGCAGTCGACGAGCAACTTTGGAAGACGGGTGGATTTCCGTTGAAGGTGTACACCAAGGCAAAGGGCGCATGGGTGCGGCGGCAGGAGGGAAAATCGCGCGCCGGGGACGGGTTTTGGCTCGGGCTGGCGAATCGGCTCGTGTTTCCTACCATCCGCAAAAAGATGATCGGCGGAAAGCTGCGCGCACTGATTTGCGGCTCGGCGCCGCTGAGTATGGAAACGCAACTGTTTTTTATGATGCTGGGCATCCCCGTGTTGCAGGTGTACGGACTGACCGAGACGACGGCGATCTGCACCATGGATGATCCGGACGCTCCGGTAATTGCGGGGCGCGCGGGGCCGGCGATTTCGGGCGTGGAGATGAAGATCGTGGAGAATGCGGAGATCTTGGTGCGCGGGCCGAATATTTTTCCTGGATACTGGAATCGTCCGGAGGAGACGGCGAAGGCGCTGCGCGATGGCTGGTTTCATACCGGCGATCAAGGCGAAGTGGACGCGAACGGAAACTGGAAGATTGTCGGCCGCATCAAGAACCTGATTATTCTTGGGTCGGGGCATAACATTGCGCCGGAGCCGATTGAGGATAAGATCCTGCACGAATTGCCGGGCGCGATTCAGGTGGTGCTCGTGGGCAATGCGCGCGGATATCTGGCGGCGCTGGTTACGGGCAAAGTGAGCGGCGAGAAAACGCAGGCGGCGTTGGACCTTGTGAATCCGGGCCTCCCGCATTACAAGCAGGTGCGAGCGTTCCATCTGGTGGAGGAAGCGTTCACCATCGAGAGCGGCCTGCTGACGGCGAACGGAAAGCTGAAGCGCGACTTGATCGCGGAGCGGTTTCGAAACGAAATTGACGCGATTTACCAGGCGGCGACGACGACGGTATGAACGACTTCAAAGGGCAGACGCTTTCGTGGCAGATCGTGAATGGAGCGATTGAGCTTGCATTGCATCGCGATCCTTGCAACGAGATCGGGTCGCTCACGCTGGACGAGTTGGAGAAATTTAAGGCGGCTTTGCCCGGGCTGGCGAATGAAGCGCATGCGCTGATTGTTCATTCGACGTTAAAGGCCGGGTTTTCGGCGGGCGCGGATTTACGCGAGTTGTTTCAGCGCGGGCAAGAGATGGAAAAGGGCGCGGCCCTGCGCGGGGTGCGGGAATTTCTGGAGCGCATTCACGCCGTGATGAACGCGCTCGATGCGGCGCCGCTGACGACGATCGCGGCGGTACACGGGGTGACGTTTGGGGGCGGGTTCGAGCTGGCGCTGGTTTGCGACATTATTATTGCGGACCGCATGGCGCGATTTTGCTTCCCGGAACTGCGGCTCGGGCTGATTCCGGGATTCGGCGGGATTCCGCGCCTGAAGCGGGATTTGGGCAATGCGGTGGTGCGCGATCTGCTGCTGACCGGGCGCAGCTTTAATGTGATGAAGGCACAGCAGATTGGCCTCGTGAGCCAGATTGCCGCCGAAGGCGAGGCGTTGCGGGTAGCACGCGCTACGGCCAGCCAAGTGGGGAAATTTGACCGGCGCACGGCAGCAGCGGCGAAGGAGTTTGTGAAGCCGATCCCGTATGAGGAGTTGAAGCGGGAGATTGATATTTTCTGCGACCTCTATTCGCGTCCAGCCGTCGAAGAAGGGCTGCGTAAGTTTGTGGAGAATGAGGGAGTGCAGCCGTATCTGCCCTAATTTGTAATTGGTAAATTGTAATTTGTAAATTGAAAGACGCAGTACTCATGCCTACGACGGATCGCACACTCGACGAAATCCTGGATCTTGCGGCTTTGCATTTTAAGGTGCCGCGGGAAAAGCTCACGCCCGACGACGACTTTTTCAAGACGCTGGGAATCGACAGCCTGCAGGTGCTCGATTTGCTCACACGCCTCGAGCATCATTTCCGCATCGAGTTGCCGGACTACGAACTGCAGGGCGTGTCGGATTTCCGTACGCTGGCGAATCGGATTCAGGCGCGGCTTTAGAACCAGTGGACAGTGGGCAGTGGTCAGTGGGCAGTTGTTGATCGTTACTGGTGAGCGATAAGAGCAACTATCGACTAGCCACTGACCACTGACCACTTCCTTGTGGTGAAATAAGAACATTGAATGCTTGATCTCCGCCAATATGCCAGCCTGGGTGCAGCGCTCAAAGATGCGCTGGAGCGCTGGCCCAACGAAACCTGCCTGATTGAAGCCGATCGCGACCGCGAAAAAGTGCGGCTTACCTACTCTGACTTTAAGGAAATGGCGCGTCCGCTTTGCCGGGCGCTTGAGGACGCCGATTTCAAGGCGGGGGACCGGGTGGCGATCATCATGACGAATCAGTCGAAGTGGCTGATTTCGGCATACTCGATTTTTTTCTGCGGCGGGGTGCTGGTTCCGTTGGATTACAAATTGACCGCGGCGGAGCATCTGCAACTGCTGGCGCATTCGAAGGCGCGGTTTCTGGTTGTCGAATACCACTTGTGGCGTGCGATCACGCAGTCACCGGAATTCGCAAATCTCACGGCGGAGATTGTGCTGGTGACGGAAGCGCCAGCGGGAGCGGACTTGCGCGGCGCTTATCGCTGGGAGGAATTCAAGAGAAAGGGCGATCCGCAGTTTGTGGTGCGGCAACGGGAAGATACGGCCTGCATCGTCTATTCGTCGGGTACGGGCGGGCGTCCGAAGGGATGCGTGCTCACGCACGACAGCTATCTGGAGCAGTGCGCTTCGCTGACGGCGTGGTATCCATTTTGGCCGGGCGTGCGCTATTTGAGCATTCTGCCGACCAATCACGCGATTGATTTCATGGTGGGATTCATCGGGCCGTTCGTGTGCGGGGCTTGCGTGGTCCATTTGCGGACGCTGCGTCCGGAGTTTGTGCGCGATGCGTTTGTGCGCTATCGCATCACCTATGTGGGCCTGGTGCCAATGGTGCTGAAGAATCTGGAACGCGGATTGCGCGCGAAGTTTGATGAGTTGAAGCCCGGCAAGCGGTGGATGCTGGACCGGTTGATCGGGCTGAATAAAATGCTGACGCGAGGACGTCCGCGAGTGAATCTCAGCCGACATCTGCTGCCGCAAGTACACAAGGCGTTTGGCGGAGAACTGCGGGCGTTGATTGTTGGCGGAGCATTTACGGATCCTTCGACGTTGCAGTTTTTCTACGATCTGGGAATTCCGGTGACGTGCGGATACGGACTGACGGAAGCTTGTACGGCGGTGACGCTCAACGATCTGAAACCATTTCGCGCCGATACGGTGGGCAAGCCGCTGCCCGGGAGCGAAGTGCGCGTGCTGAATCCGGATGGCGACGGGATCGGCGAAGTCGCGGTGAGAAGCCGCGCGGTCATGTCGCACTATCTCGATGACCCGGAACAGACGGCGCAGACGATCGTCGAAGGCTGGCTGCTGACGGGCGATCAGGGGCGCTTTGATGTTGACGGGCGCGGGCACCTGCAGCTCGTCGGGCGCAAGAAAGATATGATCGTCACCGAGGGCGGAAAGAATATTTATCCCGAGGACATTGAGGCGGTTTTTGATGGTCTGCCGGTGAAGGAATTCTGCGTGTTCGCGGCGAATTATTTGTGGCCGCAAAAGACGCTCGGCAACGAGACGCTCGTGCTCGTGGTGCGACTGGAGCAGAACCAGCAGTTCGACGATCGATTGCGCGAGGAGATTGTGACGCGGAACCGGCGACTGGCGGACTTCAAGCGTGTGGGCGGGTATCTGGTGTGGGATAAAGATTTTCCGCGGACGGCATCGCTGAAGATCAAGCGCGGAGAGTTGGTGGCGGAGATTGGAGCGGGCGCGACGCGGGCGGGAGTGGTGGAGATCTAGCTTTCAGTCGTCAGCTATCAGCTTTCAGTCGTGCGGAAGAATCGCAGCGAGCTACGAGCTACGAGCCAAGGGCCAAGCGCTTAACGTGAACGAAACTTTTCTTGCCATTATCAATCCGGCGGCGGGTGGCGGGCGGTGCGGCGAGCGCGTGGGCGCGGCGCTTGATCGGCTGCGGGCCGCCGGGATTGCGCTGGAAACGGCGGAGACGAGCGCGGCTGGCGAGGCTACGCAGATTGCGCGCGAGGCCTATGGGCGCGGCTATCGGAAGTTTCTGGCGGTGGGTGGAGATGGGACTTCCTATGAAATCGTCAACGGGCTGTTTCCGGAGAGCAGGTCTCAGGAAAGCAGGTCTCAGGTCTCAGGTGTCGGGTCTCAGGGGCTTTCGGGCGGCTCGGAAGATCAGATTCCTACGCTGGGATTTCTGCCGCTTGGCACCGGCAATTCGTTTCTGCGGGATTTCGCGGGTGGAGTTTCCAGCAAGAACAGTTTGGAGCACGCGATGCAGGCGCTTGAGGCGCGGCGTTCGCGGCCTTGTGATGTTTTGCGACTGACGCACAAAGACGGAGCGATCTACTACACAAATCTGCTGAGTGTAGGGTTTACGGCGGACGTGGCGGCGCTGCGGCATCGGCGGTTTTTGGCGCTGGGACGGTTCGGGTATTTGCTGTCTGTTTTTCTTTGTCTGGCGCGGCTTGATCGGCGCCCGTTTCCGGTGCGGTTGGAGGGTCAGCGAGAGTTTGACTCGCGGCGCTGCCTGTTTCTGACGTTTAATAACAGTAAGTTCACGGGCGGCACAATGATGATCGCGCCCGACGCGGTCACCGATGACGGATTGGTTGAGTATGTGCGGTGGGGGCCGATTGGGCGACTGGGGCTGATCCGGAACCTGGCGACGCTTTATGATGGCACGCACACTCGGCATCCGCTGGCGGAGCGGCAGGCGGTTCGGCGGGTCGAGTTTCAACTCGACGGCCCGGTGGATGTGATGGTGGACGGCGAGGTGCTGACGCTGGAGTGCCGGACGCTCGAAGTGCTGCCGTCGGCGCTCCGGGTCGTGGTTTGAAGAATCGCGCTCCAAACGTCGTGCTTCCAAACAATCGTGAGATAAAAAATCCATGTCGCAAGAGCGAAGAGAACGGCAAAAAGAAAAATTGGGGATAGAAAGTGCTGCGAGCCGGAAATGGCGGCGCATTACGATCTATGCAGTGCTGATCGTGGCCGCGTTCGGGCTGGCCTACTATCTCGGCAACCGCACCCAGCACAAGCACGATGGGTTCGCGCGCTGTCTGACGGAGCGCGGCGTGAAGATGTACGGGGCGTGGTGGTGTCCGCATTGCCTGGAGCAAGAAGAAAAGTTCGGCGCGTCGTTCGAGTATGTTCCTTACGTGGAGTGCGGCGTCAAAGGCGACGTGCACGGTGTGTCGCAGGTTTGCAAAGACGAAAGCGTCAAGCATTATCCCACCTGGCAGTTTCCGCCTACGGGCGAACGAGTGGAGCGTGTTTTCACCCTGCAAGAGCTGAGCGACCGAACGGGGTGCGCGCTGCCGTGACCGAGTTGACGCAGCGTCTGATGAGTCTGGTCGCCATTCTGGCGGTGTGCGGAATCGCGGTGTCGTCTGTGTCGTTGCAGCATCATTACGCGACCTCAAAGACGGCGTACTGTGAAATGGGGGAAACGTTCAATTGCGACATCGTGAACCGCAGCGAATATTCGTCAATCTTCGGAATCCCGGTCGCGCTGATTGGGATGCTCGGGTACGCGGCACTGGCAGGGCTGGCCACCGTGTATCGCGAGCGGCGCGAGACTCCGGCAACGCTTTTCAGCGCTGCCGCCGCGGGCCTGGCGTTTGCTTTGTACCTGACCTACATTGAAGCGCGCGTGCTGGGAGTCTGGTGCATTTTATGCTTGAGTTCGCTGGCCTTGATTGCGACGGCGACGATTTTGGCGGCGGCGATCTGGTGGCAGCAGCGCCCAAGGGCGTAACGTCCGGCCCTCAGGGGCTAAAGCCCGCATGTTTTGTAGGTCTGAGCGGCACGGCTGAAGCCGTGCCCTTCCCAAAGCCATTTACAAGACCAGTTCCGGAAAGCCAAGAGCTGAGAGCTAAATGCTGACCGCTGAAAGCTGAAAGATCGATTCACTCCATGTCCCGGCCCACAATTCGAAAACTGAAGACGAAGCCTGCCACCACCGCTGCCATGCCGGTTCCGGCCGGCAACCTGTGGTTGCATGAGCTCCGCAGCCGAATCTTCGGGAACACGCGACTGTTGCGGGTCTGGCTGCCTCCCGATTACGACGGCTGGGGCGCGACGCGCTATCCGGTCCTTTACTTGAATGACGGACAGAATCTGTTCGATCCGGTAACAGCTTTTGCCGGAGTGCACTGGCAGGTGGGCGAGACCGCAGCGCGGTTGATCGCCGAACAGAAAATTCGGCCGCTCATTATCGTCGGCATCGACAACACGAAGAACCGGGCTCAGGAGTACATCCCATTCAAGTCAAAAGATCCCAGGGTTTTGAACGCGAAGGGAAAATGCTATCCGGATTTTCTGCGGCGTGAAGTGATGCCGCTGATCGAGGAGCATTATTCGATATTGAAGGGGCTGGAGAATACGGGATTAGGCGGTTCCTCACTCGGAGGCCTGATCACGTTGTACACGCAGCTGTCAGCGCCGGGAGTGTTTGGGCGATTGCTGATCGAGAGCCCGTCTCTGTTCGTGACGAAACGGAAAATTCTGGAAGGGAGCAGTCGATCCCGGAGTTGGCCGGCGCGCACTTACCTGGGGATGGGAACGCGGGAAGTGGGACATGCGGAGAAAGACGAAAGGATCGTTGGCGACGTCCGCGAACTGGAAGCCATTCTGCGCGAGGCTGGCTTGGACGAACAGCGGCTGAAGGTTTGCATCGAAGAAGGCGGTTCACACAGCGAAACGGCTTGGGCGGCGCGGTTTCCGGAGGCGCTGGAGTTTCTTTATTCGGGTCGCGGGTCGCCGCAAACTGCAGATCCATCGCTTCGCTCGGGATGACAGTTCACGATGAGTTATCATTATCGGTCTTCTGCTCACGGTCGTAGATTCACGGAGCGGTCTATGAAATTCCGCAGTTTGGTGGGGTGGTGTGTTCTGGTCGCAGCGCTGGCAATCGGCGCGGCGGCGCAGCCGTATAACGAAGCGCAGTTCAAAGGAATGAAGTGGCGCGACATCGGGCCCTATCGCGGCGGCCGCGTGCTCGCCGTGACCGGGATTCCCGGCAGTCCTTTCGCCTACTATTTCGGCGGCGTCGCCGGAGGCGTGTGGCGCACCACTGATGGCGGCGTGAGCTGGCAGCCGATTTCCGACAAGAGCGTGATCTCGTCGATCGGCGCGATTGCCGTATCGGAATCGAATCCGAATGTACTCTATGTGGGCACGGGCGAGTCCTGCCTGCGCGGCGATATCTCGTATGGCGATGGAGTATACAAGACGACCGATGGCGGCAAGACTTGGCAGCACATCGGATTGAACAACACGCAGCACATAGCGCGGGTTTGGATTGATCCGCGCAACTCCGACCATGTGCTGATCGCCGCGCTCGGCCACGCGTACGGGCCGAATCCGGATCGCGGCATTTTTCGCACCACCGACGGCGGCAAGACGTGGGAGAAGATTCTTTACAAGGACGACAAGTCAGGCGCGATCGATCTGGCGGTCGATCCGCACAATCCCAACGTGATGTTCGCGGCGCTTTACCAGATCCAGCGCACGCCGTGGAGTATGGAAAGCGGGGGCCCGGGCAGCGGATTGTACCGCTCGACCGACGGCGGAAATTTCTGGAAGCACCTCGAAGGCAAAGGCCTGCCGGAGGGCATTCTGGGGCGCATCGGGATAAGTGTTTCGGGCGCCGACTCGAATCGCGTGTACGCGCTCATCGAGTCGAAGGAGAGCGGGCTGTATCGTTCGGATGACGGCGGCGAAACGTGGTCGCGCGTCAACGATGACCAGCGGCTCACGCAGCGCGCCTGGTACTTCACGCATATTTTTGCCGATCCGAAGAGCGCGGACACGGTCTACATGCTGAACACCGGCTTGTTTCGCTCGACCGATGGCGGCAAGACGCTGAATCTTCTGCCCGCGCCGCATGGCGATCATCACGGTTTCTGGATCGATCCGCAGAATCCGAATCGCATGATCAACGGGAACGACGGCGGGGCGACGATCTCGGTCGATGGCGGCAAGAGCTGGTCCACGCTGTACAACCAGCCGACGGCGCAGTTTTATCACGTGGCGGCGGACAACGAGTTTCTCTACAACGTGTACGGCGCGCAACAGGACAACACGACCGTGGGCATCGCCAGCCGCACCGACGACGGCTATGTCGGCCGCCAGCACTGGTTCGACGCGGGCGGCGGAGAGAGTGGCTACATTGCGCCCGATCCGCGAGACGCGAACATTATTTATGCGGGTTCGGGAGAAGGCGTTGTTGCCCGCCTCGATCGCCGCAGCAACCAGGAGCAGGACATCACGGTCTGGCCGGAAGAGAGCTCGGGACACGGCGTTGGCGATCTGAAATACAGGTTGGGATGGACGCAGCCCATCGTGATCTCACCGCATGATCCCAATGTGATCTATACGACCGCCGAGCGTGTCTTCAAGACTACCGACGCAGGCAAGAGCTGGACCGCGATCAGTCCCGATCTGACGCGCAACGATAAGAGCAAGCAGGTTTCTTCCGGCGGCCCGCTGACCAAGGACAACACCTCAGTCGAGTACTACGACACGGTGTTCACGATCGCGGAGTCACCCGTGCAGAAGGACCTGTTGTGGGCGGGAACCGATGACGGATGGATTCAACTTTCGCGCGACGGCGGCAAGAACTGGACAAATGTAACACCCAAGGGAATTCCGGAGTGGAGCCTGGTGAGCCTGATTGAGGCTTCGCCACATGATGCAGGCACGGCGTATGCGGCGGTCGACACGCATAAGCTCGACGATCTGAAGCCGTATATTTTCAAGACCACGGATTTCGGCAAAACGTGGGCGAAGATCGCGAGCGGCATTCCGGATGGCGCTTACACGCACGCCGTGCGCGAAGATCCGGTGCGGAAGAACCTGTTGTACGCGGGCACGGAGACGGGGATTTACGTCTCGTTCGATGGCGGAGCGAACTGGCAATCGCTGCAGTTGAATTTGCCGAACAGTCCGATCCACGACCTGATCGTGAAAAATGACGATCTGGTGGTGGCGACGCATGGACGCTCTTTCTGGATTCTGGACGACATTACACCGCTGCGCGCAACGACTGCGAGTGCGCAGGCGGCGACCGAAGCCGTGCTTTACAAGCCGCGACTGACCTATCGCATGCGCTGGCCGGATTTTTTCGAGCGGCGGCAGCCGGTGGGCGATAATCCGCCGAGCGGCGGGATTATTTATTACTACTTTCCAACCGCGCCGAAGGGCGTAGTGGCGCTCGAATTTCTGGATGCGTCGGGGAAAGTTGTGCGGCGCTATTCGAACGAAGAAAAGAAAGAAGCGGAAACGCCGCCAGAATGGCCCGACCTGACGCCTCCCGAGGAGAAGATTCCGACCAATGTGGGCGTGAACCGCTTTGCCTGGGATTTACGTTTGCAGGGGCCGACTCCGCTAGCGGGAGAGCCCGGCGCGGAATTCCGCAATCGAGGACCGATGGCACCGCCCGGCGCCTACCAGGTGCGACTGACGGCGGATGGGAAATCGTACACGGCGCCGCTGGAGTTGAGAGCGGATCCGCGGACCAAGGTATCGAACGACGACCTGCAAAAGCAGAGTACGTTGGGCCGCAAGATCGTGGCGCAAGTGACGGAGATTCACGAGGCTGTCGGGACCATCCGCGAAGTGCGCACGCAGACTCGCGGGCTCAGCCGGCGTTTCGGCGACGACTCGCGCTACGCTTCGCTCGTTTCGGCCACCAAAGACTTCGACAAGAAGAGCTTCGATCTGGAGTCGCAGTTGCTCCAGGTGAACTCGAAGAGTTCGGAGTCGAACCTGAACTACCCGGTGCTGATCGATGAGCGGCTGCACTCACTGCTCGGCAGCGTGGAGTCGGCCGATGCCGCGCCCACGAAGCAGCAGTACGAGGTCTTCGACGATCTGGAAAAACAGGTGCAACCGCTGCTGGCGCAGTATCGCGAGCTGATCTCGAAGGATCTGCCCGCGTTGAATGAGATGGTGAACAAGCAGAACATCCCCGCGCTGTACGTGCCGGCGGGGAAGTGAGAGCAGGGGACGGCTAAACAGGCTGCGGGGAATGTCGATTTTTCGATGCCCGACCCCTGAACGGGCGTCTGACTTCCCGTAGGGACGCGGCAAGCCCCGTCTCTGCAGGCGGAAGGGACTCGCGGCGTCGCTAACGTGATGCCATGATACGAAGCCCGAGTTTTTCCGCAACCTCTGAATTCGTGTCCCTCCCAAAAACTACTTCGTAATTACGCCGCAGGCGATGCGGTCGCCGGCGTTGCCGGCGGGGTCGGTCTTCTGGTCGTCAGCCTTGGCGTGCACTACGATTGCCGTGCCTCCGTTGCTGAACAGCGAATGGCTGTCGCTGCCGAGCGTGACGTCTTTATTCTCCGCCTTGAAATGCGCTTTGCCGTCCGCGCCCACCGTGAAGTTGGGATTGTCGCCAGCGTGGTGACCTTCCGGATTCTCCAATCCGTGTTTCTTCCCATCGGGATTGAAGTGGCCTCCCGCGGACTTGAAGTCCGGGGCATCGCACTTCGCGTTCTGATGAAAGTGGATGGCATGTTCGCCGGGAGGCAGATTCTCGAGATTGAGTTCCATCCCGATTCCCGGGCCGGATTCCCACAGAATCGCGGAGCCCACCACCTTGCCTTGAGCATCCTTGAGTTGAACCAGAATCTTGGCCGAACTGGCCGATGCGAGCGCGACTACGAGCAGTGCGAGCGGGAAAAAGCGAATGGTTTTCATGGAGGGATTATAGCGAAATCCGGAGCCTCCCGCTCCAGGCGTTCGGAAGATTGACGCCGGGTTTGCAGAGTCAGCGTCTGCATTACCCTGGTCTGCATTGCCTTGGTCTGGCGCAGAATGCGCGGCAATGTGACAATAGGTGAATGCAAAGATCTCTCTCTACAGCGCTACTATTGGCCGCGGGGATGATGCTGGCCGGAGATGGCTATGCCCAGCAGACTCCAGCAGCAAGCACTCCGGCGGCAACGACTCCAGCGGCTCCTGCAGCCACAACTCCGAAAGCAGCCACCACGGCGAAAGCTCCGGCGAAGAAGACGGGAACGGCAGCGAAAAGCGCGGCGGCTGTTCCGCTTAAGACGCGAAAAGAAAAGTTCAGCTACGCGCTGGGAATGGACATTGGTAACAAAGTTGGGCCCAGCCTGAAACAGCAGTCGGTGGAAGTGGACCCGAATCTCGTATCCCAGGGATTGCAGGACGCCATGTCCGGCACTAAGACGCGTCTGACGCCAGAAGAAGCGCAGGCCGTGCTCAGAGAAGTGCAGACCGAGGTTAACAAACAGCGGCAGGAGAAAATGCAACAGGCCGCGGCCGAAGGCGAAGCATTTCTCGCCGCCAACAAAAGTAAAGAAGGCGTCGTCACATTGCCCAGCGGTCTGCAGTACAAGATTCTGACAGCCGGCACAGGACCGAAGCCCGCGTCGAGCGACTCGGTCGTGTGTAACTACCGGGGCACTCTCATCAATGGCACGGAATTTGACAGCTCCTACAAGCGCGGGCAACCGGCGACGTTTGGAGTCGGTCAAGTCATCAAAGGTTGGACGGAAGCGCTGCAGCTTATGCCCGTGGGATCGAAGTGGCAGCTCTTCGTTCCTTCGAGCCTTGCCTATGGTGAGCGGGGAGCGGGCGCCGAGATTGGGCCCAATGCGACCCTGATCTTTGAGGTCGAACTGCTCTCGATCCAGGACAAGAGTAGTAAGGACGACAAGAGTAAGGACGACAAGAGCGCCAAGCCCGAAGAAAAGAAGCAGTAACGCGGTCCGGACCAGGTGGCGCGGACATTGCTGTCCGCGCACCTGGCCCGGATAATTCATAACCGCGAGGAGACCCGGGAAGGGCACGGCTTTTATAGCCGTGCCGTCCAAGGTCTAACCGCTAACAGCCTACCTCGGCTCCAGCGTCATCTCATGCGCCCGGTGCTGCTCGACCGCAGCCTGCGAGAATGAAAACGCGAACGTCGAGCCTCCGTACCACGCCGCCCACTGGTCCATGTAATACGGACTGAGGAAAATCCCGCTCTCCCCCGTCACCACGTTCAGCGTGCTTTCGTCAAGGTTCGCAAAGTTCCACGTCAGCCGTTCGGAGGGCCCAAACCCCCGGCTCACCGCCTTCACCGTATACGTGCTCCCACTCAAAGGATGCAATCCCGGCCCGGTGAACCGCCCAATCACCGGAAGATGGCTGAGCACCAGATGATCGATTTCAACCGGATAATTCCTCCCCCACTTCCATTGACCGAGGTCCGAAGGAGCTTCTGACGCAATTTTCGCGACGTCTCCCGAAGGTGTTCCCGTCTGCCTGACTGCGTTCTCAACCGCCGCCGTCAGCAGGCTCCCGTAGTCGGAGTATCCCGGCGGCAGCCAGCGCGGCGGCTGCTTGGTGAGCACATTTTCCAGCCAGACCGACGACATAGCCCAGTGATAGCTCTTCCAACTCAGCGCGCTCGAAGTCGAACCTGAAGCCGCGCTTGAAGCCGGACCGTCCGCCGCCGCACCCAGCTTCGGCCCCAACATCAACCGCGCCAGTTCCTGACGCGCTTTCGTTTCAATCGTCGGCGCCGCTGAATCCGCCGACATCCGCCCATCCCAGTCCCGCAAAATTTCCGCTGCCCGCTTCGCCCGGTCTGAGGCGCTCGCGGCGTGATCGACCGCGTACACGAACTTATCGGCGCAGAACCGGTCGTAATTAGACGACACATCCATCTGCAGCGCCAGCATATCCGCGGGCGCAAACTTCTTCCCCGATTCGAGCACCCGGTAAATGCGATCGCTCCGCCACGGCGCTTCCCACTCGGTGCTGATCGAATACTTGTAGCCGTCCGGAGTGATGCGCCCGTTGGCGGTCGCCAAGATCCCTTCCGGCGGATCATAAACATGCGGCATCTCGTCGAAAGGAATAAAGCCTTTCCACTCGTGCGCATCATCGCTGCCGCTTACCGGCAGGCTGCCATCGCCCGCCGCCCGGATCGGCACTCGCCCCGTCGCCTGATAACCGATGTGACCATCCACATCGCCGTACATCACGTTTTGTCCTGGCGCACCAAAAGTCGAGAAGGCCTTCCGAAACTCATCCCAGTTCTCCGCGGAGTCCACGTCGAAGAACATCAGGCCCATGCCGTCCTGCAACGTCCAGCGCAGGGCAATCTTGCGCGTCTCGCCTGGAATCAGTTCCGTGATGATCGGCCCATGCCGCGTGGTCACCACATCTAGAACCACGTCCGACTTTCCTTTGACGTGAATCCTCTCCTGCCGGTGCTGCGCATCACGCCAGCCCGCCGGAGTTTTGTACTGCCCCTGCGCATTGAACTCCTCGATGAAGTCGTCTTCCACCGTCGGACCAACGTTGGTGAATCCCCAGCCGATTCGCTGGTTGTGGCCCACAATCACGAACGGAATTCCCGGCAGCGTTACTCCGGCCACGTCGAAGCTGCCGCTCTTTTCTGTTGTTTTTAGATGCGCTTCAAACCACAGGTTCGGCATCTGGTGGTCGAGGTGCATATCGTTCGACAGCAGCGGTTTCCCCGAAACCGTATGCTGACCGGAAACGACCCAGTTATTCGACCCCGGCCGGAACAGATCGGCCTCTTCCCGAGTGAACGCGGAAGACAGCGCAGAAGTGAACGCAGAGGACGGTGCAGAAGGGGAAGTTGAAAGAAGAGTGGAAGGCAGCGCAGAAATCAGCCGGCCCGTCCCACCCTCCGGTTCAACTTCCTCGTCGTCATCCTCATCTTCATCGCTATCGCTGCTATTGGCCGCGGGTTCATCTTCCATCCGCCGCACATCGGTTGGCGGACGATCCCGCCAGGAAGAATTCACATACAAGTCCGCCGTCAGTTCCGGTCCCAGCTTCGCCAGAACTTTTTCCCGCGTCAGCGCAGGCGGATTGCTGTAGTGATTCAGGTCCTGCACCATGCGCGCGCCCACCAGCAGGGAATCCGTCACTGTCCACGGTCGCGGCGTGTACTTCATCAGGCGGAATTCGAGCGAAAGCCGGTCGCGATGCGATTCAAGAAACGCATTCACTCCCCGAGCGTAAGCGTCAAAATAAACCCGGTCGCGCGCGGAGATGCTCTTCTCCGCTGCTTCGGCCGCTACCCGCAGGCCCAGAATCCGCTGCTCGCGGTCCATCTTCACCGTGTCCTCGCCGATCACTTCCGAAAGCTCTCCGGCAGCGGCGCGCCGCATCATGTCCATCTGCCACAGCCGGTCCTGCGCGGTCACGTACCCCTGGGCAAAAAATAAGTCTTCCAGCGTAGCCGCCTCAATCGTGGGAACACCCTGCCCATCGCGCACGATGCGCACCTTGGACGAAATCCCAGGCACCGCGATACTGCCATCCAGTTGCGGCAGAGCCGAATGGGCAATCCAGTAAGCCCAAGCCGCTGCGCCAACGATGGCGAGCAGCAGCACGAGCAGAACCAGACCGGAGACGATCCGTACCAGCGAACGCCTCAGATGAACTTCGGGCAGGGAAGCGGTGACCGACATTACTCACGATTGTAGGGGCGCTTTCCGCACCTGACAACAGCACGGCGGCCAAGTTTGCGGCCGAGTCTGCGGCCCGGGTTTGACGATCCCGATTATGGCGCGACCCGGCAGCTTTCGGTTGGCGCAACCCGTGTTCCCCCAGTATCATGTATCGAACCGTTGGGCGTGCATTATCATCTTTAGTTTCCGCGCCAACCAACATGCTGCAGAAACGAATCGACGATCAGCCGACCATCTCGCGGGAGAACATCCGCGAAGCCGAAGGAATTTTCCTGCAGCATCTCCGTCGGGTCGGCTTGAAGCAGACCGAACAGCGCAACGCGATCCTGCGAACCTTCCTTGAAACGCGGGAACATCTTTCGATCGACGAACTGCATCGACTGGTCAAGAAGACAGACCCGCGCATCGGTTTCACCACTGTCTACCGGACGCTGAAACTTCTGACTGGTTGCGGCCTGGCGAGCGAAGTCGCTTTTCACGATGGCATCGCGCGTTACGAACACCAGTACAACCGCCGCAGTCATCACCACATGGTGTGTACCGAGTGCGGCGCTTCGGTCGAATTTTTCTCGGAGAAAGTCGGAGAAATCGAGCAGGAAATCGGACGCAAGCACCGTTACGTTACCACCCGCCACACTTTTCAAATCTACGGCGTTTGCGAACAATGCCGAAAGAAGACGAATGGACGCCGAATTGTCTAGTTCAGAAAAAAGACCAGCGAATCCGTCGCAAGCTTCCGTGAAGTGTCCCCATTGCGGAACTGTGATGCCGGCGAACTCGGCATTCTGTCCAGGATGCGGATGGTCGATGACGCCGCTTCCTCCCGCGGAACGGGCGGCCGCGGCGGTCGCTTATCTCACCTTGGCCCCTGCCGCGGTGGTCTTGTTGCTGCCGGCATTTCGCAATAACCGCTTTGTCCGCTTTCATGCCTGGCAAAGCATTTTGCTCTGGGGAGTCTTTTTCGTTTTGACCATCGCCGCGCTCTTCCTTTCGAATGTCGCTGCCGCCATGGTTTTTCTGCTGTTTGGAATTCTGGCTTCGCTGGCCATGTTGTTCTTGTGGATTGTTCTGTCGCTCAAGGCATGGCAGGGCGAGCGCTTCGAAGTGCCGCTGTTCGGCGAGTTCGCTGCGCGTCTGAAATAGGTCTCAGGAAGGCAGGTCTCAGGCCTCAGGTGGCAGGTGTCAGGAAAAACAAAATCAACTTCATTTCACCTTCACGGGTTTCCTGAGACCTGAGACCTAGGACCTGAGACCTTGCGGTTAGACATTCTCGGCCTCATCGTTGAAAATAATCAATTCACTTTGCATCCATCACAGGAGACCTCATTGAGCCAGCTTCAGCGCGTTAAGATCAGCGCTCTCGGCACCTACGTTCCGCCTCGCCTTCTCACCAACGCCGACCTCGAAAAGCTTGTCGATACCAATGACCAGTGGATCATGGAGCGTGTCGGCATCCGCGAGCGTCATATGGTGGACAAAGGGGTTGCGACCAGCGATCTTGCGGTCGAGGCGGCGAAGAAAGCGCTCGCCGAGCGCGGCATCGACGCTTCCGATCTCGACGCAATTATTGTTGCGACCGTCACGCCCGACATGTTTTTTCCCGCGACCGCTTGCCTCGTGCAACACAAGCTCGGCGCGAAAAATGTCTGGGGATTCGATCTCTTGGCTGCCTGTTCGGCGTTTGTTTACGCGTTGCAAGTCGGAGCGCAATTCGTCGCGACCGGATCCCATAAGAAGGTGCTCGTAATCGGCGCCGACGTGATGTCGTCGATCATCGACTACACCGACCGCGCGACCTGCGTCATCTTTGGCGATGGTGCGGGCGCGGTCCTGCTTGAGCCCACGGAAGACGAGTTCGTCGGGCTCATCGACTTTCTGCACGAAGTGGATGGATCGGGTGGGTGCTCGCTGTACATGCCTGGGGGCGGAAGCCTGAATCCATCGACTCACGAAACCGTCGATAAGAAGATGCACTTCGTTCATCAGGACGGGGCAGCGGTCTTCAAGTTCGCGGTGCGCAAGATGGCGTCGCTCTGCGAAGAGCTTCTCAAACGCAACAACATCAAGGGCAGCGAGGTCGATGCCTTCATCCCGCATCAGGCGAACAAGCGCATCATCACCGCTACTGCCGATCGTCTGAATATGCGTCCCGAAAGCGTGATCATTAACATCGAGCGCTACGGAAACACCACCGCAGGAACGATTCCGCTGGCGATGGAAACCGCGCGCCAGGAAGGCAAATTGAAGAAGGGAAGTCTGGTGCTGCTGGCGTCGGTGGGCGCTGGATTCACGGTCGGCGCGACGCTGCTCCGCTGGGCGTACTGAAACTGGTCTCAGGTTTTTCCATAACTGGACTACTGTTCTCGTACAGACTCCACCCTGCGCCGCTTGTATTCGAGGTTATCGAAGAGCGAATGCGTACGCCAAGTTCAAGGGCAAAGCCCATGACAGCCCGACAGGAGAGCGTGACAAGCGCCTGCAAACGCCTCTCCACGAGTAGAAGCGCTTGTTCGCATACTCGTATCCAGCCAAAAGCTCCTCTGGGCTCATCTGTTCGGGCCGGAAGACCACGTCTGCACGGCCGTTGTACTTGCTCCAATCGCGCGTCAGAATCCGGCCCTCCGCTTCCAGACGTTGGTACAGCCGAGTTCCTGGGAAGGGAGTCAGGATGTTGAACGTCGCATTCTGTACTCCCGCCGCCTCGAGGAAGTCCAACGTTTCGCCGAAGATCGCTTGCCTGTCGTTATCGAAACCGAAGACGATCCCCGCCTGCACCGCTATGCCGTGAGAATGGATCCGCTCAATCGCGCGACCGTAGTCGGACACGCGGTTGAAGCGCTTCTGCACTTCATTCACGCTGCTTTGCGAGATTGACTCCAGCCCGACGAACAGCTGCTTGCAGCCGCTTCTCGCGGCCAACTCAAGGAACTCGTCGTCCTGAGCGGCATGAATGCTCGCCTGGCTGCTCCACCACTTGCGATGGGGAGCGAGAGCCTTGAACAGCGTCTTGGCGTACTCCATGTCGCTCGCGATGTTGTCATCCCACAGGATGATCACCTTGCCGGGGAAAGAGCCGTACTCTTCTGCGACCGCGTCCACGCGTCGCTGGCGCACGTGGCTCTGATACATGACGGCGAGCGTGCAGAAATCGCAACGGTGTGGGCAGCCGCGCGTGGCAAACAGAACTCCACCCGTATGATCGCGCCGATGAAACAGATCCTTCCGCGACATCGGGGCATGTTCCAGAGTCGGGGGTTGAGTGGAACAGTACCGGTGGGTATGCCGCCCCGCGTCAAAGTCGCGCAAGAATTGCGGCCAGTGGGATTCAGCCTCACCGACGAAGATTACGTCTGCATGCGCCTGCGCCTCATCTGGCATCAGAGTCACATGCGGTCCACCCAATACCACCGGAATTCCCCGCTGCCGGAACCGGTCTGCCATGGCATAGACGTGAGGCGCACTCGGGGTATGGAAAGTAATCGCCACCAGGTCCGCTTGCAGACCGAAATCGACCGGCCGCACCACCTCATCGATATGGAGCACAGTCCAATGCGGCGGTGCGAAGGCGGCAAGATACGGCATGGTGATCTGCTGGAAGTTCAGCACACGGGAGCGCCGTACCTTCTGGATCTCGGGTGAGGAAGCGGTGATCAGAAGCAAGGTTCGCACAATACCTTGGACGTGACACCTACTTGATCGCCAGCGTTCCGACCAGCGACTCGAAAATCTTGCATCCATCGGTGCCGCCGAGTTCGGGTTCGGAGGCGCGCTCGGGATGGGGCATCATGCCCAGCACGTTGCGTCCGGGGCTGCAGATGCCGGCGATATTTTCCAGCGATCCGTTGGGATTCGCTTCCGGTGTGATTTCGCCTTGCGCATTCGAGTAGCGGAAGACGATGCGGTTGTCGCGCTTCAGTTCGGCGAGTGTCGCCTCATCGCAAAAGTAATTGCCTTCCATGTGGCCGATGGGGATGGTCAGCACTTCGCCTTTGCGGCACGCGTTCGTAAACGGCGTCTCGTTGTTTTCGACTCTCACCAGCAGCGGCTTGCAGACATATTTCAAGCCGATGTTGCGCATCAGCGCTCCGGGCAGCAGCCCCGATTCACACAAAATCTGGAAGCCGTTGCAGATGCCGAGGACCAGTCCGCCGCCGTCGGCGAACTTGCGGACGGATTCCATCACTGGGGAAAACTTGGCGATGGCGCCGGTGCGGAGGTAGTCGCCGAAGGCGAAGCCTCCGGGGACGATGATGGCATCGCAGTTCTGGAGGTCGTGCGAGTCGTGCCAGAGGAAAGTTACGGGCTGCTTGGCGACCTGCTGGATGGTCCAGAAAGCATCGTGATCGCAGTTCGATCCGGGGAAAATTATGACGCCAAATTTCATCGAAGTCCTCGAGTTAAGTATATGGTAATGCTGGTGCGGATGGTCTATGGCGACAAGTTCCCATTCTTAGGTCAAGGGAATAGCGCATGTGAGGGAAAAACTGAGAGCGTGGGAAGGTCGTCGGCAAGCCGGTGTCGTGAGCGGTGCCCAAGAAGCGCAAGGAGCGGGGCACCGCAGGTTAATTTCGGAAAAATCCTTCGAGATATACCTCTCGGCGAAAGGCCGGGGTACCGGCAGCCAAAGAAACAGTACTTGTACTGGAATCCCTCGATGGATATATAGCATGGGGCCGTTGGGAACTAGAACGGAAATTTCACTTTGCGTGAAATGCAAAAAGGAGCCAACTGACGAAGAACGTGATTCGTGTCATCGCGGTGCTGGCGTTTGCCGCCATGCTGCTGCCCACCTTTTCACTTGCTCAAACTGTACCCGTGCGGCCGTTCCATGATGTGTCGCTGTCCCCGATCAGTATCTGGGAAGCGCTCACTCTGAATGCGAAGGGCAGAGTGCGCCTGCGCGGCAATCTGGCGGAGTGGGTGGCGCAGGCCACGGCTCCCTTTCGTGAAGCGCCGTTGACCCATGAGATCGCTTGCCTGGCGCGGCAATTGCCACTTTCGCACCAGGATCCCGCCGATCGTTTTCTCGCCGCCACGGCACAGGTGTTGGGTCTGACGCTGGTGACTGCCGATGCCCGGTTGTTGGGATTGGGAGACATTGCCACGCTGGGGAATCGGTGAGGGAGCTGACCTTCGTCGAACCGGATCAAGAGCCCCGCCCCGGTCGCTCCAAAGCCTGGAGATTCTCGTTGCCCCAGCCCCTAAAGGGGGCGTCCGATTCGAAGAACTTACGGCATCGCTAAAGCGATGCCCTGATACGAAGCCCGAGTTTTTCCGCAGCCCGTGAAGCCGCGCCCCGTCAAAAAGAATTTATAAGATAGCTGATCGCTTCTAGTACTCCACGATTGATGCGAACGATTTGGGATCGAGCGAGGCTCCGCCTACCAGGGCGCCGTCGATTTCTTCTTCGGACATCAGGGCGTGGGCGTTCTCTGGTTTGACGGAGCCGCCGTAGAGGATGCGGAGCTTGTCGGCGAATTCCTGGCCGAAGGATTCGGCGGCTTCGGCTCGGATGATGGCGTGGGCGTCGGCGGCTATCTGCGGCGTCGCGGTCTTTCCGGTGCCGATGGCCCAGACCGGTTCGTAGGCGACCACGAGGCGGACGGCTTTCTTGGCCGAGACTTTGTGGAAGGCGCGGAGACACTGGCGGCGCAGGACGTCGTCGGTGAGCCCGGCTTCGCGTTCTTCGAGGACTTCTCCTACGCAGACGATGGGGACGAGTCCGGCTTCGATGGCGGACTTGAGCTTAAGGTTGACGGTGTCATCGGTTTCGCCGAAGTACTGGCGGCGTTCGGAGTGTCCGATGATGACGTGGGTTACACCGACCGCCAGCAACATGCTGGTGGAGATCTCGCCGGTGAAGGCGCCTTCCTTTTCCCAGTGGATATTTTGAGCGCCGATGGCGACGTTCGAGCCCTTGGCGGCATTGACGGCGGCATCAAGCGCAAGGTAATTGGGGCAGATGACGATTTCGTCGCGGTCGTGGCCGTGGACCAGAGGGAGGAAATCGCGGAAGAAGTCCCGGGCCTGGTCGGGGGTTTTGTACATCTTCCAGTTGGCGGCGAGAAGTTTTTTTCTCATGAAGGACCTTTCTCGAAACAATGCGGGGGCAGGAGTCTGATCTATACCAATTCCAATCGCTTGAGCTTTAGATGGTCGGTGTGCAGGTGTGCGAGGTCGTACTGCGCCTGTTGCACAAGCCAGCTCTCGGCGCTGCCACCGAATACCTTGGACAACCTGACGGCCATTTCAGGAGAGATGCCGCGCTTTTCGTTCACCAGTTCCGATACAGTGGTGCGCGTCACTCCGAGAGCGGCGGCCGCTTGCGTGATGGTCAAGCCTAGAGGCTCAATGCACTGGCGCAGTACAAAACCACCGGGGTGGGGTGGATTCTTCATCGGCATGGCTAAACCTCCTTTCAATGGTAGTCCAGATAGTCAACGTCGAATACGTCACGGTCGGCCAAGTGGAATATTACTCGCCAGTTTGCGCGGACCGTTACGGACCAAAACCCTTTCATCTCTCTCTTAAGCGGATGCAACCTGAAGCCGGCAAATCCATATCAGCTGCGGCGTGGGCCGCGTCGAGCCGCGCGAGAATGTCACGCAACTTAAGGAACGTCTGAACAAGTTTTGATTGCAACCGCTCGGTGCCGGAAGTAAAGGCGTCCAGCGGTTTTATACAGCTCAAAAGATACAACGGCCCGCCGCATCCGCGCGGTGGGAGCGGTGCGGCGGTTTC
>Ga0208191_1000086_pt1 | contig 85523 bp, 69 predicted proteins | sample June2015DPH_13_5_FD_184709 | JGI IMG/M metagenome (GOLD analysis project Ga0208191, IMG submission 184709) | Peatland microbial communities from SPRUCE experiment site at the Marcell Experimental Forest, Minnesota, USA - June2015DPH_13_40... | ecosystem: Environmental > Terrestrial > Soil >... | reverse complement strand
GAACCTGTCCTCCATAGCGCTTGCGCGACGGAGGAACCTGTCCTCCATAGCGCTCGCGCGACGGAGGAACCTGTCCTCCATAGCGCTCGCGCGACGGAGGAACCTGTCCTCCATAGCGCTCGCGCGACGGAGGATCATTCCCTCAACCACAATTCTGGCAGGCGGACCGTCTGCATATGGTATAGTGGTGGCTTGGAAAACCATTAAATGATGGCGGAGAGGCCATTTTCGCGGCCTATCAATCCGGATTTTCCTTTTTCGTCACGTCCATTCTTTGCATTATTATGGCTAAATCCCTGATAAACAAGGACTTTGCTTGTCCGAAAAACCGTTCAAAAAAAGTAAAAAAAAATGTTGACTTCCCCCTACTGTTTTGAGACATTGTCATTAACACACGGTAACAACAGAACAAAAAAACAGGAAAAAATATGAGAACTAAAACACTACTGATTGCGGTCGCTGCCCTCGCAGCGGGGATTCTGGCCTCCTCGGCTCAGACCTATTCACAAAACGTCGTGGGTTATTGCACAGTCGTCATGCCGGCCGGCCCCAGTTATACCCTTTTGGCCAGTCCGTTTGATGACGGCAATGGCAACTCGGCCACCAACTGGCTTGACCCCAATAACACGCTTCCGAATAAAAGCCAGATATTGACTTGGAACGGTTTAACTTTTAATTACTGTCAAAAAGCTCTAGGAGCTTGGCCTGCCAGCGCCGCCACCACTGTCATTCCGCCGGGAGCGGGTTTCTTCGTCTATTTGCCGGCGACTCAAACCACGCCTATTACCAACACGTTCGTCGGCAGTGTCATTGTTCCCTCGCAGGGAAGCATTACCAATGTGCTTCCTACCGGTTATTCGCTATGGGGCAGCCCGATTCCTTATGCCGGCGATTTGGTCACCTCCCCCAATCTGAATATCGGTTATCTTTTGACGGTTAATAAGAGCGCGTTTTATACTTGGAATGGGTCAACATATAATATAGCTCAATTGGCTCTTGGCTCATGGCTTACCAACGCACCCATATCTGTGGGTTCCGGCTTCTTCGTGTATCAAAAGGCGACCTACTCTACAAACTGGGTTCAAAATGCCACTTATTAATTTCCGAAAATTGGAAAAAACAAAAACAACAAACAACTCAAAAATAACACAATATTATGAAAAAATCATTAATCCTCGGAATTCTTGGCCTTGCAGCCGTTGTGGCTTCGTCTTACGGTCAGGGCGTGATTTGGCTGGATAATTATGGCAGTTCTGGTCCTGTATTGCACGCTGTAGGCGGTGTGGCTCTGCTTCCTACTGGGTATAACATCGGCTTGTATTATGGTCCAGCTAATGTAAATGCAGTCGGTTCCGTTGCTGCTGACCTGACCGGGTATGCAGATCCGACGACACAGTATGCAGGCTTCAATCTGGCCACGGGAACTGGTTCCACCGCACCATCGATTGGGGTAGGCTTCTTTTCGGCTAGTGCTGCATTCCTAATTCAACCCCTTGCTGGAACGGTGTCAGTTCCTTATAATAGCTATACTATGGAACTTGTGGCGTATAATGGAGCTACCTATGACACTTCATTGGTTCGTGGTCACTCGGCTCCGTTCTATGGGATGGATGGCAGTTCAATAACTCCTGGTGCAGGTGAAGTTAGTGTGCTTGGTTTGACGTCATTCTCGGTGGTTGGTGTTCCGGAACCCACGACGCTGGCGTTGGGCGCGTTGGGCGGTCTCGGTCTCTTGCTGTTCCGCCGCAAAAAGGCCTAATCAGACAGGTCGTTTTTGTTATTTCCTCTTCACAAGAGCCGCTCTTCGGAGCGGCTCTTTTTTTATTGGTAGGGACATCGCGTCCAGGTAGGGACATCGCGTCCACCCTCCGTAGCGAGGCTAGGGCGGTTCCAACTTTGATGTAGCGCAGACATTCTTGTCTGCGGGTTTGCGGGACATTCTTGTCCCGTGTTTCATTCTCACGAAAGAGGCGACTGGAAAGTCGCCTGAACCCGCAGGCTGGAAAGCCTGCGCTACGTAATAACTGGAAATGCTCTACTTGCGACTGAATGAAAACCGGGCGCACCTGGACACTGCGACGGAACGCCGCATTCATGCGGCAGCGGACCCGCGTGATTGAATGACCACCACAAACCGAAACCGGGCGGGGGGGATGTCGGACAGGGCAATGGGGACAGTGGAGTTTGTTTTGGAAAGTCATCCCAAACTGCCTTGTCCCCATTCCTCTGTCTAAAATTACCAACCCGGCGGCGGAGCCCCGCCGCCCCGCCACAAATATCGGCAGGGCTGCGCTGCCGCGCAGCCTTGCCACCAACGGGAATTGGAATGTGTCTTGACTTCAGTAATTAAGGAATTAGGTTCCCTCCATACACTTGAGAAAGAGAACCAAAGAGAATGGAATATAGCATGTCGAGTATTACCTTAAAAGGCATCCCCGATGATCTTCATGCGCAGTTGGAGCAGGAGGCGTCCGCCAATTTCCGCAGCCTCGATCAAGAAGCGCTGGCCCGCATTGAGATGAGTTTTCAAATCCAGGAAGCGTTCAGCACCAAACGAGTCCAGCACTGGATTGACGAGGCGTTGACCAGCGGGCCGGAAGAACCGTTGTCGCGCGAGAAATTTGATGCGGCGTTTCAGCGCGCGGTTAAACGCTTTAAGCCCCGCCACCCGACGCCCCGATGAACGTCATCGTTCGGCCGCAATTCTATCTGGACATTGAGGAGGAAGTTTATTGGCTGCTGGCGAACGCCGGTGTGGATGTGTCCCGCCGGTGGCATGACGCGGTGTGGCAGACCATTGAATTGCTCAAGGCGCATCCGCAGCTTGGGCGCGAACGAAAAGACCTCAAACAGCCTGACATCCGCTCGTGGCGGGTCAAACATTTCACGCGGTGGCTTGTCTTTTATGCGCTGCACGGGAAAGTCTCGTGCGCTACCGTGTCCGTTCCGGTCAGATGAACTTGATCCGCCTCGAAATGCGGAGTTAAACGCCTGCCCGCAAACCTGGCGTCGGCCTTGGCCGGTTTGGGTGATCTTTCACTGTTGTTGTTCCGTCCCCGTAAATAATCAGTTTGTTTTCATCAAAGCCCCGGAGCAATCCGGGGCTTTTTTATTAGCCGTATCTTGTTCCGTAGCAGCCGACGTCAGTCGGCTCAAACTCTCCGGTTGGGCGCATCTTGCGGGCGTGTGCGAGGCCGTGCAAAGAGAAAGTTGCATTCAGACATTAAAACAGTAGGCTAAAGGCATGGAAAAAACCGCTTACCGTTATCTGGTGAAGCTGCCTGGAGTCTGCGGCGGCCAGACGATTGTCGCCGACACGCGCATTGGGGTCCAGGATGTAATGGGGTTGATCCTCAACGGCGCTTCCCTTGAGAGTGTGCAGCGCAGTTTCCCTGACCTGACGAAGGCGCAAATCTACGAATGCCTTGCCTACTACGAAGACCATCGCACGGAAATTGACGCGCTGGTGACAGAACAGATGAGCGAGACTTTGTAATGAAGTTCTTGCTCGACCACGATGTGCCGGATGAGGTGGAGCAATTGCTCCGATATTGGAAGCACGAGGTGCGAAGACTGCGCGAGGTTCTGCCGGCCACGACGGCGGATCATGTCATCTTCGAGTTTGCACAGCGGGACCGGCAAATCATTATCAGTTGCAATCGGGATCATTTTTTGAGCCTGGCGCGGGAAGCCGTCTTAAAGGAACAACCTTTTGCAGGCTTGATTATTCTCATCCGCCGGCGAACCCGGCAGTCGGAAGGTGCCCATCTGTTGTCCCTTCTGCGTCGGGCGGGAGAATCCGGCGTGAGCGGAAATATCAATCTGGCATGATTTCACGCGAGAGTTTGGTCTGGTTTCTCCCGAGCTGACGACGCTGGCCTTGAGCCAGTTTGGTCGGGTCCCGCATTGCAGGATTGTTGTTCCGTCGTCGTAAATATAGCAGTTCCAGTTAACATTGGCACAGTTTGATTTGCCTCTGGGAAAAGCGGCGGCGGGCCGCCGCCCGTCCTCTCCATCCTACGTAGCAGGGCTACTGCGGAGGACGGGCGTAGCAGTACTGCGGAGGGTTGACACTCCAGGACGCTGCGCGTGGCACGATGATTCCTAAAATACGCAAAGCGTCTTGGACTGCGCCAGCCCTTCCGCCTTCGCGGCGCGCCATAGCGCCGCTTCGGCGCGACGGCGGCTGGCGCTTTGCATGAAAACAAAGTATCCGCGACGGTTCCTCATCAGCTTTGTGTGCCTATGTCAACATGAACTGCTATAGCCCAGCCGTCCGGGCATCTCAGCGAGACGACCGCAATGTCCGGCGGCACATTCTTTCCCGGCGGCTGGAAAATATTCCCGCCCTCAACTCCCTGGCGCGGCGTAGCGGAGCGGAGACGGCTCAACCACCCTGTCCTCCATAGCGCTTGCGCGACGGAGGATCAACTATTCATACCCAAACGCCTTGACGAACGGTTCCAGCTTTTCCAGATGCGGTTCCAGATATTTCCGGTAATTTCGCCAGCGGCCCCGGGCACGTTTATAAACGGGCTGGGTCACGTCGGCGTAGGTGGGCGAGCGCACCAGCTTTTGGCGCGCGTGTTCGTCAAAACGCAACACCCGTTCATCCCACGCAACGCCGAGGAAGTCCAATGTCCGGCGCGCAACGGATTCCAGATCTTCCACCATGTCCTCGTAGCGCACTTCGAGGCGGGGGTTTTTAATCAGCGGTTGCAGCGTCCGCCAGATTCCCATCGTCCGGCTGTAAGCGGTGGCGGTGTCTGCCAGGTTCAGGTAGTTCACGCTGGCCGCGCTGATGGGCCAGTGCGGCTGCATAAAGCAGCTCAAGACGACATCGCGCGGATCACGCAGCGCCACGATCAGTCTGGCTTCCGGGAAAAAACGGACAAAGGCCAGAATGAAGGCCTGGAGGGAAGGATTCTTGTCAATCAGCAGGCGTTGCCCCGGCGAACCGCCAAGACCTAATGACATGGATTGGAAATAGCGTTCCCGGGCCTGCCGCAACGTCTGGATGGACGCGCCATCAAGCCCCGCCAGCATGGTTGTTTCGGGCGGCAGATTGCGCCGCAGCGGGGTGTAAGCGTCATCATGAAAATTTTGGGTCTCTTCCGCCGAGACGATGTCCGGATGTGAATCCAAAACCTGTTCCAACAAGGTGGTGCCGGAGCGGGCATGGCCGCCCAGAAACGCCAGACGATGAGGCGGCTGCAGGAGTTCCTGACCGGAATCGGACCAACGCGCCAGCATGGCCGCCGAGACGTTGTTTTGCATTTCCTTCAGGAATCCAATGATTAATTGTAATTGGGCGAGCAAGGGCGGCGCGTCCGGGAGCAACAAGGCTTTGGCCTCCACAAAGGCGGACATGGCGTCATCGTAGCGTCCCTGCCGGTCGCAAATCGCGCCCAGCTCATAGAAGCCCCGGATGCGCAATTCGCGGTCGGCAGCCGTCAGGACCGGGCGCAACACCTCTTCGGCTTCGGCCAGCCGCCCCGCATACCGGTCCAGTTTGGCCTGGGTGAGCCGGGCCAATGGACAGGCGTTGTCCAGATGCAGGGCGCGTTCCACCATGACGGCGGCTTCTTCCACCCGGCGCAGCCGCTCGTAAAGTTCCGCCAGCCGGGCGACGGTGTCCGGCGCGACGTTCTTTTGTTCCAACGCCTGCCGGAAGTAGCGTTCGGCCATTTGATGGTTGCCCGTTTCAGCGGCCATACGTCCTGCGGCGGCCAGCATTTCCGCCTTGTTTGGAGCCACACGAACCGCTTTTTCAAAGCAGCGTTCGGCGTCGGCGGATCGGTAGCGCAGGCCATAGCTTCGCCCCAGGTGCAGCAGGATTCGGGAATTTGCCGGATCCAGCCGGCTGGCGCGCTCCAGCAGTTCAATGCTCTGCTGGAAATCACGCCGCTGCCACGCTTCATCCGCGCCGGCGAGCATCCGGTTCAGGGAACCTGGTGAAATCAACTGCGGTCGTTTCATGATTGGAAAAAGAAGATGCGTTCTGGAGCGTCCCAAATCAATTTTTTTCAAGCCCCCTGTGCTCGCCTGGGCGCAACCTGGCAGCGACGCCAAGGTAGGGACATCGCGTCCACCCTCCGTAGCGAGGCTACTGCGGAGGACGGGCTGCGATGTCCCCGCCCGCGTTCAGCGGGCGGAACGAACCGCGCGAAACAAGCGAACGCCTACAGTTTTCATTGCGCCGCTGAACGCGGCGCAGGACGGCGCAGCCCGTCCTCTCCATCCTCCGTAGCAGGGCTACTGCGGAGGACGGGCGTAGCAGCACTGCGGAGGGTGGACGCGCCGTCCCTGCCAAAACAGCTGCCTCTTCATGATCCCAAAGCCATTATAAAAAATTCTCTTCCAATGTCCGTTGAAACAGTGTAAAATTCATCCTGCCCGGGCAGGCCGTTGCCTGCCAAACCCAATTCCATTTTGGGTTAATCATCCTGCGAAACGTCAATAATATAAAATTCGGAAGAGGCACATTATGAAAAAATCATTGGTTCTCGGAATTCTCGGCCTTGCGGCCGGGGCGGTTTCAAGCTACGGCCAAGGCAATATCTACTTGGATAACTATTTAAGCTCAACCTACAACCCGATATACTTGGGAGCTGGCTTGGGCGGCAGTCTGGCTCCCGTTGGATTCACGGTGGGCTTGTATTATGATCATACCGCCAATCAAGATATCACCGGTTCCATTGCTTTCGACCCGACTGGGTATGCACTGCCATCGCAATTAAATCCAGCCTTGACTGTGGCCACAGGCCCCGGTTCCACCGCATCAATTTTTTACCCGGGGTATTTTATGGCTACTACTTCATTCCTGATTCAACCTGATGCTGCAGTTCCTGCTCAAAGTAGTTATACAATCATGCTCGTGGCGTATAATGGAGGCAGCCCCGACACTTCAACGATTCGTCTTCACTCGGTTGCAGTCTATTGGCAGGACGCCGCGCCATCTGTGGCTTTTGGTGCTGACATAGGTTATGCTTTCCCGGCAGGTGTCCCGATGTTTACTGGGGCGCTGCCGATTCCGGAGCCTGGCACGCTGGCGTTGGCCGGTTTGGGCGGTCTCGGCATGCTGTTTGCCCTGCGCCGCAAACGGGCGTAATCCGCACGATCAGAAGTTAAGTTTTTGTTTTTCATCACCGGCGCCGCTCCCCGGAGCGGCTCCTCTGTCTTTTGCTGTAGGAGACGACGTGAGGAGGCTCTGACTTCAGGAATCGTCAATCGCAAATCATAAATCGAAAATTCAAATGGAGTCTCGTCACCTCGACTCCTACATTCCATTTTGTAGGAGACTCTCAACTCTCAACCCCCTGTCCTCCATAGCGCTTGCGCGACGGAGGATCAACCCCCTGTCCTCCATAGCGCTTGCGCGACGGAGGATCAACCCCCTGTCCTCCATAGCGCTTGCGCGACGGAGGATCAACCCCCTGTCCTCCATAGCGCTTGCGCGACGGAGGATCAACCACCCTGTCCTCCAAAGCGCTTGCGCGACGGAGGATCAACTATTCATACCCAAACGCCTTGACGAACGGCTCCAGCTTTTCCAGATGGGGTTCCAGATATTTTTGGTAATGCCGCCAGCGGCCCACAGCCGTTTTGAAGACCGGTTTGGTCACGTCGGCGTAGGTGGGCGAGCGCACCAGCTTTTGGCGCGCGTGTTCGTCAAAACGCAACACCCGTTCATCCCACGCAACGCCGAGGAAGTCCAATGTCCGGCGCGCCACCGGTTCCAGATCGTCCACCATGTCTTCATAGCGCACTTCGAGGCAGGAATTTTTCAGCAGCGGCGCGAGGGTGGTCCACATGCTCATCAGTTCGGCATATTCTCCCACCGTGTCCTCCAGGCTCAGGTAGGTGAAATTGGTTGTGCCGAGTGGGAAAAAGCACTGCATAAAGCAGCTTAGGCAGACATCGCGCGGGTCCCGCAGCGCCACCAGCAGTTTGATTTCCGGAAAGACCCGGATGAGCACGGGGATGAGGTCGGTAAGGTACGGATTTTTGTCAATCAACAGCCGGCCGGCAATCGGATTCGCCAAAAACAACTCCATGCAACGAAAATAATTTTCACGGGATTGCTGCAAAGCGCCCGGTTGCACGGATTCGAGGATTGTCATCAAGGGTGTGCCTTCAGGAAAACTGCGCACGATTGGAGCGTAAGCATCGTCGTGAAAAATCGATGTTTCCTCGGCCGAGACGATGTCCGGGTGCGAATCCAGCACCTGTTCGAGCAGGGTGGTGCCGGAGCGGGGATGGCCGCAAAGCAAGGCCAGCCGCCGGGACGGCTGGAGTGCCTGCACGCAATCCAGCCAGGCCTGCAATTTTTCCTGGGTGAGCTGGGCTCGAAATTCTTTGAGGCTTGCGCGGACGTTTTGCCTTTGGGCAGCGAAGGGCGGCGCGTCCGGGCGCACCAGCGTCTTGGCTTCAAGAAACGCCGCCATGGCTTCGTCATAGCGTTTCTGGCGGTCAAGAATTCCACCCAATTCATACCAGCCGCGCACACGGTATTCCCGATCCGCCATGGTCAGAAAGGAACGAAGCAGTTTTTCCGCCGTCTCCAGCCGGCCCGCCTGGCGGTCCAGCCGGGCGCGCGCGAGCAGGGCCGGCGCGCAGGCGCTGTTGGCCTTCAGGGCGCGATCAATCAATACGGCGGCATCGTCCACGCGTCGAAGGCGTTCGTAAAGTTCCGCCAGCTTGACCAGGGTTTCGGGTGAAACGTCTTTCTGCTCCACTGCGCGCTGAAAATAGTGTTCGGCCATCGCATAGTTTTCAAAATCGCGGCTCTGCTGCCCCGCCGCCACGAGCGCTTCCGTTTTCCTGGGCGCAATGCGCACGGCCTTTTCAAAACAACGCTCGGCCGCGGCGTAGTCGTAACGCTTTCCATAAAAGTGGCCCAGATCCAGCAGGATGCTGGAATTGCCGGGGTCCAGGCGGCTCATGCGTTCCAAAATCTCCAGGCTTTGTTGGAAATCACGGCGTTGCCAGGATTCCGTTGCGGCCTGGAACATTCGGGACAAAGAGCCTTGAGAAACCAACGACTGGCGTTTCAACTTCATGATGACCACGAAATCATAAATGCCATTATTTCCGGCGCAAGCATTCTTTGGAAAATCACTTTGGAACGCGCGCAACTTGACACTGTCCTCGACTCCCTCTCCCCGCCCAAGCGGGGAGAGGGGCGGGGTGAGGGGATTTGAGCTGAAAAAATGTAAAAGCGCCACCTCACCCCAACCCTCTCCCCCAACTTCGTTGGCGGAGAGGGAGAAAATTAAGGACAGTGTCAAGATGCACCCCTTTGGAACGCGCGCAACTTCGCATCACCGCCAACCTGTAGGACAGGCGTCGCGCCTGCCTCCATCTTCAGGCAGCCCAAAAAAAAGTCGGAGACAGGCAGTTGAGGGTTGAAAGTTGAATGTTGAGAGTTGAAAGTTCCCAACCTCTGCGTCCTCGGCGGCTCGGCGTTAAAATCCGTGTCATCCGCGCAATCCGCGGTTGACAACCCGGACAAAGCCTCGCAGTGGAACGCCGCATTCACGCGGCAGCAGGCAAGCGTGATTAAATGTCCTGCCGGATGAATCCGGCGTTCCTTCCGAAACCGTGCAACTTGGCTTGTCGCAGGGTCAAGGGGCGCCCCCTCGTTGCCCGGGCGCATTCCCGCGATTGACACCGGCCGCCGCTCCGCTACGATAATTTGCATGGCGTGTTCGTCTATCGGTTAGGACGCTGGATTCTCAATCCGGAAAGACGGGTTCGATTCCCGTACGCGCTACCACTCTACAATGGTTGAGAGTTGAGCCCCGAACTCCGATAAATCGCGAGCGGGCGCATTCGGGGTGCAGTTGAAAGTTGAGGGTGGGAAGCCGCGTAAAGCTTCGCCACGCAGCCACGCCCCTTTACGGGGTTGAGGGATTCGTAAAGTTGAGGGTTGAAAGCTGAGGGATGAGGGAGTAAAAGACTTTTCCGCCATGATCTCAAGGATGCAAGGATGACATCCGCCCTCGCCCCGGCCCTCTCCCCCATGAGAGGGGGAATCATTCGCCGCTCCTTTGAAAATTTATATGACTGGATTGGCCGGACGCTCATCGGCAAAACCAGAAACAAGCGAAAGCTATTTCCTCTCCTGGGGGAGAGGATAAAAGGTGAGGGCGAGCGTAAATACTCATTCCACTAGAAACGTCGAGGAAGCTAAAATGTTGAGTGGTTTAAGAAAATCACTGCTTGAACATTCTTCCTGACCATCAACTCTCAACAAAAGACCCTCAACCATGTTTCACCGAAAGCTTGACTCTCAACCCTCAACCAACAACCCTCAACCAGCAACCAACCAATAAATGATATGTTCAACTTTGAAAAATTGGAAGTCTGGCAGGAAGCGATTAATTTTGCGGATACGGTTTATACCCTCACCCGGGCATTTCCAGACGAAGAACGGTTCGGCTTGACGAACCAGATGCGGCGGGCGGCGGTTTCCATTTCGTCGAACCTTGCCGAAGGAAGCTCCCGGGCGTCACGGCCGGATTTCGCCCGTTTTGTTGAGATTGCCACCGGCTCGTTGTTCGAAGTCGTTTCACAAGCAACCATTTCAAAGCGACAAGGCTTTTTGTCGGAGACGGATTTTAATCGTTTGTATGGCGCCTGTGAAAAACAAAGTAAAATGTTGAGTGGCCTGCGCCGGTCGTTGCTCGAAAACCCCGCTTAACCCCCTGTCCTCCATAGCGCTTTGCGCGACGGAGGATCAACCCTCAACAAAAAACCCTCAACCAACAATCAACCCTTCCGCCTTCGCGGCGCGCCATAGGGCGGTTCCAACTTTGATGTAGCGCAGACATTCTTGTCTGCGGGTTTGCGGGACATTCTTGTCCCGTGTTTCATCCTCACGAAAGAGGCGACTGGAAAGTCGCCTGAACCCGCAGGCTGGAAAGCCTGCGCTACGTAATAACTGGAAATGCTCTAGCGCCGCTCCGGCGCGACGGCGGCAACCGCCGGCTTGACTTTTGGCCCTCAACCCTCAACCCTCAACCAGTATGTTCCAGATCATCTTTACGCCAACCAGCGCCGCCGAAGTGGCGCGCATGCCCAAGGAACTGCAATTGCAAATCCTCGGCGAATTCCGCGGCCTCCCCCAGCAGGCGCTCAGCACCGAACTGGACGCGTTCGGCAAACTGGAACTGGGCGGGCGGACGTTGCATCGGTTTCACGTGGGTGATTATCGCGTCTATTTCGAGCGGCACGAATTGGGCGTGCTCGTCCACCGCATTCTCAGCCGCCACACGCTCAAGGATTTTCTGTTCCGTTCCGGCTTGAAGACCGGCGAGGACGAAGCGCTTCAGGCAAACCCAAAATTTTGGGAATTGATCGAATCTGCAAAAACGTCCGCCAAAGTGTAAAAGCCGGGGAATTATTACGGTGGTGACGGAGGAACAACCCCAGCATCGGCGTCTATTTCAGTAGGTGGAAAGATTGGGGCTATGGGATCGCCCTCTTGCTGGGCTTTGGCGTGTTGGGCTGCAATCATAATCATCTGCGCTTCCGGTGTCATTGTATTCTGAGGTTGTTGTTGGCCGGAATAGCCGCCTTGGGAAACACTTGAACCAGGGTTATTGTTGCCACCACCCATGCCGCGATTTCGTGCCGCGCCGGGACCGCTGGCGGAACGGCCGCCAAAATGGCCGGGAATTCCGCCGCTGTTCACGCCATTGGGCGCTGTAAAATTCCGGGTTGGAACCGGCCCGCCCGATGCCGCCGTCGGGGTATTGACCACCGGCGGGTTGGCCTTGGTCAGGGGAAGTTCCTGCACGGTGCCGTGATTGTTGAAAGTCACCAGACTGGCTTTTTCATCAATCTGAATGACTTCAATTTCGTCCTGCCGCTGGCCTTCGCTGAGGATGTAGGACTCGTCCTTGGCCGGTTGTCCCGGTTTGGCGGTGCCCGCAACCTTGAACAACACCTGCAATTGTCCGAAAATGGACATGATGCCGTTGGGCGTGATTTTAGGCAGATCGGCCTGCGTGGCGTTGGTGTCAACCGGTTGGGGTGGATTCAGGCCGAAAACATTACGAACGACAATCGGCGCATAGGAATTGTTCGGCAACACAACGTCGTCCGCGCGCGCGCCGGCATTCAACACCAGCCCGCTCGCAAGGCAAACGACGATTTTTGCCAGTCGCTTCATGGTTTCCCAATATACCGTGTTCTACGAAAGATTCAAACACCACCGGCCGGCAAAAGTTGCTAGGTAGTTGAGGGTTTTTTGTTGAGAGTTGAGGGTGAAGCAGGCGATTCGAGCAACGACCGGCGCAGGCCGCTCAACATTTTACTTTGTTTCTCGCAGGCGGAATATAATTGATTGAAATCAGTTTCCGACAAAAAGCCTTGTCGCTTTGAAATGGTTGCCTGCGAAACCACCTCGAACATTGAACCCGTGGCAATCTCAACAAAGCGGGCGAAATCCGGCCGGGAAGATCGGGAGCTTCCTTCGGCAAGGTTTGACGAAATGGAAACTGCCGCCCGCCGCATCTGGTTCGTCAAACCGAACCGCTCTTCGTCTGGAAATGCCCGGGTGAGGGTATAAACCGTATCCGCAAAATTAATCGCTTCCTGCCAGACTTCCAATTTTTCAAAGTTGAACATATTTTTATTGGTTGGTTGCTGGTTGAGGGTTGTTGGTTGAGGGTTGAGAGTCAAGCAGTGGTTGATGTTAAGTATTGAGTAACGGAAAAGTCTTTTACTCCCTCATCCTCAACTAACAATCCTCAACTTTCTGAATCCCTCAACTCTCAACCAACAACCCTCAACCATTTCAGCTATTCCACATCCTCGCCCAATTCGACGTTCCAATAAGCCAGGTCAATGAAATGCTTCCAACTGTCGTGCCGGTGCAGGCTGAAATTGATCTGCACAAACGGACGCCATTTCGGGCGCTTGGGCTTGCGGACGAGGTGCAGGCCGGCTTCCTGCGGCTTGCGGTTGGCTTTCTGCGTATTGCATTCGATGCAGGAACAAACAATGTTCTCCCAAGTCGTCGGCCCGCCGCGGTCGCGCGGAATGACGTGGTCCAGATTCAAATCCTTCCGGTCAAACACGCGCCCGCAATATTGGCAGGTGTTCTTGTCCCGCTCAAAAATGTTGTGGCGCGTGAACTTCACTTCCTTCTTGGGCAGCCGGTCGTAAACGAACAGCAGAATGATTCGCGGCACGCGGATGCGGAAGGAAACGGTGCGGACGGATTCCTCCTGCGGCGCGTTTGCGGAAATGTTGCGCCATTCCTGAAAATCGAAGGTGTGGAATGAGCCGTCCTCGGCGTTGACCACGACCTGGGCCTGGCCTTGAAACAACAATATGAGCGCACGGCGGGCGGTGCAGACGTTGACCGCCTGCCACAACCGGTTCAACACAAGCACATGCTGATTTAGCGCGGTATTCATGGCGCTGACAGGAAACCTACCAAAATCGCCGGGGCAGGTCAATGCCCCGACGGAAGTGTCTGATACCAATTCCCAGAGACAATCGGTGCAATGGGTGGGGCGGTGCTTCCACCCCCCAATCCCTGTAGCAGCCGACGTAAGCAGGCTCCATCTAAAGTCCGAAGTAAGAAGGACGAGGGACGAACCGAACTGCACGTCATTGCTCCGGCAACATCCGATGATGCCGTTCATGATCCAAGCGATCTCAATCAAACAGCCAGTCAGAGCCACCTCACGTCGGCTGCTACGAACCAAGAAACTCAGCCTGCATGGTTCGCCGAATCCCACTCTGGTCTTGCACCGATTTTCAATGTTGGATGCTGGAGTTCCCCTGTGGAATTGCTGCCCCTATTCCACGGGGTGAAGGATGTTGGATGCCCGCTCGCGCGACAGCGGAGCCCGCTCGCGCGACAGCGGAGCCCGCTCGCGCGACAGCGGAGTTGGATGTTTCAATTTAACCCGACTTCCGAAGTTGAAACCGCGGATGACGCGGATGACGCGGATAAACCAGAACTTGGAGGCGAAACCGTCCGGATGAGTCCGAAGCCCACGCCGCAAACGAAACCCGTTTATCATCCGTGAAATCCGTGAAATCCGCGGTTCTTATTTCGGTTTTCGGATTTAAGCCTTTCCCGGCAGTCACAGAATTTTTGTCTTACCACCGAAGCGTTGCCAAACCGCGTTCCGTGTGGCTATTGTGTCAATATGAAACGTCTGGTTGCCCTGTTGATTTTGATATTGGCCGCGCTGTTGCCGCCAGCGCGCGCGCAGCAGGGGCCCGACGACCAATACATCGTCATTTACAGCCTGATGCAGCAGGCGGATACATTGGACCGCTCCGGTCAGCCGCGCCAGGCGCTGGCCCAATACGTCCAGGTGCAGGGCGAATTGCAAAAATTCCAGAATATTTACCCGGATTGGAGCCCGAGAATTGTCAACTTCCGCTTGAATTATCTCGCGGAAAAAATCGCCGAAGTGACGGCGAAACTTCCCGTGATTCCGCAAAGCGGGACGCCGCCCCCGGCACCGCCGCCGCCGGGCGCGGTTTCGTCAACCTCCGCCGCCGATTTGGAGGCGCAGTTCGGCGCGTTGCATGAGCAGGTGCAAAAATTGCAGGTGGACAACACGACGCTTCAGGCCAAGCTCCAGGAGGCGCTGGCGGCGCAACCGGCGGCAATTGATTCGCGCGAACTGACCCAGGCGAGGGCGAAAATCCGGTCGCTGATGAAGGAAAACGATTTGCTCAAGGTCAGCCTGGCGCAGGGAACAGCCGGAACGGCGATGGGGCCGGCGGTTGCGGAATCGGACGCCTTGAAACTGGCGGAACTGGCCCTGGCCGAGGCAAATCAAAAATTGGCCGGGCAAACGGCGCGCGCCAACAAACTGGCCCTGGAAAATCAGGCGCTGCAATCGCGCGTCCAGGCGTTGCTGGCCAGTCCCGATACGATTCAGGCGCTGCGCGAGGAAAATGCGCTGCTCAAAAAACAGATTGCCGATTTCAAACCGGCGGCGCCGGACCCGGTCGAGGCCGCCCGGCTGAATTCCGAATTGAACGGGATGCGGAAACAGATCGCCGCGTTGCAGGCGGCTTCCGCAGTGGGTTTTTTGGAAAAGTCGGCCCTGGAAAATCGCGTGCGGCAGTTGCAGATCACGGCGGTGAATTCCGCGCCGGTCCCGGCGCCCAACCCGGCGGAAAACGAGGCGCGCCTCCGGGCGTTGACACAGGAGCGCAACGATTTGCTGGCGAAACTGGGTGAGGCGAACAAGGAACTTTACGGCCGCCGGAAACAGGACGCCGCGGCGCGAATCAACGTGTTGAGCGATGAAGTGAACGCCTTGCGCGCGCGGCTGGCGGTGGACGAAGCGCAGGTTGTTCCTTTCACGCCGGAGGAACTGGCCTGGTTCAAGCCGTCCACGCCGCAACTGGCCAATCGCAACCTGGAGAAAAAATCCATCAAGGAATTGCCCGGCGGCGCGGCCCAACTGGTGGCCGAGGCGCAACATTATTTTTCCGCCCGGCAATATGACAAAGCGGAGGATGATTATCAGAAAATTTTGCAGCATGATGAAAACAACGGATTGGTGCTGGCCAACCTGGCGACGATTGAGATGGAGCAGGGCCGGCTCGACGATGCGGAAAAACACATCAAAGCCGCCGTCACTCAAAGTCCGGACGACCCCTACAACCTGGCAACGCTTGGCCGTCTTGAATTTCTCCGCGAAAAATACGACGAAGCGCTCGACGCGTTGAGCCGGGCGGCGAAGCTGGATCCGCGGAATCCTGAAATTCAAAATTATCTCGGCGTCACGCTCAGTCACAAGGGCTTGCGCGCGCCGGCGGAAACGGCGTTGCGCAAGGCGATACAACTCGACCCCAATTACGGGCCGGCGCACAACAATCTGGCGGTGATTTACATCAGCCAGGCGCCGCCCTTGGTGGAACTGGCGCGCTGGCATTATCAAAAGGCGCTCGACGCCGGCCAGCCGCGTAATCCGGACCTGGAGAAAATGCTGGACGCGAAAAGCGCGCCGGTGAATCCGCAGTAAAACACAAAACGGAGTAATGGAGTGTTGGCGTGGCGTGGCGTTGGAACCCATCACTCCAATACTCCAATGCTCCAACACGTTGTTGTTATTTACACCAATATGCTGCGCCAGGCTTTCCATGAATTAACGATCCCGACCCGCGGCCGCGGGCTTTGCGAGTTCACGCGCGAAGTTGAACAGTGGGTGGATCAAAACCAGTTCCAGGACGGCCTGCTGACGATTCATTTGCAGCACACTTCGGCCTCGCTGCTGATTCAGGAAAACGCCGACCCGGACGTGCGGCGCGATTTGGAGGCGTTTTTCAAACGGCTGGTCCCCGACGGCGACCCGCTGTTCATTCACACCACCGAAGGCGACGACGACATGCCGGCGCACATTCGCACGGCGTTAACCGCGGTGAATTTGAGCCTTCCCATCCAGGGTGGCCGGCTGGCGCTTGGCACCTGGCAGGGGATTTATTTGTGGGAACACCGCGTTCGCGGACACGCGCGCCGCGTCACCTTGCACTTCATCGGCGAATAGAATTCAAGATTGTAGCAGCGGATGTCAATCCGCTCAAACTTCGGAAAAATGAGCCGACTCACGTCGGCTGCTACGAAAGAAGTGAAATAAACTGGCCAAGCGCGCTGTCGAATGGCAGGTTGCAGACATCTTATGCAAGTTATCAAATTGTCGCGCTACAGCGTTTTATCGGCCTTGGTTTTCGCTTTGGCTTTCGTCGGGCATGGCGAAAACGTCACGAACAGTTTCGGTTTCACCGGCCCGGAAATCTTTCCGATTGACGATCTAATCAACCTGCTGCACGCGGCGGATCTGGACGGCGACGGCTTGAACGACCTCATCGTCGCTGATAACCTGCACTCAAAAATCGATTTGCTTTACAATCAAACGGGCAAAACCAACCGGGCCGCCGCCGCCAGCCCGCCGCGCAAACTCGAAATCAATGAACTGCCGCCCGGCGCGCGTTTTCGCATCGATTCCATTCCCACCGACGAGCGTCTGGGCGCGATGGTGGTAACCGATCTCAACGGCGACGGCCGTCCCGACATCGCTTTTTACGGCGATGCGAAGGACCTCGAGGTGATTTACAACGAAGGCACCAATGGCTGGAGCAAGCCGAAACGCTGGCACATCGTGGATGGACAGTTGAACGCGAATGCGCTGACGGCAGGTGATTTGAATGGGGATGGCCGGACCGACCTGGTTTTGCTCGGCGACAACGGCTCGCTGTATTTCCTGCCGCAATTGCCGGACCACACGCTCGGCGAGCCGCAAAAAATTCCGTGCTCGGGCACGCCCAAATCCGTGCAAATTGTGGATGTGAACGGCGACGGCCGGAACGATTTGCTGCTGGTGGATTGGGACAGCCCGACACCGTTGCGGTTCCGGCTGCAAAACACCGCCGGTCAGCTTGGGCCGGAAATTTATTTCAAAACAGCGCCCCTGCGCTCGTTTTGCGCGGATACCCTCGAAGGTGACGGCAAAAATTACATCGTGACCATTGCGCGGGATTCCGGCCGCGCGTCGGTTTCGCAATTCACGCGCCAGCCCGCCGAAATTTTGTCCGGCGCATTCCGGCGCGGACAATTTCAAATTCTGCCGCTGAACAAGACGGACGCGGCGCAACGCGGCCTGCTTTGGGCCGATGTCAACGGCGACGGACGTCCCGATTTGCTCGTGGCGGAGCCGGCCAGCGGCCAGCTTTCGGTTTATTTCCAGCAGCCGGATGGTTCGCTCGCCCCGCCCAAGACCTTTCCCACCCTGGCCGGCGTGAGCCAGCTCGCGGCGGCGGATTGGAATGGCAACGGCCATCCAAGTATTTTTCTCCTGAGCCGCGACGAAAACGCGGTCGGCGTGGCGCAATTTGATAAAAACGGCCGGCTGCCGTTTCCAACGCTCATTCCGTTCGACGGCAAACCGCTCGTGATGGCCGTCGGCGCATTGAAGCCCGGCGCGAAGCCGTCGCTTTGCGTGATTGTGGATCAGAACGGCCATCGCTCGCTCGTAACCCGCGCGGCGGACGGCAAAATGCGGACGCAAAAGCTCAGTGAAAATTTCAAATCCAATCCCACTACCCTGGCCATTCAGGATGTCAACCAGGATGGGCGGGCGGATTTGGTCGCGCTGATTCCGTATGAAAAAATCAAGGTGCTGTTGCAAAAATCCGGCGGAGATTTCGATGAAGTGGACGTGGACCCGCCCGGCGGCGCGATTGAGCAGCCGTGGCTGGCGTCGGCGGACGTGGACGGCGACGGCAAGCCGGAGTTGTTGTTGCCGCAGAAAAATTTCGTGCGCGCCGTCGTGCTCGAACAGGAAATCAAAACCCCAGGTTCAACCAATCAACCGGACTGGGTTTTTCGCGTGAAGGATCAAATCAACGGCGCGGCGGGCGATTCGCGCATTGTCGGCGCCACGGCGGTGCGGAATGGCACGAACAACGTGCCGGCGATTTTCCTGCTCGATGCGGAGCACAAGCAGTTGACGTTGTGCGAGCGCGATGCGGCGGGTGTGTGGCGGGTGTCCCGCAACGTGGAGTTGCCGGTGTCGGACTTCGTTGGTTTGCAATCGGTCGCGCTCGGCGGCACGAATATCCAGAGCGTGGCGTTTCTCGGCCAGAACGCCGTCGCGTGGATGCCCCTGGCGGGTGAGGTTTGGGAATTGACCGCGCTTGATGGCTACGACACACCGGTCAAGGACGGGTATTTGAATGACGTGGTGGCGGGCGATTTGAGCAACACCGGGCGCAAGGATTTGGTGTTTTTGGAAACGGCAAAAAACTATCTCGACATCGTCAGCTTTGATTCACATCACAAGCTCGTCCCTTCCAATCGCTGGCAGGTGTTCGAGCAGCACACCTTCCGCGGACGCACGGACGCCTTGCCCGAACCGCGCGAGGCGCTCGTGGCCGATGTCACCGGCGACAAAAAGAACGATTTGATCGTCGTGGTGCATGACCGCATCCTGGTTTATCCGCAGGAATGATTCGGAAAACGGGATTCCATCACCTGGGAGCGCCGGCGTCCCGCCGGCATTTCATCATCTGGCTGGCGGGGACAACGGCGTTCCCGGGACATTTCAACCCGGACTCCGAAATTGAATTTCTGCGCTGGCGGAGTGCGGTCGCCTGCTCGCGATTTATCGGAGTCCCGGCCGCAGCCAGGTGGGATTGGGCGTGTGCCGGGAAAGTATTCTGCCAGTGTTTTGAACAACCGATCATGCCATGGGTACAATTAATGAAATAGCTATTTCATTAATTGTACCATTCATCATGAAGCCTGTTTTCCGTCATTTCGGAGTTTGGGTTCAATTCACCTGCGGCGGGCGCGGGGCGAAAATTTTGAAGGAAAAACCGTCCGCCGTAACATTGCCGCTGGTGACGGAAAAATAAAAGTATTTGGAAACCTTGTCGTATTCCGGCAGCAGCGAAAAATCCAGCCATCCACCGAAGATTTTCCCCGGCGAGGCAAAAGGCAGGGCGCCGAACGCATTGACGCCGCCGGATGACGGGCTGTCCGTGGAACTGTTTTTCAAGGCGGTAAAGGCCGCGCGCATGGTTTCACGCTGGTTTTGATAGGCGAACAGGCCATTGCCCGCGCCGCCAATGTGCTGTGCGGCGTCGGCAAAGCCGGCGGTTTCGCGCAACGGCCTGGCCTTGCTGTCGGCGCTTCGCAGATAAGTCTCAATCATCGAAACATCCGTCGTCAGGGCGACATAACCGCCGCTGGACGCGCAGTAAAGCGAACGCGGCGCGGCGGGGCGCGAGGGCAGGGCAATCGTGTAAATGGTCCGGCCCAAAAATTGACGCGGCGCGGGTGCGTTTTCCTGCGAGGAGGTGAGCGAGGCAACGTTTTTAATCGCCAGCACGGCCTGGTCGGGATTCAACGCGGCAAACAGGAAAAGCGAGGGGGCGGAATTCAAATCCGCCAGCGTTTTGCCCGCCGGCGCTGTTTGATAGCTGATCCAATCGTCGCCCAGGTTGCCGATGAGATTTTTGCGGACGTCGAAGTCCGGGTCTTTTTGCTGGGCGGTCGCATTGGCAATGCTGATCGCGGAATTGAGGCTGCCGAGCCAGGCGGGCGAAATGTCAGAAAGCGTTTTTTCAAGCGCCGCCCAAGATTTCCGGCCGTCCACGCGCCAGCGCCAGAATTTCACGGCGTTGGCGGGCACAAAGGCCGGCGGGTTCGCGTCCTTCGGCGCGGCGGCGATTATTTTGAAAATGCCCTGCCGGCTTGCTTCCGGCGCGGAGAGGTAAAAATCAACCCGCGCGCCATCGCGTGATTCGCGGTAACTGAAGCTGGCGGACTTCAAACCGGTCAAACCCGATGCGCCGAGAATTTTGTCCCACGGAATCGGCGGCACGGGGCTGGGCGCTTCCGGGTTCGGCTCCGGCGGCGTAATGTGAACCAGCACGTCGAAAAGGGTTTTCGCATTGAACCAGCCGTAATACAACGGCGCGTCGCGAAATTGCGCAAGCCTGTCGGCGGCAAAAAGCGCATTGTCGCCCAACGGCGGCAACGCACCGCCGGTCAACCGCGTGGCGACGGGTTCGACGGCTTTCAACGAACTGCCGACAATCAACAGCGATTCAAACTGGCCGACAACAATTTCGCCGGGCGGCGGCGGTTGGTTCTCCTTGCCCAGCTCCTGAACGGGCTGGCGTTTGGGGAAAACACCGGCGAGCGTTGCCGGAATGTCGTTGCTCGAAAGCGGCACGACGGAAAATGAGATGCCCCGAATGGTTTCGTTGTGCATCGGCTTGCCCGCGTCCGCCCATTTTTTTCGCAAGGCGGTAAGATTGGTTTTGAGCAAATCGCTCCTGTCTTTGGCATCGAGCAGCAACAGCACGCCGGGCGCCGGGCCGTCGCCGCCGGTCCATCCGTTTTGCGTGACGGCCAAGGTCAACTGGCCTTGCGGCAAATCGGTGAAGTCGCTGAACTTGACGCCGAGGTCGCGTTCCAACGGAGCGACAAGTTTTTCGTTCCACTTGGCCATAAACTTGTCGTGGAACGGCTTCATCACCGCGTCATTCCAGAAAAGCCACTGCGGCGATTGCTTGCCGGCGGCGCGCAGCGTTGAAAAGTCGGGCACGGTGATGAGCAACAGCGTGTCCGACGGCAGCAGGTTTTCCGCCGGCGGAATCGCGGCGCGGACGGGCGTTGCGAACGTCAGCAACACAGCCAGCGTCGCGGAAAAAATTCCAGCCGCGGGTTGTGGGGTGAAACGAAAAATGCGTGTGGTCATAATGAATTAAAGTCCAACTCGGCTGAAAAGTCGCGCCCTCAATTTGGATTCCTTGATGTTTTCATTGCGCCGCCGGCTTGTTTTGGGTGCGGCCGGGCGGTTCGAGATAGTGATACGGATTGTTCGGATTGTCGGTGGAGTAGGCGAAGGCATCGCGGTGTTCCAGAAAGTTTTTCACCAGTTCAACGGGAATCGCAAAACCCAGGCCCTCGCCGAAGGTGATTTTCATGTTCGTCACGCCGACGACTTCGCCGCCCAGATTGAACAGCGGGCCGCCGCTGTTGCCGGGATTGATCTGCGCGGTGGTTTGCAGGTAAAGCTCGCCTTCGAGCTGGCGGGTTTTGGTGCTGACAATGCCCGAGGTCACGGTGCGTTCCAATCCCATCGGACTGCCGATGGCAAACACTGAATCACCGACGCTCAACACGTCCGAATTGCCGAGGGTGACGTATTTGAACCTGGGCGCGTTCTTGTCCTCAATTTTCAGCAGCGCGAGGTCGTGGAATTTGTTGAGGGCGATGATTTTCACCTGCTTGTAGGTCTCGCGGTCAAGCTGGCCGTCGTGCTGATGATACACTTCAACGGAGATTTCCGTCTCGCCCTCGATGACGTGAAAATTCGTGATCAGATAACCGTCCGCGTTGATGAAAAATCCCGAACCCAGGCCTCCGGGGGTGCGGACCTGCACGACCGCCTCGCCGATTTGCTTGACGAGGTCCTGCACGTCACGGGCGGCGGCGGGGCGGTTGTCCGAATAAAAAAATTGCGGGAGGGTGTTGACGCTGACGACCAGGTTGGATGCGGCTGGCGTTGGCGTTGGCGCGGCATTGCCGGATTTGGAAATGTTGGTGACGACGTTGCGCGGCACGACGAGCACGGTGTAGCCCACGTCCACGACAATGGAATCTGGCTTCTCAGCGAGGATTTTCCCGGTGACGGCGGCTTGATCCTTCAATTGAATCACGTCGGCGCCCGCGGGGCGCAGGCCGCAGAACAGCAGAACCGCCAAGGCAAAATATTTCTTCAACGACATTGTCAGACGATAATGCAGCCAGGAACCTTTGACAAGCCGCCCAGCGCGAAAAAACGGCGCGGGGTGCAGCTTGACTTACGCACCGAACGGAAACAACTCCCTCTCCCCGTCCAAACGGGGCGAGGGCTGGCTAGTCGCGCCGAAGCCGGGCGAAGGCGGAGGCGAGGGGTTCGTGCTTGTAATCGGCCTCCTCCCCCCGGCCCTCTCCTCCTTGAGGGAGGCGAGGGAGAAGAAGGAGCGGGAGAAAAAAGGGCGCGGGGGTCAAGATGCACCCCGGTAAATCAGGCGCCACGGTCGGTGGTTCCGGTGTGACGCCAGATGGCCCAGACATGGGATTTCTTTTTGTCGCGGTTCGGATAGCGCCGGTGCAAAGCGTCACGAATCCTGAAGGCTCGCTCCCGCGATTTGATAAGCCCTGACTCCGATGAAAGCTCCGAGACATCGAACGCTTCGGGAAAATTACAGCCGTTGAGAAGCGCGCTGGCGATGAACTGGGCGTCCACAATATCAAAGCCGGCAAACTCGAAATCGGGATGCGGGAAATCGGAGACATCGGCGGACGAGGGATCCCGGGCGACGGCAACCACCACCGAGGGACGATGGCTTGAAACCCGCCGCAGGACAAAGTCGAGGTTGGTAAAGAAATCGAGCATGAACTCCTCTTGCGCAACGAACTCCCAGTCCTCACTGGATTCGACATGAACGACCGGGGGACAGAGGATGCTGTCAAGCGTGACGACGCGTGTCAGGTCGGTGCGCCCCAGCCACCGGGTATAACCCACCCATCGTTCACCGTTGTCGCGGTCAAATCGCTCAATGGCCGTATAATAATACATGGTTGAAACTCAAGGGGCAGTGGCTGTTGTCGCGGCATTAGGCATCGTCTCTCTAAGCAATAGGCTCATAATGAAAGCCTCTGAAACTCTCTTTTGAAAGCTTCTACTTCCTTCTTCAGTTCGCAAAAATGAGTGTGACATGGATTGGCATCGGAGAAAAGAATACGACTCGGCGTGCTCTTCGATAGAACCGGTGCGCGACAGGTTCGCAACGCATCGAGACACACGGTGATGCGACCGAGAATCGGACGCAAACTCGGAAATGGTCTCGAATCCGTCTCAGCCGACCTTTTGAACCCAGACCAGTCAATGGAATCACGAATCTGCGGCGAAGTGGCGTAAGCGAAAAACTCTGCTTCCGAAGACACGGCAAAAACAAGCTTCGCCAGCTTCTCAAGTGTTCGCGTCTTGCTCATGGATAGTGCGACGATGCCTACCGGTCAAAGGATGGCTTGTTTCGCAGCCCATCCATTTTCCTGTTTTGACTCTGCGTTTGGTGAAACGGTTTGTCCAGACGAAATTGTGCAATGAAACGCGGGGGCCTCTCATTAGCACCCGGCTTCAGCCGGGTGAAACCAGTTGTCACGAGGATAAAACCCGTTTCAACGGGTTTTCCTGCACGCCGAAGCCGTTAAAACGGCTTTCCGACTTTTTTCGACCATCATCACCGGGCTGAAGCCCGGTGCTAATGAGAAATTTCCACCGCTGTTCAAAAATTCAGATGCGCCCCGTTGCTTTGTGCGCATCTATACACCGGCACCAGGTTAAAAGGATCACGCGGCTGGAAGCCGCGCTCACTGGCAGGCAGGATGCCTGCCTCCACTGTGGCGGCACGCTTCCAGCGTGCCAGTGAAGGCGGCTTCCAGCCGCCAGTTTGTTGCAGGTGTCAAGATGCGCTCCTTTCGCCAGACAAAAAAACTATTGCCACCGCGTGCTTGTTTGATATTCTAACAAGCCTTTTCGCCGGGAACGGCGGGGCAAAACGGCCTTAATTTTCGCGTTCGAGTGAATGCGGCTTGCCGCGCCGACCGGTCGCGTCGAAGTCCCGCAAGGCGGGACGAAGACGGAAGCGCAGCAAAGGCGGGCCATAACAACATCAAACTCAATCCCGTGTTCCGCGGGATGGTTCGTCGCCGCAGTGCGGGACGAATTTTTAACCAAAGGAAAATTGTGTTAAGCATTGGCATAAAAGAATTGTTGGAATCGGGCGTCCATTTCGGACACCAGACGAGGCGTTGGAATCCCAAGATGAAGCCGTTCATCTTCGATGCGCGCAACGGCATTCACATCATTGACCTCAGCAAGACGCTCACGCAACTCGAAGCCGCGTGCGATTTTTTGTCGGAAACGGTTCGCAAGGGCGGCAAGGTGGTGTTCGTCGGCACCAAAAAGCAGGCGCAGCAATGCGTCAAGGACACCGCGAAGGAATGCGGCCAGTTTTTTGTCACCGAGCGCTGGCTCGGCGGCACGTTGACGAATTACAACACGATTAAATCCTCCATCAAGCGGCTGAAGGAAATTGAGAAAATGGAAACGGACGGCTCGCTGGCCAATTATGGCAAACAGGAGCAGGCGGTCATCCGCCGCGAAGCCGGCCGGCTGCACAAATATTTCGACGGCATTCGCGCGATGGACAAGATTCCCGCTGCGATGTTCGTCGTGGACATCAAACGCGAGCACAACGCCGTCGCCGAGGCGCGCAAACTCAAGCTGCCGCTCGTTGCCATCGTGGACACGAATTGCGATCCCGACCTGGTGGATTTTCCCATTGCCGCGAACGACGACGCCATCCGGTCCATCCGCATGATTTTGGCCACGGTCGGCCAGACCATCATGCTGGCGCAGGCGGAGTTTGAATCCAAACGTTCACGCCGTCCGGCGGCGGAAGAAGCCGCGCCGGCTGAAGCACAACCCGCCGAAGCCGCGCCGGTTGCGGCGGTTCCGGTGGAGGCCGCTCCACAGGCGACGGCTTGATTTGCCGCGGCCCGGGTCATTATCTGTTTGCCCTCAACCTTCAACTCTCAACCAACAATTGATTTTTTTATATGTCTCAAATTACTGCTGCTGATGTTGCCAAGCTTCGTGAAATGACGGGCGTGGGCATGATGGATTGCAAAAAGGCGCTGGCCGAGGCGAAGGGCGACCTCAGCGCCGCCGTGGACATTCTGCGCAAAAAAGGCCGGGCCACCGCCGCCGTGAAATCCGTGCGCGAAGCGAAGGAGGGCTCCATCACCCAATATATCGCGCACGGCGGAAAGCTCGGCGTGCTGGTGGAAGTGAACAGCGAGTCCGATTTCGTCGCGCGCAACGAACTGTTTCGCGCGTTTTGCGAGGAAGCGGCGAAGCGGTTGGCCGCCGATGCCAATGCCAGTCTGGAAACCGAACGCGAGGCGCTCGTCGCGAAAATCCGCGAGAACATCAAAATTGCCCGGCATGCGCGGATGGAGGTCAAAGGCAACGGACTCGTTGCCAGCTACATTCACACCGGCGCGAAGGTCGGCGTGCTCGTCGAAGTCGGCGCGGGCAGGGCCGAAACCACGGGCAAGGAGGAATTCAAGCAGCTCGTCAAGGACATCACGCTGCAAATCGCGGCGGGACATCCGCACGTGGTTTCGCGCGAGCAGGTGCCGGCGAACGTCATCGCCAAGGAACGCGAAATCGCCGCGCAATCCGACCGCCTCAAGGGCAAGCCGGCGCAGGCCATGGAAAAAATCCTGCAGGGCATATTGGAAAAATTTTACCAGACCTACTGTCTGGTGGACCAGGGCTTTGTGAAGCGCAACTCCGAGATCAGCGTGAAGGAACACGTGGCGCAGATCGCCAAGCAGCTCGGCGATGAAATCACCATTCGCCGGTTCGTGCGGTTTCAGGTCGGCGAAAGTGCCTGACCGGAAATTCAAAATTAACGGGGCGTCCATCCGGACGCCTTTTTTTATTTTGATCGCGACTTTGGTTTGACGGATGACCCGGCGGCTGTTAAAAATTTCCCCGATGCTGCGCGCGCTTCCAGTTTTATGACGACCGCCAAAAAACCAAAATTTTCCCGGATTCTGCTCAAGCTCAGCGGCGAGGCGCTCGGCGGCGAAAACGGCGTCGGCATTTGCTCCCAGGCGGTGCGCCACATGGCCGGGCAAATCCGCGAGGTGCGCGAACTCGGCGTGCAGGTGGTCGTGGTCGTCGGCGGCGGGAACATTTTTCGCGGTGTGTCCGGCAGCGAACACGGCATCGAGCGCGCCACGGGCGATTACATGGGGATGCTGGCCACGATTATCAACGCGCTGGCGTTGCAGGACGCGCTGGAAAAGCTCGGCTCGCCCACCCGCGTGCAAAGCGCCATCGCAATGTCACAGATCGCCGAGCCGTTCATCCGCCGTCGCGCGGTGCGGCACCTGGAAAAGGGCCGCGTGGTCATCTTCGGCGGCGGCACGGGCAATCCGTTTTTTTCGACGGACACCGCGGCCGCGTTGCGCGCCAATGAAATTGGCGCGGAAGTGGTTTTGAAGGCGACGAAGGTGGACGGGGTTTACGATTCCGACCCGAAGAAAAATTTGAAGGCAAAACGCTTCGTGGAAATCACGTATCTCGAAGCGCTGCAAAGGCGGCTCAAGGTGATGGACTCGACGGCGTTCTCGCTCTGCATGGACAACAAGATGCCCATCATCGTTTTTGATTTCTTCAAGCCGCATAATCTTCGCCGCGTGGTCATGGGTGAAAAAGTGGGCACGCTGGTGACGAGCTGACGCGAAAAGCGGAAGTAAAGAATTCAGGTTTTTCGATGTTTCCAGTGGATTCATCACCGGTGCCAGGAACCAATGACTAATAACGAAGCCCGAATGACGAAGGAAATCCCAATGGCCAAATGCCGAAACCAATCACCGTGCCTTCGCGCTCATGGGGCATTTGAGTTTCGTCATTCTTTAGTCATTATGGTTTAGTCATTCGTCATTCCACCCCATTCATGCCTGAACTCCCGGAAGTCGAAGTGCTCGCCCGCCATTTGCGCCCGCTGATTCGCGGCAAAACCATTTGTGGTGTGAACGTGCGGCGCGCAAAGGTGCTGGCACCGACTTCGCTTCGCAATTTCCGCCGAACCCTGCTGGGCGCAAAATTCACCGGACTGTCGCGTCGCGGCAAATATCTGCTGTTTCAACTTCGCGCGAAAACCGGCGGTGAACCGGTGACGCTGCTCGGACATCTGGGAATGACCGGCCGGATTTATCTCGCGCGGAAAAACAGGCGTCCGCCCCGGCACGCGGCGGTGGTGCTCGATTTGGGGGGAGAAAATTTGATTTACGAGGACACGCGCTATTTTGGCCGGTTGACGCTGGACACTTCCGCCGTGAAAAAGCTGGGACCGGAGCCGCTCGACGGCGCCTTTGACAAATCGGCGTTCGCGCAGTCGCTGAAACGGTCGCGGCAGGCCATCAAAATCAAATTGCTGGATCAAACGCTCATTGCCGGCATCGGCAACATCTACGCGAGTGAAGCGTTGTTTCGCGCCCGCATCCCGCCGCGATTGCCGGCGCGAAGACTGACCGGGTCACAAGTCACGCGGCTTTGGCGGGCGATTCGCAAGGTTTTGGCTGAAGCCATCGAATGCGGCAGCACCGTGCCGTTGAATTTTGGCGGGAGCAGGTCGGACAGACTTTTTTATTTTGGCCGGGCGGCGGGCGCCCCGGATTATTACGAGGAGCGGTTGCGGGTTTATGATCGTGCCGGGCGGCCTTGTCTGGATTGCGGTCGTTTGATCAAGCGCATCCGGCAGGCCGGGCGGAGCACGTTTTATTGCCCGCGCTGCCAGTCTGCGTGACGAATCGGTTTGACGCGCCGATTGCCGGTTTGTTAACATTCACTCCCTTTGGATTCCAGAGTAGCTCAATGGTAGAGCGCGCGGCTGTTAACCGTGATGTTGTAGGTTCGAGCCCTACCTCTGGAGCCATTTAATTAAGTCGTTGGTGGACAACGACAGCTTGCGGAGGCAGGTTGCAAAAAAAGCGAAAGTGTGTAGTGAAACGTGTAGTAACTGACGTGCGGAACAACAACTCCCGCGTAATCTGAAAGAATCCGGTTACAATCCGTTCACTGCTCGTTAAGCAAAAACTTCGGAGACACCTATGCTGAAAGGTGTCTATGAAAACAAAATACTGGCTCTGCAAACGGAAGGAAATCTTCTTCAGTTTCGATTCGACAACGGGCAAACGAGAAAGCCTTCATACCAGTGACCGAGAGGAAGCGAAACAAATCGTCCGCGCGAAGAATGACGCGGCCACGCAACCGGCCATCAACATCTCCATTGCCAAAGCCTATTTGGTCGGCACTGATCCGAAACTGGCGAAACGCACTTGGGCTTTCGTGATTCAGGAATTTTGTGCGGTGAAAAAGGAGAGCACCCGGCTGCGACGGGAGCGGGCGATCAAAAGCCAGGTATTCAATTTCATCCGCAACAAACGGTTGGTGGAAACAACGGCAGAGGATTTTTACATGGTGCTTAAATCCGGCGGCGTGTTCGTCCATCATACTTTGCGCTGTCTGCACAATCTGGCTTTGGGCATGGGTTGGATTCTTGCGCCTGTCATTCCACCAAAGCTCTGGCCGAAAATTGAAAAGAAACACAGACGCGCCATCACGTTTGAAGAACATCACCGGATTATCCAAGCCGAGAACAACGCCGAACGAAAACTTTATTACGAACTGTTGTGGGAAATCGGCTCGGCGCAGACCGACGGCGCGAATCTGACGGCGGCAAACATTGACTGGAAAAATCACTTATTGTCGTATCACCGGCAGAAAACCGGCGAACTCTGTATGCTTGAAATCGGCGCGCGACTGGAATCGCTTTTGAAAAAACTGTCATCCGAAGGCGCGCTATTCCCTAAAATATCCGCATTGAAAGATAAAGATCGCGCGGCTGAATTTCGTCGGCGCTGCCGCATTTTGAAAATTGAGGGAGTCAGTTTGCACAGCTACCGCTACGCTTGGGCGTCCCGCGCAAAGCAATGTGGAATGCCGGAACGTTTCGCGCAAAGTGCGTTAGGACACGCCAGCCTTGCGGTTCACCGCGAATATGCCCGCGAAGGCGTTGCCATTTGCCCATCGCTGGAAAATTACGAGGAGAAATTAGTCCCCTTGCACATGGCTGAAAAACAGCTTGCTGCGGCATCCTAAAATGAAGAGGCGCGAGCGGATGATGCCCGGCCCGCGCCTGTTTTCCAGACCAATCTTACGCACCGGCATTTTGGGTTTGCAGACGCGACGGTTGCCGGGTGTCCGTCGAGTCCGGCTTCCGGCCATTTTTGTAACGCCAGTATTCCATGACGGCATCTGCGGCTTTGCTGTGCCACTTCTCGTCACGCTCCAAATCTTTCAATGCGGCCGTCAGAAAATGTTTCGGGCCGTTGTGCGCCGGATGTCCCAGCGGCTTCAACAAATTCTTGGCGATCAGGATTGGAATTTCGTGGGCGGAAAAACCGAGCATCCACGCCGCCTCTTCCGCCGTCAGCCGTTCGGGATGAGTCTTCAAATTCAAAAAACGTTCCATGTCCGGGTTCATGCAGCCTCCTTAAATTCTCATTCCGCCGCCAGTGGATTGGTTCAGCTTGCGCGTCTGCGAAATCGTTTCCTCATTCGTGACCGCCAGTCGGCAACGCTCCGAAATCGCCGCCACCAAATGGCCGGGACGATGATCGGGAAATTGCTCCCAAATCACCTTCTGCGCCGTGGCGACCTGGTTGCTGGCCATAAATTCCAGCGTGTGTTTAGTATTGGCATTAAAAGCTGCCGCCAACTGGCGGGCATCATCCCCTTCCAACGTAATCTCCGCGTTGCCGTTGGCCTTGGCGTAGGGCGATTCATCCCGGAATCGTTCAATCACCGCGAATTCGTTTTGCTGCTGGCAAAGCAGAATGTCGCTCTGGCCGAGATTCAACAGCGTTGAACGCACCTGCCAGACGCCAAGCTGTGAATTGCAAATTTCCTTTTCAAGCGAAGGCGAGGCAGGTTTTTCCAATTGTTTTTTTAAGCCAGTCAGAGATTCAAATTCGTCGGCGATGGTGCTGAAGGCGGCGCGGTAGCCTTTGACTTCAGTTTCGGTGTAATGGCGAAAATCACCTGGCACGACATATTCCTGCTGTTCACCATCGCGTATCATCCAACTACAAAAATAATGTTCCCTTTTAATGCCCAAACGGCTGTCAGGCAAAACCGCCGCCGGTTTTTCCTGCGGCATGACCAGCGAATGAATTGGCAATTTTGCGAGCCGTTCCAATTCACTGACGGGAATGGCCATGATGCCCGACCGAAGCCTTGTAGGGGTGATGTCACCAGCTTGGATGCGCGAAAATAAACTGAACTCGTGAAGCCCCAGGGCGAACGCGCATTGCTTGATCGTCGGGGCCTCTTGATCCGGCGCGCTATTTGTTATTTCCATAATTGTTCTTTCGTTTTTTACGTCAACTTTATGCAAAACCCGAAGTGAAGGTTGTAATGAATTCATCACAACTTTTCGGCACTTCAGGATTCAAAACCGACCTCCCAAGGCATGGCAAAGCCATGCCATTGGGAAGTGGGGGTCATCAAGCCGACCGCAAACCGGCGGTCAACTCTCGCCAGATAAGCCTCATTTGAGGGGCGCTTTCGCTATGCAGGCATATGCCTGACCCATTATGGGATTAAGGGGCATCATCGAACCGGCTTCCGCCGGCTCTAGCCAAAAGAGAGAATCCAGACTTTCGTCCTGTCTCAATCTGACAATTAACACAACCCGCTTAAAATGCAAGTGCAGGACCGCCGCGACCAACGCGCGTTGCGCTGCGGCTTCACGCGCGCTCGTCGCGGACGAGGAAGAAGGGAAACGCAGGCGCGTTGGCTTCCGTCTTGAGCTTGGTGCCATCACTCCGGGCGCACGCTTCGCTCATGCCGTTCCACTTCCGCCCGTCGCTTGCACGCCGCCAACTCAAGACCGAAGCGCGTGCTCGACAAAATGGTCTGGAAAGCGTTTCGCCCAAGCGTAGAATCTTCGTATGGCATCGCACGAGGAATTCGTATTATGCCAGTGCCTCTTTTGGGGACAGCCTTGAAGTATTTGCTCGCTCCAAACACAAAATCAAAAGAGGCAAGGGATTTTCGTCTGTTTGCGACTCACATGAACCCGCAAAACTGCGTGATCTGGCGTTTGATATGGAAACAGAAGCCCGGAGAATAAAAGAATTCTTGGGGTGGCTTCGGGAGGACGGAATCATTCCGCCAGAACCACCAGAGTCGCCGTTTCTGTGACCCCTAGCCCGTTGTCGTAGGCGACACCCAGATTATATTGAGCCGGAACCATTGGTAATGAAGTCATCCATCGTTTGAACTGCCCTGCAAGTAGCGGATATAGGGCAGACATTTGGTTAAAAAAAGTATTTCACGAGCGAGAAGCACCCAGGGATTTCTATTAAATCCGAGAATGCTTCCAACCTACTTTTGTCTTTCCAGACGATTCTGGCAAGCGAGGAAAAGAACTAAATACTTGAATTAACTCCGAGCACTGATGTTGGTTTTTATTTTTTCCAAAAACTCTTTTGCTCCATAGCAGCGAAATTTAAAAGTTTTGGCATCAGTGTTTACGACAACAATTTTCGTAAACGGAGCATCTTCAATAGAAAGCGATTTTATCTCTGAAAGTGGAATAGAAAATGACACTCCATCTCCTATTCCAGTCAACTCTTGAGTAAATGAATTGAGGCCGTTCGGCTTGAAACTTAATTGAATTTTAGTAAGCAAAACTGTTCCACCAACCCAAGCCCCATCAGAGGCCAAAGCATTTGCCATTTTCGATTCGGAAAATGATACAGACTGTTTGGGGTTTTCAGCAGATTGCGGGGCAGTGAGATTTTGAGGATGGCCCGTTTTGGAATTGTCATGATTTGGTATTTCTTGAGTAATGGATGCTGTTTTCCTGTTTAATTTTCTAAACGCATAATAAGACACACCACACCAAATTATCCCACCCCAGACAGAATCACTTTTGTCAGCCTCCGTCGGTTCTACAGGGACAGTAACGGTCATGTCCCTTTCTGGTAAGTGAACAGTTATGTGATCATTACATCCTGCCAATCCTGAAAAAATACTGAACAACCCGATTACAAAACAAACAATGGGCAACCAAAACCTCCAGCCTTTCTTTGTCGGATAACTGCTATTTTCCATAAAATATTGCGGGCGATCTTATTTTGTATACGCCCAAATCCACGAATAATTCCAACCCAAATTTTGGAATTTGTATTCATCCCTATTCCAATTGCCGTCAAAGGGACAAGGCGGAAAACCGTCTTTCACTGGAGATCTTCCAAACCACCAATTAATAGTCTCATCATCCCAAGCATCACAAACCCAAAGGCATCTTTTTTCCCAATTCTTATCGGGAAATCCATAAATTTGAAATTCAGTCATTGAATTAAAATTTACCATGCGTTCTGTTTGACCTGGAACCTCCCAGGCAGAACGTGCGTAACATTGTTTCCACTCGCAAACAACAACCTCATCTCCTCTAATAAAAACGCCATCCATTGAACCTCCTTTGGCTAACGGAAATTCTGGAAAGACATAAAATCCTGCCAGTCGAAATGCGGCTGATAAATCGTGAGCTATGTTTACTTCCTTGAAGCCCTCAATTCCTCTCCTCGGTTTTCCAAAAGCAAAATGAGTGGCACGGCAGTTAACGGCAAAATTTATTATTTCAGAAAGCGAGCTATGGCCTTGTATTGATTGAGGGTGCGTTGTTGATGTTGTCATAAGAAAATTACAAATTACCTAACATTCCCCATTTGTCTCAATGTCGTTCAAGCGATTTTGATTGTGAACCAGGAATGCCTCTCGTTCAAGGCGTTTCGTGCGGTGAAACGAAACATCAAAATGCATGAAAATTTTTGCCCGTTTTACTTGACAATAGTTCCGTATTATCGTCAATCGCGAAGAGGTGCATGGTGCCGGCACGCAGGAACGGTTCGCTGATGTCAGCCGTCAATGCGGTTCGCCAGCCGAGCGTCATCGCCCAAAGCAAACGCAGCGGCTGGTCTTCCCCCGGCAGACCGAGTGCCAGCGTGCGTTGCGACCAGTTCAAAAACCGGTCGGTCCACGGAGGATGGGACAACGGCGCCGCGCCCAGTTGCCAGTCGTTCGTGGAACTGGTTTTGAGCTGGTAAAAAATTCCGCGCGTCTGGAGGTAATCACGGTAATCAAAAAGTCCCTCGGCCAAAGGCGGCGCCGGCCGGCTGATGACGCCGGTGACTTCAACCGGCTGACCGGCGAAAAAACTGGCGGCGAGCGTCCCGGGCGTCGTTACGATCATTGAACCGGCCGCCGGCCGCCAGTTTGCGTCGCGGCGCAACGCAGTGACCCGGACTTGTGCGACCGAGCGTTCGGTTTGCCGACCGTCGCGTTCGGTGATGCGCCAGTGCGGGGTTTCGATCAAAGTCCCGCGCACCGTCACGATAGCGTTGGTATCGCCGAGCAATGCGCGCAAGTCGTTGGGTGAAACAATGGCCGTTTCCAATCCCTCGTAAGCAGATTGAGAGAACATAATTTTGCTCAGCCGCCTTCCGATACCATCTGGCCGCTTCTGTGTAATCCTGCGCGACACCCTCACCAGCCATATAACATTGCCCAAGATTATCCTCGTCGGGCTGATAGCTCTTGTTGCACGACTCGTGAGTGGGAAGCCAAAATAAATTGGGGTTGTGTTTTTGCAATAGTTTCTTCGCAAAAAACTGTTTTGGTGGCACATGGTCACGGTTGTATCTTCCATCGTGCCGCTTGCCACAGAGATAACAAGTTGGAGAAATACTTTTCATTCTTTTACGGCAAGATTCAAACGCCGCTTGCCCTGGTCGTCCATCCCAAAATGAAGCGCGCGACGCGGTTCGCCCCGGCAACCGCTGACATCACGCCAGAGGGGGAATATGTCATACCGCATGTGGCCGCCAATTTTATGTTCCAATCCCTCTGGACTGCGACTGGCGAACGGTCGGTTTTTGCAGTCTTGCCCACTTTTGTATTTCGGAAATCTGCCTTTGGACGTTTTCAACGGTTACTGGCCGCAGCGGTTTTTTGGCCGATACTTCATCAGCAGATTCGGAAATTTCCTTCGTGACCAAATCCAACGCCGAAGGCCGTTGCGAGGATTTTCGCACCGCGTCCAGCAACTGGCTCTTGTCGTCCGTGTAAATGGTGAGCGATTCCTTGAAACGGCTGGCCGAGACATAAAATTGCTCGCGCCCGGCGGCGCGGAACGATTCGGAACTTTCCGCCACGAACACGCAGTCCACGCCCTTGCTCTGCGAACTGTAAGACGTGAGGCAATAGCCATGCGTCAAATTCCCGTAATCTTTGGAAACCACCCAGCCGTTGACGAGTCTGATGTCGCCGTCGGCGGTGAATCCTTTGATCTGCTTCAAATCACCGTTGTTGAGCCGCCGTTTGTCCTTGGTGAACCCATTTTGGGTGATCCGAATCCAATCGCCGGCGGCCAGGACGATTTCGCGGGACTCATAAACTTGGAAACGCGCCGCCTGATTCAGCGGCAGCAATGTTGTTTCGCCATTTTGCCGCTCGATGATAACGCCGCCGGCGCCGCGTGTTTTCACCGCAACCCGTTCACCGCGCCGGAAGCCAGCCGCGTTTTGATGGAACTGTGCAACCTGCCCGGCCTGATAATTTTGGGCATCGGCACGTTGCGCTTGAGTCCATTGCAAATTTTTGAGTTGAACAAGTTCACGTTCGTCAGCGCCGAGTTCCTTGGCGGTTTTTAATTTCGCGCGGATTTCGAGCGTCACACGCTCACCCTCGGCATGAGTAGGGGAGATGACCAAAGCCGATTTGCCCTTTTTTACGGCGACGACAAAATCCGTCGCCAATGCTTCATGCCGTTTGTCGGCATCCATTTCGCGCAACATGCCGAGCCGGTTCAATCGGTTGAAAGCATTCTCCAAATCGCCCACCCGCAAATCAGCGACCACGGCCTTGTGCGCGTTCGCTTTCTGCCGCCGGATTTCCGTCAATTCAGCGGCTTGCAGATTGGCGTGCTGCTCCAAAAGCCGGAGCGCATCGCCACGCTCCACGGCGCGATGTTGCGCGGTGTCACCAGACAGAATAATCCGGCAGTTTTGTTTTTCGGCAAGATCGGACACCCGCGCCAACGTGCGAACACTCAACAATCCCGCCTCATCAATCCAAATCACCTGCCCGCGAACCTGTGCTTGGAGTTTTTGATTTTGCAAAAGTGCCTCGACCGTCTCCGCGTTGGCAAAACCGGCATCCGACCGCAGGACACCACGCGACGCTTCCGCCGACGGCGCGAACGTGAAAACTTTCAGGCCGGTGGATTCAATGGCGGCGACGGCCTCTTTCATCATCGTCGTTTTGCCCGTGCCCGCCCCGCCGCAAACGGCCGTGACACAATCCGTGCTTTGCAGCACATGGAGAACGGCGGCGCGTTGCTCATCGGAAAGTTTTGGGTTTTGGAACTGATATTTACCCGGATTGAACGGCTTGAACTTGCCTTTTCCATCCTGGACGAAATCGATCAGCCGTTTTTCCTCGGCCAGCACATCCTTTGTGGTGAGCCATTGCCGGCCGTCCATGTTCTCGGCGATGAATTCATCGCGCAAAAGCTGGCGTTTGACCTTTTCAATATCCACGTCGCCAACGCCGAAGCGGAGCGCCTGCCGAAGCAATTCCTTGTCGGTGACGATGGAGGCGCGCTCGTAACAGTGCTGGACGGCAAAATCCATCGCCTTCATTTCGGAAACTTTCGGCGCGTCAGCAGTCGTATGGCGCAGGTTGTTTTGAATCGCCGCGCGCTCATCCGCCGAAATCCGTTTATCCCACAGTTCACGCAATTCTGATTTTTCGATGTCCTTCCGTTTGCGTTCGCGGGTCAAAGCGGCCAGCCCGTCCTTTTGTTTTGCCGACGTAATGCCCAATTCTTTGGCCTTTTGTTCGACCTGCTCCGTGCGCTTGGAAAACTCATCCAGCACTCGTTGCGGCATCCCGGCCAGCTCCCAACCTTTGGTCGTCCGTTCGATGCGATAACCCAATTCGGCCAGTTGTTTGGAAAATCGCGCATGGAACGCCGCTTCAAAATAGGGCGCGTCAGCTTTCAAATCCCGGAACTGGCCGGCCTTCCATTTCTTCTCGGTGTCATCCCAGGTCGTGTTGAAGGCGTAGCAATGCGCGTGTAAATGCGGATCGGGTATGCCGTTCACTGGCCGCGCGGTAAAATGAACGAACTCCGCCCAAACCATGTTGCCAGTCGTTCGATTCTCATCCGCACCGTTTTTCCGCACCCGTGTTTTAATTTCCGATTCAATCTCCCGCATGGTCTGGTTCACCGACAACTTGAACATATCCAGAATCCGCTCATCCTTCGTGAACTCGTAGGCAACCGAAACTGATTTTGGGCAATGGAAATTGAAATCATAGCCGACCGTGCGATCGCTTTTGTTCCGTTGCGTCAACCGTTCGTCAGTCCCAGGAATTTTATTGTCACACAGGGAATCAAAGTCAGCTTGAGTCACCGCCCCTGACAAACCCAATCTCACCGCTGCCATCCCATGCCAATCGCCGCTGACCTCCTGACCTTCACTGTAATAATCCTCCCGTTTCAAAGATTGAGCGAAGTATTCCTTCGCATTCCGACTGGCAATGACTCTTAACATAGAGGCCACTGTAACCGGAATTTACGCCCCGTCATCCCCCTGAAGCCACTATTCGCGCATACCCCGAACGTTTACCCCCACTACTCGGTAAGCCAAAACGGTTCAATGGTTTTATCTTCATGGCAACGGTAACACACAGCTATGAAGACAGTTCAAAGCATCAATAATTCGGTCAGACATCTTCCCTTAGCACAGCTAGAGGAGCGCGGCCAGCGCCGCGCGTTCGCGCGAATTTCGCGCAACTTTCGCGCGAACGTCCGACCGAATTATTGATGTTGAAAAAACAGATATGAATTTACAACCACAAGCCGAAGCCGAGCAGGAGCGCCGGACGCGCAGCAAATTGGAGGCGCATCGCGAAGCCATTTTCGCCTTGCGCCGCAAGCATTGGAGTCATCGCCAGATTGCCGAATGGCTAAATGAGCATGGCGTCCAAATCACCTTGAGTTCCGTCCATCGGTTCTGCCAGCGGGCAGTCGCACGCCGACCGCGCAGCAGCGGCGGCGCGTTGGAAATCGCCGACGAAAAACCAGTTTTCATTCCCACACCGCAACCACAACCAAACAAACCAACGCCGGTGAAAAAACATCGGTTCAACCTTGATATATGAAAACAACAAAACATCGCCTGATTCTGCCCATGCAGGCCAAAGGTAATATGGGCAAAAGCATCGAAGCCGCCGCCCGCGCGTGCTGGCTCAATCAACGCAGCATCCAATGGCAGGGATTTGATCTGGACGGGGACAACCGCACCTTATCCCGATTGTTTCCCAGCCAGGTGCGGCTCATGCCCTTGACCGGGCAGGCCGACGACCTGGACGAACTCATTTCGATTCTGCGGAAAACAACCGCCCAACCCGTGACGCTGGTTGATCCGCGCGCCCATTTGGACGGCCAGATGATGAAGGCGCTGGCGGCCACGCATTTCTTCGACATCGCCGGCGCGCAGAATATCGGCATCACCTTGATGGTTTTCCCGTTCGATGACATGGACGTGATGACCAACCTGGATGCGGTCTGCCAGTTTTGCGGCAAACAGGTGGATTACGTTGTCGTCCGCAACCCGGCCCGTGCGCCCAAAACCCGGATGTTCGACGGCAGCCCGCTGGAAAAGGAACTGTTCAACCTGGGCGCAGTCACCGTCACCGTGCCGGTGTTGTCGGAATTTGTGAAGCTCCGGCTGGCCAAACTGGAGGCGGAACAGCAGCGCGGCATCCCGTTCAATGAAGCCATCGGCAACGACGCGCTGGGCCTGGACATCATGGCGCGGGGTGTGTTGCAGGACTGGCTTGCCACGATGTTCAATCAATACGACCAGATTGCGGCCAAACTGCTGCCCGTCGTTGAAGCGGCCAGCATCAAACCCAAAATCGTGCCGCCCATCGGCGAACCGGCGGCCGTAAAGCGCGGCGCGAAGGTGAATTTTGCCAACTGACCGGAGGTATTATGGCTGAACCCAATCTTTTTGAAGAAATGCTCGCCACCTATCCCGCTGAAAAGCGGGAAATGGCACGGGAGGTATATCATCGCTTCGCTGACGGCGACAGCGGCCAGTTTTTCTCGCAGCTTTTCTTGGTGCTCGACGTGTATGCCCATTACGTCGAGCGCATCCCCAGCCGGATGATTTCGGCCAATGCCGATTCGCTGGCGGCGTTGCAGGAGATGCGCGAGGAAATCGGATTGATCACCAAGACGATTGAAAGCCGCGATGTAAACATCACCAACCACGCCGAAAAGACTGATGAGTTATGCCGGGTGACAGTGGCCAAGTGCAACGAAACGATTGGCCGCATCGAGTTGATGATGAAAAATCTCGGCGCGCAGGTGGACACCCAGGCTATCGTGCGCGGCGTTCAAAACTCGATTCAATCCGGCATTGACCAGAAAATCATTTCACCGTTCATGGAGCGCACGAAGGAGCTGGCACGGGAGGTAATGCCTACGCTGGAAAAAATCCGGGACGCCGCGGACGAAGCCAGGTCGGAATGGACCAAGCACATTTGGAAGACCGCCTGGACGACCAGTTTGTTCTGGAGCATTTGTTCGGCGGTCATCCTCGCCAGCCTCATCTGTTTGAAATTTGCGACATACTACGAACACAAAATGGCGGCACAGGTTGCAGACATGGCGCAGGTGATGAAATTTAATCAGGAAGCGTTCCGAAAACTGGCGATTGCCCAAGTGCCAATCCAGGTATTGCCGACGCAAAATGATGGCTTTGACAGTCCACCGGGTTTTGTGCTGGTGATTGCAGGCGCATACGCCGCCGACATGCAACCGGTAAACGGCCAAAACGCCGGCTGCATCTTCTTCAACAGCAGCGTCCCGGCAAAACAGATTCGGCACTTGCAGCAGGACATCGAAAATCAGTCACCAGCGACCAACGGCCCGGCAAAATGATTTGCCACATTGTTTCCCCGCGCGACACCAAAACGCCGTCAGAAAACCCTGACGGCGTTCTCGTGTCGTGCCCCCGGTGCGCGCCGACCCGCCCGAAGGCTCGCGCGGGCTGCGTTGCTCTCCGCCTCGCCGCTCGCTTCGGGCGGGTCCGCGCTCCAATCGTGCAGTCGCACCGGCCAACGGCCGTAAATCCTCATGGAAAACTATTCAGACCGGGAAAATTGAAAATTCATCCTGTGCGGAAACCACACAAGGCGGCTCCGGCAATCTGCGAAAATGCCGCCAATGAAAAAAGTCATGGCCATAGTCGCCCATGATGGCAAAAAGACCGGAATTCATTTTGTGCAATGATTGCACAACGATGCGCCGGAAATTTGCAAAACTGCGGCCATGAACATTTTGTTCAACGAAACATCGCCCCCCGGAATTCCGGCAGGCTCAACCAACATATTAAACTGCCATGAATCCAATAAATGATGAACTCAAGGATTTTCTAAATCTCGCCACGCTGCCCGCGCGGTTCAACAAAGAGCAGGCCGCCGGTTATCTCGGCTTTGAGCCGGATCACCTCACGCTGCTCATTCAAAAGGGACTGCTCAAGCCGTTGGGCCGTCCGGCATTAAACAGTGAAAAATTCTTCGCCAGGGTGGAATTGGAAAAATTGAAAAACGACAAGGAATGGCTCTCAAAGGCGACCTTGGCCATCACTCTGCACTGGCAAATCAAGAATGCGCGCAAAGCCAAAGGGCGAGTGTTGCTTGACCAAAATTAACCTGCCCAATCGCCGCTTACGCCAAAGGCCAGTGTTTCGCAGATGCGAACGCATGAGCCTTCCGGCTTCGTGAATTGCGCCGCCCATTATACCGCTCCGTTGCGCTTGGCAAGCATACTACGGGTCGGCTCAAACAAAAACTCGCCGCTTCCGTTCCTGCTTGCCAATGCTCACGTCGCAAGCTGCGGCTGGTTAGGAATTCACGAAGCACACCTGCAAGCCTTTGGCTTTGGAACCGGATAGCCATGCCGCCGGGGAATGAAAACGGTTGTCTAATAAGTTGACTTACGGTTGTCTAATCACGTAATTTCATTTTGTGAGCTATCAGCCGCAATTCATCATCACGCCTGCATTGCTGGCGCGGGTGGAGCAGATTGCCGCCCTGCGTGAGCGGATTCTGGCCGCCACCGTGGAAGTGCCGTGGATTCCAGCGCTGCAAAAGGACACCAGGACGCGAAACACCCATTCTTCAACAGCCATTGAGGGTAATCCGCTCACGCTGGAACAAGTCCGCGCCGTGGAGGAAGGCCGCGAAATCCCCGCCGTGGCCGCCCGCGCCAAGCGGGAAGTGGTCAATTATTTCGCAGCGCTGCGTTTCGTGGAAAAGAACGCCGCCAAAAAGACGATCTCGCACGAGGAGATTTTGAGCCTGCATAAAATCATGGCCGGTGACGTGATGGATCAGGGAACTGCCGGACGCTATCGCACCATCGCCGTGCGCGTTGGCCGCTATGTGCCGCCACCACCGGGGGACGTTTCAGGTTTGATGTTTGAATTGCTGGCGTGGTGGAACAAGGAAGCCGCCAAAATGTCGCCCGTGTTGAGTTCTGCCATCGTCCATTATCGTTTTGAGTCTATTCATCCGTTTGCCGACGGGAACGGGCGCACAGGCCGCGCGCTGGCGTTGTGGGAGCTTTACCGGCGCGGGTTTGACACGCACCACATTTTTTCCGTGGACGAATTTTATTGGGAAGACCGTCCGCGTTATTATGCGGCCTTGGACGCCGTGCGGCACGAGGGCGAGGATTTGACCGCTTGGCTGGAATACGCCGCCGAAGGCTTGCAAGTCACCCTTGAGCGCGTCTGGACGCGGGTGCAAAAATTGTCCGCCGGTTCAACCCGGACAAAACTGGTGCTGCGCCCGAAGCAGGAGCAGTTGTTGCAGCTATTGCGCGACCACAAAAGCATGACGCCGCAGGAAATTTGGGATGCGCTCGGCGTGACCAAGCAAGGCGCAATTAAGCTGATGCAGCCATTGCTGGATGCCGGTCTGGTGCGGCGCGTTGGCACACGAAAATCAGGGCGTTATATCCTGGCATGAAGCGCAGGGCGAAAGCCAAAGTGTGTAGTAAAACGTGTAGTAAAAGTAGCATACGAGTAGGTTTAGAGTAGGCACTGATTTTGAAGAATTAGCTTGATTCTAAAGGGGAAAACGCTATATTTTTCCTCGAAATAAATAGGGAAAAGTCTCCGAGCCCTACCTCTGGAGCCATTTTTATTGAGGAAAACGAGAGATTCGGAATCTCCGACACGCTTCCGACACACGAAACGCCCAAATCTGCTGAGGCGGACGTTATGAAATGGCCCAAGAAGGTTAAACACCGTAACAAGGTACTGGCCAAGATTTATCGCCCTTGTGAGGGGCGGGTAGAAGAGGCCGCGATAAACGAACAATTGTTAAAACAATGCTCCGCAGGCAAGGCGATTGGCTTGACGAATGGACCATAACCGAAGGCTTCAGAGAAAATCGCCGCCCCGAGGGCGCTCTTACCGTAAATTCAAACCAACCCGCATATTTCATCAGAATCTGCGGGTTGCGTTTGGTGACAAGCAATCAGCCACGTGCGAAGCGAATGACGTTGTTTGAACTCCGTGACGCGGTCGCCGGCACGCAAGCCGGACAGATACGGAAACAACACGCCTCGGGTTGACTCACGGATAAAGGTTACCTGGGGCTGAAGTCAGTCATGACAACGCATGAGGCGAGAACAGGTTGCTTTTTTCGTTTCTGCCCGATATGTTCGGCGCATGAAACGACGCCTCTTCACTTTCGCGTTTGCCCTTTCCCTGTTCCTGGCGGTCACGGCTTTGGCCGAAAACACCGCCGTCATTCCCGTGCCCCGCACCTTTCCCACCAATTGGATGTCGAGCCACGAGGCTTTTGTGAAGCAGGCGAAGCAGGGCGGCATTGACCTGCTGTTTCTCGGCGATTCCATCACCGCCGGCTGGCTTTGGGACGGGGGCGGGCTGAATGTCTGGAACAAGTATTACGTGCCGCGCCACGCCGCCGAGTTCGGCATCGGCTATGATCGCACCCAAAATGTGCTCTGGCGCATTGAGCACGGCGAACTCGATGGCATCAAACCCAAAGTCGTCGTGCTGCTCATCGGCACGAACAATGCGGGCAATGAAGACAATGGCAAACCCCGCAACACCACGCCCGAAATCATTGAGGGCGTGACCGCCGTCGTCAGTGAACTCCGCGCCCGCCTGCCGGAAAGCAAAATCCTGTTGTTCGGCATTTTCCCGCGTGGCGGAACAAACGATCCGGTCCGCGAACAGGTCAGGGCGGTCAACGCGCAACTCGCAAAGCTGGATGACGGGAAGACGGTGAAGTTCATGGATGTCGGTTCCAAATTTCTTGGACCGGACGGCACGCTGTCCCGCGACATCATGCCGGACCTGCTGCATCCGAACGAGAAGGGATATCAAATCTGGGCCGACACCATGGAAGGCCCACTCAACCAAATGCTGATGCTGAAGTGAGGTGGCAGGAGTAATTTTGATGCTGCGATGCGGAACAACGATGTTTGTCGTCAAAACAGATGACCAAAATCCCCCTCGAAAACCGGCAGACGGCCTGGCAGCATCGTGTCGTGCGACCGACCCTGGGCTTAAACCGTATTTTCCTGTCCGAAACTTCGCGCACAACCGGGTGCCGGCCGGGAGCATTTTAACGGGAATCCTTCAGTGAAACCGCTCTCTTTATTTTCGACGGCGCTCCTCGCCTTTCTCGCCTTTACCGCGGTCCGGGCGGAACCGGGGCTGCGCGATTTCATCACCGTTCGCGGCGACCAGTTGATGGAAGGCGACAAACCGTTTCGCTTCATTTCCTTCGACCTCCCCAATCTTCAAATGATTGAAGACAACATGCCTTTTACGGAGACCAATCTCTGGCGTTTGCCGGATGAGTTTGAAATCAGGGACGGGCTGATGACGGTGCGCCAGATGGGTGGCACGGTTGTGCGCACCTACGTGCTTTCCGTGGTGCGCACCAATGACCCGCCGGGGACGCCCCGTCACATTTTGGGGCCGGGCAAATTCAATGAAGCGGCCTTCCGCGAACTCGACCTTGTCCTCCAAGTGGCCAACGAACAAGGCATCCGGCTTATTATTCCCCTCGTGGATAACTGGAAGTGGCAGGGCGGCCGCGCGGAATACGCCGGCTTTCGCGGCAAGGACCGGGACGACTTCTGGACTGATCTTCAACTCATTGCGGATTTTAAGGAGACAATCCGGTTTGTCTTGATGCGCACCAACACATTCACCGGCGTGCGTTATTGCGACGACAAGGCCATTCTGTGCTGGGAAACCGGCAATGAAATATCCCCAACCACCGCGTGGACGCGGGAGATCGCGCGCTACATCAAGAGCCTTGATACGAACCACCTGGTTATGGACGGTCGGGCCTGGCAATTGCAGCCGGAATTGCTGGCCATACCGGAGATTGATATCGTCACGACGCACCATTATCCGAATTCGATGCGGACAACTCCGTTCGCCCAGCTCATCCAGGAGAATGCGGCCATGGCGAAAGGCAAGAAGCCTTATATCGTCGGTGAATTCGGATTCGTTCCCACCGAACAGATGGCTGCGGCCATGCAGGCAATCATTGATACCGGCATTTCCGGCGGCCTGCTCTGGAGCCTGCGTTTCCGCGACCGTGATGGCGGCTTCTACTGGCACAGCGAACCGTCGGGCGGCAATCTTTACAAAGGTTTTCACTGGCCCGGTTCAACCACTGGCGCGGAGTACGACGAAACGAATCTTATGGCGATCACTCGTCGTTATGCCTTTGCCATCCGTGGATTGACTCCGCCGCCCATTCCCGTTCCGGCACCGCCCAGATTGCTGCCCATCACCGACGCCGCCGCGATTTCCTGGCAAGGCTCTGTGGGTGCCGCCAGCTACACCGTCGAACGCGCCCCGAAAGCGGACGGGCCGTGGACGATGGCTGGCGCGAACATTGACGAAAGCTTCGTGCAATATCGTCCGCTGTTCAACGACGAGTCCGCGCCAAAAGGCAATTGGTATTACCGGGTCCGCGCAAAAAATGAAGCGGGTCTCTCGAAACCCTCCAACGTCGTCGGGCCGGTCGCAGTCACGCACGCAACCCTGGTGGACGAACTCGCTGACTTCTCAAAAGTCCACGCCCGGCAGGGTCAAATCGAAATCAGCACGCGCAACTGCCGCCGGGCGAAGGAAGACGCGCACCGCGCCGCCGGCAAGGCCGGTGACGCGCTCATCTACGAGCTTCCGGCTTCGATTGAAGGTTTCCGCGTTTTCACGTTGTTTCCCAACAATATTGTGGACTTGAAGTGTTCAATCTCCGATGATGGCCAGACTTATCATGACGTCCATGTCAGCAAAAATGAATATTTTGGCGGTGCCGGCGATTACGGTTTCTGGGAGCCGGTCCTCTACCACGCCGAGAATATCGGCAGCGGCGCGAAGTTCCTGAAAATCGAACTGACCGGCGAAACCCAAATCGGGCGGGTGGAAATCATTCATGCTTTGGAGCCGAAATAGCCGGCGACCCGGAATTTTACATGAATACAAATGAATTGAAGGATTTTTCGCAGCGCGTCAGCGACCAATTGTTCGGCCAGATCATGCCGTTCTGGTGCGGACCGGCGGTGGACCACGAGCAAGGCGGCTGGATGGGCTGGCTGTTCAACGATCTCATGCCCGACCGCACGCAACCCAAGGGACTTATCGTCAACAGCCGCATTCTGTGGGCGTTTTCCGCCGTCCACCGGGCCCGGCCCGAAAAGCTCTTCCAACAAATGGCCGATCGCGCGTTTGATTACGTGATGAACCGGTTCTGGGACACGCAATATGGCGGCGCGTATTGGCGATTGGATGATGCCGGACGCGTCATTGACGATTCCAAAAAAATCTATGGCCAGGCGTTTTACATCTACGCACTGGCTGAATATTACCAGGCCTTTGCCGCGCCGGTCGCGCTGGCTCGTGACCGGGAACTCTTTGAATTGATCGAGCGGCACGCGCACGATTCGAAATACAGCGGTTATCTGGAAGTGCGCCGTCGTGATTGGTCGGAGGCCGATGCCGATGCGCGGCTTAGCGACAAGGACATGAACGAGAAGAAGTCCATGAACAATCATCTTCATCTCCTTGAGGCTTACACCAATCTGTACCGGGTCTGGAAAGAACCTCGGGTCGAGCAACGCCTGCGCGAACTCATCCAGCTTTTCGGGCAACGCATGCTTGATTCCCGCACAAAGCACTTGAACCACTTCTTCGATGAGGAATGGCACGTGCGCTCCAATTCCTATACCTTCGGTCATGATATTGAAGGCACCTGGTTGTTGTGTGAAGCCGCCGAAGTTCTTGGGGACGCCGTTTTGCTCAAACAAGCCGGGGCGGTTGCGCTGCCAATGGCGGAGGTCGTGCTCAAGGAAGGAATTGACGTGGACGGCGCGCTTCGTTACGAGGGGAAGGGTGGAAAAATCACTGATGCGGGCAAGGAATGCTGGCCGCAGGCTGAGGCGGTCATCGGTTTCCTTAACGCCTTCCAGCTTTCCCGTGACGCGAAATTCCTCGAAGCCGCCCGGCACACCTGGGATTTTATCGAGCGGCATCTGGTTGACCGCGTTCACGGCGAATGGTTCTGGCGCATCACGCCTGAAGGCCTTGTGGATCCGACCCTGCCAAAAGTCAGCGAATGGAAAGGCCCGTATCACGGGTCGCGCATGTGCCTGGAAACGCTCCGCCGGTTGCGCGCAATTTCCGCGGGCAAGGAGCAGCACTGAACGGAGCAATCACTTTCTTGAAAAATCGAAGCACTCCCATAACCACGATACAAAACACTCCAACCACCATGAAACGCATACTCATTTTAATCCCGCTGATTTTGCTGTCGGCTTGCGCCACCAAGAAGCCCGTCGTCGCCATCGTCGCGCCCGTCGCGCCCGTCGCGCCCGGCCAGAAGTTCGACCAACTGGCCTTGACCCCGCAGATGGGCTGGAACAGTTGGAATAAATTTACCGACAAGGTGAACGAGCAATTGATCCGCGAAACCGCCGACGCGATGGTTGCCTCGGGCATGAAGGACGCGGGATACCAATACGTCAATATTGACGATTGCTGGGAGGGACAACGGGATGCACAAGGGTTTATCCACGCCAATCCGAAGAAGTTTCCGTCTGGAATGAAAGCGCTGGCCGACTACGTCCACTCCAAGGGATTGAAGCTCGGCATCTATTCGGATGTCGGCTACAAAACCTGCGGCGGCTGGCCTGGCAGCCGGGGTCACGAATTTCAGGACGCGCTGACTTACGCCCAGTGGGGAATTGATTATCTGAAGTATGACTGGTGCAACGCCGAGGGCCTGAAGGCTGAGGGAGCCTATACGACCATGCGCGACGCCCTGTATGCGGCCGGCCGGCCGATTCTCTTCAGCCTGTGCGAATGGGGCGACAATCAGCCGTGGCTCTGGGCCACCAATGTCGGCCATTCCTGGCGCACCACCGGCGACATCTGCAATTGCTTCGACTGCAAAATAGATCACAAAACCTGGTATCAATGGGGCGTCTTGCAAATCCTTGACAAGCAGGAGGGCCTGCGGAAATACGCCGGACCGGGGCACTGGAACGATCCCGATATGTTGGAAGTCGGAAACGGCATGGCGGTGAATGAAGACCGCGCGCACTTTTCGATGTGGTGCATGCTGGCTGCGCCGCTGATTTCTGGAAACGATTTACGGAGCATGTCCAAGGAAACCTTGGGAATTCTCGCCAACAAGGAAGTCATTGCTGTGAATCAGGACGCGCTGGGCGTGGAAGGGTTCAAGTATTCCGCCAAGGATGGCGTGGAAATCTGGTTCAAGCCGCTCAGCAACGATGCCTGGGCCATGTGCGTTCTCAATCGCGGCACCAATTCGCAACCCGTCACCTTCAACTGGAAAAACGAAGCCGTGACGGATGATCTCTCAAAAAGAGAAGCGAAGTTTGACACGACAACCTATGGCATTCGCAACTTGTGGACGAAAAAGGACATCGGAACGACCGCCGAACCCCTGACCGCCGATGTGCCGGGGCACGATGTCCTGATGCTGCGCCTCAATAAAATGTGAGACGGGCGGCAGCCACGCCAGCCCGGCTCCGACACCGACGCCGCAGGCAAAAACACAAACATAAACAAAGCCGGTCAAATAAATCAAATTCAACCCACGCAAGCGGCCTTCGGCAACGAGGGCCGCTTTTTTAGCCTAACAGGATGCGGAAAAAGCCCATGCAATTTGAAATCGCCTAAAATGGGGTCTTGATAATCAATAACTTGCATAAGCAAAAAACCGCAAATTCTAGTTTTTCAGCAGCCTGCTAAAGTGCGTTCAAGTAAGAGTGGAAGACGATCGGGAAAAAGAAGCGATGCAATTGTACAAAGAGTCGCACCCTCTTTAGAAAAACCAAGCGTGTCAGATGTAAAGCTTTCTTTGATTGCCCGTTCAAACTCCTTGTTGAAATCCGACAACGACCATACACCAAACCCAATTTGTTGTGTGTAGTTTATGCCCCGATCAATCACTTTGCGTCCGAAATCACGATAGTTTGCCGGAATAAAAAACGCGCCGAATACACGATCTATCGCGCGCAAATCCCAAACAGCGCCCAATCCAAGTTTTTGCCCAAATAGTAACAACACAGGTAGCAAATGTGATGGATTGGCTGGTCGCCAATCTTGCGGTCGAAATTGTTCAGGCCCAAGCGAGAGGATGTAGCGATATGCTTGAACTCCGTCAGTTCCTGCACGATTAACATTCCCCTTTTTGTCGGCAAAGCTTGCGAAATATCGGATTATTACATGCTCCGCCAATTCCGTCTGATTTTTAAAAAGACATGCTTTCAAAAAAACATACAACGAAGACGCTTGCTCGTCGGACACTGCCACAAGTGAATCGCCATAACGATTCACAAGTGCGGAGGCCAGCGAGAAACGCAATGAGTCATTTCCGTCATCAAGTTCCGGGAATAGCGATTCAGCTACAATTGACAAACCGATCCACCCCAAGATTCTTGTTATCCGCATCGGTAGATAATACAGGTCGGCCATGACTCCAATGTTGTTCAAGAGTGTATGATTTTCAGATTTAACCGACGCTAACAGTTCGCTCCAAACCTCCATGTCCAGAACCATGATTTCTCGGAGAGCGGCAAGCGTGTAACTTCTGACTATTTCGGATTCAATATTTGGCAGGAGAGAGACGGCGCAAGTGGCGAGGCATTGTGATGGTGCTAAAAGTTCTGATGATTCACGCGCTCGCGCGCTCAAAGTGCGCGCCAGACCCTGAACAGATGCAATTATTGCTTGAACATCACCATTTGCCCCTCGAAAAACTGAATCCAAAAGGTCGAGTAGCCGTCTTGGATTCGGGTCTTCTTTAATCGTGCGGTATTCGTTCCAAAGTGCAGCAGAGTTCAAGCGGATTCGCTTGCCCATTTCTGATTGTGGGAGAATTGACCCTGTGGGAAAGATTCGTTCCGCTGCTCCAGAATCAAAATGTGGGTTTTGTGCAAAACGCCCATTTCCAAATAGACTCAACCCCCATGAAATCGGTTTTTGCTTTGGATGGTTTGCAAGCACGTCCTGACAAACAGCCGCGCCCATTTCAATCAAGTCCAGAAATGGGGATTTGGTTTGTATTTCTCTTTCGCCGGTCATGCACTTGATTAGCTGCCTCGTCAGAATGCCACCATCTGGCGTCTCACTTGCAAATTGGTCGGAAGAACAAGCCCCAAGAAAAGTGATACTGGATGCATCCGAATGACCAATAACTTCCGGTTTCAACAATTGAGCCAGATCGAATGACGACCCTCCTGCTTCACACGCATCCACGACGATATTTACCTGTCCCGGTCGGAATTCGTTAATGATCGAAAATAAAGAGGTAATCGGAAACGCGGTTGTTGAAAGCCGTTCCGATTCAGATTCACGCGCGCAAAGATAAAAACTGCTCGCTTTGACACCCGCATGTCCGGCAAAGAAAAAAGTGAACACATCAATTTCCTTACCGGCAGGAAAAACCTTATTGAGCGCATCTATAATTGTGTTTGTGGCAGGTGAGAGAAGAACACATGACACTTCTTGGTCGTAAAATCCATTCTGGTTGGAAAGGAGATCGAAAACTTCTTTCGCATCTTTTTCAGCCCCTTCAAGGACTCGAAGATGGTCGTAAGCATTACAGCCGATGCAAAGCAAAGCGTTCATTCCAAATTGTCGTATCGTGCAAGACGTTCCGCCTCACGCGCCAGCGCCTGTTGATCTTGTTCGTTGCGGGCAACTTCAATTTGTTTCTGGAATTCAGGCCCGCGCTCAATAAGTTCGCGCTGAAGTTTTTCAATAAAACCGGGGTCATTAAGGAAAAGCGTCGGTCTTGAAACATTGCCGTCACGACTAACGCCCGCTTGAGTCGTCTTAATCATTTCAAGAAAGGCATCAGCCAACGAACCTCCTTTGGGAATGGAAACCGTATTTCCTGTTTCATTGGTTACAGCAACCATTTCTTCGGTCAACTTGCGGACAAGGCCTTCTTCCATGCGATTGGCTGTTTCGAGAATGAAATCTGAAATAACGGCCATGTCGTTTGCCACAATGCGGTCAAGTTTGACCTCACAACCCGTGCTTACTTTTTCTAGTTCGCCCGAATGCGGTTTGAAGCCTTCTTTTTCTTGTCTTTGAAAATTCCAGCCGGCTCCGTGATGGAAAACCTGAAAATTTTCCGTCGGAACATATTTCTTGCGTCTGTTATCAAACTCTTTGATTAGCAGCTGGATGACCTCTTGAAAGAATTGGCTTGAATCCTTTTCTGCGGCAAAAGGTAATTTTTGCCTGGGTTGCTCGCTGTTCATTTTTATTTCTTTTAACCGAATTGCCTATCAAATCATCGTGCCGCAGCCGCAGAACAGGTCAAACGCCGCGTCGCTTCAAGCTCGTTCGGGTACTATAATTCCGTTGTCTTCGACCGCCTTGATTTCTTACGTTTGCGCGTGTGGTACTCCTGCACGGTTTCGCTTAAAACTGCAACCGTGTCCACGAGCGCACCCTGCGGCTTGAACTCGATTTGTAATTTCGCATTTCCGAACAGGGATGCGTTCTCGTTCATCAGCCGCGAAGCCGCCATTTTGCAGTAGGCGGTGTCGAGTTCCACGCCGATACTGTTCCGCCCATGCTTCAGTGCGGCAACCATCGTCGTGGCAGTGCCGCAGAACGGATCAACGACCGTGTCGCCGACAAACGAAAACATCTGAACCAGCCGGGAGGCCAGTTCGAGCGGATACGGCGCGGGATGTTCCTTCGTGGATGCGCCGGTCAAATTCCAAAACTGCTGAAACCATTTGTCGAACTTGTCCTTGGGAATCATACTTAACCGGCGCTGGTCCTCGGTGGGCTTGCGGTAGCCGCCGGGTTTTCGCTGCATGAGGATGAACTCGATGTCATTTTTTATGATGGCGTTTGGTTCGTATGGCTTGCCTAGGAATTTTGAACCGTTGTTCACTTCATAACTGGCGTTGGAAATTTTGTGCCAGATGATCGGGTTCAGATTGTCGAAGCCGATCCTGCGGCACGCCACACAGATTTCCGAGTGCAATGGGACAACCGTATGCCGTCCATTGTTCTCTTTGCGCGAAAGGCAGACGTCGCCAACGACGCACACCAGGCGGCCTCCGGGCACGAGAATGCGGAAGGCCTCGCGCCACACGCGATTCAATTCCGAGAGAAACAGTTCGAAGTCCTCGACGTGGCCAAGTTGGCCTTCCGAATCGTTGTATCGCTTCAGGGTCCAATACGGCGGAGAAGTTACAACGAGATGAACCGATTCGTCGGGGATGAACGAGAGGTCGCGGGCGTCACCCTGCACCAAACGATGCACCGTGGGAACATCGTCCAGTGTTTGGGGACCGGTAGTTACGTACTTCATAGCTCTTTGATTCGACCTGAGAATGCCGCCACATGACCGACCAAAGAATTGGCGAACATCTGGAATGTAAGGTCGGATGCAGGTTCAGAATATTCACCGTTCGCTCCCTTTTCAGTGTTCGACATCATAAATGACGCGGCATCGTAATGACGCTCCAAAACCAGGCGGCGACAAAACAATTCGTAACGCTTCGCGTAGGATGAGTCTCGAAACTCAGGAAACACCTTGAAATGCGGTTCTTTGACGCCGACCGGACGGTTTGAAGGAGCACAGTCCTCAAGCAAGAACATGTAGCCGATCCAGGGCCGAATCTTCGATCCAAATGCTTTTTCGCGGAAGGCCGTCCACAGATCCAAAGCACTGCCCATGGCTTCCTCGGTGCGATTATTGAAATTGTTGCCAAACGACGGACCAACCTGGGATTTGGCTTCCAGCGCCGCCACCAACTGGCCTTTCACGACCACGATGAAGTCCCATTTCTTGTTCGGCCGGAAATAACCCGGCAGCTCGAGCGAGTCCTGATGATAGATATGCGCCCGATCAATCCCGGCTTCGATTACAAGCTGCGTCAGGAGTTTGATAAAGCCGTCCATCTGCGCGCCGCCGGTTACTGCTGAACGCAAACCTTGATCCGACCCACCGGCTTCGCGTTGTTTCTGCAACTGCTTGGAACGTGTTTGCCAATAAAACTTAACCGCATCCGGAACATGCTTCTCCAGTTCGGCGAGAGTTGAAGGGTTTTCAGCCATTGCGTGAGCAAGCGTAGCGGCTTTTCCGGTGGAATCAATCATTCAAAGATTGATCCAAAACAACCCGCACAAACCTCAACATCAAATCACCCGGCGAGAGCGGCGAGTTTTTTGTTCGCTTGGGCAATGATGGCCAACGTGTTCTTGTCCGTGTCGAAAACGGAGTTCAGCCCCTGCGGTTCGCAGAACGGGTCGCCCATCAGCGCGCCGGCTGAACTCATGCTGTCGCCCACGCGGCCCTCACCGCCCCAGGTCCAGAAATTTGCCGCTTGTAGCGCGCGTCCGGCCTGGCAGGATTCCGCGACTTGCTCAAACATGCGGCGGAAATAATCATCGCGTGCTGTGGTGGACGTTTCCGGTCCATATTGCTCGCGGTCGCGGGGCAGGCCAAATTCTTCCAGGACGAGCGGCTTGTGCAGCGTGTCGGTGGCCAGGACGTTGTGTTGTTCGACATGATCCCTGGCTTTGGTTGCAGCCGTTTCATAATCGGGCCCAGGTTGGAAGTTTTTCAACCAGCCCCAATTCTTGAGCCACATGTGGACGGTCACATAATCAATCGCCGGAGTTTCGTGCGCCTTCACAAAAACCTCGGGCTTGTCCAAACAACCATGAATGCCTTCGGACCCGGTGCAAACGAGATGATTCGGATCCTGCGCATGAATGAATCGCGCCGTCGCGTCCACCCATTGGCAGAACTCCCGCACACCGCTGACCGCGGCATCCGCGCCGGGGCGCGGTTCGTTGGCGAGTTCCCAGGTCATGATCGCCGGGTCGTCACGATAGACCCGGCCGTTCACCGTGTTGCGGCGCTGGATGAGTTGCGCGATGTAATCCAGATAAAGCTGGTTCGCGGCGGGCGTGACGTAAAACCGCGCGGAAAATTTAATGAAGCTGCCCCAATTGCCCCTCGCCATGACCGGCTTGTCCGGGTCGGGAATCGTGTCGCCGGTAATCCAGCGGATGTATTGCGCAAAGCCGCCGGACCATTGCCAATAGTTCGACACGAAAAGTATCGCACGCATATTGCGCCTGGCCATTTCGGCCAGACAAAAATCCAACCCGGCGAGCAAATTCTCGTCCCAGTCGCGGGGGCTGCGCGTGATCCCGCGGGAAATGGCGCCGGCCAGTGGTGAAGTCTCCGAACCCGCGAGCAGACGGATGTTGGTGGCGCCGATGCTTTGCAGGCGGTCGAGCTCGCGAATCATGCGTTTCCGGCCCCCGCCTAATTTGGCGTCCGAGAGGTAGCATCCGTACCAAACATTGGTTCCGATATAACAATAAGGATGACCGCGCAACTCAAAGCGTCCGTTGCGGACGGAGACGAAGTTGTTCGCGCTCTTTTTGGTAGCGGCGGATTTCGCCTGCAGATTGCCATAGCTGGCGACGGCCAGCGGCAACGCCAGCGCGGCGGTTTTGATGAAGTCCCGGCGGGACGTGTGTCGGCTGCTCATAATGATTTGTCGTGCAAGGTCGCTGAATGGTTCCGGCTAAATTTTCAAATGGACATGGCAAAAACGCGTACAGTGCGTGCTGGAATGGAAATTTTTTCAAGTCGCAAATATAGACGACATTTTTGATTTTGAATTCCGCCTGGCCTTCGCCAAACTGTACCAAGCAGCAGACATAAGCGAGCATGATTTTTCAGCCGACAACCAGCGGAAGGTGGAGAAGCGCCGTTTTTTTTGCAAAAAAAAAGATTGTGAACCAGGCGCGCCAGCAAGTTGCCCGCATGATGCTGGCGCTGGCGGCTGATTATGCCTGACGGAAAACTGTCCAAACCGACAACCCATTCACTCACAACGGTCCAAGCCAAATGAACCAAACCGCATTTCAAGCCCAATTGAAACAACTCCAGCGGCAGCAGGAACAACTGATCAAACGCCGCAACCGGACGCAAAAGAACGGCAACGGCATCTTCGACCGGTACGAATTCCCGGTCCTGACCGCCGAACATACGCCCTTGTTCTGGCGTTATGATCTCAACCACGCCACCAATCCGCATCTCATGACGCGGCTCGGCATCAACTGTGCTTTCAACGTCGGCGCGATGGAGTGGAACGGGAACATCGTGCTGATGACCCGCACGGAGGGCTGGGACCGCAAATCGTTTTTCGCGGTGGCGGAAAGCAAAACCGGCGTGGACGGCTTCCGGTTCTGGGATTACCCGGTGCGAATGCCGGATTACGAGCCGCAGGAGACGAATTTGTACGACATGCGTCTGGTCCGGCATGAGGACGGCTGGATTTACGGATTATTTTGCGCCGAGCGGCATGACGACTCGAATCCGGGAGATCTTTCGGCGGCCATCGCCCGTTGCGGGATTGCGCGCACGAAAGACCTGGTGAAATGGGAACGGCTGCCCGACCTCAAGACGAATTCATTGCACCAGCGCAACTGCGTGTTGCATCCGGAATTTGTGAAGGGCAAGTACGCGTTCTACACCCGGCCCATGGCCGATTTCGCGGCCACCGGCAGCGGCGACGGCATCGGCTGGGGTTTGTGCGATGACATTGAGAACGCGGTCATCGGCAAGGAACAGATCATTGACCCGCGTTTTTACCACACGATCAAGGAAGGCAAAAACGGCCTCGGGCCGGCCCCGATCAAGACGAAGCAGGGCTGGCTGCATCTGGCGCATGGGGTGCGCAACACCGCCGCCGGCATGCGTTATGTGCTCTACCTGTTCCTGTGCGATCTGAACAATCCCGCCAAGATTATCAAGACCCCCGGTGGCTATTTCATGGCGCCCGAAGGCGAAGAACGTGTGGGCGACGTGTCGAATGTCGTTTTTGCCAACGGTTGGGTGGCCCGCGCCAATGGCGACGTGTTCCTCTACTACGGTTCCTCGGACACGCGCACGCATGTGGTGACGACGACGGTTGAGAAATTGCTGGATTACGTGGCCAACACGCCCGCAGACGGCAGGCGTTCGAAAGTTTGTGTCGAACAGCGCTGTCATTTGATCGAAAACAATCTTCGCCTGAGGACCGCGCGGCGAACCTGAGCGTTGAAAAACTGCAACCCATAAACATGACCGCTCATTTTCTGATTGGAGTGTTGATTCTGTCCGCGTTCACAACGCGCGCCGTTGACCTGTCCGGCCATCACGAACCACTGGCCGCATCAGGCGTTTACAATGTGCTGGACTACGGCGCGAAGGGTGATGGCGCGGCCGATGACACGGCGGCGATCCAGAAAGCGGTGGACGCCTGCGCCGCCCAGGGTGGCGGCCAAGTGGTGTTGCCGGGCGGGAAAACGTTTCTTTCCGGAGCGGTCACGTTGGGAACTGGCGTGGATTTCCACCTGGCGCGCGGCGCGGTGTTGAAGGGAAGCGCGCGCTGGCAGGATTACGGCCAGGCGGGGGCGTTGCTGTTTGCGAAGGATGCGACGGGCATTTCCATTTCCGGCGACGGCGTGCTTGATGGCAATGACAAGGCGGTATGGCAAAAACTCGCCGATGAAGAGGCCGGCGGCGACGTGAACAAACCGGGCTGGTGGCCGCAATCCTTCTGTGGGGTCTGGTGGCCGTTCGGGCGGAGCGCCACCGACAAGACACTCGCCGCCGGCCGGCCCATGGTGATCATCTTGATCGGATGCAAGCAGGTGCGCATCCGGGACATCACGGTTCGCAACGCGCCAAGCTGGACGGTTCATCCGACCGGGTGCGAGGACCTGGTGATTGATTCCATCAGCATCCTCAACGATTGGAACGTGGCAAACAATGACGGCATTGACCTCGATCACTGCCGGAACGTGCGCGTCGCCAACTGCCACATTGACACCGCGGACGACGGCATCGTGCTCAAGAACACGCCGAACTTCGCCAGCTACGGCCGCAGCGAAAACATCACCGTCACCGGCTGCACCATCGCTTCGCGCAGTTGCGCCCTGAAGCTCGATGAAGCTTATGCGCCGCCGGGAATCCGCAACGTGATTTTCGACGCCTGCGTCATCTACCGCAGCAATCGCGGGCTTTGCATTCAAAGCCGCGACGAGGGTGACATTGAAAATGTTCTTTTCTCAAACCTCACGATTGAAACCCAACTACAACCGGGCAAGTGGTGGGGCGCGGGCGAGCCGATTCATATCAGCAACCTTCCGCGCCACCCGGACACGAAGCTGGGGCATGTCCGCCAGATCCGCTTCAGCAACATTCTGTGCCGGGGCGAGAGCGGCATTTACCTCCACGGCTGTGAGGCTCAGCCGATCGAGGACATCGTGTTTGACAACGTGCGCCTGGAGGCAGGCAAGACCAGCGACGTGCCGGGGGGATTTTATGATGACCGTCCGATTGGGGCGGCTTCAGCCGGCGGAAAATTCGCGGGAATTTACACCAACACCATCGCCGGCATCCATTGCGAGTTTGTGCGCGGACTGACGCTTCGCAACACGCAGGTGATCTGGAGCGGATCGTTGGAAGATTATTATGGTGCGGCGCTGGAAGCGCGCCACGTCGAAGGATTGCAACTGGAGTATTTCAGCGGCAAAGCGGCGTGGCCCGGCAAATCGCCGGATAAAATCGTGGAATAGCAGGGGCGAAGGTGAACTGTTGGATTACGCGGCCAACACACCCGAAGACGGCCGGCGTTCGAAAGTTTGTGTCGAACAGCATTGTCGTTTGATCGAACAGAACCTGCGGCCGGCCTGTTGAAAAGTGGAAAAGTCTAAGCGATGAATTCTTTTTTACGAAGGGAGTTTTCAGTCATGAAAAAACGAACCATGCTCGTGCCGTTGGTCGGCTTGTTGTGCGGCGGATGCAATTCCATCAAGCCGGCAACTCCCAATCCTTCGCCGGAAGCCGCGGCGCTTTTGAATTATATCCGGAGTCTTTCCGGCCGGCACACGCTCACCGGCCAGCATAACTATCCGAACACGAAGGACGCTTCCACCCGCCTGGCCGTCAAGGCTTGGGGCAAGACGCCGGCTATTTTCGGCCAGGACTTCGGCTTCGCCAGGCCCGGCGACAAGGACGCGGCGGCCGCCCGACCCGAGATTATCGCGGAGGTCAAGCGGCAGTACGAGAACGGCTCAATCATCACCCTGTGCTGGCACGCCGTGCCGCCCACCGCGGATGAGCCGGTCACGTTCCGGCCGAAGCCGGGAGCGGCAACGAACCAGCTCGCCAGCGTACAGGGCCAGCTCACGGATGAACAGTGGAACGACGTGATCACGCCCGGAACCGAATTGTACAATCACTGGTGCGCCCAGGTGGACGTCATTGCCGGTTATCTCAAACAATTGCAAGCGGCGCACGTTCCGGTGCTGTGGCGGCCGTACCACGAAATGAACGGCGAATGGTTCTGGTGGGGCGGTCGGCGGGGAGAGCGCGGCACGACGGTGCTCTACCGCCAGTTGTTCGACCGGCTGGTGAATTATCATCATCTGAACAATCTGGTCTGGATCTGGAGCGTGGACCGGCCCAGCACTCCGGAAAGACAGTTCGCCGATTACTTTCCCGGCCGGGACTATTTCGACATCGCGGCGCTGGATGTTTACCGGAACGACTTTCAAAAGTCCTATTACAACGACCTGCGCAAGCTGGCGGCGGGCAAACCGGTTACCCTGGGCGAGGTGGGCCCGGCGCCAGCGCCGGCAGTCCTGAAGCAGCAGCCGAAATGGACCTGGTGGATGCTCTGGGCGGTTGGCGGAAGAGGGATGGCGGTAACCAACAGCCCGATGCGAGGTTTGGTCAACGATCCCCGCTCGCTGAGTCGTGACGACCCGGAATACCGCAAGGGCATCACTCCCATCCGGGCCGCGTCCGGACTGCCGCCGCTGCCCCCGGCAACCCCGCCGGCGCCATGACTCTTTGCCGATGGATGTTCAGAAACCAAGCCGGCTTAATCCTAGCCTCATGCGCCAACCATAACATGAAAAAAATTCTTTGCCTTTTGCTGACAACGATTCTGGCATCCGGGTGCCGCACTTCCCAAGCCCCGGCCAATCCGAAGTCCAATGTCAGGGCGAAAGCCATTCTGGAGTATTTCCAAAGCCTTGAGGGGCGCACCAACAAATGTGTGCTGTCCGGCCAATTTTCCAATTTTGGGCAGGGAGCGGACTTGCGTCTGGTGACTGAGATTCACGATCAGACGGGTCACTGGCCGGCGATTCTCGGCGTTGATTATGCCGGCCGGGGTGGCATCACTCACGGCGCACCGAACCAGGCAGCCATCGAGTATTGGAAGCAGGGCGGGTTGGTCACCATCAGCACGCACCTTTACAATCCCGCCCGGACGAATGCGAACGGCGGACTGCGCGACAAGGGCGTTGAGCTTGACACCTTGCTTGATACACGGTCCGAGACGCAGGTTCGCTGGCTGCACGAACTCGATCAAGTGGCCGGGGGCTTGCAGCAACTCAAGGACGCCGGCGTAGTGGTGCTGTGGCGGCCATTTCACGAGATGAACGGGGATTGGTTTTGGTGGAATGGAAAAGACCCGGCAACGTTCATCAAACTGTGGCGGCAGATGTTTGACTACTTCACAAAAACAAAAGGCCTGGACAACCTGCTCTGGGTTTACGCGCCCAACCATGGGAACAAGACCACCGCCTACTATCCCGGTGACCGCTATGTGGACCTGGTCGGTCTCGACGCCTATACGGACTTTGTTGACACCAACCACATCAAGGGCTACGCCCAGATGGCGCAAATCAAGAAGCCTTTCGGTTTTACAGAATTCGGGCCGCACGGTCCCAGCAATCCTCCGGGCGACTACGATTATCTCCGGTTCATTCAGGGAGTGCAGAAGGATTTCCCCCGGACGGTGTTCTTTATGAGCTGGAACGACAAATGGAGCCTGGCCCGGAACACCAACACGACGGAATTATTGAATCATCCCTGGATCGTCAACCGGGAGGATTTGCCCAAGGGACTTGCGGGAAGCCCGTGATCTGCCGCCGATGCCGGGAGCATTCACGCAGACAAACGCCTGCTCTATTTCACCACTCTCACGGCTGCCACACGGCGCGCCAGAATTGTTGGGTGCTGTCGGGTGAAATCGTATTGGTGATGTTCAAGACACTGCCCGCCAGCAGGTTCGTAGAAACCGATGTCCACGTGAACAAATCCGGTGAATTCTGGATGAGGTAAGGCGTGCCCGGCTGGCCCTGGAGTTGCAAGACGAATTGTCCCGCTTGCGGCAGGAGCGCGGACAGTTGCGCCGGCGCGGGCGTAAAGGTGAACAACGTCAGGGAATACGGCGGGAAGGAATTGGTGAAAACGGCGCCGACCGAAACAATATTCGTCGCGATGTCTTGCGCGCCGGGAGTGAGGTTGTTGGTGCGCACGGCATCGTCTTGCGCAATGCCGTAAGACCGGACCGTGGCCGTTGACAGGGGCGTGAAATCAGACAGGGAGATTTGCGCGTTGAAATTGGTGGTCGCGTCCTTGTTGATGACCAGCAAAGTCAGGGCGCCGTCGGCCTTGCGGGCCGCATAACCGGACAACAGCATATAGTCGCTGGTGGCACTCAGGACGGTATCGCCCGGCCGGACGAAATATTGCAGCAATTTTTCGGCGTAAAACATCGGATAAAGGCCGGTGACGTTGTTAATCATGTTCATCAGGCCTTCGTCACCATAGGTACGCCAGCCATAGATTGTCGGATCAAACGAGCCGGTGTTGTTGGTTCCGTTTCTCAGGTCCCACCAGAGGTAGGCGTTAAATTCGGTTTTCATGAGCTGACAGGCGCTGTCCGCCAGATAAAGCCCGTTGACGATGCTGGTCAGTTGTCTTCCCATGGCACTGGACGAGTCACTGTTGTTCTCGGTGCAAACGAGTTCGATGTTGGTGCCGGCGGGTCCGATATAATCGCTTATTTGCTGGCGTAAGCTGGCGGCGGCGCTGGCCCAGTCGGTCCAAATTATGGGACACGGATTACCTGCAACCTGCAGCAGCAGCGGGTCGCTGTCCGCCGCCGGCACGGGACTGACGCCCGTGGGAGTGTATTCGGGATAAAAATGATAGATGGCAAAGTCCGGCGTGACCCCCAGGCTTTTCAAGGTCGCCAGCATGACCGGGGTCCAGCCGTAGTGGGTCAGGCCGGTGCGCGGATTGACGACCGGATGCGCGGCATTGTTGGAATTACTGTCTTCCCCGGGCACCATGACCACGCCCACCCGGATCGGGATGTTCGTATAGGCGGCCTTCATCGCCGCAATATAACCGGCGGCGCGGACGGCATAAGTGTAAGGGTCATGCGCAGGGATGTTCGTGTCGGTTTCCCATGTACCATAACACTCGTTGCCAATTTCCCAGTATTTGAACCCACAGTTGTTGGTTTTGTTCGCCGACAACACCCAAGCGGCGGCTTCATTGCTGCTGCCGGAACCGTAATTGACCGTGATGAAGACCTGGGCGCCGAGGTTGGTGGCAAGGTTATAAAAATTTGCATTGCCGGCCCGGTTAGCGCTTGCGGCCCAATGATAGGTGTCGGACGTTGAGCCGCCGGGCCAGCGCAGGGCGAGGCAGCCGGCTTGCTGAAGCAGCGGGAGCGTTTGAGAATTGCCCAAGTAGCTGTCCCAAGTGGCCGTGTTCACGCCGAACCAGCGTGCGTCCGCCGACCGGATGGTTTGAGTCGTATCCACGCCGAGGTGCGCCAGGGCGGGCGCCGGCGCGGCCACAAGCTGGATGTCATCCACGTAAAACGTGTTGGTCGTGCCGGAGCCGGTTATTTGAATGTTCACCCGGTTGTAGTTGGAGACGCCGGCCACCATGAGCGAGTTGAGCGGGACGGTGTATTGCTGCCAGGCGCCGGCTGGCAACGCCGACAGTGATGAATACGCCGGGCCATTGGTGGCGCCGTTGGGGGCGTATGACAAGTAAACCTGCAACTGCTGTCCGCCGCCGGTGCCGCCGTCGGCCCAGAAGGTGAGGCTGGCGTAAGGCGTGACATTGAAATCCGAATGCTGGAGCGAAAGCGCCCCCCAAGCGGTCAGGGCCGCGCTGATGGAGTCATTTCCCGAATGGGTGGGTGACGTGTTGCTGAAGTTGCGGGCCCCCCCCCAACCCCAGTCCTGGAATCCGTTGACCAGGTTGTCGGTGTAAATCGCCAGCGGGGCCTGGGCAATGGCGCTGAAGGCAATACCAAAAGCAAATGCAAACGCCGCATATTTACGCATTTGCCACATTATACGTCACGCCGACAGGTCAAGCGAACTCAACACGCAAATAACATCACTTTAGCGCTGAAGTCAGAGGCTGTATCCAGGCCAAATCTTGGGAAGGGCCAGACATAAATTTTGAAACTGGTGCTCCATCTTCGGCGGCGGCACTTAGCAAGTTGGGTGAGGGAATAAGCATTAAATAAACGTCCATCCATTTGTGTAATTCCGAGTGACCATCGGCGAAAGCCAGACCGGCTCCGCCGCCATGATAGTTGGCAGGGAAATCAACGATTATCTGTGCCATACTTACAGCCAACGACCCGTCATTGATGGTATTCGGGTTCTCATCCGCGATTACCCACGTGCTGGAAGGCCCCGGCACAGAAAAGTCTGCGGTTTTACCGTAGGTGCGGTAAGTACCCTGCGGATCAACGTAGCTAGCTCCAAGCCATCCGCCTCCGACCGCAGAACCAGCCGGCCCTATTGCTCCGGTAGCGCCGGTTCCCACGCCAGCCGACCACCAGCGCGTCCCAACGGCGCTATTCATTGACACGCTGCGTTGACGTATCTGGCCTTGGAACAGAGTGATGTCCGCAGGACATTTGAAAATAGCGTTATTCTGGTTGTAGGCAGCCAGGCAGGTAAGCGCTGGGTTCACTTGTATTCCTTGTCCCAAACCCGGAAGATCAACCGCATCAGTAATAAAATACATGGTGCCGAAAACCCAATTCTTCACCGTGCCGTCTCGCGCTACGTGTGTTTCATAAGGATAATCATTTGGCGCCACGACATCGCTGTTATCATCAGCGTACATCTTCCAGCACAGCATGACTTGACGGGTGTTGCTCATGCACTGCATTCCTTGCGCCTTTTGCTTTGCCCTGGACAGTGCCGGCAGAAGAATGGCCGCCAGAATGGCGATAATGGCAATAACCACCAGCAGTTCAATCAGGGTGAAGCCGCCATTTCTGGAATCAGCTTTTTGATGTTTGGTTTGAACTTTCACTCTCATACAGGCTTGGTTGATTCGTTTTTAATATACACGTTTTTTAAAAAAATGTCCAATAAAAAACGGGCGCCGGTTTCAGGCCGGCGCCCATGTGAATTTGTTCACTTTTCAGCGCACGGCACCAATCAATACGTTACTGTGGCACTGTTGGCCGCCGGTATTAGAATGTTGGTAATGTCAGTCGCGGTGATCTGTGAGCTTGAATCGTCAAGGAACTCGACCGACAAGGTTCCGGTTCCATTGACCAAAAGCATCCCTGTCTGACTTGCATCTGTACCATCCAACACAATAAAACCACTGTCTGTTGCATCGGTGAGCACACAATCGTCGGTCACATTGACCACGTTCCAAGTGGCGTCACACGCATTGATAATCACGTTGAAGGGAACGCCACTTGACTGGGCAAGGGGGGTTCCAGTCTTGCCAGTGAGCGTATTCGGCGCGGCAACCTCACCTGGCAGCAATACTTGCAGTTGCGAGAAGACGCGCTTGATAAGGCGGAAATAACCCTGATTGGCTCCCACCGCAGATGAGGGAACGAGGACTTGACGTAGGTTATTGTTCAATCTGGTAAGAACTGTGGGATTATTCCACGCGCCCGTCAGATTCGGGGATGACTGGAAACTGAACCCCTGATCGGGCAAGTTCCAACTCACCCAGCACGCCGAACCCGGCGGCACCAGAATGACGCCGTTGGGATCGCTGGCAAGAACTCTCCAGTTTGAACTAAACGCCGTTTCGGAAGTGAAGTCTTCACTAAACGGAGTCGCGTTGCCCTGGACCCCGAAGCCGCTGATCACCGTGGTTTGGCCGTAGCCATTTGCATTGTTAGGCTGGATGCCCAGGCACAGAGTGCAAGGATCGGCAAACAGCGCGGTTGTCGCAGCATCCATTTGGAAGTTGGTCGAGGTTTGGTCCGGCGTGGTGATGGTGATCAAACCGCCGCTGGTGATATTCACGCTCCAAGGGCCCAAGGGCGTTGACGCGCGGAACATGCATAGAGGTTCAACCGGCCACTGATTGACATTGGTCACATTATCGAGAGTAAGGGTATTAAAGATCATGCCGTTCCCAGCAGGTTCATTGGTCTTGCAACGGAAGTTGATATACCCGGTGCCATTCGTATCTTGTTGAACAGTAAACCACAGAACGTTGGCCATGTTCCAATCCGTAGCTGTATCATACTGTCCAGGGTCGCCATTCGGAGCACCAGAAGAAGAGGTGCCGCTGACGATGAAGAAGTCCTCTTGCCAGTTATTGGCTGTGGCGATGTTGGGCCACGCCTTGTTGGTCCAGGCATAGGTCACCGAGGATTGACCCACAAACGAATAGCCGGTGGCAACGGCGGTGAGGATGTGTTCACGGTCATTCGGACCATTGGGGTCAGTGGCAGTCGCGTTGAAGCCGGTGATGGCCGGAGGAATTTTTGTGGACATCGTTGGCGGCGGCGGCGGCGGGCCGGGATTCTGATTAACCGCGAGGTTGCCAATCCAGTTCGTAAAGGTAAATTGTGGATAACCGCCCCAAGAAGTAATGGAAAAACAGATTCCCTGGCAATTGTCTATATTAGCCTGCTGAGGGTTTACGGGGCACACCATATGCACCCAGCCATTCGAGGCGGCGCCCGGAATTGTCAGGCTGGAAATTTGATCCCAAGTCCAACCGCCCTCCAAGAAGCCGACGTTAATGACTCCGAAATCTCCGTTCGCATCCGGGGGAGTGCCTTTTTGCACCTGGATGTCAAATGTGATGTTGGTATAGAGCAAAAGATTGCAGGCGTACTGGCCAACATAACCACCTTCATTAAGCATCCAGAAAAACAAGCTCTGATTGCCACCAGCGAGAGGACTGATCACCTGCATAGAGCCGCAACCGGGGCCCGCGTTGGGGTCCAGTTTCTCGACGCTGATCGTCGCCGGCCCTTGAGGTATGACGCTATACCAATAAAGCCAGCTGGGGTCTGTAAAGTCAGCGGTGTTGGCTCCTATGGGGAATGTCCAAGTCATGGTGTTGGTCAGCACGGTCTGCGCCCGACTTTGGGTTGTGGCGCCTGCCAGCAGCAGCGCGGCCGCTGCCAGCCCGAGGTATTTTAGATATCGATTGTTTTTCATAATTATTGGTTTTGGGGTTTGGTGGTTTTTTTATTTATTGGGGTGGGGATTTTGCGATTGGGTTGGTTGCTAACTCACGTTTGACACAGTCTGCCCTTCGTTCTGGCTCCGGGACTGACAGCTCTCCACTTTAGTGGAGTCCGCTGAGGCCAAAACCGGCTGAGAGCATGCTGCCTTTCCATAAACACAACTGGATTTCTTAATTTACTCTATCACACGATTCCCGGAACGCTTGTCACCAAAACTGGGTACAACAGCTTTGTCACATCGTTCACGGCTGAAGGGATCCAACGCTACAGTTTCTGTTTCACAGTCTTCATGTTTCGTGACCCAGCCAACCTGGATTCCACACAAAATATCATGCCCCAAAAACAGGAAACGCCGAACGCCGTCCCACAGCCGTTCCAAACGCGCCTAAAATGGCGGCTGGAATTCAATGTGCTTCCAATGGGACAAAAGGAAGCCTAGCAATTTTGAAAAACGATTGCATGTCACATAAACAGATGACAACGGCCAGCGGTTGAGCGATTTGCTGGTTTCGAATTGACCAGGCAGATCAGTCTCCCGGCGTCATGGTCCACATTCCCTTGGGAGCGGCCAAGGTTCCACTGCCAATCGTGTCCCCAAGTTTGAGAATTTCCACATGCCCATCGTGAAAGAGATAATTGAAGCGTCCGCCATGAAGTCCGTAATTGACGGACCCATAATTCATGGTTGCTGTGGCATCGCCGGTTTGGATGCAATCTGGAGTGATGCCGGAATAGGCGGTAGTGGGACCCGGACCGGCGCAAAACGAAGGCCAATCATTGCCAGCAACGTTTCTGGCGTTGGGCAGTTCCACAAGCAGAATGGTTCCCGCAGGGTCCCTTAGAACACTGGTTTTGTAGCCGGGTGGATCCCAGGATGGGAGTGAACCGGTTATTTTGTAGTAAATTCCCACGCCGTAAGCTGCCGGTGGCAATGGCGCTGAAAACGAGGTCACAGACCAACCCGGACCAGCCCAATTCATGGCGTACGATCTCCGTTGTGAATCAACCGCATAATTAATCGTGGCTTGTGGTACTATACGGTCAGCCGGACAGCGTAAGATGGGTGGCACATTGTTGCTGGCGGTGATGCCTTTTAATAAATCCGCGTCAGTATCCGTGTCGCCGATAAATTGGTTGAGGTAGTCGTCCCAGGATAGCTGACATACGCTGCTCAGGCTGTCTGCAGCAGGCGGAAACTGATCATCGTGATCGCTGTTGAAAAGATTGAAGCCCAAACCAAGTTGTTTCAGATTGTTGGCACATTGCATTCTGTAGGTTCTGGCTTTCGCGGCGGTCAGCGCCGGAAGTAAAAGCGCCGCCAGTATGGCGATAATCGCAATGACGACCAATAGTTCAATCAGGGTAAATCCCGCGCGACTGGCAACCAAAATGGAAGGTGGGAGCTTCTCGAACGTTTCATTGGTTTTTAAACCCGCCTTCATGGATTTGTTTTCAGTGTTTTTACCAGGATGCCCGCCACGTTTTGTCGTTTGCAAATTGCTTCCTGACGGTTGGAGTGAAAAATTGCATCTCATGCTGCGGGCAACAAACATCAGTATTTATTAGGGTACAACATGGTCAAAGTTAATGGCGGTTGGCCGGTTGGTCATGTCATCTAAAAAGGTGACACCGTAAAGTCTCGCGTTGTTTGTTTTTTCCGGTTTTATAAAAGCCGGTTGGCATTCAACCAGATGCTTATGCGCCTGATATTATTGATGTTTTGGGGTCGTGGGGTTGCCCTATTTATGTTCTGCCTGCCGTTTTTTGCTTCCACCGTTTTGGCCGGGGCAGGAGAGATTCTGAATTCCACCCTGACGCCCTCCCGTTCCGAAGGTTCGAACTTTTGGTTTGACATCCGTCAACTCAATGTCGAAGGCCGCGGCTGGAACGACACCAAGGCCTTTTATGATCGGCTGCCGGCCAAGGCCGAGGGCCTGGTGCGCCAACCCGTCTGGGAGTTGAGCCGCAACTCCGCCGGCATGTGCGTTCGCTTCGTCACCGACGCGACGATCCTCCGCGCGCGCTGGGCATTGACCGACCCCTGGCTTTACCTGCCCAATATGACGGCCATCGGCAAAAGCGGGCTCGATTTGTATGTGAAAACGGAAAAGGGCTGGCATTGGCTCGCGGTCGGCCAGCCCACCGCGCAGACCAACGACGTGACCCTCGTGGAAAATCTTGTGCCCGGCAAACGCGAGTATCTGCTTTACCTGCCACTCTACAACGGCACGAAATTTGTCGAACTCGGAATCCCGACCAACGCGATCATCGAAAAGGCCGGGCCGTGGGGACCGGGCGTGCGCAAGCCGATGGTTTTTTACGGCACTTCAATTTTGCAGGGCCTTTCCGCTTCGCGCCCCGGGATGGTGCACAACGCGATTCTCGGTCGCCGTTTCAACTGGCCGACCATCAATCTCGGATTTTCCGGCAATGGAAAAATGGAACCCGAAATGGCCGATCTGCTCGCCGAACTCGACCCGTCCGTTTACGTCCTCGATTGTCTGCCCAACCTGGTGGCCGATGAAATCAAGGAGCGCGTCGAACCGTTCGTCCGCAAACTCCGGGCGGCGCATCCGGACACGCCCATCGTGCTCGTGGAAGACCGCACCATGCAGGATTCGTTCCTGATTGCCGGACGCATGGAATATTATCATCTCAAAGACCGTGCTGAGCTAAAAGCCGCTTATGAGCGGCTGAAAAAGTCCGGCGACAAAAATCTTTACTACATTCCGGGCGAACATTTGTTTGGCGACGATGGCGAGGGCAGCGTGGATGCTTCACACGCGACCGATCTCGGTTTCACGCGCCAGGCCGACATTTTTGCCGGGGTGCTCGGTCCGTTGTTGACGCCAAAGAAATAACATGTCCCCGTCCGGCTCATCCGTCGAACCCAACGCGCCTTCTGCTCCTCCGGATGGAGGACGGACCTATCGCGGCCCGTTCGCGATCATGACCGTCCTGTTTTTCATGTGGGGTTTCATGACGGTATTCAACGACATCCTGATTCCGCGGTTCAAGGAGGCGTTCACGCTGGACTATTTCCAGGCGATGCTGGTGCAATTGGCCTTTTTCGGGGCCTACTTTGTCGGGTCGTTGTTGTATTTCGTGATTTCGGTTGCAACCGGCGACCCGATTGCGCGCATGGGCTACAAGAACGGGGTCGTCCTCGGCCTCCTGATTTCCGCGGCTGGCAGTGTCCTGTTCTGGCCGGCGGCCACCGTTCATTCTTATCTCTTTTTCCTGGTGGCGCTTTTTGTCGTCGGCCTCGGATTCGCCATGCTGCAAATCGCCGCGAATCCCTACGTGACGATTCTGGGCCCGGAACGGACCGCGTCGAGCCGCTTGAACCTGGCGCAGGCCTTCAATTCCGTCGGCACGACCGCCGGCCCGCTCATCGGCGGATATTTAATTCTCCAATACTTCGCAAAGACGGGCGTCCATGGCGCGGAATCGGTCAAAGTCCCCTATCTGATATTTTGCATCGTCTTTGTGATTCTCGCGGCGTTCTTCTTCTCGGTTCATCTGCCGCACATCGGCGAAGGCAAAATCGAGCCGGGGGTCGGCGCGTTGAAATATCCGCACGTCGTGCTCGGCGTGCTGGCGATTTTCATGTATGTCGGCGGCGAAGTGTCCATCGGCAGCGCCATCATCAATTTTCTTGGCCAGCCGAACGTCGCGGCCCTGCCGGCGCTCGAGGCCAGCAAATACGTCTCGCTTTTCTGGGGCGGCATGTTGATCGGCCGTTTCATGGGGGCGGTGGAATTGAGCGAAATGAAGAAAATCAACAAGCAGCTTTTCCTGGCGGGCATTCCGGTTTTGGCATTTCTGATTATTTGCTTCGCCAGCGGCTGGCATCTGGCAAAAACCCAACTGGGGATCGAACCCGTTGCGGGTTTGTCCTTCGGAGACTTCGTTCACTTCTTTGGCGCCTGTTTCTCCAATGGTTTTGGGATTGTGGAAATGTATCTGCCGTTGCTCGTGCTTTGCTGGCTTCTCTTTCAATTTGGCAAGGGACTTGCCGGCCGCACGCTGTTCATCTTTTCGGGGACGATGGTTGTGTTGCTGGCGGTGGCGATTCTTTTCGGCGGCAAACTGGCGATGTGGTGCATCGTCGGCGTCGGTTTGTTCACTTCCATCGGCTGGCCGAATATTTTCTCGCTCGCACTCGACCGGATGGGCGTTTACAAAAGCCAGGTGTCGTCCCTGCTGGTGATGGCCGTGGTCGGCGGCGCCATCCTGCCCGCGATTTTGGGGCGCGTCGCGGATGTTTGGAATCTCCAGGTCTCCTTCATCGTTCCGCTGGTGGCTTACGCCTATGTGGCCTTCTACGGTTGGAAAGGACACGAGATCGGACGCCACCACCCGGCAACCTGAAAAATCTTACTTGGCCGCCGGGTTTCGCCCACGTTCTTCCTTGGTGGCAAAATGCCCATACTTGGCCACGGCCTGGGCGCGGGAGCGCACATGCAGTTTTTCGTAAATGCGCCGGATGTAGGTGACCACGGTTGCCACCGTGATGCCGAGTTTGTCGGCGATTTCCTTGTATAAATAACCACACGCCAGCAATTCCAGCACTTCCCGTTCGCGCGGGGAAAGATTTACGGATTCATCCGTCTGGGGCGCGGAGCGGAGAAAGGATTGCACCACTTTGCGGGCGATGTTGCTGGTCATGGGCGACCCTCCTGCATGGACGTCTTTGAGGGCCGTGAGCAACTCTTCGCGGGGCGTTTGCTTCAGGAGATAACCGCTCGCACCGACGGCCAAGGCATCGAAGATGTGGTCGGTGTCCTCGTAAACGGTAAGCATTACGAATTGGGTGTCCGGCAGTTGCGGCTTCAACTGGCGCACACATTCAATCCCGCTCATGCCCGGCAGATTGATGTCCATCAACACCACGCTCGGCTTTTCCGCCTGCAACTTCATCAGCGCGCTCTCGGCGCTTCCATACTGGCTCACGCAGCGGAATCCGTGCGCATGCCGGATCCAGTCCGTAAGCACCTCCCGCGCCGGCCCATCATCTTCAACGATAGAAACTGCAATACTCACCACCTTTCCTTTTACATCCGATTTCATAAAAAAAGTTGTCGTCTGTTTAGACTACACCGTCGCCGGGCCGCGCCCGACCATGGATTCAAACCTCGCGTGCTCGCCGGCATTATAAATTTTATTTGCATTCCTTTTCCAGTGGCGATGGATTTCGCCACTGGCACGCCCCCGTCCGCCGGGTCCGGAAGCGCATCCCTAAATGTTGCTCCGCGCGATAAACATACATATCCTGAGTTCTGTGCCACGGCGATTTAAATCCTCAACTTGTACGCACCGGCAAACGGGCATTGCCACCGGCGCGGGGATCTTCTGGGTATTGCTGTGCGGCTTCCATCTTTTGGGGGCAACCAATTCGTCCGTGTCGGACTACTCGATTGATGTGTGGCAGACGGAACAGGGACTGCCCCAGGACTCGGTCACTTCCGTGGTGCAAACCCGGGATGGTTACCTGTGGCTGGGCACGTATAACGGGCTGGTGCGGTTTGACGGCGTGCGGTTCAAAATTTTTGACACCAGCAACACTCCGGAGTTCGGGGACAGCCGGATCACGAGTTTGTTTGAAGACGTGGACGGCGCCCTTTGGATCGGCCATGAAACCGGCAATCTCACGCAATTGCGGGCCGGCAAATTCACCGCGGTAAATCTGGGCAACAACTGGCCGGGAGGGTCGATTTGGGCCATGGGAACCGATGCCGATGAGGTCCTCTGGATGCTCAACAAGGAAGGGGAGCTGCTTTCCATGGGGGGCGCAAAATTGGTTGCCCAGAAAGTCGGGCCCGAGGAAAGCGTGCCATCGCTCGCCAAGGACAAAAACGGGGAATTGTGGGTGGTGCGGGGCAGTTTACGCGGAATGCTGAGAAATGGCCGGTTGGTGCCGTGGTTGCCCCGGGTGCAGCCAGATACCAACGATGTTCAAAGAGCCTGTGCGAGCCGGGATGGAGGCCTGTGGCTTGTGGGCAGCGGGCGGGTGAAAAAATTGATTGGCCAGGGAACCGTCGTGGATCGGGGACCGGCTCCCTGGGGCCTGGATTTGGTCACGGCATTGCTTGAAACAAAATCCGGCGACTTGCTCGTGGGAACTTTGCGGGAAGGACTTTTTTTGCTGTCGCCCGGCGGAACCAGCCTGCATTTCACGCCTCAAAACGGGTTGTCGCATGGTTGGGTGCTGGACCTGTGCGAAGATCGCGAGCGGAATTTATGGGTGGGAACCGGCGGCGGTGGTTTGGATGTCTTACGGCGGCGGAAGGTGGAAATGGTAAAGGCGCCCGATGATTGGCAGGGACGGGCCATTCTGTCCGTCACGCCCAGCGCCGCCGGCGGACTTTGGGTGGGGACGGAGGGCGCGGGGTTGTACCGGCTGGAGCAGGGGGAAGTGAAACCATTCACGGAAACAAATGGATTGGGGAATTATTTCATCTGGTCGGTGCTCGAAGATGACCAGCATGATCTCTGGGTGGGAACCTTTAGCGGTGGCTTGTTTGTCCGCCATGATGGAAAGTTCCAGTTCCCGAAGGGCTTGGAAGATCCTGCGGCCGTGGTCTTCGCGTTGTACCAGGATCGGCAGGGGGTGATGTGGGTGGGAACCCAGTCCGGGCTGGCCCGATACTCCAATGGACAATGTATCTGGTTCACCCGCAAGGATGGGCTGGTGTTGCCCGATGTGCGGGTCATCACCGAGGATGTCGCCGGCACCATCTGGTTTGGCATGTCGGGCGGAGGCTTGGGCCGACTCAAGGATGGCAAGCTCACGCAGTTTCGCCGGCAGGACGGATTGGCCAATGATTTTGTGTGGTCGTTGTTGGCAGAAAAGGATGGCACTCTCTGGGTGGGGACCTTTGGCGGCGGCTTGTGCCGTTTGCGGAACGGACGGTTCGTCACCATTTCCACGCGCGAAGGACTGCCGAATAACGTGATCTGCCACATCGTCGATGATGGGCAGGGGAATTTCTGGATCAGTTCCTACGGCGGGATCTTCCGGGTTCCCAAAGCGGAATTAAACCGGTGCGCCGACGGCCAATTGCAGGCGGTAAATTGTCTGGTTTATGGGAAGGCCGAAGGACTGAGCACGCTGGAGTGTTCCGGTGGCTTTCAATCCGCCGGTTGCCAGACCCCGGACGGACAACTCTGGTTTCCCACCATCAAGGGACTGGCGGTGGTCCATCCGGCCGGCGTAAAAATCAATCCCTTTCCCCCGCCAATTTTGATCGAAGAAGTTACAGTGGATGACCAGTTGGCGCCGCTGCCCGCTCCGGACCTGTCCGCTCCCGCCGCCCAACTGCAAATTCAGCCGGGAAAACATCGCTTTGAATTTCGTTACACCGGCCTCAGCCTGGTTGCGCCGGAAAAAGTGCGGTTCAAGTACCGCCTCGACGGATTGGAGTCGGATTGGGTGGATGTCGGCACCCGGCGCGTGGCTTACTACAGCTATCTGAAACCGGGGGACTACACGTTTCGGGTCATTGCCTGCAACAATGACGGGGTTTGGAGCGAAAGCGGGCCAACACTCGCGTTCACGGTGCTGCCCCGGTTCTGGCAAACGTGGTGGTTCACCGGCGGAGCCGTGCTCGCCGGAATCGGCGCGGTGGGAGGCGCGGCGCGTTACATCACCCGCCGCCGGCTGCACAAAAAAATGGAACGTTTGGAACGTCAACGCGTCCTGGAAAATGAACGGTCGCGCATCGCCAAGGACATTCACGACGATCTCGGCTCCAACCTGGCGCGGATTATGATGCTCAGCCAGTCCAATCGCGCCGAAGGGGAGGATTCGCAACAAATCGTGACGCGCCTGGGAAAGGTTTATCTTACGGCCCGGGAGTTGACGCGGACCATGGATGAGATTGTCTGGGCCGTCAGTCCGCACCACGACACGCTCGACAGCCTGGTGAACTATCTGGGCAAGTTTGCCCAGGATTTTTTGAACGTCGCGGGCATTCGCTGCCGGTTGGTGGTGCCCATTCAATTGCCCGCGTGGCCGCTCACCGCCGAGGTGCGCCACAGCCTGTTCCTGGCTTTCAAGGAGGCCCTGCACAACGTGGTCAAACACGCAGCGGCCACCGAGGTGCGCGTATCGCTCACCCTCGCGAAATCCGGCTTCTCGGCCTCCATCGAAGACAACGGTCGGGGGTTTGATCCAGCCAGCGTCGGCACGGCCGCAACCACGAACGATCCGCTCCGCATTGCCGGCGGCAATGGCCTGGCCAACATGCGCAAACGCATCGGGGGCATCGGCGGAGAATGCCAGGTGGACAGCGCGCCCGGCAAAGGGACCACGGTCAGGTTTATTGTCCGGGTGGAAAAATGATTTGCCGGGAAATTTCCGAAAGTCGGGTTAACTTGCAAAAGCAGAAAAGTGGCACCTACGCTGATTTACTGGAACTTTTATTGGAAGTTCGGCCTCCGCCTTTGTCCAAACCTTTGAAACAGAAATTGTTCGGGTTTGGGGCGAGGGTCGGAATCGAACGAGGAAGCTTTACCGTTCCGAGCCTAACCCACTCTGTTTTTGCCGCTATCGCCATTGTGATTCCCGACTTGTCTATCTCCCGGCTGCTCAAGCAACAAAAAATGGAGCCAGCTGTCAGGATTGAACTGACGACCCACGGTTTACAAAACCGTTGCTCTACCGCTGAGCTAAGCTGGCGCCTCCACATCCAACATCTTTTGCCTTGTCCGGTTTCCTGTCAAGCTTGCCGGAACAATGGTAGTGGGTCAATTTGGTGGGGCGAGCGTCCTCGCGAGCCGGGACTGATGGGATTTATTGCCAAAATCGGCTCGCCAGGAGTCTCGCCCCACCAATCTTGGCTCGGGTTGCATCGTTTCGGTAGGAACGCCGGATTCATCCGGCAGAACATTTAATCACGCGTACCCGCTGCCGCATGAATGCGGCGTTCCCGTCGCAGTGCCCAGGTACGCCCCGCCAATCGCCAGTCGGGAATTCAAAATCACTCGTTGCCCCAGTATATTTTGACGTGAATGAAGCCGCGTTTGACCGCATCAACGGGCAGCGACGGGCTGAGTTCAAAGACTTTGATGTGGTTCGGTTTCACGAATGGCTTGAGCGCGGCGAAGTCAACCGTGCCGGAGCCGGGCGGAGCGTGGTCGGCCGCGGGAAAAATAACGTCGTGAATGTGAAATCCGGCCAGGCGCGCGGCGAGCGATTCGAGATGCTGTGTGTGGTGAAGGAAGCCGAGGTTTTCCTTGATTTGCGCGTGACCGACGTCGTGCCAATAAACCACGTTCGGGCTGTCAAACTCGCGGAAGAAAAACTCGAAGTCGCTTTCCACCGGAATTTCCTCGAGCGCCTGCCGGTTTTCGATGCCGAGTTTGAGGCCGTGCTTTTCGGCTTCGGGCAGAAGTTTGCGGAGCGTTTCATAGACGCGCTCGACGGCTTTTCCCTTTTTGGCTTCGCGTTTGGCGGCGGCTTCGGCGCGGAGCTTTTCGTATTTGGGCGATTTTTCCCCGTCGCGTTCGAGCATTCCGGTCAGTTTCTCGGTGTAATCCTTCAGGTCCATGCTGCCGAGGTGCAGCACGACGACCGGCGCCTTGACGCGCTGGGCCAGTTCAAAGGTCTTGAGCGTGTACTTGATCGCCAGTTCGCGCTGGCGCGCCCGCTCGTCGGAAAATTCGTAGAGGTTCGGCGAGGCATGATTCACGCCCAGCGGCAGCGGACAAAAATTATGGAGGCTGGAAATTTTAATCTCGCCCGCGTCCACGGCTTCCAGGATGCCGGGCAGGAGACCGAGCCGGATGCCGTGGCTGAGTTCGGCGTATTCAAAGCCGAGGTCGCGGATTTCGCGCAGCATGGCGCGACCGTCCGTGTGGCGTCTGGAATTCCAGCAGGTGGAAAGTGAATACATGGTTCCGATTGGGGTGTTGGAGTGATGGAGCTTTGGGATTCTGCATCACGCCAAGGCTCCCTTAAAAAAGGCCGGGCGCGGCGAACATTCAGCCGCGACCGGCCCGACAAAATCATCCAATTACAGGTCGGCGTAGCGCGCGGTCAACATCGCGGAAAAGCGCGCGGCTTTTTCCTTGCGACGCCGCTTTTCACTCGGCTTTTCAAAATGCCGGTGATTGCGCACGACCTTGAGGGTTCCTTCGCGGTCAACTTTTTTCTTCAGTCGCCGCAACGCACGTTCCACTGGTTCGCCTTTTTTTAATCTAATTTCGGTCAACGCAACTCACTTCCTTTCTGGGGGCGAGAAAATCCGCTCACGGGCGGGGCTCGCAAATGGGGGCGTAGAATAGTTTTTCCGCCGCCGTTGTCAATGCGCAAAAGCAGGCGGTTGCTTTTACCCGTGGCAAAGTTATTCTGCCCCCATGATTAAAGAAAAAAGGCCGGCCAAACCCGCCGATTTGGAGTTACAACGCCGCATCCAGGAACTCATCGCTTACAAGGGCGGCGGCCACAACGAAAACGAGGTTGCCGACATCGTCGAAAACGCGCTCAAGCTGCTGGCCGACGTAAAGGAGACCGGCGACGTGCGGGTGATCCAGACCGCGCTGCGCGAAATGCGTTATGCCTTCCGCCTCTTCGCGCCGTATGCGCACGTCCGCAAGGTCACCATTTTCGGCTCCGCCCGGACGCAACCGGACAAAGTGGAATATCAACAGGCCGTGGATTTCGGGCGCAAGATTGTGAAAGCCGGTTTCATGGTCATCACCGGCGCCGGACCAGGCATCATGCAGGCCGGGCACGAAGGCGCCGGGACCGCAAACAGTTTTGGAGTGAACATCCGCCTGCCGTGGGAACAATCCGCCAACCCGGTCATTGCCGAAGATAAAAAACTGATGTCGTTCAAATATTTCTTCACGCGCAAATTGATTTTCATCCGTCATTCGGACGCCATCGTGCTTTTCCCCGGCGGCTTCGGCACGCTCGACGAGGGATACGAGGCGCTCACGCTCATGCAGACCGGCAAGGGCCAGCTCATGCCGCTGGTGCTGGTGGAGCCTCCCGGTGGCACGTATTGGAAGACGTGGGACAAAAACATCCGCGAACACCTGCTCCGCAACCAGTTGATTTCGCCCGACGACCTGAATTTTTACCAGATCACCGACGACACCAACGAAGCGGTGAAAATCATCACGCGCTTTTACCGGAATTTCCAATCCACACGCTTCGTGAAGGATTTGTTCATCATCCGGCTCAAAAACGCGCCGTCGGATTCCGCCCTGGCCGCGATGAACGAAGACTTCGCCGACATCATCAATGGCGAACCCATCAAACGCATCAAACCGACGCCGGAAGAAGTTGAAGGCAGGGACAGCCTGGATCTGGCGCGCATCGCCTTCGGCTTCAACCGCCGCGATTACGGGCGCCTGCGGCAATTGATTGATGTGTTGAACGGGTTGTAAGGGTAGAGCGCGCACTCCGTTGCGCGCCGTGGTTGGCCGGCGTTCGTACGAACGGCGCGCAGGGGACTGCGCGCCCTACCTTTGGCTTTTCTCGTTCGCGTTGAGATGCTAAACCCATGGCATGGATTTGCCCGTTCGCAAAAAGATTCCCCACACCGTGCCACAGTGGGTTTTGGACGGCAGTTGGTTTTTCATCACCATCAAATGCATTCCCCCCGGCAGAAACCAACTTTGCCAGGCTGGTGTTGGCGAAGGGATATTGGCGGCGATGGCACATAATCACGAAAAACTCGTCTGGCATTGCCGGTTGTGCCTGCTGATGCCGGATCATCTGCACGCCATCATCGCTTTTCCACGCGAACCGGGCATGGCAACAACCATCCGAAACTGGAAAAAATTCACGACCATAAAGCATGGCATTGAGTGGCAACGCGATTTTTTTGATCATCGTCAGCGTGACTGGCATTAACTTGAAGAAATGACTTCTTACATCCTGATGAATCCCGTGCGAAAGGGATTGTGCGAACGGATGGAAGATTGGATTTGGGTGTATCGCCCGGCGGATCGTCCACCAGCATTGTTGGGATAAACAGACGCTGGTAGGGCGCGCACTCCGTTGCGCGCCGTGGTTGGCCGGCATTCGCCCGAGCGGCGCGCAGGGGACTGCGCGCCCTACCAAATCCCCTGCACACTCGACAGCCTGCCCTCTGATTGTTAGCGTTTGGCCATGAACTTTCTGGTCACCGGCGGCGCGGGCTTCATTGGCTCGCACGTCTGCGAACGCTTGCTGCGCGACGGCCACGCGGTCTGGACGTATGATGACCTCAATAATTTCTACGACCCACAGCTCAAACGCCGGAACCTTTGCGACATTCAGTCGCTCGCCCCGTGGAATAACTCGGCCAAGGACCCCGCAACGGCAGGCAGCCCGGCCTATTCCACGGGGCGAGCCAAACCGTTTGAATTCGTCCATGGCGATCTGACTAACCGCGCCGCGCTCGACGCCCTGTTTGGCAGCGTGAAGTTCGACCAGGTCATCCACCTGGCCGCGCGCGCGGGCGTGCGGCCCAGCCTCGAAGAACCAGCGCTCTACCAGCGCGTCAACGTCGAAGGCACGGTCAACCTGCTCGAAGCTGCTCGAAAAAGTGGCGTCAAAAAAATCATCATCGCGTCGTCGTCGTCAGTCTATGGCGTGAATTCCAAGGTGCCGTTCAGCGAGAGCGACCCGATTTTTTCCGCCATTTCGCCCTATGCCGCCAGCAAGCTCGCGTGCGAAGCGCTCGGCCACGTTTATCATCACGTTTACGGCATGGACGTGACGATGCTCCGCCTGTTCACCGTTTACGGGCCGCGCCAGCGGCCCGACCTGGCCATCCGTAAGTTTGCAACGCTCATTCACGCCGACAAACCGATTCCGGTCTTTGGCGATGGCAGCATGGCGCGCGATTACACCTACATCACCGACACGGTTGACGGCATCATCGCCTGCACGCAAAAGGAATTCGGTTTTGAAATTTTCAACCTCGGCGAATCACAAACCGTGAAGCTGGGCTGCCTCATCGAATTGCTCGAAGCCGCGCTCGGCAGGAAAGCCGTCATTGACCGCCAGCCGCAGCAGCCCGGCGATGTGCCGGTCACGTTCGCCGACATAACGAAAGCGCGCGCCAGGCTTGGCTATAATCCGCAGGTCAAAATCGAGCCGGGCATCAAATTATTTATAGATTGGTTTCGGAAAACTGTTTAGAATCCCGGCATGAAATTGGAAGCGCCATTTACACGTCCCTCGTTGAAGGAAGCTCTCGACGCCTGGAAAAAGCTGCTCGCCGAACGCGGTTTTGCAACGGACATCATCTGGATTTTTGCGGAAAATCTTTGCGTTGAAAAATCGCGCGCCGGGCAAGGCGGCTTTCGTTTTGGTTTTCAAACCCGGTTCACTCCGCCGTCCGAGGATGCGCTTGACATGGCGTTCGCCCATTTTTCTGAATCCGACAAACCGGTGGTTTTTTACCGGCTCGGCGAACGTTCGGGCAAGTCTGTCTGCACTTTGCTGTGCGATTCGTGGTTTGAGCACCGGAGCGATGCCGACGGATTTTTGCACCGCGACGAATGGCGGGTTTTATTTTATACCGGCCAAAAGGATGAAATCGAGGAAGTCACCGATCTGACCCGCTGGTTGCGGCGCGTCAAACGCGGCCGTGCGTTTCATGATCTGGATTTTTGCATGGCTATGGAGGCGATTGACGAAATCAAAATTTACGGTCGTGTGCTCGTGCCTTACGAGCGCCTGGCCGCAGCCATGCTTGGCCGCCTACGCCGGTTTTTGGGACAGCCCGCTTGACACCGGGCGCCCCGGTGCGTTTTTTGCTGTCAAATCCCAGGACAAATCCTGTCTTGCGCGCCTTGTCCGCGTCATCTTTTTGTTCACCCTCCGCCGGCATCCGGTGGCCCGGTCCATGCTCGACTGCATGGCATGACTAAAATTGCTTACAACGTGAGCAGGAAGAGCCATATTTTTAATACTGCGCTCGTCCCGGCCAACCACTCGGAAGAGGCCCGGTTTGGCCCGATTGATGGGGCAGTCATTATCTTCTTTCTCCTCTGCGTCTCGGGATTCATCTGTTTCCTCGTGGCCTGAAGGCTTCGGTTTGGGGTGAGATCGCGAAAGGTGCTTGCTTCGGCCTGAAAAATGGCCGGCGGCGGCCTCACAAAAAACTGTCCTTTCATCGCTGCGTCGCTACACAATTCCCGTGATGAAGCGCGAGCAAGCCAAAACCCGTCACGCCCGGCTCGTGGAGGAAATCCGCAAGCACGACCATGCCTACTATGTGCTCGCGCAGCCGGTGATCAGCGACCAAGAATACGACCGGCTTTACCACGAACTGCTCGACCTCGAAAAAGATTTTCCCAAACTCGCCACCCCCGATTCGCCCAGCCAGCGCGTCGGCGGCGCGCCGTTGAGCGAATTCCAGTCCGTCCGGCACGCCGTGCCGATGATGAGCCTCGACAACACGTATTCGCAGGAGGAGGTGCGCGATTTCGTGAAGCGCGTCCAAAAACTTTTGCCGGACGAAAAGCTGGAATGGGTCGTCGAACCCAAGGTGGACGGCGTGGCGGTGAGCCTGCGCTACGAAAACGGCGTGCTCGCCGTGGGCGCAACGCGTGGCGACGGCACCACCGGTGATGACATCACCGCCAATCTCAAAACCATCCGCAGCGTGCCGCTGACCTTGGTAGGGACGCGTTCCACCGCGTCCCCAACTTCAAAAATCAGGGACGCTGTGGAAAGCGTCCCTACCGTGCTGGAAGTCCGCGGCGAAGTTTTCCTGCCGCTTGTCGGCTTTGAGAAATTGAATGCCGAGCGGAAATCCGCCGGCGAGGAAATGTTTGCCAATCCGCGCAACGCCGCCGCCGGTTCGCTCAAACAGCTCGACCCCAAAATCGTCGCCAAGCGCCCGCTCGACATCCTCCTCTACGGCATTGGAACGCCGGCCTCCGGCACGGCACGTTTGGGTTTGTTGCCGGAACACGCCGTGCCGGAGGCCGGCGCTCCGCAATCCCAGGTCGAACTGCTCAATTTCCTAAAATCCCTCGGCTTCAAAACCCCCGAACGCACCTGGTTTTGCAAATCGGAAGACGAACTCCTGGCTGCCATTGCCAAACTCGACACGGTCCGCAAAAATTTCGCCTACGAAACCGACGGCGCGGTCATCAAACTGAATTCGTTCGAGCAACAGCGCCATGTCGGGGCAACGGCCAAGGCGCCGCGCTGGGCCATCGCCTACAAATACGCGCCGGAACAGGCGGAGACAAGGCTCCACAAAATCACAATCCAAGTTGGCCGTACCGGTGCGCTCACGCCTGTAGCTGAACTCGAACCCGTTTTTCTCGCCGGTAGCACCATCAGCCGCGCCACGCTGCACAACGAGGATTACATCCGTGAAAAGGACATCCGCATCGGCGACACCGTCGTCATCGAAAAAGCCGGTGAAGTGATTCCCGCCGTCGTGAGCGTGGTTTTGAAAAAACGCAGCGGTGGCGAGAAAAAATTTCATTTTCCAAAAACGTGTCCTGAGTGCGGTGCGAAGGTTTCACGAAGCAACCAACGTGCTGCCGACATCCTGTCGGCAGATCTCGACGAAAAAAGTGGAACTGCCAGCGAGACGCTGGCAGCACGTTCAGAAGACGAATACGCCATCTGGCGCTGCGTGAATCCCGATTGCCCGGCGCAGATTCGCGGCCGGCTTGAGCACTGGTGCTCGCGCGGTGCGATGGACATCGAAGGCGGCGGCGAAGCGCTCGCGGCGCTGCTCGTCAAAAGCAATCTCGTGCGCGATGTGGCGGACCTTTACGAGTTGAAACTCGAAGCCGTCGTTGCGCTGGAACGCATGGGTAAAAAGTCCGCGAAGAATTTTCTCGATGCCCTTGCCGCCAGCAAAGCGCGTGACCTGTGGCGGCTGCTGTTCGGCCTCGGCATTCTGCACGTCGGTGCCGGCGTGGCGAAATCGCTCGCGCGGCATTTCCCGACGCTCGACAACATTTTTGCCGCAAGCGCGGAGCAATTGACCGAAGCCGAAGACATCGGCGAAGTCATCGCCCAGAGCCTCGTGAATTGGCACGGCGAGGCACGGAATCAAAAACTCATCGAGCGACTGCGCGCAGCCGGTTTGAATTTCAAATCCGAACTTTACCAACCCGCAGCCGAAGCAGGCCCATTGGCCGGCAAAACGTTTGTGCTGACCGGCACGCTGCCGACGTTGAAGCGCGAGGAAGCCGCGGCAAAAATCGAAACGCTGGGCGGCAAGGTCAGTGGCAGTGTCAGCAAGAAAACGGATTTTGTTCTCGCGGGCGATGAGGCCGGCTCCAAATTGGATAAGGCGCAAAAGCTCGGCGTGAAGATCATCAGCGAGGCGGAGTTTTTGAAGATGTCTGGCGGATAAAGATTACCATTATTATGAAAATATTCCTCACAATAAGCATCACCGCAGTGCTTACCTGGTTCGCATTCAGTTTTATTCAGTCTGTTCGCACGGGGGTCGAACATTTGTGGCTGATCAGCGCGGTTAAGGTTCCGGGTAAGATGGCAATCGAAGACATTCAGAAGGACATGAATGAGGGACGATACGATATCGCCAAGGCAAAGCTGCAGATTTTTATGGATACCTGGCAGAGGTTTGACAGAGGGGCGGATTCAAACAGCGGCCGCGGTATCGGCGATATCATGGTGGCGTTTTCAAAGATTGATACCAACCACGGCGGGCAAGGGACCGCCCGCCCTACCAAATCGGTTCAAGGCGACACCACGCGATAGAAACGCCTTGGATAATTGGTGGCCAGGTGGTCGGTGAAGACAAGCGAGGAGTTGGTGGCGGTGAAATTGGTCAGGTTGAGCCACGCAACGGGAGCGACCAGATTGGTGGCAGCCTGGATGTGATAACCGAAATTGGTCTGCAAGGTCAGGGAGAATGCGAACCCGTTGGTGCGTGACTGGAACGGCCCGGTGAACTGGGCTGACGGCGTGTTGGTGGCCGGCACGGCATGGCTGAATTCGCTGGTGTCGCCGCCCGCCGAAGTGGCGGTGGCAGTGATGTATTGTCCTGCGTAATTGCCGGCATTGTTGGTGAGCGCGAAGCCGGCGTTGCCGGAACCATCGGTGGTAACAGTGACGGTGCCGACGTAAAACTGGCCTTCGCCATAGTTGCCGGCATAGTAATCAGGACTGAGACTTCGATAAACATCAATGAAGAAACTCTGGTTGGCCGTGCTGTTCAACGTGCCGAAGACGATGGTGCTCGCGGCGTAGCCAAAGGCGTTGGTGATGACGGGGAAATTCTGGAGGTCGTTCGGGCCGGCGAGAAAACCGGCGTGGTTGAGCGTGACGCCGTCGCCGTTGAGATCAATGCCCAGATAGTTGTTGGTAAAAATTGAATTGCCCCGGATGGAATTGTTGGTCGTGCCTGTTTGATATAAAACCACGCCGTTGCCATTGGCAAAGGCAATGACGTTTCCGGCCCCGGCACCGCCGCCGCCGATGAAGTTGCCCGTCGCGTTGTTTTGCAGCGCCACATTGTCAAAGTTTCCCACCCCGCTGGTGCCGGTATGATCGGTGCCGATGAAATTGCCCTCGACAAAATTTCCACTGGTGCCCGGATCGGTGATGTAAACACCATAATAGTTGCCGGAAACGAAGTTGGCCGCGCCGGCGCTGGTGCCGCCGATTAAATTATTTGTGGCCCCATTGTAGACGATCACGCCGAAATAATTTGGCACCGCCGTCACCCCGTTCGCGTCGAGGCCGACGTAGTTTCCCTCGACCACATTGCCACTCGTGCCGGAGTCTTTAACCATCATGCCATAACTGCTGTTTCCAGAAATGATATTGCGCGCGCCGGCAACGGTGCCGCCGAACGTATTGGTCGTCGCACCGCCGGAGCACATCATGCCGAAATAATTCGGCACCGCCGTCACCCCGTTCGAGCCGAGGCCGATGTAGTTTCCCTCGACCAGATTGCCGCTCGTGCCGGGGCCCGCGATGATCACTCCGTAGTCGTAGTTGAGGATATTTCCGGAAATGACATTGCGCGCACCCGCCACGGTGCCGCCGATCAGGTTGGAACTCGATCCGGTGTCAATCGTCACGCCGGCGACGGTGTTCGGCAGCGCGTTCATCCCGGTGGCGTCCGTGCCGATGTAATTGCCCAGAACCGTGTTGTTGACCACATTGGATCCGCGGATCAGGATGCCATTGCCCAGATTTCCGGAGATGACATTGCCCGCGCCGGCATTCGTGCCGCCAATGATGTTGCGGCTCGTGCCGTCCGCCAGAAACACGCCGCCCAGGGCGTTGGAAACCATGAGGCTCCCGCCCGCATCCGTGCCGATGTAATTGCCGAGAATCACATTGCCGGCCGTGTTCGTGCCGGAAATCAGGACGCCATATTGGGTGTTGCCGGAAAGGACATTGCGGGCGAGCGCATTGGTGCCACCGACAAAGTTGCCGCTGGCACCATCGAAAATGAGAATTCCCTGCAACGCGTTGGGTGCGGTATTGGTGCCGGTATAATCCAAACCCAGCCAGCAGCCGGCGATGGTGTTGTTGGTCGCGTCGGCGTATTCCAACGTCAAGCCATTCCAATTGAATCCCTGGAACGAAATGTTTTTCACCTGGTTGCTAGACGAATAAATCAACAAGCCAGAGTTGGAGGTGAAGGTTTCGGGGATGATTTGTGAACCGTCCACAACAATGAGTGGCTTGCCCGTAAAGCCCGGTTGCGTGGAGCCATCTATGACCATGGCATTATTCGCCAGCGGCGGCAGATGGCCGGTAAGATGGATGTTGAAGACGCCGTTGCTGTAGCCAGGGTCGCTCACTGGGGTGTTGAAGCGGACAATCGTGCCGGGATTGTCGGTGATGTAATACAACGCCGCGCGCAAACTGCCGGGGCCAAAATCGGCCGTGGTGGTGACAACATTGGTGAGCGGCACTGCGGGCGGGCCGTAGAGATATTTCAGCGCGGCACGGTCGCCGGGACTGAGGCAGAGGTTGCCCATGCGAAATTGATAGCGCGGAAAGTAAGGCGGCTTGGGTTGTTGGGTGGCGACCACGCCGGGGTTGGTCGAGGCGAAGTCCCAGCCCAAATGCATGACCGACTCGAAATCGTAATTTCCATTGGTGACACTGGTCGGATCAATTTGAAAAAAGGACAGGTAGCCGGGCGTGACGTTGTTGGAAAGGACGGTCAAATAATTGGTCTGGTCGGGCCGGATATTTTCGTGCGTGAAGCCGAAGGAGTGGCCCATCTCGTGGCAGACTTGCGCGCGGCTGAGGCTGGAGACGGTTACGACCTGTGGATTGGTGGTGCCGGAGACGTTGTCAATCCAGTTGGTGTTGTAAGTGAAAAGAATCCAGTGCGTTTGAGTGGTGTGCGGAACGAAACTGACGTTCGCGGCCAGTTGCCATTCGTGCAGGCCGTCGAGATACGCCTGTTGCTGTGCGGTGGTGAGCGTGTTCGTGAACTCATACGGCACGATGCCGCCGGGCCAGGGGACGGTTGCTGGCGAGATGCCGGCATAGAAATTGCCGGCCGGCAACGGTGACGCAGCCAACAGCAATACCACACTGGAAAACCAGACAAAAATCTTGGCTTGCCACCGGATTTTGGCGTGACAATGAAATTTCACCTCCATACTCGAATCACCTCCGACCCATCTTATAAATTATATGAATTGTCTTTGCAAGTAAAAGTTATATGCTTTGGCGGCGAACTGCGGCAGTGCCAGCAAGAAAACCGGTTTTGTCCCGGCTGGCGGGGAAGCCGGTTCCAAATTGGATAAGGCGCACACGTTCAGCGTGAAGATTACTGATCAAAAGGAATTCCTAAAACTTTGCGCGGAATAATTTTGATGCTGCCATGTAACTCAACAGCCCCTCGTTCCGTCAAGTATGGCAATATGAACACAAAACATCTCAAAACAGCCTCAAAAACTGCGGTTTTTATCACCATTCTGGCCTATGGCGTGAACCTTCGCGCCGCGACACCAGCAACCACGCAAACATCGAGCGGCTCCGCTGCCGTTCAGAACCAATTCCAAACCGTGGCGTTCAGCGACTCGGCAGAGGCCGGCATGCTGCAAAACGCCTACCTGATTCTGGCCACCGGCGATCACGATTACAAAGGTCATCGCATGAAGGCCATGCACCAGATTGAGGCCGCCGCCAAGTTGCTGGGCATGAATCTCAGCGGTGACGCCAAAGACAAGCAACCGCAGTCTTTGTCGGACGCCAAGCTGCGCGAAGCCCAAGGATTGCTCCAAAATGTGCTTGGCGCTGCTGAAGTCAAAAACGAAAAGCGCGTCACCAAACACATCTCCGAAGCCATCAATCAAATCAACATCGCCCTGTCCATTCGCTGAACCAGGAATGCGTAAACGCGAATTGTAAATCTTCCCAAACTGGCGCGGCAAACCCGCGCCAGTTTTTATTTTCTGCCTCAATCCTCCAAACGCCGCCGGAATTCTGTGCAGGCTTTCGCCACGTTCGGCGCGTTCAGAATTGCCGACACCACACAAATGCGCTTTGCGCCCGCCGCCAAAACGTCATTGAGCGTCCGCAAATTGATGCCGCCGATGGCGAACCACGGAATATTCACCCCACTTTGCGGGGCTGCCGCCCAGCGGACATATTCCAGCGTCACCGGTTTGGCCATTGGTTTCGTGCCCGTTGCATAAACCGGCCCGATGGCGATGTAATCCGGTCCGGCGGCCAAAGCGCGTTTGGCCTGCTCCGGCGAGCGGGTGGAAAGGCCGGTTTTTAGTTGAGAGTTGAGGGTTGAGAGTTCGGAGACGTGGGTATGGCCGGCTTCAAAAAAATCCTCCTGGCCCAGATGGCAGAATTCCGCGCCGGTTTCGCGGGCGATGTCCGGATGGTCGTTGATGACCAACCCGACATTCGCGCGCCGCGTGACGGGCAGAATCGCTTCGGCCATGCGGCGGATTTCGTCCGGCGCAGATTTTTTAGCGCGGAGCTGGATCAGGTCCGCGCCGCCGTCGCAGAGTTGTTGCGCCACGAGTTCCGGCGCGCGGCCACGCAAATAGGTCGTGTCCACGAACGCGTAAAGCCGGCAGTCTGCGAGCGGTTTCATGGGGATATTTTAACCACGAAATACACGAAACACACGAAAGAGTTCAGGGATGCCGGAGATCCATTTCGAGCGGAGCGCGGCTGTCTCAGCCGCAGCAGGTTCGGGAGCATCAGCCAGCTTGGAAAGTATCACCATCACTCTTAGCCCGACTTTCTCAACCGGCTGGGGCAACGACTCGTAAAGCTCTGTGAACACGGGGTGGTGCTCAAAAGGTCTCCACTACATTGGCCGGGTTGTTCCCACGCCATGACGGGATCATTGGACGAGTTT